>ERZ779852.53-NODE-53-length-124090-cov-8.970331_pt1 | contig 124090 bp, 96 predicted proteins | sample MGYA00511559_ERZ779852 | MGnify/ENA primary metagenome ERZ779852 (study PRJEB29588, sample SAMEA2157977) | human gut metagenome | biome: human gut; feature: human-associated habitat; material: faeces | place: Denmark | collected 2008/2010 ...
ACATTGATTACAAAGATCCTGAATTCTTGAAGAAATTCTTGAACGAACAGGGTAAGATCCTTCCGCGCCGTATTACCGGTACTTCATTGAAGTTCCAGCGTCGTATTGCGCAGGCCGTTAAGAGAGCTCGTCACTTGGCTTTGCTGCCTTTCGTAACTGATATGATGAAATAATTAAAGGAGGAATAAGAATATGGAACTGATTTTGAAAGAAGACGTAGTTAACTTGGGCTACAAGAATGATATTGTAACCGTTAAGTCAGGTTATGGTCGTAACTATCTTATTCCGACAGGCAAGGCAGTTATTGCTTCTCCGGCTGCTAAGAAAATGCTGGCTGAAGAACTGAAACAGCGTGCTCACAAACTGGAAAAGATTAAAAAAGATGCTGAAGCTGTTGCTGAATCTTTGAAGAATGTATCTTTGAAGATCGCTACCAAAGTTAGCGCTACCGGTGCTATCTACGGTTCAGTTAACAACATTCAGATTGCAGAAGAACTGGCTAAATTGGGTCACAACATCGATCGTAAGATCATCGTTGTTAAAGACACTGTAAAAGAAGTTGGTCAGTACAAAGCTATCATCAAACTTCACAAGGAAGTTTCTGTTGAAATTCCTTTCGAAGTTGTTGCAGAAGAAGCTTAATTTGCTGTCTGTAGATACTTAATAGAGCGAGGATGTGTTGGTTTCAACACATCCTCTTTTTGTTTTCCGCAAACCCGGATCTTGCCGGATGCGGACCTTTCCGCTGCCGCCTGTCCGGAAACCTGCGGAGGCAGAAGGAGAGGATTCCGAAAAGGATAAGCGTATCATTCTGAATGATTTTGGGATTTTGTTGTTCAGTTGTCGGAAATAAACTATCTTTATAGCCTAATATTGGAGTTTGGTTATGGTTATAAAAACAATTCTTGATACAGACTTATATAAGTTTACGACATCCTATGCTTATATCAAGCTATTTCCTTATGCGATGGGAACCTTTACGTTCAAGGAACGTGACGATACGGAGTATACGGAGGGATTCCTGCAGGCCCTGAAGAATGAGATTCAGAACCTGAGTGTGGTGGCCCTGACTGCTGAAGAACGTGATTACATGAGCCGTCACTGCCGTTTTCTGCCGCCGGTTTACTGGGAATGGCTTTCTTCTTTCCGTTTTGATCCGGCCCGCATCAATGTCTATCTGGATGAACAGCGTCATTTGCACCTGGAAGTGACTGATTATATGTATAAGGTGACTCTGTACGAAGTTCCCCTGCTGGCCATTGTTTCCGAGATCAAGAACCAGTTCCTGAACCGTTTCCCGGATAAGGAATCCATTCTTCAGCGGCTGGCAGGCAAGGTTGATCTGTCGAACGAAAACGGAATGCCTTTCTCTGAATTCGGGACACGGAGACGTTTCTCTTTCGAAGTTCAGGATATGGTGGTAGGCTATCTGAAGGAACATGCGCGCTTCTGCATGGGAACGTCTAACTGTTATCTGGCCATGAAGTACGACATGCGTCCTATGGGAACACATCCCCATGAATGGTTCATGTTCCACGGCGCTCAGTTCGGATACAAGCATGCCAATTATATGGCACTTGAAAACTGGGTAAATGTCTATGACGGAGATCTTGGTACGGCGCTGTCGGATACTTATACGTCTGATTCGTTTCTGTCCAATTTCAGCCGGAAACAGGCTAAGCTGTTTGACGGTGTACGGTGCGACTCCGGCGATGAGTTTGAGTTTATTGACCGCCTGATTGCCCGCTACAAGGAGCTGGGTATCGATCCGACTACGAAGACCATTATCTTCAGCAATGCGCTTGATTTTGAGAAGGCCCTCAAGATATTCCAGTATTGTCAGGGAAAGATCCGCTGCTCGTTCGGCATCGGTACGAACCTGACGAACGACACCGGTTACCAGCCGTCGAATATTGTCATGAAGCTGTCGCGTTGCAAGATGAATGTCAATCAGGAGTGGCGTGAATGCGTCAAGTTGTCTGATGATATGGGAAAACACATGGGAAGCAATGCGGAAGTGGAAGCCTGTCTGTATGAACTGAGACTTGCTTCGGAGAATTGATTCATATGATCTTTTTGACACTTTGACGATCCGGACCTCTGAGAATCCTTTCTTTGTGAAGTGCCCTCTGGGTGAAAGAAAAGAACGGAGCGAAAAGAAGAGTATATAATTGTATATTAGTGTATTACCTCGCATTTTAACACTTCTGCCGTCTTCATTCCGGTAAGAAAAAGACGTTTTTCTTCCTTCGGACGGCAGAAATCAGGACAACGGGCAGACGATTCAGCCGAAACGTCTGCCCGTTTTGCCTGAATCGGGCCGATATTTGGGCAAAAACGTCGGCTCGTTCTGCCTGATTTGATTAGTCGATTTCGGTCGGATGACCTGTTTTTGGCCCAAATTGGCTGATTTCTGTGCCAATTTTGGCTTTTCTTGTTTAATTTCTTCTCTGGAGTCACCATTATATATAAAGGCCTGGTTAGCAAAAAGCGTCTGAATGTATTAATTTGAATGAATAGAGGCTGTATTTCTTTCATTTTGATAAAACGGTAAATTTATCGGATGATGAATTTTCTGATAAACTTTGTTGATGGTGACAAATTATTATGAAATGAATGAAAAAAGTTTTATTTTTATTTTGATGTTCGGAAATAATACATACCTTTGCAACGTCTTAAAGAAAAAAGTGACTTTTATGAATGCAACGTTTCTACATATTTTGCTGTGCGGTCTGATTAATCTGCTGGAAAAACCGGTGGGGAAGTGAGTCGTGCATGTAACTGAGGTTGCAGTCAAAATAGGAAAAAGCCTTTCTCACTTCCCGGTGTGAAAGGCTTTTTCTTTATCAGTCGGTAATTAAAAATAAAAATGAAGATATATGAGTGACAGATTATTTATTTTCGACACCACATTGAGAGATGGTGAACAAGTACCGGGATGTCAGTTGAACACGGTAGAAAAGATTCAGGTAGCCAAACAGTTGGAAGCTTTGGGAGTAGATATTATTGAGGCTGGATTTCCGATTTCCAGTCCGGGCGATTTCAATTCTGTCATTGAAATTTCGAAGGCTGTTACCTGGCCGACCATTTGTGCGCTGACCCGTGCGGTGCAGAAAGATATTGATGTGGCGGCCGATGCCTTGAAGTTTGCCAAGCATAAACGGATCCATACGGGTATCGGTACCTCGGATTCCCACATCAAGTATAAGTTCAATTCCACCCGCGAAGAGATCATCGAGCGTGCGGTAGCTGCCGTGAAATACGCCAAGCGTTATGTAGAAGACGTTGAATTCTATGCGGAAGATGCAGGACGTACCGAGAATGAATACCTGGCCCGGGTGGTGGAAGCCGTTATCAAGGCAGGTGCCACGGTAGTCAATATTCCGGATACTACGGGCTACTGTCTGCCGGAAGAATATGGTGCGAAAATCAGATACCTGATGGAACACGTGGACGGCATTGACAAGGCAATTCTTTCCACTCACTGTCACAATGACCTGGGAATGGCGACTGCCAACACCATCAGCGGTGTGCTGAACGGAGCGCGTCAGGTGGAAGTTACGATGAACGGTATCGGCGAACGTGCCGGAAATACTTCTCTGGAAGAAGTGGCCATGATTCTTCGCTGTCACAAGGATATCGACATCGATACGAACATCAATACTCAGAAAATCTATTCAACGAGCCGTATGGTATCCAGCCTGATGAACATGCCTGTCCAGCCGAACAAGGCCATTGTGGGCCGCAACGCCTTTGCCCATTCTTCCGGTATCCATCAGGACGGTGTGCTGAAGAATGTACAGACTTACGAGATTATCGATCCGAAGGATGTCGGCATTGACGATAATGCCATCGTACTGACTGCCCGCAGCGGACGTGCCGCGTTGAAGCACCGTCTGCATGTACTGGGTCTTGAGATGACACAGGAAAAACTGGACAAGGTGTACGAGGACTTCCTGAAGCTCGCCGACAAGAAGAAAGACATCACGGACGATGACATTATGGTGCTGGCGGGTGCAGACCGCAATGTGAACCATCACATCAAGCTGGAATATCTTCAGGTGACCAGTGGAGTGGGAGTGCGCTCGGTGGCCAGTCTGGGACTGAACATCAGCGGCGAACACTTTGAAGCCGCAGCTACGGGTAACGGTCCGGTGGATGCTGCGATCAAGGCCGTGAAACAGATCATCAAGCGTCAGATGACCCTGAAGGAATTCACGATCCAGGCTATCAGCAAGGGAAGTGATGATGTGGGTAAAGTACACATGCAGGTGGAATACGACGGACAGATGTATTACGGATTCGGTGCCAACACCGACATCATAGCTGCTTCCGTGGAAGCTTATATTGATTGTATCAACAAATTCAGAAAATAAAAACATGAATACATTATTTGACAAGATTTGGGATGCCCATGTGGTGCAGGAGGTAAAAGAAGGCCCTACACAATTATATATTGACCGTCTTTATTGTCATGAAGTGACCAGTCCGCAGGCTTTTTCCGGGATGCGTGCCCGTGGCCTGAAGTGTTTCCGTCCGGAGCGTATCTATTGTATGCCCGACCATAACACGCCGACACACGATCAGGATAAGCCCATTGAGGATCCGGTTTCGAAAGCACAGGTGGATGCCCTGGCCAAAAATGCGGCCGATTTCGGGCTGACTCACTTCGGAATGATGGACAAGCGGAACGGAATCATCCACGTGGTAGGTCCGGAACGCGGACTGACTTTGCCGGGAATGACCATTGTCTGCGGGGACTCCCATACTTCCACTCACGGCGCGATGGGCGCTGTGGCATTCGGTATCGGAACCAGTGAAGTGGAAATGGTCATGGCTTCCCAGTGTATTCTTCAGGCACGGCCGAAGACCATGCGTATTACCATCGACGGCCAGCTGGGTAAAGGCGTGACGGCCAAGGACGTGGCGCTTTACATGATGTCGAAGATGACCACCAGCGGGGCTACGGGTTATTTCGTGGAATATGCCGGCGAAGCCATCCGCAGCCTGACTATGGAAGGACGACTGACACTCTGCAACCTTTCGATTGAAATGGGTGCCCGTGGTGGTATGATCGCTCCGGATGAAGTCACTTTCGAGTACATCAAAGGACGCGAATATGCACCCAAAGGCGAGGAATGGGACAAGGCGGTAGCTTATTGGAAGACCTTGAAGAGCGATGACGATGCCGTATTCGACAAGGAAGTGCGCTTCGATGCAGCCGACATTCAGCCGATGATTACCTATGGTACCAATCCGGGTATGGGCATGGCCGTCACTTCGCATATCCCGACAACGGAAGGCATGAGCGAAGTTGAAAAAACATCTTTCGTCAAATCCATGCAGTATATGGGCTTCCAGCCGGGTGAGTCTTTGCTGGGCAAGAAGATTGACTATGTCTTCCTCGGTGCCTGTACCAATGGCCGTATCGAAGATTTCCGCGCCTTCGCTTCGCTGGTGAAAGGCCGGAAGAAAGCAGCTCATGTGACCGCATGGCTGGTTCCCGGTTCCTGGATGGTGGACGCACAGATCCGTGAGGAAGGGCTCGACAAGGTATTGGCTGAAGCCGGTTTCGAGATCCGTCAGCCCGGATGTTCAGCCTGTCTGGCCATGAACGACGACAAGATTCCTGCCGGAAAGTATTCGGTTTCTACCAGCAACCGTAACTTTGAAGGCCGTCAGGGACCCGGTTCCCGCACTTTGCTGGCCAGCCCGTTGACGGCTGCTGCCGCTGCCGTGACCGGAGTAATTACGGATCCCCGTGAATTGATGTAATGATGCATACCTATTAATCCGAAAACAAATGAAACAGAAATTCAATATCATAACAAGCACCTGTGTGCCCCTTCCTTTGGAAAATGTGGATACCGACCAGATCATTCCGGCCCGTTTCCTGAAGGCAACGACCCGCGAAGAGAAATACTTTGGCGACAATCTGTTCCGCGACTGGCGCTACAATGCCGACGGAACCCTGAACAAGGACTTTGTGTTGAACAATCCCCTGTATGGCGGATGCATTCTTGTGGCAGGCAAAAACTTCGGAAGCGGTTCAAGCCGTGAGCATGCGGCGTGGGCCATTGCAGGCTATGGATTCCGTGTCGTGATCTCCAGTTTCTTTGCGGATATCCACAAGAACAACGAGTTGAACAACTTCGTATTGCCGGTAGTGGTGAGCGAAGATTTCCTGCAGGAGCTGTTCCGCAGTATTGCTGCTGATCCGAAGACGGAAGTGGAAGTAAATCTTCCCGAACAGAAAGTGACCAACAAGGCAACCGGACGTTGCGAGACTTTCGAGATCAATGCTTACAAGAAGCATTGTCTGATGAATGGTCTGGACGACATCGACTTCCTGGTTGAGAATAAAGATAAGATTGCAGAATTTGAAAACCGCCGGGCCGGCCTTTAAGGCAGCCCGGTTCATGTAAAAGCCTATGAACCATCCGAAAATAGAAATAATGGATACCACCCTGCGCGACGGTGAGCAGACCAGTGGCGTATCGTTCGTGCCTCATGAAAAGCTGATGATTGCCCGTATGCTGCTGGAAGATCTGAAGGTTGACCGCATAGAGGTGGCTTCCGCACGTGTCTCGGACGGAGAGCTGAATGCAGTCCGGATGATCTGCGACTGGGCGGCCCGTCATGATTTGCTGTCGCGGGTGGAAGTGCTGGGCTTTGTAGACGGTGGGGTTTCAGCAGACTGGATTCATCAGGCGGGAGGCCGGGTGATCAATCTGCTGACGAAAGGATCGGAGAAACATTGCCGCTATCAGCTGAAAAAGACACTTGAGGAGCATGCCGGTGACATTCTGCAGGTTGTGGAATATGCCCATACGTTGGGGATGGAAGTCAATGTCTATCTGGAAGACTGGAGTAACGGCATCAAGGATTCGCCTGAATATGTCTTTGGACTTATCGACCGGCTGAAGGACAGTGGAATCCTTCGGTTCATGCTTCCTGATACGCTGGGTGTGCTCAATCCTTTGCAGGTTATCGAGTATATGCGCAAGATGAAGAAGCGTTATCCCGATCTGCATTTCGACTTTCATGCGCACAATGACTACGATCTGGCGGTAAGTAATGTGCTGGCTGCCGTGCTGAGCGGAGTGAAAGGACTGCACACCACCATCAACGGTCTGGGTGAAAGAGCGGGAAATGCTCCGCTGGCCAGTGTGCAGGCGATCCTGAAAGACCATTTCCATGCCGTGACAAACATTGACGAAAGCCGGTTGAACGAGGTGAGCCGCGTGGTGGAATCTTATTCCGGTGTCGTCATTCCGGCGAACAAACCCATTGTGGGAAACAGTGTGTTTACCCAGGTGGCCGGAGTACATGCCGACGGAGACAACAAGAACAATCTCTATTGTAACGACTTGCTGCCTGAACGTTTCGGCCGTGTCCGCGAGTATGCACTGGGCAAGACTTCGGGAAAGGCAAACATCCGGAAGAATCTGGAACAGCTGGGACTGGAGCTGGATGATGAGTCGATGAAGAAGGTAACCGACCGGATCATTGAGCTGGGTGACCGCAAGGAGCTGGTGACTCAGGAAGATCTTCCTTACATCATTTCGGATGTACTGAAGCACGATGTAACCAATGCCCGTGTACGTCTGCTCAGCTATTTCGTGACGCTGGCGCAGGGACTGAAGCCTATGGCGACACTCAGCATTGATATCAACGGAAGAGTCTTTCAGGAAAGTTCAAGCGGTGACGGTCAGTATGACGCCTTTGTCCGGGCGCTCCGCAAGATCTATAAAGGTACGCTGGGACGGACTTTCCCGATGCTGGTCAACTATGCGGTAACGATTCCTCCCGGAGGTCGTACGGACGCTTTCGTGCATACGGTCATTACCTGGAGTTATCAGGGCCGTGAGTTCCGTACGCGCGGACTGGATGCCGACCAGACGGAAGCTGCAATCAAGGCAACCATGAAAATGCTGAACATGATTGAAGAAGGCTATGCAGATCCCGTTCCGGCAGAATGAAGGGAATACAAAATAGAGTACAAACATTTTAAACGATAAAAAAAGATTATGGATTTTAAGATAGCAGTGTTGGCCGGTGACGGTATCGGACCGGAGATTTCGGTACAGGGAGTAGATGTCATGACGGCCGTTTGTGAGAAGTTTGGCCACAAGGTTTCGTATGAATATGCCATTTGCGGTGCAGATGCCATTGATAAGGTGGGAGATCCGTTCCCCGAAGAAACTTATCAGGTGTGCAAGCAGGCAGATGCCGTTCTCTTTTCAGCTGTGGGTGATCCGAAGTTTGACAACGATCCGACGGCGAAGGTCCGCCCTGAACAGGGATTGCTGGCCATGCGCAAGAAGTTGGGACTCTTTGCCAATATCCGCCCGGTACAGACGTTCAAATGCCTGGTGCATAAGTCACCGCTGAAGGCTGAACTCGTGGATGGCGCTGATTTTCTCTGCATCCGCGAGCTGACAGGCGGCATGTATTTTGGGGAGAAATATCAGGATAACGACAAAGCATACGATACGAATATGTACACGCGTCCGGAGATTGAACGTATTCTGAAGGTGGGATTCGAATATGCCATGAAGCGCCGCAAGCATCTGACGGTGGTGGATAAAGCAAACGTGCTGGCTTCTTCACGCCTGTGGCGTCAGATTGCGCAGGAGATGGCTCCGCAGTATCCGGAAGTGACTACTGACTATATGTTTGTGGACAATGCTGCCATGAAAATGATTCAGGAACCGAAGTTCTTCGACGTTATGGTGACGGAGAATACTTTTGGTGACATCCTGACCGATGAAGGTTCCGTGATCAGCGGCTCAATGGGACTGCTTCCTTCGGCATCTACGGGCGAAAGCACTCCGGTATTCGAACCGATCCATGGCTCCTGGCCGCAGGCAAAAGGACTGAATATTGCCAATCCGCTGGCTCAGATCCTGTCGGTTGCTATGCTGTTTGAGTATTTTGACTGTAAGGAAGAGGGCGCACTGATCCGCCGGGCTGTAGACGCTTCACTGGACGCTAATGTGCGTACACCTGAAATCCAGGTGGAAGGCGGCGCCAAGTATGGTACGAAGGAAGTGGGTGCCTGGATTGTGGATTACATCCGCAAGGCCTGATCTTTTCAGCCGGTTTCCTTTCTGTGAAAAGTATTGCAGGCATCTGGAGGGAGGAGTCCCTGGCAGATGCCTGCAAAAAAAGTCTGATAACCTGAAGCAGTCCGGTGGGAGATTCAGAATTTTCTGACGCGGATGTGGCAGTAAGGTTCGCCTCCCGTCTTGTCATAATAATGCTGGTGGTAATCTTCGGCAGGCCAGAAAACAGTGGCCGGTGTCAGCCGGGTGTTTACTTCATATCCTTTTTCCCGCAGCAGGGCGATAACGGCTTCAGCCTGTTGCTTCTGTGCTTCATTCAGGTAGAAAATCTCGCTTCGGTATTGCGGACCGATGTCCGGACCTTGTCCGTCGGTCTGTGCCGGATCGTGGATTTCAAAAAACAGTTTGCACAAATCGGTGTAGGTGGTCTGTTCAGCATCAAATTCCACGAGGGTAGCTTCGGCATGTCCTGTGGTGTGTGCCTTCACTTCCTGATACGTCGGGTTCTCTTTGTCACCTCCGATGTAGCCTACCTCAGAGCGGATCACTCCTTTAGCCCGCTCAAACTGATGTTGTGCTCCCCAGAAGCATCCGCAGGCAAAAATAGCTTTTTCCAGTTTCATGTTTGTTGTCTTTTTAGTTTGGTTCGGCGGACTGCAGCCGGCCGGAACGGAATGTTCGTGCGGACAGTCCTTGGTCTAATGATTGTTCAAACTTACAAAAAGTTTTTAATATCCGTGCCCCTTCGCAAATTATTCTGTTATCTTTACCTCCCGAATGAATATTTTCAAACTGATCCGAACATGAAGAAACTCTTTTTCCCGATAATGTTCCTGCTGGCGGTAGGCAGTATGCAGGCACAGACTTATAATGAACTGGTCGAAAAGGCGATGGACTATACGCTGAAGGACAGTCTGGTGCAGGCAGAACAGTTGTTCCGGCAAGCCTTGAAGATGGAGCCGGGCAATGCACGCAATGCCTTGCTTTTTTCCAACCTGGGTACGGTACAGAAGCGTATGGGAAAGACTGATGAGGCCATTGAATCGTATACCATGGCCTTGAACATTACACCTTATTCTACAGCCATGCTGCTGAACCGAGCTTCGCTTTATCTGGACAAGGGGCTGACCGACAAGGCTTATCTGGATTATTGCAATGTGATTGATCTGTTGCCCGAGAACCAGGAGGCCCGGATGTTCCGTGCATACATCTACATGCAGCGGCGCCAATATACGGAAGCCCGTATTGACTATAATGCGGTGCTGGCAAAGGATGTCAGGAATCTGACTGCCCGTCTGGGGCTGGTGATGCTGGATCAGAAAGAAGGAAAACTGACTCAGGCACTCAGTTCGATGAACCGTCTGGTGGATGATTATCCGAAGGATGTTTCGCTGCTGAAGATGCGGGCCAACCTGGAAGTTGAGATGAATCAGCCGCAGGCAGCCCTGCTTGATCTGGAAGAAGCTCTGAAACTGGATGCCAATGACCGCGAGGCATACGTCCAGATGGGCGATCTTTATCTGCAGCTCCGCAAGAAGAAGGATGCACGGGAAGCTTACGAAAAGGCAGTTTCGCTGGGCGTGTCGCGCGGTGAACTCGAGGAACGGCTGAAAGAGTGCCGGTAATCCGGTGCCGGAATGTCCGGTTCCGCGTGCCGTTATCGGTTTTGCAGGAACCGGTTGATTACTTCCACAAAGTCTTTTCCGTAGCGGTCTTTCTTGAAGGCTCCGATACCGCTGACCTCCCCGAAGGCTTCGATGCTCTGGGGTTTCTGTGCAGCCAGCAGATGAAGTGTCTTGTCTGACAGGACGATGTAAGCAGGAATGGCCTGCTGGTCGGCGAGCCGTTTGCGCAGGATCCGGAGTTCTTCAAAGAGCTGCTCGTCTTCGTTTTCGTAGACAGCGGGAGTAAGGATCGGCAGAACCGGAGTTTCTGCTTTCCGCTTTCTTTTCCCGGTTTCACGCGGAGCGGTTTCTTCACGCTTGATGACTACCAGCTGGGCCCGTTCGTGACCGAACAGAACTTTTCGTCCGGCTTCCGTAATTTTCAGATGGTTGTTTTCATTGTATGCAATTTCAAAATATCCCAGGTTCAGCATCTGCAACAGGTAGTCCTGCCAGTCGCGTGACGGGATGTCTCTTCCGACGCCGTAGGTTTTCAGCTTGTCATAACCCCGGTCGATGATTTCCTGTGTGGCAGCTCCCTTCAGAATGTCGGTCAGTGTCCGTGTACCTATCTGCTGGTCGGTACGGGCAATGGCGCTCAAGGCTTTCTGTACAATGATGGTACCATCGAATCTTTCAGGCGGATTCCGGCAGACATCACAGTTCCCGCAGTCATGATCCATGGTTTCCCCGAAGTAGTTCAACAGAATACGCCGGCGGCAAATATCGGTTTCCGCATACTGCTGCATGCGGTTCAGTTTCTCAAGATTGATCTCCTGCTGGTTGCTTTCGGCAGCAAATTTGGACAGAAGAACAATGTCTCCGAAAGAATAGAATAATAAGGTGTCGCTGGGAAGACCGTCACGTCCCGCCCGGCCTATTTCCTGATAGAAGCTTTCGATGCTTTTCGGCAGGTTGTAATGAATTACCCATCTTACGTTCGATTTGTCGATACCCATGCCGAAAGCAATGGTGGCACAGACGATCTGTACCCGGTCATTGATGAAATCATCCTGTGCGGCATCGCGTGCGGCCGTACTCAGTCCGGCATGATAGACCGCAACATGCAGCCCGTGATCCTCAAGCATTTCAGCTACTTTTTCCGTCGTGTTCCGGCTCATGCAGTAAATGATTCCGCTTTCTCCCGGATGACGGTCGATAAACTGAAGAATACTTCTGATCTTTTCTTTCTGCTGATAGCCCCGTTTCACCTCCAGACTGAGGTTGGGACGGTCGAAGGAAGAAATAAACACTTGCGGATTTCTCATTGCCAGCTGTTGTACGATGTCTTGCCGGGTTATTTTGTCTGCTGTTGCAGTCAGTGCGACAATCGGTACATTGGGAAACTGCTGGCGGAGCACTTTCAGCTGTGTATATTCCGGACGGAAATCATGTCCCCATTGGGAAATGCAGTGAGCTTCATCAATGGCAAAAAGCGAAACACGGATATCCTTCAGCAGAAAATTCAGTTCCGAAAGGAGCCGTTCGGGAGAGATATAAAGGAGTTTTACCCGTCCCTGCATACATTCGAAACGCAGATTGGCGTTGACCGTTTCGTCGTTGCTGCTGTTCAGGGCACGGGCGATGATTCCGTTGGCCTGCAAACTTTCCACCTGGTCTTTCATGAGTGAGATCAGCGGTGAAACAACGATGGCTGTTCCTTCCATCATCAGGGCAGGAAGCTGGTAGCAGATGGACTTTCCTCCTCCTGTCGGCATCAGCACCAGGGTGTCTCTCTTTTCCAGAATGCACGTGATGATTTCCTGTTGCAGGGGGCGGAACTGCGTATATCCGAAGTATGATTTTAATGTTTTCAGCATAATTGTCTATTGGGATGAAACGGAGTGCAAAGATAGTTATTCTTTCCGTTTTTCCGTTGGGGGAAGACGGGGCTGCACGACGGGAAACACTGAAAAATATGCCGTAATTTGTAATATTTAAGAAAAATGATTTTCATTTAATTGTAGATTTCAAAAACTTCTGCCATTTTTGTATAATGTATAAAAATTAAACCTCTTAATTAAAAACAGGACAGATGAAAGATACAGAACTTCAGATGCAGGAACAGGAACAATCTCCTGCAAAAAAACCTTACAACATCAGGGAGCGCAAAATTAAGAATGCTGCTTATCGAGGAATGATTCGTCCGGAACTGGCGGATGAACTGTATGACAAGATCATGAATATCGTAGTATTTCAGAAGAAGTATAAAGACCCCAATTATTCTGCACGTGATCTTGCTAAAGAATTGAAAACCAATACTCGTTATCTGTCGGCTGTTATTAACTCCCGCTTCGGAAAAAACTATTCATGTCTGTTGAACGAGTATCGTATCAAGGAAGCTTTGCATTTGCTGGTTGATAAACGTTACGCTGAGAAAAATGTAGAAGAAATCAGCGCGTTGGTAGGTTTTGCCAACAGACAATCGTTCTATGCTGCTTTCTATAAGAACATGGGTGAGACTCCGAATGCTTACCGTAAGAAACATTCTGACAAAAAATAAGAATATAGATAATGGAACAACAGGAGGATACGTTTGAGTATCAAGTGGAACAGTTTGCCGATTTGCAGATTTTGCGTTATCGGGTACCCGGTTTTGAAAAATTGTCTCTGCGCCAGAAACAGCTGATTTACTATCTCTCTCAGGCAGCTCTGGAGGGAAGAGACATCTTGTATCATCAGAACGGCAAGTACAATTTACCGGTCCGCCGGCTGCTGGAAGCAGTGTATGTGGCTTACAAGGGACCTCGTGATACGGATGAATTTCGTGCGTTTGAGGTGTATCTGAAACGCGTCTGGTTTGCCAATGGCATTCACCACCATTATTCCTGCGACAAGTTTGTACCCGGTTTCACGCCGGATTATCTTCGCAGCCTGGTTGAATCTTTGCCTGCCGATGCATTGCCTTTGGCAGAAGGAGAAACATGTACCAAACTTTGCAACCGCCTGTTCCCCGTCATCTTCGATCCGGAAGTGATGCCCAAACGGGTTAATCAGGCCGATGGGGAAGATCTGATTCTGACTTCAGCGGCCAATTATTATGAAGGAGTCACTCAGCAGGAGGCCGAGGATTTCTATGCCGCCATGAAGACTCCCGGAGAAACTGAACCGGTCATGTATGGCATGAACAGCCGTCTGGTGAAAAAGGATGGTGTGGTACAGGAAGAGGTATGGAAGATTGGAGGCATGTACGGAGAAGCTTTGCAGAAGATTGTTTCCTGGCTGGACAAGGCTGCTGAGGTAGCCGAAAACGACCGTCAGCGTGAGGTGATCCGCCTGCTGACGGAGTTCTACCGCACGGGCGATCTGAAGACGTTTGATGCCTATTCCATTGTCTGGTTAAAAGATACGGATTCCCAGGTGGACTTTGTTAACGGGTTCATCGAGAGCTATGGTGATCCGCTGGGTATCAAGGCCAGCTGGGAATCTATCGTTAACTTCAAGGATCTGGAAGCAACTCGCCGTACGGAACTCATCAGTGAAAATGCCCAGTGGTTTGAAGATCATTCTCCGGTGGCGCCTCAGTTCCGCAAGGAAAAGGTGAAAGGTGTTTCGGCCAAAGTGATTACGGCAGCCATGCTTGGCGGTGACTTGTACCCCAGTACGGCTATCGGTATCAATTTGCCTAACTCCAACTGGATACGCAGCGTGCACGGATCCAAATCGGTAACTATCGGCAACCTGACATCGGCCTATAACCAGGCGGCCCGTGGAAACGGTTTCCGCGACGAGTTTGTATACAGCCCTGTCGAGATCGGATTGCTGGATAAATATGCAGACATCACCGGTGATTTACATACCGATCTGCATGAATGTCTGGGACACGGTTCCGGACGCTTGCTGCCGGGTGTTGATCCGGATGCGTTGAAAGCATACGGTTCAACGATAGAGGAAGCGCGTGCCGACCTGTTCGGACTGTATTATATTCCGGATCCCCGTATGGTGGAACTGGGACTGGTGCCTGATGCGGAAGCGTATAAGGCGGAATATTATGCTTACATGATGAACGGACTGATGACTCAGCTGGTGCGTATCGAGCCGGGATGCAATGTCGAGGAAGCTCACATGCGTAACCGTCAGCTGATTGCCCGGTGGGCATTGGAACAGGGAGCGGAACAAAAAGTTGTGGAACTTGTGGTCCGCGACGGCAAGACATTTGTCCGCATCAACGACTATGAGCTGTTGCGGAGTCTGTTCGGCCGCCTGCTGGCCGAAGTACAGCGCATCAAGAGTGAAGGCGATTATGAGGCTGCCCGCCAGTTGGTGGAAGCTTATGCCGTACGGATTGATCCTGCCTTGCATGCAGAGGTACTGGAACGTTACCGGCAACTGCATCTGGCTCCCTACAAAGGATTCATCAATCCGGTGTATACACCTTGTTACGATGCGGAAGGGCGCTGGACTGATGTGAAAGTAGACTATACGGAAGGATATGCCGCCCAGATGCTTCGTTATAGCCGGGATTATGCGAATGTAACGGAAGACTGAGACGGAATGACACTTACGGCAACTATAAAGAATCAAGGAAATGACAGATCAACTACACGAAACTCTGAAAGATATCAAAGCTAAATTCCGTTTGTATATGAACGGAGTTGTCTCTCAAAGCATGCGCGAAAAAGGACTTGACTACAAATTGAATTTTGGAATAGAGTATCCGCGTATCAGAGAAATCGCAGCAGGCTACGAACCCAGTCACGAATTGGCTCAGGCACTCTGGAAGGAGAACATCCGGGAGTGTAAGATTATGGCCGGGCTGCTGCAACCGGTCGATACCTTCTATCGGGAGATTGCAGAGATCTGGATGGAAGATATACACAATTCGGAACTGGCACAATATACGGTGATGAATTTGTTTCAACACCTTCCCTATGCAGCGGAAGTGGTGTTCTGCTGGATAGCCGATGAACGCGAATACTTCCAGCTTTGCGGCTTCCTTCTGATGGCCCGGCTGCTGATGAACGGCATGACGCTGAACGACCGGGCAGAAGCCGAGTTTATGGATCAGGCATTTACAGCTCTGGAAAGCGATTCGCTGCAAATACGGAAAGCTGCTGCTCTGGCATTGTGCAAGTTTGGAAGCCAGTCGCGTGAAAATATGAAGAAACTGGGAAAACCGCTGGCTGTTCTGTCGAAGTCACAGCGCCCCGGAGTGAGTGCTATTGCTGAAGAAATAAAAAATGAGGCAGAATATTGCTGGTAATTTTCTTGGATTACTTAAAAAGAGTTATCTTTGACGACTGAACGTATGAACGGATGGAAGAGAATATAAAAGATAAGGTTAGGCAGATCCTCACAGAGTATCTTCAGAAGAACGGACATCGGAAGACGCCCGAGCGGTATGCTATACTCGAAACAATCTATTCCATCAAGGGCCATTTTGATATTGATGAGCTTTATTGTTACATGGCCGAAAAGGAAAAGTTCCGTGTCAGTCGGGCCACGCTCTATAATACGATTGTCCTGCTGATCGATGCAGGTCTGGTGATCAAGCATCAGTTTGGCAATACTTCGCAGTATGAGCGTTCATACAATAACGAGACCCATCATCACATGATTTGCACTTCCTGCGGCAAGGTTTCCGAGTTTGAGGATGAAAATCTGAAGTTAGCCATTGCCCAGTATCGTACGAAGGGATTCTATCCTTCGCATTATTCCTTATATATATATGGACTCTGCAGCAAGTGTATGGGACTCAAGCGTAAGAAACATAAATAAATTTATAAAACTGAAAAGCATGAAAGTAGATGTTTTGTTAGGTTTGCAATGGGGAGACGAAGGCAAAGGTAAAGTTGTTGACGTATTGACACCCCGCTATGATGTTGTTGCTCGTTTTCAGGGCGGCCCGAATGCTGGTCACACTCTTGAATTTGAAGGACAGAAGTATGTGCTTCGTTCCATTCCTTCAGGTATATTCCAGGGCGACAAGGTAAATATTATCGGTAACGGAGTTGTTCTGGATCCGGCACTGTTCAAAGCTGAGGCTGAAGCGCTGGAAGCAAGCGGACATCCGCTGAAGGAACGCCTGCACATTTCCAAGAAGGCTCATCTGATTATGCCGACTCACCGTATTCTGGATGCTGCATATGAAGCAGCCAAAGGCGATGCAAAGGTAGGAACTACCGGTAAGGGAATCGGTCCTACTTATACAGACAAGGTAAGCCGTAACGGTTTGCGTGTGGGAGATATCCTGAATAATTTTGAAGAAAAATATGCTGCGGCCAAAGCCCGTCACGAAAAGATACTGAAGAGTCTGAACTATTCTTACGATATCACTGAACTGGAAAAACAGTGGATGGAAGGTATCGAATACCTGCGCCAGTTCCCGCTGGTAGACAGTGAACACGAAGTGAACAGACTGCTGAAGGAAGGCAAGAGTGTTCTTTGCGAAGGTGCACAGGGTACGATGCTGGATGTTGACTTCGGTTCTTATCCGTTCGTGACTTCTTCCAATACCATCTGTGCAGGAGCCTGCACCGGACTGGGACTGGGCCCGAACAAGATCGGAGAGGTATACGGTATCATGAAAGCTTACTGTACTCGTGTAGGTTCCGGACCGTTCCCGACCGAACTGTTTGATGAAACAGGTAAGACTATTCGTGATCTGGGTCATGAATACGGAGCTGTAACCGGACGTGAACGCCGTTGCGGATGGGTGGATCTGGTTGCTTTGCGTTATGCCATTATGGTGAACGGTGTTACTCAGCTGATCCTGATGAAGAGTGACGTACTCGACGGCTTCGATACCGTAAAGGCTTGTGTGGCTTATAAGGTAAACGGAGAAGAGATCGATTACTTCCCGTATGACATCACAGAAGGTGTAGAACCGGTGTATGTGGAACTTCCCGGATGGAAGACTGACATGACCAAGATGACCAGTGAAGATGAGTTCCCCGAAGAATTCAATGCATACATTGCTTTCCTCGAAGAACAGCTGGAAACTCCGATCAAGATCGTATCAGTAGGTCCTGACCGCGCACAGACTATTGAACGCTATACCGAAGCAGAATAACAGACCTTATTATATAAGGGAAAAACGCTATAGACGCAGGCTGGAAACAGGAGGTTTCCGGCCTGCGTTTTTGCTTTTAGCAATTTTATTCTTACCTTTGCCGACATTCTGTAGCGCAAGTATATACGTATGATTTCAATAGAAGGACTGAAAGTCGAATTTGGCGTGACACCTCTGTTTCAGGATGTGTCGTTCGTGATCAATAAAAAAGACCGTATTGCTCTGGTAGGAAAGAACGGAGCCGGAAAATCTACCATGCTGAAAATCCTTGCGGGACTGCAAAGGCCCACAGAAGGAACTGTCGCCGTACAGCGCGGTATTACCATCGGCTATTTGCCGCAGGTGATGGTACTCAGTGATACGCGTACCGTGATGGCGGAAGCGGAAATGGCTTTCGAACACATATTCGAGATGCAGGATCGTCTGGCCAGAATGAATCAGGAACTGGCAGACCGTACGGATTACGATTCGGAAAGCTACCATGAACTGATTGACCGTTTCACCCATGAGAACGAACGTTTCCTGATGATGGGGGGAACAAATTACAAAGCCGAAATAGAACGTACCCTGGTGGGACTGGGATTTGACCGGAAAGACTTTGACCGTCCCACTTCCGAGTTCAGCGGAGGCTGGCGTATGCGTATCGAACTTGCCAAGCTGCTGTTGCGTCGTCCTGACGTACTTCTGCTCGACGAGCCGACCAACCACCTGGATATCGAGAGTATCCAGTGGCTTGAAAACTTCTTGCGTGTCAGTCCGGGTGCCGTTGTACTGGTCAGCCACGACCGGGCTTTCATCAACAATGTGACCAACCGCACCATTGAGATCTCCTGCGGACGGATTTACGACTACAAGGTTTCCTACGATGAGTTTGTGGTGCTCCGCAAGGAACGCCGCGAGCAACAGCTTCGCGCTTACGAAAACCAGCAGAAAGAAATCAAGGATACGGAAGACTTTATCGAACGTTTCCGTTATAAGGCTACGAAGGCAGTGCAGGTACAGAGCCGTATCAAGCAGCTGGAGAAGATTGTCCCCATCGAAGTGGATGAGGAAGATACTTCCAGCCTGCATCTGAAGTTTGCTCCGGCCACCCGGTCGGGCAATTACCCCGTTATCTGCGAAGGAGTCCGAAAAGCCTATGGCGATCATGTAGTCTTCCACGACGTAACCCTGACCATCAGCCGGGGAGAGAAAGTAGCCTTTGTCGGCAAAAACGGAGAAGGAAAATCCACCCTGGTGAAGTGTATCATGGATCAGATTCCATACGATGGCAAGCTGGTGATCGGACACAATGTGCAGATCGGTTATTTTGCCCAGAACCAGGCACAGCTTCTTGACGGCGAACTGACCGTATTTGATACCATTGACCGGGTAGCCAAGGGAGACATCCGTCTGAAGATCCGTGACATTCTGGGAGCATTCATGTTTGGCGGAGAAGCCTCCGACAAGAAAGTCAAGGTGCTTTCGGGAGGAGAGCGGAGCCGTCTGGCCATGATCAAGCTGTTGCTGGAACCGGTGAACTTCCTGATACTCGACGAACCTACCAACCACCTGGATATGCGTTCCAAGGACGTGCTGAAGGAAGCCATCCGTGAGTTTGACGGAACGGTGATCGTCGTGTCCCACGACCGTGAGTTCCTGGACGGACTGGTAACCAAGGTCTACGAATTCGGCGGAGGTGTGGTGAAGGAACACATTGGAGGAATCTATGACTTCCTGCAAAAGAAACAGATGGAAAACCTGAATGAACTGCAGTTGTCGCAGTCGCCCACGAGTGAAGCCCGCAAGGCTGCGCCCGAACCGGTCAGCGAAAGCAAGCTTTCGTATGAAGCACAGAAGGAACAGGCCCGCAAGGCCCGTAAGCTGGAGAAGCAGGTTGCCGAATGTGAAGAGCGAATCAGCAAGCTGGAACAGCAGATTCAGGAACTGGAAAACAAGATGGCAACACCTGAAGGAGCTTCCGACATGCAACTGTATGAGCAGCACCGTCAGCTGAAGCAGCAGGTCGCTTCCGAAGAAGAAGAATGGGAGCGTCTTTCGCTGGAACTGGAAGAACTCAAGTAACTTTTAACAGATATAAAAGCTTATGAAAACTAAACATTATGTGGCCGTTGCAGCAATGGCTTTTGCCGCAATGACCGGTTGTACCAGCCAAAAGGAAGTGAAGAATACTTCCGGTATTGATTTGGCAAACCTTGACACGACAGTTGCCGCAGGTACGGACTTCTTCCGTTATGCTTGTGGCGGATGGAATGACAGTCATCCTCTGACTGCCGAATATTCCCGCTACGGATCGTTTGATATGCTGGCTGAAACCAATCAGAAGCAGCTTCGCGAACTGATTGAAAGCTTTGCATCGCAGACAAATGAGCCGGGCTCTCAGGGACAGAAGATCGGTGATCTTTATACACTGGCTATGGACAGTGTGAAACTGAACAGCGACGGAGTAGCTCCCATCAAGGCACAGCTGGACAAAATTGCAGCCATCAGCGACCGCAAGCAGATTGTTCCGATGATCGCCGAAATGGCATACGACGGCATTGGTACCTATTTCAGCAGCTATGTATATGCAGACCCGAAGAACAGTGCTCTGAATATTTTCCAGATCAGTCAGGGAGGTATCAACCTTGGCGAAAAGGAATATTACCTGGATACAGACAGCGTGACTGCCAACATCCGCGAACAGTATAAACTCTACATCACCAAGTTGTTCAAGCTGGCAGGTTTCACAGATGCTGAGGCTGAGCAGAAGATGAACGATGTACTGGAAATCGAAACAACCATTGCAAAGGCTTCTTTCAGCGCTGTTCAGCGCCGTGATCCGGAAGCTAATTATCACAAGATGACTTATGCTGACCTGAAGAAGCAGTTCTCCGGAATTGACTGGGATGCTTACCTGAAAGGTCTGGGCGTACAGGGTGTGGAAGAACTGAACGTGGAACAGATTGAACCGCTGCAGACAGTGGACAAACTGATCAGCACCCTGCCGCTGGAAAAACATATTTCTTATCTGCAATATAACCTGATCGACGCTGCTGCCAGCTGTCTGAGCGATGACTTCGTGGCTGCCCGCTTCGATTTCTACGGCAAGGTATTGTCCGGCCGTCAGGTGAACCAGCCTCGCTGGAAACGTGCCGTTAATGCAGTAAACGGTATGCTGGGTGAAGTTGTAGGACAGATGTATGTGGAAAAATATTTCCCCGCAGCAGCTAAGGAACGCATGGTGAACCTCGTGAAGAACCTGCAGACTGCACTGGGCGAACGCATCCAGGCACAGGAATGGATGAGCGACAGCACCAAGGCCGTTGCCGCTGAAAAGCTGGCTGCTTTCCATGTAAAAGTGGGTTATCCTGACAAATGGAAAGACTACTCCAGCCTGGAAATCAAGAAAGACTCTTACTGGGCTAATGTCTGCCGTGCTTCTGAATGGGCAGTGAGAGACATGTACAGCCGTGTCGGAAAGCCGGTGGACAAGGACGAATGGCTGATGACTCCGCAGACAGTCAATGCTTATTATAATCCTTCAACCAACGAAATCTGCTTCCCGGCCGCTATTCTTCAGTATCCGTTCTTCGACATGAATGCTGACGATGCCTTCAACTATGGAGCTATCGGCGTTGTGATCGGACACGAAATGACTCACGGATTCGATGATCAGGGACGCCAGTTCGACAAGAACGGTAACCTGTGTGACTGGTGGGCAGCAGGCGATGCTGAACGCTTCAACGAACGTGCTCAGGTAATGGTAGATTTCTTCAACAACATTGAAGTGCTTCCGGGACTGAAGGCAAACGGCCAGCTGACACTGGGTGAGAACCTGGCAGACCACGGAGGACTGAACGTGGCTTATCTGGCTTACCGCAATGCAACAAAGGATGCTCCGCTGGGAGTTGTTGACGGCTTCACTGCCGATCAGCGTTTCTTCCTGGCATACGCAGCTCTGTGGGCCGGAAACATCCGCGAAGAAGCTATCCGTCAGTATACGAAGTCTGATCCTCACTCTTTGGGAGAATGGCGTGTAAACGGCGCTCTGCCTCATATCCAGGCATGGTATGATGCATTTGGAATTACAGACAAAGATCCGATGTACATCGCTCCTGAAAAGCGTGTAAATATCTGGTAATTTACTTACCGTATCCAAACAGAAAGTCCGGAACCGGGAATGATCCCAGGGTTCCGGACTTTTTTTATCATTATTCCCGGTGTTTTGCCCTTTTCGCAACGACTGGACGATCGGGCTTCAACGACTGCACGTTTGGGGCTCAACGACCGCTCGATTCAGCCCCAACGACCGCACAATTTTTTGGGAACGTGCAGACACTTTTTTTCTTTCCTGCTGTCAGGGAATTTGCAGGGAAGAAAGGATTCAAAAACTGTGTCTGAAGCTTTTGCTTTCCTTGAATTGCTGATTTTTATAGTATTTATAAGCTTTCAGATAGAAAAGTTCATTTTTGTTTATTGTATTTAGTTAACTTTATTTGATTTATAGTTAAATTATGTTATATACATATTGAAATAAATTCTGATTCCTTTTCACATAAATGAAACAATTTATCTTTGCAATATCTCAAGCCAAAAAGAAATAATCCTCCATCGCGGAAAAAAGAACATTTATTTAATCCGGGATGAAGAATAAGATTGTTTTTGTAAAGAAGCATGAAAAATTTGTAATTTTTAATGTCACTCTTTTATGGAATTGTTGTATAAAAATGAGCATTTGTCATGTCTTCATTATGCAACCTCGGAAACAGTCTGCTTTCGTGTCTATACTGTGAAGAAAGGAGATGTTTTTGATCAGTGTATGTTGACAGATACAAATCTGATGTTTTTGTTGTCCGGAAGTATCACTTTATCATATAATGAATATATGAACGGACAATTGGAATCCGGAAACTTCTGTCTGTTGCCAAAGAGCAGTATGGTTCATGTCAAAGTAAAAGAAGATGCCCGGATAGTGAGTTGTATCTTTTCTCAAAATATAAAAATGTGCAGTCTTTTCTCGCTGCAGCAACTTCAGAATTTCTTGCCTGCTTCTTATTCTTATGAATTTGGTTGTTTACAGATGAATCCTCTTATGAACCGTTTCCTGTGTTTGTTGGTGGACTGTCTGGATCAGGGGCTGGGATGTTCTCATTTTCATCAGCTGAAGCGGGATGAACTGTTTCTTTATCTGCGGGCTTTTTATACCAAAGAAGAACTGGCTTGTTTTTTTTATCCCATTCTGGGAGGAGATATGAACTTTAAGGATTTCGTATTGGCCAATTATAAACAAGTGAAGGATGTGAAGGATTTTGCAGAAAAGGCTCATCTCAGTCTCAGTACCTTCAACCGCCGTTTCCGGGAAAACTTTAATGCGTCAGCTCATCAGTGGCTGGTTTCCAAAAAGGTAGAATCGGTTCGCCGGGATATACTCATGTCGAACCTTACATTCTCTGAAATAGCCGACAAATATAATTTTTCTTCCCCTAATTATCTGGCTACCTTTTGTCGCCAGCATTATGGTATGTCCCCCAATGAAATGCGTGTACAGGGACGTCAGTCCTCCGGTGAGCAGGATGTGTGAGCGGAAATCGTAGGTTTTTGGCTGCTTTTTGTAATAGGTTTTTTACAGTTACTCTCTACCTTTGCAGCGCATTTGTAACTCACGCAGTTACACATTGCCGGGAAGGCAATCGCATGAAATGTTTGTGTAAGAAGATAAGTGTGTATTTAGATAAATGATGGTTAAAAGAATCGTATGTACCGTTCTTGCAGGTCTGGGCCTGGGAGCGGCTGCTTATTCCCAACAGATAGCAGTCAAGACCAACGGGCTTTATTGGCTGACCACCACTCCCAATATTGGAGTGGAAGTTGCGCTGAACAACAAGTTCACGTTCGATCTTTCGGCAGCCTATAATCCCTGGACTTTCAAGGATGACAAGAAGATGAAATTCTGGCTGATACAGCCGGAAGCCCGTTATTGGCTTTGTGAGAAGTTCGAGGGACATTTTGTCGGTGTTCACCTGCATGGAGCCCAATATTACGGCGGATTCAAGGAAAAACGTTACGACGGCTATCTGGCCGGCGGCGGTCTGACCTACGGATATGACTGGATGCTCTCTTCCCACTGGAACCTGGAAGCATCGGTCGGAGTAGGTTATGCCTATCTGTGGTATAAGGAAAGTCCTCGCATTCCCTGTGAAAAATGTTTTGTAGACAGTCATAAGCATTACGTCGGTCCCACCAAGCTCGGCGTAACGGTGACCTATTTGTTCTAACTGATTCTGTAAGTCAATTTATATTGTATATAATGAATACAAAGAAAACCTATAACCTGCTGCTTGCCGGTGTGTTGCCTGTTGTCATGCTGGGATGTGCAGCTTCTCACGAAGGCCACCGCCTGTCGGTAGCTCCCGAAGCAGCCGTTCTGATGCCCGACAGTACACATTCCGTGAAGTTGGATCTGACAGTCCGGGTACCTGAAAAGGCATTCAGCCGCCGCAGTCGTCTGATTGTTGTGCCGCAGCTGATGTCCGGCGACAGTCTCATTGCGGAGTGTACGCCCCTTGTTCTGGATGCTCCCGTCTATGCCCGTAAGCTGCAGCGGCGGAAAGACCTGGAGGGATATACCGACTCACTTTCTTCGTATGCCCGTCCGGCCTACACCGGAAAAACCATGGAAATTCCTTATCGTGAAACCGTGGCAGTTCCCGATTCATTGAACGACGGACGTATTCTGGCGGTTGTGACTACCGACGGTTGCGGTATCTGTTCTGCGATAGATACCCTGGTGATGGCCGACATCAGTAACCCCGTTACGCTGATCGAGCCGAAAGCCGCTCTGAAGGTCGACTGGATTGTACCCGAATTTGTGGTTCGTCCCAAGATCATGCAGGCCCGTGGAGAAGCCCGTCTGCAGTTTGCCATCAACAGTTCGGAAATCCGTATGGATCTGGCCAACAACAAGGCTGAGATGGGGCAGATGCTCGACAAGCTGAAACAGATTGTAGGAGACACTTTGGCTACCCTCAATTCGGTGAGCATCATGGGTATGTCTTCCGTCGACGGTTCCTATGCCCTGAATAACCGTCTGGCAAAGGGACGTGCGGAGTCTGCACGGAAATGGCTGTTTGCAAACGTCAATCTTTCGCAGACCCAGCAGCATATATTCAGTGTCGGATCACGCCCGGAAGGATGGGAACCCGTGCTCCAGGCCATGACAGCCGACGGTCATCCCGATTCCCTCCAGGTGAAGGAGATTGTTAAAAAATACAGCGGCCAGAACGACGATGTGGCCGAAAAATACATCCGCCGCCTGCCTTGCTGGAACGATATCAAGAAGAAATATCTGGCAGGTGACCGTAAGGTGGAATACGTGTACACCTATACTTTGAAGAGTTTTACGACCGATGCCGAGATGCTCGCCATGTATCAGACACGTCCGGATGCCTTCAACGAGGATGAGCTGCTGCGTGTGTCTACCCTGAAGGAAACCCGCGAAGAGAAAGAAGGTGTCTATCGCACCATCCTGCATTATTTCCCGCAGTCGAAGACCGCAGCCAACAATCTGGCCGTGATTTTATTGGGCAACGGCAACTCTGAACAGGCAGAAGCAGTGCTGGAAAGCGTAGACGAATATTCACCCGAAATGCTGAACACTCGTGCAGCCCTCTATGTGTACCGCAATGACAGCGAGCGCGCCATCGAGCTGCTCCGTTCGAATGTGGAACTTCCCCAGGCTCGCTATAACCTGGCTCTGCTGGAAGCTCAGCAGCGCCGTCTGGACGAGGCCTGGCGGCTGATGGACGGCTACCGCGACGTGAACAGCGCGATTGTCGCCCTGAGTGTGAACCGTAACGAGGAAGCTGCCTCTATCATGGACGGCCTGAAAGACGACGACAGTGCGCTGGCCTCTTATGTGCGTGCGCTGATTGCAGCCCGTTCGCGCGATACCGAGGCATTTTATACCAGTCTGGAAAAAGCCTGCAGCGATGAAAACCTGCGCCGCCGTGCAGCTGGTGAAGCCGACTTCCGTCCCTGGCAGAACGAATCCCGCTTCCGCCAGCTGCTGGAAGAAAGACCGGAGGAAGGAGGAGAAGCCCTATGAACCGACTGACACTGACCGGACTGTTCCTGGCTGCTCTTCTGACCCTGAGTAGCTGTCTGCGTGACGATCTGCAACCCTGTCCGCCCCTACAGGTGACCCTGAGCGTGAAGGACAAGAACTATTTCAATATAGACGATGCCGCGAAGCTGGGGTTGTTGGAGCGCAAGGCCGATGATCTGCCTTTCCGTGACTATGTACATACCTTATATTATATCGTACATGATACGCTGGGCAATGTGGTGGCTGAGCAGAAAAATACGCAGGTGAGTGACGATGCGCAGACACAAACGATCACACTTCCGGTGGATCTGCCTTACGGAAAATATATCGTTACCGTGTGGGGAAATATGGAAAGCGAGGAACCGTTGGGCGACAATCCCACCGATGCAGAGATGGAAGCAGCAGGTGCCGCTGCTAACGATATCTATCTGGCTTGTGACACATTTGACTATCGTTACGGCAAAGAGGCATATACAATGGGACTGGAACGTACCAAAGGAAACTTGCTGATCAAGGCAGAAGGTATTCCCGACAATATCGACTTTTCTACCAAGAGTGTAGAAGATATATACGGCAAAGTAGACGCTGCCTTCCGTTATTCCAGTCTGACCGACATCCAGACTGAGCTGGAATGGGAGGTGCAGAACGAAATCCAGAGCCAGACGCTGATGTGCCCGTCACCCTCGTATGAGGGAACCACACTGGGCGTGTCGTTTATCGACCGCAGTGCAGTGGCTGCGCAGCAGGCCGCAAGCCGTGCCGTGTCTACCCGTCCGATATTGCGACCAGCGGATGTGCATATCACTATGGGGCGTAACGAAATTACCATTCTGAAATATGTGTACGACACCGAGGAAGACGGTTTCAACATATTTCTCCGGGTGAACGACGAGTGGGAGCAGATACATACGATGGAAATAGATTAAGACTTTATAAAAGAATGTTTAAACATAAAATTAAGACTAACGTATGAGAAAGAAGTATTTATTGGGAATGACATTGATGGCATCATTGGCATTCAGTTCTTGTACAAAGGAAGTATTTGTTGTACAGGATGGTGAAGGAGTAGAAGAAATTCAGGAAGATGGACAGGTATTGACGCTTAGTTTGGCAACATCAGGTGATATAACTACCCGTGCAGGTCGCCCTTTGTTGAGTGCACAACCTGGACAGGATATCCAGAACATTACACTCTATTTTGTTAATGGTGAGAATCAGATTGTTTTGAAAAAACATATCGGTAAGTCTGAATGGGCCAATGCTACGGCTTATTCAAACGGTATGCAGCTTAATCTTTCACTGAAGGCATCTAAGTATGAACAATTGCCTAATGGTGATTATACAGTATATGCCATTGGCTATTCAGATAATTCTGATTATGGTACGTTTACGCCTGAAAATCCAAGTGAAACATGGAATATAACTGATGCTAAGACTGAAGGTGGTACTACTTATGCTACTTTTATGGCTTCTGATTTTTCTGCAGTTTTGACTGGTGGTAGAGATGCAGAAGAGATTTTTGCAGGAATAGCAAAGGTTACAGCTACTACTATTGATGGCAACAACTGTTTGGTAGCAACTAAAGATGGTGGATCATATACTAAAAAAGAAGTTCCTACCATTGTTTTGAACCGTCAGGTTGCCGGTCTTACCGGATATTTTACAAATATTCCGGCTAAAGTGGGTGAAGCTATACCTACAAGAGTTCGTTTGGTTGCTTCAAATAAGAGCGATAAGGTTTGGTTTGAGAATTTGTTTGATAAAGAAACCATTACCAGCTCTACCTCTACATCAGAAACTGCAACGGTTAATTGGGTAATCAATGGTAATCAAAATACTTCATTGACTAAAGACGCTAATTTTTATAGCTCAGATAAGTCCAGTAAAGATGCTTATGAACTATATAGTATTAAGTTGGATCAGTGGTTTAAGTTTGGTAGTCAAACTGGCAGAGAGAATTTTGCAGCGTGTGACTTGGATGGTGATGGCTATGTAAGTTATAAAGATGCACAGTATTATGTGTATGATCTGGGTACAAATACTGCATTGAAAGATGAAAATGGTGGCGCTTCTGCAGGTGCGTTGGAGCAATGGAGTGACGCTATAGCAGGAGGTGAAAATAAGATAACTGTTAATGAACAACGATATACCACTAAAGCACTTTCTGAATTTTGGGTGAATCCGAACACTTCTACTGCTAATCCTCAGCAGTTGGTAGCTGGTTCTGTATTTGCTGGACGCTTTGTGATTCCTTTTGGATTGGTATCAGATAAGGAAACATTGGAAATTCAGTTGATGGGTAAAGGTACTGATGGAACAGAGCAGATTCTGAAGAGTTGGAGAGTAAAAGTATCTGCTGATGGTAAGCAATCACAAACCAGCAGTATAAAAGCACATGATGGAATTTCAGTTGTTGCTGATGGTGATTATATTTATAATATTTATCGTAATCATTTGTATAGTGTTGGTTCCAAAGGTTTGAATCTTGATCCTGATGATAGTGGTACTAATCCTATGAATCCGGATCCGAAACCAGATCCAGATCCTGATACTGATGGAGACAAACCCGAAGATTTGAGCAAAGGTCAGGATCTGTTGATCAATGTAAACGACAACTGGGAAATTATTCACAACATGGTAATTGACTAATCACAGTTGGTACATATTATTTATCACCGCCCCGGTCTGAGGGGCGGTGATACTGATACTATTACAAAAACATATTCAATCAATCCAATCAAATAAAGAATAAACGTAAAACGGTGATGATGAGAAGACAAATCAAACTGATGGGATGGCTGTTCGTTTCGGCGCTTGCCGCATGTACATCCGAAGCCCCCAATCCGGCTGATGGTGGAAATACTGCCGAGAATGTGCAGAAACTGGTAATCAACTTGTCCGAAGGAGGCGACAGATTGACTACCCGTGCCGGCAGACCGCTGCATAGTTCGGAACCGGGACAGTGGATACAGAATGTCACGCTTTACGTGACTAACGAAGAGGGTATTGTGCTGCAGAAGGAAATTGATGAATATGTCTGGGCCAATGCCGTGGACTATTCCAATGGCAAGCAGTTGGAGATAGCTTTCCGTGCTTCGGAAGGCGAGCAATTGCCCAAGGGTGATTATACGGTGTATGCCGTTGCTTTCTCAAATCCGACAGACTATAGCATTTCGCCTGCTCCGAAAGCGGAAACAAAGATTAATGCTATCAGTGGGGACGGGATTGATGGGAATAAGGTATGCAAAGGAGTTGACTTCACCAAAGACTTTGCAGCCGTATTGAACAGTGGGAAGACCGATGCCGAAGAAATCTTTGCCGGTGTGGCAACGGTTGTTTCTACTACCGATGCAGATGGCAAACCTTGTCTGACCGCAAAATCGGCGTCAGAGGATGTTGCGGCAGGTGATGCTGTTATTACGCTGAACCGTCAGGTGGCAGGTACCATCGGCTATTTCACCAATATTCCCGCCAAGGTGGGCGATGCCGTGCCTACACGGATCCGTCTGGTGGCAGCGAACAAGAGCGATAAAGTATGGTTTACAAGCCTGATTGGCGGAGAGACTGTAACTGCAACTGATAAGGCTGGCGTTAATTGGGTAATCAACGGTTCTCAAAGTGCTACGCTGCCAAAGAATGCCTGTTACTACAGTTCAGACCAGATGACTTATGACGCGTACGAAATCTATAGCATTGATTTGAGCCAGTGGTTTAAGTTTGGTGGTACTACTGGTAGAAATACTTTCGCGGACTGCGACTTGGATGATGATGGATATGTAGGTAAAAAAGATGCTAAAACATATTCCAGCAACATTTCTGAATTTTGGAAAAATCCCAATTCTACGACAGAACATCCGCAGCAGTTGGTGCCAGGTTCCGTATTTGCCGGACGCTTTCTGATACCTTTCTCCCTGGTTTCAGGCAAGGAGACATTCGAATTGCAGTTGCTGGGCAATGAAACGGGCAAACCGGAACAGATCTTGAAAAGCTGGAGGGTGAAGGTTTCCGCCGATGGCAAACACGATGTGACAGATGTGGAAGTACCTACCGGTGTGATTGTACCTGCTGCCGACCAGGACTATGTGTATAACATCTACCGTAACCACATGTACAGCATCGGTAAGAAAACTGCTGACAGAACTGATGATGATGATGTACCGGCAGACCTGAACACGGCACAGGATTTGGTAATTACCGTAAACAGCCAGTGGCAGATAGTACACGGCATGGAGCTGGAACCGGCTACGACACAGCCATAATTAAACTAACAGATAGAATATAAACGTATTTAAAGATATAGAGTGATGAAGAAATTCTTTAGCTTTTTATTGATACTTATGGGTTTAAGCATCGTCTTCACGGCATGTAAGGACGATGAAATCGCGTTGATGTCGCTGGATGAAGGACGAGGTTCGGAACTCGATGGGGAAACAACTACACCAGGTGCTTTGCAGCGTGGTGAGGATGGCTTGTGGAAAGCTACTGAGCGTGTGCCTCTGGTGGGTGCTGGACGTGTAGTAGATAAAATATCACCAGCATTGGTGGCGGTTGCAGCATCTCAGTCTGGCTTTAATAAAATTGTTGATGCAGAGAATTTGAATGATTATGCTACCTTATCTGGTTTGAGTGCCAATTTGTTGGGAAAGGAAATATTATCTGTTAGAGATATATATAGAACCTACGCTGGAGGACAGATGGTTGGTTTCGTTATAGGTAATAATGAAGGGGGAGTATTGGATCTTAATTTAATCAATTTGTTCGTTATAACATTGTATAATGATGGAAAGCTTGTTGGAACATATAATGTAAGTACGGGTGGCGAACTGTTGTCTTTGAATTTGATTTCTATCGGTAATGCAGGTACACAGGCTATGGCTGTAAAAGTACCAGACGATGTGAACTTTGATGAAATAATGCTTTCTACTACCGGTGTGACGGCCGATATAGAAAAAATGAAGATATATTATGCTTTTGTGGGAGAGACTGAAATAAGTGAGATAACTACAGATAAATATCCTAGTGTAAATGTTTCTGCGAAGCTCCCTCCTGGTAGTAATGCACAGAATATTTTGGATCCAAAGAGTACAGATGGATGCCTTTTAGATCTTCTCACTCTCTTATATAAACCGGAGCACTATGTTCAAATTAACCTTAACGAGGAAATACCCGAAGGGACTGAGGTCGGTTTTACTTATAAACAAGGTGATGTATTAAGCTTGAAATTCGGACAGCAATATTCTGTTACAACTTATGATGGTCAAGAGAACGTAGTGGATAATTTTACCACAACAAATTTATTGGGAGTTTCTGTATTAGGTGGTAGTAAAGGGGCATATAGCCTTGTAGCAGAAAATGGGGGAGCAAAAAGTTTCCGTATAACTAGTGCTGAAAATGGAGGCTTAGGTATAGATGGTTTGTTATTGTTGCGTGCTTTTACACGTAAAGCTGTAGCTATTGATCCAACGAGTTATTTTAATATTCCGGAAAAAATTACGACTCCTTATACCTCGTATAAATTTGCAAAACCGGAAAAGGGTACTTTAATTCTGTCATATACTGGCTCATCGACGGATAATGTAACTATATCTGATAATGTGATAAGTGGAATGACTCTTGGTAATACTTATTCTTTAAATGTAACATATATCGATGTTGACGGAAAATCTTTTGTAACTCCTGTTCAGATAGAATGTACTGAAAACACTTCAGATAATTGTAATCCGAAGTATTTGACAAAAGGTGATGGTTGGTCTGTTGTGAATGCTAATGAAACATGGGGAATAAATGTTATTTCCGTTATGACTGATACTGAAAATATTGTTGACGGGAATAATACGACTTATGCTTCCAGTGCAACAGCTATAAATTTATTGCAACATGGCGTTTTGGCTGCTGTAAAAAACAATAAGGCTATAGATCCTGCTGGTAAGACATATCGTGTAGGGTTTATAATACAAAATGCCAGTGAACTGTTAGGTGCAAGTGCATTGAAGTTCTTTACAATAAAACTGTTTAACGGGAACAAAGAAATTGACAGTAATGTGTCTTTATCTAATCAGGGGGTATCTTTAGGTTTGCTAAATGGCGCCAGAGACAAAATGTCAATCAGCATAGAAACCGATCAGGAGTTTGACGGAGTGGCATTATGTACAGCCGGTTTGTTGGGAGTAAGTCTGAATAATCTGCGTATATACGATGCATTTTATTATGAAGATGCTACATGTGGTAATAGTATGGCTTTTGACGCTTGTTCTGAAATGATGAATTCTGTAAACTGTCATTTGTCAATCAATTATGATTGGACAGAGATTACAGGAGTAGCTAGTGTAGGAGCATCTATAAATGATCTGGCTAACGCGGTGGATGTGGATGCAACCAACTATGCTACAATAACAGCACCTGTAGGTGTGGCAAGCGGTTTCTCTATCGGATTCCAGTTCGATGAGATGAAGAGTGGACAGTGGATAGGTCTGAAGATGCAGAAACCTACAGGCTTGACTGATGTGGAACTATTGGATGGATTCAAGTTTGAGATAATGTATCAGGGCCAGGTTGTGGAAGAAATAAAGAATGAAAGTAGTGCTGGAGTATTGGGCCTTAATCTTTTGGGATACGGAGAATATGTATATCTGGAAGCTACTCCGAAATATAATTTTGATGGTATAAGGATTAGTTCTGGTCAGTTGGTCGGTGCCTTGAAAAATTATCTGATTTACGGTCTTTACAGTCTGGCTGATGCAAATGGAAACGGCATTCCGGATTGTTCAGAAGACGGTGAAGGGGGAACAACTGATGTGCTTTATCCGGATAAATATAAATATGACATTTGTAAGTCGGAGCCTCTTGTAATGGATTTCACTGGTGGAACGACTGGTAAAAAATATACTTTTACTTTTACTAAACAGAGTGACAATAGTGAAAGTAAAGTTGACATTACTATGCCTGCCAACAGAAGGGTGACTATTACTAATTCGGACATAAATCTTTCTGTGGGTGAGTATTATTTGAGTATTACGGCTGACCCAGAAAAGGGTGTGACGCAAGATTATCCAAGTAATATCATAGTGAATGTGCATCCGAAAACATCTAAATGGACTGGTCAAAGTACTGATTGGAACAATTCAGCTAACTGGACAGAAGGAATCCCTTGGACCTGTACGGATGTCCTGATACCATCAGATTGTAATTATTATCCGATATTGAAATCAAGTGAAGATTATTATTGCAACCGCATTCAGTTTGAGCCGGGAGCAGAAGTAATCAATACACATTATCTGAACTACGAACAGGCATGGGTGAATGTGTCTTTGAAATCAGGTGAATACAACATGTTCTCCGCACCGCTGAAAGAAACCTGTACCGGAGATATGTTTGTCTCTACTTTTAAAGGTACTGATTATAATTCTGAAAATTATAAAGGATGTTGGCTTGATTATACGGAAACTACTTATTCCGCCAATCGGTTTACTCCTAAAGTTTACCAGCGTTTGTGGAATGCCAGTGTGCAGAATGCACAGAACACTGACGGAGGATATGTGGCCGTGAATCCGGAGGATAATTTCTGGACGGCTCCGTTCAATCTGGTATCGCAGGAATACAAGGTAGGGCAGGGGGTATTGGTACGCCCTGATACAGAAGGAGCAAAAACGTCGTCATCTTATACATTCTGTTTTCCGAAACGTCATGCGAAGTACGAGTATTATAACTATGCAGAGACAGGCGCAGGAAGCCAAACTGGCAGATGGGAAACCATCAGCCGTAATTCGGCTGATGTGGGACGTTTCATCTACGAAGATGATTCGCGTAGCGTGAGCTTCCCTTATCATGTAACGTTGGAAAACAAGCGTCCTACTACCATGTTCCTGGCAGGAAATCCGTTTATGGCGCATATTAATGTAAGTAAGTTTTTGGCTGCTAATCCTGCTGTGAAAGCGATTAAAGTTGTTGTCAAAAATGGCGATAAGTATACTTATAATACTGAATTGACTCAGATTGCTCCAATTCAGGCCTTTTTGGTTGAGGTGAAAGAAGCTTATCAAAGCACCTACCGTTACAAGCTGAATATTCACTTTACGGAGGATATGCTGGAGCAGGGTAATTAAAATGAATAATTGAACGAATAATAACGATATTGATTAGATAGAATTATGAAGAAACTGTCGTGTTATATTGGGTTACTGATGGCAACGCTTTGGCTGGCTGCCTGCAAATCGGATACCCCGTTGGAGCCGGAAACTACGGTGGGCGACGGCGAACAGGTGTTGGAGATTACGGTGGACGGCGATTTCTATGCAAGTTCGCGCTCCACAGCGGAATCAGTCGGATATAAGCTGGTGAGTTCGCAGGCTATCCAGCATATCGAACATCTCTATGCGTATATCTTTAATGGAGGTGACATGGACGCTACGTGTGTCTATGTGACAGAAATCCCCTGGGAACAGAACAGCCAGCAGGGATCGGCCTCACTGACTTACCGTCTGAAGGAGGCAAATCTGCCGCAGTACGTAACAGACGGAAAACCAAGCGATATGCAGGTATTGGTGGTAGCTGTGGATAACAATACGGATACGTATAATTTTCCTTATGGCGAAGTAGCCAATCATGCGGATAATACTAATCAAGAAGGTAATAATCCAATTATAGGACAACCGCTTAGTGGGGTAAAGATAAAATTGGCAGAAGCGGCAGCGGGAACAACAACATCGGATGCGGATAAAGCCTTCAAGATGGCCAACACGGAAGTTTTTTCAGGATGTACATCTTTCAGAGCAGATGACCAGATTATCAAGGTGTCCTTGCAGCGCTGCGTGGCGGGAGTACTGTGTTACCTAACGGACATCCCTTATTATGTGGGTACTGGTACTGAAGACAATAATAAAATCAGTTCCATTGAACTGCAGTTAGGGAATAGTCTGAAACTGAATACAGAATACGCTTCATTCTATGATGGCGCAAAGTTTGGCTCAGTGTCTTCAGATAATTCAGAGTCTTCAGATAATAAAGTAATCGCTTCCGTAAATATCTCGGAATATATTTATGGAAAGGGTACTACGAATGGAACTTTGGATGTTCAGGAAAGTGATCAGTCTTTAACAGATAAGAATACTCAACGCCTGTACGTGCCTGCCATGGATAACGGGGTGGTGAAGACCAAGGAAAACACCATTCTGTTTGGTGCCTATTTGTTGCCGATAGAGAATGCAGCCACTGATGATAATACAACAAATGCAACATTAAAGCTGGTGTTGAAATCAAATGGGGGCGAGCAAACTGCATTTATTGTAAAGAATGCGGTTACTTCTGTACCAGGGGAACTGGATGCTAGTGGAAGTCCTACGACTATAACTGAGCCTGCGTATGCTTATTCACTGAAAGCAAATCGTCTGTACAGTATCGGTAGCAAACCTTTTGCCACTGATACCGATGTCGATCAGCCTGCCAGTCTGAAAGGTAAGGAGGTTGAGCTGAATGTTATAGATTGGACTGATGGAAATAAAGAAGGTCAAAATAATGTGAACTTCCCTGTCTATTCATTGAAATCTACTATCTCTGCAGACTGGGATATACAGTATGAGAATTATATATTCGACTGTATGAGTGAAACGCGTACGGTTTATATTTATCCTTCGGAAGAAGATGCACAAAGTCTGAACTTTAAGGTTCAGGTGGTATATTCTCCCGAATTTGAAAATAACCCATGGGTGAAATTCCGTTTTATTGATGAAGAAACTGGGAAGCCATTTGATGGATATGATGATTGGTATACTACTATAGATAATATTCCAGAGGAGTTAAACGGGAAAGCACGTATGGCTTTGGAGGTTCGCCTGAATGACTATGTGAAAGAGAATGATATTCTAGGCAATAGCTCAATTACGGATAAAAAAGATGCTTTATTGAAAGATCTCCGCACAGCAAATTTGCAATTAGTGAATCCTTCTAATGCAGAGGTTTTATCTTCAGTACCTATACAGCAATTTAATGCGATAACTGTTAAGTTTGATTATGATAAGAAATCTTATACTGTAGGATTTAGCAGAGTAGATTTGTGGGATACAATGGCAGATAATGGAGTTGCTAAGGGTGAAGGACGTTATGATACATGGGGATTTCCTGGTATAGTTATACCTTGGTATATATACGGAACTACTTACGATAGTAATGTTGATGGAGAGGTTAATTCGGATGCTGCAGAAAAAATTAATCATTCAGATTATACAACGTCTGTCCTATATTATGCTCGGGTGAAAACTGTTGATGATGAGTTAGGTGATGGAAGGCATTGGTATTTACCTGCAAGAGAAGAATTAGGAGCCTTCTTTAATAATGTTGTAAAGGAGATCGGATCTTATAATGTGAATAATCTTATTGAGGTAGTGAATGTGCATCATGATGCTTTTTATTGGACATCTTCGTCAGATGGTGGAGATAATGGACTTAATTCATATGTTATGAAAGATACAGATTCAAAGCCTAGTGGAATGAGACGTAAACAGTCTGCTTATTGTCGCCAAGCCAGAAAATTTAATTAAATAGCCATGAAAAAACTAAACAAAATACTATTCCTTATGCTTACAGCCTGTCTGATATTGTCAGCCTGTAAGGACGATACGATGGGAGAAAGCGGAACTTTCAAGGAAGGAACCGTCACCTTGCAGTTTGCCGTACAGGGTAGTCAGAAAGTGGAGACTCGTGCGAATGATGAATCTGACGGAGACAGCCGTTTGGACAATGCGCTGGTTTTTGCTTTCGATGAAAATGGTAATTGTGTAGCCAAGCAGTGGACTTATCTGGATGGGGGTACGACTATGTCGATGTACTTGCCTTCCAGTACGAATACGTTGTGTGCGGTATGTAACTTGCTTGACCCCGAAACGGTGATGAACAAGGTTTCGACGCGTGCCGATTTGAATGCACAAGCAGTAACTATATCTGAAGCGGATGGAGCTTACAAGGGTAAATATGTGATGTCCGGAGAGCTGACAACTTTGCCTGGTGATTATACAATTAATCTGACCCGTCTGGCTGCCCAGTTTAATGTGACGGTAAAGTTTGCTCCGAGTGTGGCTTCGGATGAATTTATGCTGAGTGAAATCTCCCTGCATAATATACCGAGAGGAAGCTGGCTGTTCCAACAAAGTCAAGGAAACGTTGATGGATTTAAGCGTGAGGTCGCAGATGGAGAGCTAGGTCCTGTGGCTACAGCAGATGGTGGTCAGAAAGGTGATTATGTGTACAACGAGTCCGCTGCAGTCATGCAGACCCGTTTCTTTGAGGAAGAGATACTGGACTGGGAAGATAAAGTATATGCGGAAGGAGAAACCGAAGAGACAAATGAGAAATCTGCGGTAGAAGCAGCCTTTAGTATGTTTGAGAACCGCAGAGGAACTATGGCAACAACCAATGAGGGGAAAAATATTAACTGGCCGGATTTGTCCGGTGAGGACAATATGACAGAGTATGCCCAACTCTTTAAAAAACAGCTTGCTCAAAATGCCGGATTCACCTACGCTACTTATATGACCATCAAGGGTGTGTACCGGATGGCAGGAGGTACGGATTATGAAACTACTTATTATATATATCTGGGAAATGATAATTACAGTGATTATAATGTGAACCGGAATACCCGGTATAATCTGACGGTAACTATCCGTACTGTGGAGCAGGCTGATACACGAGTAGAGCCGGTTACTTTGGGCGATATGAAAGTATATTATAATGAAAGCGAAGTACTGGACACACATTTCAATGCGGTGCAGACACTGCTCTATTCGCCCGGGAAGTGGGAAATGTGGGTGGAAAACCCGGATGAGAATCCTTGGCTGGAACTGTCAATGGAAAAGGAATATATTCCTCAATCACTTGGAGCTTCCACAAACGACTGGGCGGGAACACGACTTACCGGAACTGCTGGAATGGATTATATATATGTGCATACCGACGAATATGTACCGGTGATTGCCTCGCCGCAACAGAATACCGCAAGTGTGCGTCAGGCAAGAATCGGCTATCGCTGGCAGAATGAAAACGGGACATTCAGTGAAACAAAGTATTTCACTGTAACGCAATATCCGGCACAGATGGTGGTGTTGCATATGAAATACGATGTCCATACCATGAAGGAAGTACGCGATACATTCTATGTGGAGAGGGTACTGGAAAAGAAGAATCTGAAATGGGGATTTGAACATTACTGGAGTTTCGTGACCGACGATCTGATTGCATCGGGAATGTGGGATGGTCTGTCGAATACACGTAAACTTTATGATGTGGCGCTGAATGGTGATAAATGGGGTGTGGAGCCTGCATATCCGGATGGTGTAATTCCTTCGGATGTGGCTTTAAGTAATGTAATAGAAAAAAATCGTGACCGTAACGGAAACGGAATGATTGATAACAATGAAATTGTGTGGTACATGCCGGCGGTGTATGAGCTGCAGGCTTTGCAGGAAGCTCTGGCCGCACAGAATGTCACCTTTGAGGGGGAAGATGATTTCTTCTTCTCGTCCACACCGTCGTCGGCAGACCCGGCCGGAATCACTACGGGATTTGCCTGGTATGTGAAGATGCAGAACGGAAAGAGTGCTTTGGCACAGCGTGACCGTCAATATAATGTGATAGCGCTCCGGCGGAAGAATGCCTGGAAAGGACCGGAAACGGCGGGAGGTAATGGCTCTGTGGACAAGAATGATGAATGGGATGAAGAAGAAGTGATTATGCCTAAATACTGATGGGAGGAATGATATATGAATAAACAGATTATAATCGGTCTGACTCTGATGTCGCTGATGGCAGCGGGGTGTTCGAATAACGACTCGCCTGCGGCGGACGAAAGACAGGTGCAGGCTGTTTTCAAGATAGAGAGCCGTGCCGACGGTACGGAAACGCTTACGGACGAGTGCCTGCGGATGTTTATTGCTGACCGCAGACAGGAACATGACAACACGGAGGCTTTGCATTGCGGGGAGGATTGGCGCATAGACTTGACTACGAACAGTTACGAACTGTCGGGTATGACGGCACAGTGGTATAAGTTTGCTTTCGTGTCGGTTCCAAATTGTGCAGGAGTAGATGGAAAGTCTTTGTTTACCGTGGCAGAAGGGGCGGATGAGAAAACTTGTGACTTTAATGAACTTGCTATAGACTATGCTCCGGTGTTGGAGGCTCAACAGACAGAAAGTAACAGGACTTCCGTCGATAAACTGGATGTGTGGCGTGCGGTGATGAACCGTTGGTTGCAGCCTGATCAAGTATTGACAGAGAATGTTACGATGCAACGCCTCACCGGGCGGTTGGAATTGAATCTGGGAATACCGGAAGACCAGTTTCGTGCTGAAGTTGCTTCCATAGCAGTAACGCTGAACGGAGTGCCGCAGAAGTTCCTGATTCACGATGAGGACGAAGGGCAGATTATCACCCAAAATACGCAGAATTATACGTTTACATATACAGAGATTCCTTGGAATACGAATACAGGACAGGATTATGTGGTGACTTTGGCTTTGCCCCCTCATGAAGTACAGGCTGCTTTGGTGGTTACTTATAAAGACGACTTAATTCAGCAGGAAGTGTATCCGATTGTGGACAGCAATAAAGAAGCTGTTTCAATCAAGGCTAATACGAAAACGACTATATTGTTCAACGGTATGGAAACTGGAGAGTTTGAAGTACGCTATGCCGGATTTAATGAAAATGCCGTAATCGATGTGGACGATGAATGGAATGGATGGTCAGAACAAACCGACGGAGGAGAATAATATGAGACAAAACAGAATACTGAATTATATAGGTGCAGCAAGTCTGCTGCTGGCGGTATGTGCCTGCGGAAAAGAAGATTTGAATACTACGACTGACACCGGGAACGGTGGAACAGTTGCTGCATTGCCTGAAGGAACTTTTGTGGTGGACTATTCTGTATCGGACGGGGAAACTTCTCGTGCTGGTGAAGAGGGTAGACTAAATACGAGTATCAGTTCCCTATTGTATCTGCTATACGACTCAGAAGGACAGTTGGTAAAGGAACGTGAGATTCCGGGGATTGACGATAACACTACTTGGCCGCTTACTCGTGAAAATATGTCATGGGAGCAGCGTGAGGCTTTGAAAGATACGCTGAATGTGGGTAGTACGTACACGGCTGTATTTCTGGCAAATACGGATGCTGAATTATTTAATGATGCTTCTGATAAAGCGGAACAGGTCTTTTTTTATAAAACAGTTACGGAAGGAGCAGATGGAACCTCTGAAACAACGTATGCCAATTTGCAGGATGTGTATCTCAAATTGCCAAGTGTTCCGTTTAATGACAAAAATATGTTTTATATCAGCAAGCATACTTTATCGGCAAAAAATGCTGATGGTACAACGGTCGAATATGACAGAGATACTCCATATAATTGTCCGGTGACATTGAAACGACTGGTTTCGAGGATGGATATAACCAAGGCTGAAGTTACAGATGAAATGATAAAAGAAGGATTGAAAGAATTTTATTATCAAGGTGAAACTGCTGAAGAGAATAAAATTCTTCAAGCGGTAGAAACGGCTTTGGAAAAATTTGCTGATGAGGCTTGTCCTGAGGGAGAATTATGGAACACCAATCGTGATATATTGAAAAATAAATTAAAAGGTAAAGGTGCAAATGAGAAAACGGTTTATAGTGAAGTCTTTGAATCGTGTTTGAGTCAGCTTGTAAACAACAAGTGCAAAGGTAATTCCTTGTATCAATCTCATGTAGCTTCATGGGAAGAAAATAAAGATGTAAGTTTTACTTATACGAATCAAGCCAATATCTATAATATAAATTCTTTGCAAGCTGAGCATAGAGATGATATTTCATCAAACCCCAATTATTCAGTGTTAGATGATGGAAGGATTGTAGCCATTGTTTTCTCTAATTCTGCGAAATCAGTGTCAGTGGCATCAGATGATTTTAATCAACTGTCAGCTTTTAAAGTCGGAGAAGTGAATTATACATTAGATACTTCATGGAAGGTTGTCATGGGACCGAATGAAATGGTTTCTCTTTTTTGTAACCCTGTGAAAAAGATTTCTTCAACAGATATCAGAAATTCTATGAGTGTGTCTGTGACAGTTGATATGGAATCCTTATTTGGAGATTTGGATTCTTTTACAAGTTCCAATAATGATTTTATTTATGCTGAAGGAACTGTTATGCAGAAATATTTAAAAGATGCAATGAATAGTGTATTGAAACCGAATAATTATGGTAGCTGGAATGCTTTGGAATTGACATTACAATTGCCTTCGCTTGAGGAAGGTAATTTAGAATTAAAGGCTTCATTAACCAAACAAACTAATCCATGAAACGAATAGGACTAAAATGGATATATTCCCTGCTGTTTATGGCAACAGCATGCGGAAGCGAGCAGGAAATAACTCCTGCGGACGATGAGAAGCAGCAGAGCTTTTCGGTGGTGGTAGAGAGCGTGGGCGAGCTTTTCGAAGGCGGCGAAGGAGTGAATCCGGCTGCTGTGGCTTCGCGCCGTCCTATCTCGAGTGTCACGCCTACGCAGACTTTCGACAAACTCTGTGTACTCATTGTGGAGTATGCATCTCCAGCCAAGGTGGTGTATAAGAAGACCATCAGCAACTGGAGTAATCCGGATAACAAGGCCAGTATTCCCTGGAGTACGGAAGACGGACTGGGACGCTATGCCACGATTACGCTTACGGGAGATGAATGTCTGGAGGAGGGAAAAAACTATATGGCTTATGCGATAGGTTATCACACGGGAACTTACGGAAATTATGAGCCTTTTAAAGGGATTGAAGTTGGTGACTATTACAAGCAGACGGAAGTGGTCACAGTACCGGAAGGAGGAAGTGTAGATGAGATCTTTGCAGGAGCTGAGGTGTTCTTTGTAAAAGACGGAGTGATTTTGTCGCAACGGAGTTCGGAAGCAGAGGTAGAGCATGGCCTGATGATGGTACGCCGTCAGGTAGCCGGTACTTTTGGCTATTTTACGCGTATTCCCGTAAAGGTAAATGGTACATTGGTGTCCAAACTCAGACTCGTGACAACCAAGCAGAACCGGACTGTGATTTTCGGTGGCTTCCGCAGTGTGGACGATGCACTGGACTTTCATAAAGATAATGTGATAAACGGTATGGACGCCAGTACCGATTACGATTGTGCTTTGGCCGGATCGTCGGTAAACAATGCATTTACGGTGTACGAGATAGACCTCTGCAAGTGGTTTCCCGGAAATGAAGAGAATGCTTTACTCCCGCTTGATATGAACGCTGATGGATATTTGGGTAGTTCAGACGATAACTGGCAGATGGATGAGGAAGTTTATCCGAAAGGAACAATTTCGCTACCTCAGGGTACGGTGTTTGGTGACAGTTTTATGGTGTCGGCTGCAATGTTGCAATCAGATGTGAATGCGGGTGTTCCGACTTTCCAGATGCAGATGCTTGATGAGGCTGGCAACGTGATTAAACATTGGGATGTGGTGTTGCGTAATTATGAGACGGGAGGTGAGGACCGTACATTGGTATCATTGCCCGATGGAGTCTACGGACGTACTTTGATTACGGAACTGGAGAACATCGATACGGAAACCTGTTTCAGCATTGTACGCAACCGGCTTTATACAATGGGTGAGAAGAGCCAGTCGCAGAATTATGGTGAGGATGAACCTATCGACTTGAGTTTGGCAGATATATTGGTATTGGATGCACGTCATGAATGGCAGATTCAGAACTCGGTGATCTTTAATTGATGGAGTTTGTCTGGTATGCTTCAGATAGTGAAAGAGCATACACTGATACGGGAAGTGTTCCCAAATTCAGTGTATGCTCTTTCCTTTTGTGTACCGTTCCTGCTGTCAGGGGATCAGCAGGGAAGAATCACCGTAGCTGAGGAAACGGAAGTCGTGGGCGAGAGCGTAATCGTAGATGGTCCGCCAGTCGCCTTTGACAAAGGCTGACACCAGCAATAGCAGGGTGCTTTGCGGCTGATGGAAGTTGGTGACCATTTTCTGTACGATGTGGTAGGTATAGCCCGGAGCGATGATGATCTGTGTACTGGTGTGCAGGGCTTCCAGCTCGTGACGTTTCATGTAGTCAAGGATCTGCTGAAGCGATTCCACGGTCGTCATCGTAGGATGAGTTTCGTAAGGCTGCCATTGCCGGACGTGCAGTTCCTCTTGTCCGGCATCAGGATGAGAGGCTATTGTCACACCGATGTAGTACAGGCTTTCCAGCGTACGGACTGAAGTCGTACCGACGGCGATGGCTTTTCCTCCGTGTGCAATCAGTTTCTCAATAGTCTGCCGGTTGACGGAAATATATTCGGTGTGCATTTCGTGACCTTCAATTTCTTTGCTCTTCACAGGCTTGAAAGTTCCTGCTCCGACATGGAGTGTCACCTCTTCCAGGTCGACACCTTTGTCACGAAGAGCCTGAAGCACGCGCTCAGTGAAGTGCAGGCCGGCAGTAGGAGCCGCTACGGATCCTTTGATCTTTGAGTAAACAGTCTGATAGGTTTCCTTGTCGCTTTCCTGCGTTTCCCGATTCAGATAGGGAGGAATGGGCAGTTCGCCGAACACTTCCAGAATATCGGCAAAGGTGATTTCCGGGTTATCCCAGGTGAAATCCACCCAATGACTGGTGCCGCGGCATTCCCCGCGTGTGGCAGTCAGGGTAATCGCATGTCCCTTCACGTTCATTTCCTTATGAAGTGATCCTTCCTTCCATTTTTTCAGGTTGCCGATCATGCAGAGCCAGGCGGCGTGGCTGGTCTGTTGGAAGTTCAGCACATAATCGTTGGGCTGTATGGGTTCCAGACAGAATATTTCAATCAGGGCACCGGTTTCCTTGCGGAAATGCAGACGCGCCTGAATGACTTTCGTGTTGTTGAAGATCATCAGTTCTCCGGCTTCCAGGTAATCGGGAAGAGAAGTGAAACGGGTTTCGCTTACCTCACCGTGACGGTACACAAGGAGTTTGGACTGGTCACGTACGGGCAATGGGAATTTGGCGATGCGTTCATCGGGCAGCGGATAATTGTAATCGCTGATTTTGATATGTTTTGTTTCTTCCATATTCGCTATGATTCATTCTTTGCAAAATTACGCACATTTGTGCAAATCCGGAAAGAAAACCGCGAATAGTTGTACCGGTCGTCTATTTTGAAATTGTCAGCAGTTTCTTTTCCATGTCCAGATCTTCTTCGGTCATAGTGGGAGAAGGGATGTTGCAGATCCGGATGATGTCCTCCGGCTGGCAGGTGTATTGATAATAACGTTTCTCCTTTTCGTCAAGCTGGTCATAGGTTTTCAGCTGTCCTTTCAGCTTCATGAATTCATCCCGGGCAACGCTTTCGGATACTTTTACAAACAGGATACGCCGTGCAATGGGGTTATAGTTATAGTCAAAGCAGGTGTAGACCCCCCGGAGGAATGGAGGACGGTCATACATCGGAAGCTTCAGGCTGATATGGAAAAGGGCCAGCTGGGGCGTCTTGTGTTCGTTGAATGCCAAATATAGATGATTGGTTCCGTTCATCAGGGCAGCCCCATGATGAGTTGTTCCGTAGACGTTGTTGTGGATCACTTCCACGTAGTTTCCCTTTTCGGCCGGAGCGATGAGATAGGGCTCGACCTTCATGGCCTGACTGGTGGAAGAAAGACTGTAACTGATGTAGATACCGCTATAATTGGCAATCCACGAAAGGGTTTCCCGCATATTGGCTTCCAGTTCTGCCAGGAAAGGGTTGTCGTTTTCTCCTGTCGGAACTTTGGGAGTCACTTGCATGGCGAACAGGGAAGCCTTCAGGCTGGGAAGTGAACCCAGTAGTTTCTTTTTGGATATATTGTTTACCCAAACGAGAGCCTGATCCAGTGCTTCTTCGTTGTTCATTCCTTTTTTCTGATTCTGGAAGAACGCAGGGAGCACAGTGCTGTAAAGGGCCGACAGCACACTGGGTGAAAAGCCGGTCTGTCCGGCAATTTCTTTCATCTTGATTCCTTTTTGTCGCAGAAGGGTGATGCGTTCATATATTTGTTTCAGTTCATCCATGCAATGTGAGGTATAATAGATTTGGGGGAGTAAAGTTAATGTTTTTCCGTCAGTGATCCTTGTTTTTTATGTGAATCCGGTTCTTTTTTATATTCCGGCAGCCCGAAGATGCGTTCAGAACCCTATATTGGGGAAGCGAATATTACAATCCTGTTTCGTTTCTGATAAGGTTGTGTGTTGTTTCTGTGAGAATCCTGTTGCATGAATATTTCTGAATTGTTACAGGGTTATGAATCATGGAATATTCATTTTTTCAGTGATTTAGGTGCTTTACTTTTGCATCGGATTTGAAAAAAGAAGATATGAAAACCATAGAAAAAACATCAATAACTTTACCCGGTTCCGAAAAGAAAAAGGCTCCTGTTCCTGACTGGTTGTTTGTACTCTGGGCAGGAGGTACGGCACTTCTTTCGTATTCGCTGGTGTATGCATTGAGAAAACCTTTCACGGCGGCTGTGTTCGACGGACTGCAGGTTGCCGGTATGGATTATAAGATTGCGGTCAGCATGGTTCAGTTGCTGGGATATGTTGTTGCCAAGCTGTTGGGAATTAAATATATCTCTGAATTGAAACCGGAAGGACGTCTGAAGTTTATCATCGGTTCGGCTGCCTTGTCAGAAGCTTCCTTGCTGGCGTTCGGGCTTCTTCCTGTACCTTACAATATCATTGCCTTGTTCTTCAACGGGCTTTCGCTGGGATGCATGTGGGGAGTGATCTTCAGTTTCCTGGAAGGCCGTCGGACAACTGATATTCTGGCCAGTATCATGGGAGTGAGCATGGCATTGAGTTCCGGTCTGGCCAAATCGCTCGGATTATATGCCCTGAACACGCTTCATGTCAGTGAGTTCTGGATGCCGGCCCTTATCGGTGCACTGGCTTTCCCGCTGCTGTGTCTTACGGGGTGGATGATGACCCGATTCCCCAGTCCCAGTGCTGCGGATATTGCTTCCCGCTCTGTCCGCGTTACGCTTGACGGCCGTCAGCGATGGGAACTCTTCCGGCGTTTCATGCCGTTGCTGATCATGCTGTTTGCTGCCAATCTGCTGCTGACGGTTCAGCGGGACATCAAGGAAGATTTCATCGTCTGTATCATTGATGTCAGTCAGGTTTCTTCCTGGGCCTTTGCACAGATCGATTCAATCGCCACACTGGTTATGCTGGCAGCGTTCGCCCTGCTGGCAACGACATACGACCACCTGAAAGTACTGTGTATCTTGCTGGTTCTTTCAACGGCAGGTATGGGTACGCTGGCCTTCATCGCCGTCAACTTTGAGGAACTGGCCATCCCGGTACATATATGGCTCTTCTTGCAAAGCCTTTGTCTGGACATTGCTTATCTCAGTTTTCAGACAATCTTTTTCGAACGCTTCATTGCATGTTTCAAGATTCGGGGCAATGTAGGATTCTTTATCATCACCATTGACTTTGTGGGATATCTCGGAACTCTGGCCCTTCTGTTCTTTAAAGAATACTTTGCTTCCCATATCAATTGGGCTGTTTTTTACAATCAGATGAGTGTCTGGGTTGGAATCACCTGCTGTATTGCATTCATGGGATCGCTGGTATATATGATCTGGAAGAAAAACCGGAAACCGGTTCCTCCCCAGAGTCCTGACCAGGGAAAGACCCAGACCGGTGAGCAGGTTGTAATGGAAGAAAATAATGTATATTTAACGACTACGACAATATGAAAAAAATTGAATGTGTGATTATGGACTGGGCTGGTACAGCCATTGATTATGGATGTTTTGCACCTGTATCGGCTTTTATTGAGAGTTTTCGTGCGATCGGAATTGAGGTGACTCCGGAAGAAGCCCGCCGTCCGATGGGGTTGACAAAGATTGATCATATCCGTGCGCTGTTTGACATGGAGCGGATTGGAGAAGCATTCCGTCAGAAGTATGGAAGAGTGTATGGAGAGGAAGATGTAAAAGGACGTTATGCTGAGTTCCAGCGTCTGCTGTTTGCTACGCTGAGAGAGTATACGGCTCCGATTTCAGACGTGATCGAAACGATTGACGTGTTGCGCAAGATGGGAATCAAGATCGGTTCAACCACCGGATATACCCGTGAGATGATGGATGTAGTGGTACCTGCTGCAGCAGAAAAAGGTTACCGTACGGACAATTGTGTTACGTCCGACGGACTTCCGGCCGGCCGTCCCTATCCGTATATGATTTATAAGAATATGTGTGATCTGGCTGTACCTTCACGCTTGTCTGTTGTGAAATACGGTGATACGATTTCTGATATCAAGGAAGGTGTGAATGCCGGAGTATGGAGTGTCGGAGTAATTCTGGGAAGTAACGAAATGGGACTGACAGAAGATGAAGTCAAGCAACTTCCTGAAGCCGAACTGAAGAAACGCATGGCTGCAGTCAGAAACCGGATGTATGCTGCCGGTGCACATTATGTAGTGGACAGCATCTGTGAGCTGCCTGCCTTGATCGAGAGCATCAATGCACGTATGGAGAATGAAATGAAATAATTGAACTTTAAAAACGAATCAAGATATGAGACCTTATTTGTTGTTGACCCCCGGACCTTTGACTACCAGTGAAACTGTAAAAGAAGCTATGATGAGCGACTGGTGTACCTGGGATGAAGATTATAATCTGGGCATTGTTGAAGTAATCCGCAAGGAACTGGTGAAGCTGGCTTCAAGCCGTCCTGAGGAATATACTGCGGTATTGATGCAGGGAAGCGGAAGCTTCTGTGTGGAATCTGTACTGGGCACAGTGGTTCGTCCGGAAGATCATTTGCTGGTTGCAGCCAACGGTGCTTATGGCAAGCGTATGGGAGTAATCGCCGATTATTATCGGATCAACTGCTCCGTAATGAAGTTTGAAGAAACGCAGCAGGTAGATCCGAAGCAGATTGATCAGTATCTGAATGAACATCCGGAAGTGACACATGTTTCTGTGGTTCATTGTGAAACGACGACCGGTGTCCTGAATCCGCTGGAGGAAGTTGCCGAAGTGGTCAAACGACATGGTAAAGTGTTCATCGTTGATGCCATGAGCAGTTTTGGCGGAGTACCCATTGACATGGCGAAGCTGGGAATTGATTTTATGATCAGCAGTGCCAACAAGTGTATTCAGGGTGTGCCGGGATTCGGTTTCATCATTGCCCGCCGTTCGTTGCTGGAACAGTGCAAGGGAGTGGCACGTTCTTTGTCGCTCGACTTGTATGACCAGTGGGAAACGATGGAAAAAGGTCATGGCAAATGGCGTTTCACTTCTCCTACTCATGTGGTTCGTGCTTTTATGCAGGCATTGAAGGAACTGGAGGCCGAAGGAGGTATTGAAGCCCGTTATGCCCGTTATTGCGAAAACCACCGTACCCTGGTAGAAGGCATGCGTGCTTTGGGTTATAAGACTTTGCTTCCGGATGAAGAACAGTCTCCGGTGATCACTTCCTTCTATTATCCTTCTGCAGACTTTGATTTCAAGGATTTCTATCAGCAGCTGAAAGCAAAAGGCTTTGTGATCTATCCGGGAAAGATTTCTCAGGCAGATACTTTCCGTATCGGTAATATCGGAGATGTTTATCCTGCTGATTTCCTCCGTTTGATTGAAGCTGTCAAGGAAGTTCGTCAGAATTAATTGGGGTTGTTCATATTCGTCGGAGCTGGAACAGGCATAGCCGGAAAAGGCTTCCAGCTTTTAAAAAAATGTTTCGGCGTTTGAAGTAAAACGTTTCGGCCTTTTGATGAAAAGACCGGGACGTTTTTTTCGTGATAGTATGGATAAAAATTTCTACTTTTGCGAAAGTAAAAAATGTAACGAATATGAAAATAGGAGATAAAGTCCGTTTCCTGAGTGAAGTGGGAGGCGGCATTGTGAGAGGATTTCAGGGTAAGGACATTGCACTGGTGGAAGGTGAAGACGGATTTGAAATTCCGATGCTGATCAAGGAGTGTGTGGTGATACAGACCGACGACTATAATATTCCGTTGAAGTCTGTTGCAAAGCCTGCTGCTCCGGCAGTGGAAGAGGAAGAGCCGGAAGAAGAAAAGCCCATTACTTACCGGGCTCCTGAGATCCGGGGGAACGATGTCCTGAATGTATTCCTGGCTTATGTGCCTCAGGATATCAGGGAAATCTCGTCAACGGCTTTTGATGCATACCTGGTGAACGACAGCAATTATTTTGTAGACTATCTGTATCTTTCGGCCGAAGGCAAGAGCTGGACGCTGAGAAGCCGGGGAACCGTGAAGCCGAATATGAAACTGCATCTGGAAGAGTTCGACCGGAGTGCACTGAACGGCCTGGAGCACGTGGCTGTACAACTGATGGCTTATAAGGATGACCGTACTTTCCTGATGAAAAATGTAGTCTGCCAGGAATTGCGTATTGACACGGTGAAGTTCTACAAACTTCATACATTCGAGAAGAATGACTTCTTCCCGGAACCGGCCCTGATCTATGACATTGTACGTGATGACGAAACAGCCCGCCAGGTGTTTGTTTCTGCCGAGGATATCAAGGATGCCCTGTTGGGGAAAAAGGGGGACGAGGTTCCTGACAAACTTCAGAAGAAAGGTCCGAAGGTGAAGAATGATATTGTGGAAGTCGATCTGCACATTCATGAACTGCTGGATGATACGACAGGAATGGGTAATGCGGAAATGTTGAATTATCAGCTGGATGTCTTCCGCAAGACACTGGAAGAGTATCGTACCAGAAAGGGACAGAAGATTGTCTTTATTCACGGTAAGGGAGACGGAGTGTTGCGCCGTGCGATTCTGGATGAACTGAAACGCAAGTATAAAAATTATCCGAGTCAGGATGCTTCGTTCCGTGAATATGGTTTCGGAGCAACCATGGTAACCATTCGTTGAGGCTTATGAAAACATTGAAGGAATTGCTGGCAAAGGATCATTTTGCAGCCAATGCCGGCGTGGAGCTGCTGGAAGTGTCTCCGGGATATGCCCGGGCGCGGATGCTTGTTACGGTGAAACACCTGAATGCAGGAGGTGTCTGTCAGGGAGGTGCCCTGTTTACACTGGCTGACCTGGCTTTTGCTGCGGTGGCGAACAGTCATCTGAAACTGACGCTTTCGCTGAATGCAAACATTACATTTCTGCGTTCGGCGCATGAAGGGTACGTGTATGCTGAAGCGACGGAGACTTTCAGTCACGCCCGGGTACCTTTCATCGAGGTACGGATTACGGACGATGAAGGACAGCTTGTTGCGATTTTTACCAGTTCCGGCTACCGGAAAAACGAGGAACTTCCGGTAGAGACCTTGAAATAAATCCGGAGGAGCGTTGGTTATGAATCATTCCTATGAAGAGCGGTTAGGGACAGATCCCATGCTGCGTCTGATTTTCCGGATGGCTTTGCCGGCCGTAGCGGCGCAGTTTGTGAATTTACTTTATGCCATTGTCGACCGTGTCTATATCGGCCATATCCCCGGAATCGGCACGGATGCACTGGCAGGGGTAGGAGTCACCATGTCCATTGTGATTCTGATATCTTCGTTTTCGGCCATAGTCGGTGCCGGAGGTGCACCGCTTGCTGCCATTGCTTTGGGGCAGGGAAACCGGGAACGGGCCGGAAAGATATTAGGGAATGGATTTGTCCTGCTTTTGCTTTTTACAGTTGTGACTTCTTCACTGGCGTATCTGTTTATGGAACCCGTGCTGTTGCTGACGGGAGCTTCGGAACATACTCTGGGATATGCGGAGGATTATTTGTCCGTCTATTTGCTGGGCACCTTGTTTGTTGAGCTTTCGGTGGGGTTGAATGCTTTTATCAATACACAGGGCAGGCCAGGTATAGCCATGACTTCTGTCCTGATCGGGGCAGCCATGAATATTGTGCTCGATCCGGTCTTTATCTTCGGGCTGGACATGGGAGTAAAGGGAGCAGCACTGGCTACTATTCTGTCTCAGGCATGCAGTGCCGGATGGGTGTTGCGCTTTTTGTTTTCCCGACAGGCCTCGCTTCCGCTGGAACGCCGTTACATGAAACTGGACAAAGGGATCGTTTTGTCTATGCTGGCCCTGGGCGTTTCGCCTTTCATCATGGCGAGTACGGAAAGCCTTGTCGGGTTTGTGCTGAACGGTAGTCTGAAACATTTTGGCGATATTCATGTCAGTGCCCTGGCTATTCTTCAGAGTGCGATGCAGTTTGCCAGTGTTCCTTTGGTGGGTTTTGCACAGGGATTTGTTCCGGTGGCCAGTTACAATTACGGTCACGGCTATAAGGATCGGGTGAGATCCTGCTTCCGGATTTCACTGATCACCATGTTCTCTTTCAATTTTGTACTGATGCTGCTGATGATCTGTTTCCCGTCGGTTGTAGCTTCAGCCTTTACCGATGATGAAGTTCTGATCGGTACGGTACGTTGTGTAATGCCGGTTTTTCTTGCCGGGATGACGATCTTCGGTTTGCAGCGTGCCTGTCAGAATATGTTTGTTGCTTTGGGGCAGGCGCGGATTTCCATTTTCATTGCTCTGCTTCGCAAGGTGATCCTTCTGATACCTCTGGCTTTGTTGTTGCCACGCTTCTGGGGTGTGAATGGAATTTATGCAGCCGAAGCGATATCTGATGCCACGGCTGCTGTCTGCTGTACGCTGCTTTTTGCCTGGAAGTTTCCGAAAATTCTCTCTCGTATTCCGGGATGATCACTTGATGATTTTCAGGAATCTCTCCACATCGCGCTGTATCTTTTTATAGAGAGGAGAATTTTTGTAATATAGGTTTTTATGAATGACTACTTCGACGGCCACCTGACTGCGCTGATAGTTCGTCAGTTCGTTCTGTAATTGAATGTTATGCAGGGCCAGATCGTGAATCTGCTGTTCACGTTCCCTGCGTAGCACGGTACAGACCGGAATCAGTAGTCTCATGACCACGTTGTCCAGAATGTGATGTCCCTGGATGAACATATAGGTATTGTCCGGGGTTACGCCCAAATTGAGCAGTTCCGCTTTTAAGGATTCAATTTCGTGGAGGGCATTGGAATGTTTTCTTTCCAGTTCCCTGAGCTTGCGCTCTACTTTTTTGGCCATATTTTCCAGACTGCGTTCCGGGTGGCGTGTGCTTACCTGATCCAGCTTGACGTATGAGCAGAAGTCAAGCAGGGAGAACTCTGACAGGATGTGCCGGCGGTAGAACCATACAGACCATATAAATAATGGGTAAGCAATCTGGGAATATAATTTCATGAATGCCGGAAAATCAATCAGGCGGTGATCATTCAAGGTAGCGGTTACACAGACTTCGTGCAGGCCTTCTGCATAGCAATGATAGTTCTCGATGGCATAAGCATAGGTCTGAAGTACATACGGACTCTCAATCATATAACGTGATGTCTGTGTCCGTCCCTGCAACAGATAGTCATAGTCACTGTCCACACAGGCAATCATATTTTCACCGAGCTGTTTTCCCAGATGGTTCATCAATACGGTCTTCTTGCCTTTTGCCAGCGAATCCTGTGAGGGAAGCATGACTTCAAAGTATCGGGTATTGTCTTCATAGTCGGCCAGTAAGGCACGCCAGAAGGAGATGTCATCGTAGCTTTCCACATAAGCTACGATCTTTCTTCTTGCTTTCTTCGGACGCAGGCTGTTGGCTGCCTCTATGTAGAGGGAAGAAAGGTTTTCAGTAAGTCTTTTTCCCATAATCTTAGCATTTAAAGAGTCGTTATATCACTGACCTCGGTGACGGCATCCAGCCATCCGTTCATAATGAGGGCCGGAGAATGAGTGGTCAGAATGATCTGTACATTGGGATTCAGGCATCGGATCAGGCTGATCAGCCGCTGTTGCCATTCCACGTGCAGGGAAATTTCCGGTTCATCCATAAAAAGAGTACAATGCTGGTTGTCCTGTACGAGCACGGTCAGCAGGATGACGAGCATTTGTTTCTCTCCGGATGAAAGTTGATAAGGAGTGAGGATATCTCCATCCTGCTCAAACTGAATTTCGTTGCTTTTTCGGATGATTTTCTTTCCGGTTTCCTGAAAGAGGTCGTCTATCAGATCCTGAAAGCGTGTCTTGGGGCGTGACACTTCGGTAGCTTTCAACTGGTCTTCCGGTACGCCGCTCGTCAGCAGTTCAATAATTCGGTTGCCGATATTGACCTGGTAGTCCAGATAGCGTCGCTGAAGCTGATAAAGCTGCCAGTCCAGTTCCGTTTTGACATTCTGATTGCCTATTTTTTCCAGCAGTCCTGAATTGATAAGCGGTCGGTCGAAACTGCGGATGACGTCAAAGTGAATGAAAGTGGCATCTTCGGGCGAGAAGATGAAAGACACTCCAGGCTGTGCTCCATTGGTTAATGCACCTCCTTCAAGGGCGTTCAGGCTTCTTACAGAATTGTTCAGGATGGTACTTTTCCCGATTCCGTTGATTCCGCTCAGGATATTTACATCGGGACGTAAGTCCCATGAAATATTTTTCCGTCCCCAAAGTCTTTTGATCTCAATGCGTTTGATATAGTCAGCTTGCTTTTTCATGATAGCCTCCATCTGTCTGGTTATTGTTCTCGTTGCAAACAAAATTAAGAAGAATCCGGGAATTAATCAATTCTTTTTTCAAATAACTTGTACCTTTGCAGGAGAAAAGGAACATAAAAAACGCATTGATGACAGATTCGCCGATACTTTCCTTGCAACGTCAGTATGAGTTGTTGCAGATGGAATATGAATATGAAAAGGAACAGTTTCGTCAGCAGACCGAACTGATGGGAATAGGCCGGAAGGTCAAACGGGGCATGTGCTGGTATCCGCTTCATCTGGGACGGAGTTATTATAATGCCTTGAATCAGCTGGTTGTAGAAGTTGAACGCACTGAGGACCGGGAGATTGAACATTTGTTTGAATATGGGCGGCCTGTTTGTTTCTTTACGCAAGATACTTTTGGAAAGTTACATTATCTTTCCTTTACTGCTACGGTCAGTTATGTGGAAGAAGACCGGATGGTGGTAGTCCTTCCCAATGCAGATGCTCTGTTGGCTTTACAGGCTCAGGAGGTGTTGGGAGTACAGTTGTATTTTGATGAAACCAGCTATCGGCTGATGTTTGAAGCACTGAAGGGAGTGATCAGTGCGCGTAATAATCGCCTTGCAGAGTTACGTGATATCTTTCATGGCCGGCAGCCTGTGTCGTCCTTTTCATTTCAGCCTGTCCGTTTTCCCTGGCTGAACCGGACACAGGAAGAAGCGGTCAACAAAGTGCTTCATGCCAAGGATGTAGCGATTGTACATGGTCCTCCGGGTACAGGTAAGACAACTACACTGGTGGAAGCAGTGTACGAAACACTTCATCGGGAGAATCAGGTGCTGGTGTGCGCACAAAGCAACATGGCTGTTGACTGGATCAGCGAGAAGCTGGTAGACCGGGGAGTCAGTGTGTTGCGTATCGGAAATCCGAGTCGGGTAAACGATAAAATGCTTTCATTTACATACGAACGTCGTTTTGAGTCTCATCCGGACTATCCGCAATTGTGGAGCATCCGCAAGGCTGTTCGTGAACTTTATGCCCGGATGCGGAAAGCTTCGGACCGGGAAAGTATCCGGCAGAAGATCAATTCACTGAAAGACCGGGCTACGGAACTTGAAATACGTATCAATGCTTCTTTGTTTGCTGAAGCGAGGGTGATTGCCTGTACGCTGGTAAGCAGTGCCAACCGGTTGCTGGAAGGGCAGAAGTTCGGGACTTTGTTCATCGATGAGGCGGCGCAGGCATTGGAAGCAGCCTGCTGGATTCCGATCCGTAAAGTGGATCGGGTGATTCTGGCTGGTGATCATTGTCAGCTTCCTCCGACAGTCAAATGTCCGCAGGCATTACGGGCAGGACTGGGTGAAACTCTGATGCAGACAATTGTGAAGAACAAGCCGGAAACCGTAGCTTTGCTGAAGTTGCAATATCGCATGAATGAAGAGATCATGCGCTTTTCTTCTGACTGGTTTTATGGAGGGATGGTGCAGTCGGCTCCCGAAGTGAAATACCGCAGTATTCTTGATTTTGATACACCGATAGAGTGGATTGATACGGAAGATATGGACTGTAACGAGGAGTTTGTGGGAGAGAATTACGGACGTATCAATAAGGCAGAAGCTGAACTTTCCGTAAGTCAGCTGAAAACATATATTACCAAGATCGGAAGAGAACGTTTTCTGGAGGAACGCATTGATGTGGGATTGATATCTCCTTACAAAGCACAGGTGCAGTATCTGCGACAGTTGCTTAAACGGGATCCTTTTTTCAAGCCTTACCGTTCCTTGATTACAGTCAATACGGTTGATGGTTTTCAGGGTCAGGAAAGGGATGTAATCCTGATCAGTCTGGTGCGTGCCAACGAAGACGGGCAGATTGGCTTTCTCAGTGACTTACGTCGTATGAATGTTGCCATTACCCGTGCCCGCATGAAACTGATCATCTTGGGAGATGTGTCAACGCTGACCCGTCATGCCTTTTACAGGAAACTGTATGAATATATTCAGTCGGTATCACATTAGTATCGGGGCGGGAAGGCAGGTCTTTGCAGATTAAAGAAATTTTTCTATCTTTGACCGCAAAACCTGTAACCCGTTATACTTATGTTTATTGACTTATTACAGTCACCTTATTTTTCTGTATTTTTGATTGTGGCCTTAGGCTTTATGCTGGGGCGTGTGAAAGTGATGGGCTTGTCGTTAGACGTGTCCGCAGTGATCTTTATCGCCTTGGCTTTTGGCCATTGGGGCGTTTCTATTCCGAAAGCGCTGGGAAACTTCGGACTGGTGCTTTTTATTTTTACCATAGGCATCCAGGCGGGGCCGGGGTTCTTTGATTCTTTCCGAAGTAAAGGAAAAACATTGATCCTGATAACTATTCTGATTGTTGCATCAGCCTGTCTTACCGGTCTGGGACTGAAGTATGCCTTTGGCATTGATACGCCTAGTCTGGTCGGACTTATCGCAGGTGCTTTGACCAGTACACCGGGATTGGCTGTTGCCATCGACAGCACTCAGTCACCATTGGCATCCATTGCTTATGGTATTGCTTATCCTTTTGGAGTTATTGGGGTTATTCTGTTTGTGAAGCTTCTCCCTAAACTGTTGCGGGTCGATCTGGAACAAGAGGCTCACCGGCTGGAGAAAGAACGGCGTGGGCAGTTCCCGGAATTAAAGACATGTCTGTTTCGGGTAACTAACGAAACGGTGATCGGAAAGACGCTGGCTCAGTTGAATATACGGGCTATGACGGGAGCGGTTATTTCCCGTTTGAAACGTGGAGAGGATATCGTGATCCCGAAGGCTCATACAGAATTGAAGCAAGGAGACTGCATTCAGGCTGTAGGCAGTGAGGATGCGTTGGCAAGTCTGGCTTTGATGCTGGGAGAACGCGAAGAGGGAGAATTGCCACTTGAAAATACACAGGCAATCGAATCATTGTTATTGACAAAGAAAGATATGATCAACAAGCAGCTGGGAGATCTGAACTTTCAGCGAAACTTCGGTTGTACGGTAACCCGGATTCGCCGAAGCGGTATTGATCTGTCTCCGTCTCCGGATCTGGCTCTCAAGTTTGGTGACAAGCTGATGGTTGTTGGAGAGAAAGAAGGAATTCAGGCTGTTGCCCGTTTGCTGGGGAATGATGCCAAACAATTATCTGATACGGATTTCTTCCCGATAGCTATGGGTATCGTTCTGGGTGTGTTGTTTGGCAAGTTAAATCTCTCCTTTGGCTCCGGTTTCTCTTTTTCTCCAGGACTGACCGGGGGAGTGTTGATGATGGCATTGTTCTTGAGTGCTATCGGTAAGACGGGACCAATCTTGTGGTCTATGTCGGGGCCTGCCAATCAGTTGCTTCGTCAGTTGGGACTCTTGCTTTTCCTGGCAGAAGTAGGAACTTCGGCCGGTGCTAATCTGGTTTCGACTTTCCGTGAAAGCGGGTTCCTGCTGTTTGGGGTCGGAGCTTTGATTACTTTAGTGCCGATGCTCATAGCAGCGCTGGTCGGACGGTATGTCTTTAAGATCAGTCTGCTGGATATGCTCGGAACCATTACTGGCGGTATGACCAGTACACCGGGACTTGCAGCCGTGGATTCCATGACCGACAGCAATATTCCTGGAGTGGCTTATGCGACCGTTTATCCGATCGCTATGGTATTTTTGATTTTGTTCATTCAGTTTATCGCTGCAATGGTGGTATAACTGAATCATTAATATCTTTACCTGCTGGCCGTTGGAAAGCTCTTAATCCGAATTGAGGAAGGACTGCCAGCAGGTGATTGAATATTCCGTTCTGGATATTCTCATATTCCATCCATACTGTCGTATCCGTAAAGCAATAGATTTCTAGAGGAAGACCTTCGGAAGTCGGCTGTAGCTGCCGAACCATGATCATCAGTTCTTTGTGGGTGTGAGGATGATGAACAAGGTATTCCTGAAGATAGCTGGTGAAAGCACTGAGGTTTGTCAGCTCTTCTGTTTCTGTATTATCTTTGATCCATCCTTTTTCCACGAGTCGTTTCTTTTCTTCTTCAGTACAGAAACGAATGGTATTCAGGTCAATATTGATGGAACGTTTGATACGTCTTCCGCCAGTATCCCGCATTCCTCGCCAGTTCTGAAAGGAGTCACTGACCAGTACATAGGGTGGAATGGTAGTAATTGTCTTGTCAAAGTTACGCACCTTGACCGTTGTAAGTGAAACTTCGATAACATCTCCGTCAGCTCCGTATTTGGGCATGGTAATCCAGTCGCCGGGACGTAACATATCGTTTGCCGATAATTGTACTCCTGCAACCAGTCCCAGCAAACTGTCTTTGAAGATCAACATTAAAACAGCCGCTGAAGCTCCTAATCCGGCAAGGATACTTGTTGCATTGCTGTCGGTGATGATACTGATAATTACAATAAATCCAATGCCGAATGCAATTAATTTAATCATCTGGTAGATCCCTTTCAACGGACGGTTGCGAAGGGTCTCGTGCTCATTGGAGATCTCATAAAGGGAGTTAAGAAAGGCGCTGATCAGCAGTAGCATGCAGACAACCAGATAGATTTCGCATGCTTTTTGCAGGAATTCCAGCAGAAGGGGCAACTTGCTGAATACAAGAGGAAGCAATATATACCAAACCAAAGGAGGAATCAGGCGGCAGAAGCTGATCATCATCTTCTCGTTGAACAGGTAATCGTCCCACCTGGCTTTGGTCCGGGAGGTGATTTTTTGTACAGCAGGGATGATGATGTACCGGAATAACTTGGTTGTAATGTAAGACAGCAGGGCTATACATATAATAAGGAGTATCTGCAGGCTCCAGTTAATATTTTCTTTGTCTATACCGATGTGAAGTAAAAACTGAGCGATACTTTGATTGATTTGTTCCATAAATATTACTTGTTTGGGCAAAGTTAATAAAATTTTGTATCTTTGGATATTCGATTTTTAGTTGTTAACCGATTATGCGAAAATGTTTTTTATATTTGGTTTCTGTCTTGTTGCTGGTGAGTGCCTGTATTTCCGAACGTGCGAAAGAAGATGAAAAGGCTGGTAAGAAAGAAGTGAACGAATCTGTGGCAGAATCTGTCCCTAAAGCTACAATGATTTTGTGGATTGATTATGATCGTCGTGGAACTTCTGCTCAAGGCAAGAGTTTACTGAATGTGAAAGCGAAGGTGAATATTCAGCCGGATGGCTCCGTGCAGGTGTTGGAATATGTAGATGAACCCTCAGTCGTGGTGGAATCATATATTCGGAAAACATTACGCAGGTATCGGGTAAAGCAGAAGTTTCTGGAGGAAGAATCTGTTCGGCCAGGAGTACAATATGTATATTTGCGCATGCTTAAAGAATTGATATAATGAGGTTGCTTGTAACAGTAGTACTAGTATTTCTGATAGGTTGTGTTTCTTGTATACGGGAAGAAGTAGGTGAGCATATTCAGTATATACAGCCGGGAGATGCTTTACCGGAATTTATGGTAGAGATGAATGACGGAACAATACTTGACCGGGATTCTTTGAGGGGAAAGGTTTCGGTACTGGTGTTTTTCCATACTTCCTGTTCGGACTGTCAGCGTGAACTTCCGGTGGTTCAGCAATTGTATGAGGTTTATGCTGGAAATTCCCGTGTCCGAATTGCCTGTATCAGTCGGGAAGAACCAGAAAAAGAAATACTGGCATATTGGAAAAGTAATGCTCTGACTCTGCCTTATTCTGCACAATCAGACCGAAAAGTATATTCTTTGTTTTCGGAAGAAGGAGTTCCTTTGGTTTATGTTTCCGATACAGCCTGTAATGTCCGTTACCTTTTTACGGACAATCCGATAGCTTCTTTTGAGGATTTGTATCAGGCTGTTTCTTCTTTGTCAGGGGATTGACGGGACCCTCCTTTCTTAAACTTTTTTTTTATTATATCGTTTTGCAGAACAAATGGTTTCATTAAATTTGCCGACAATAAATTACTAATACCAAAAAGATAATCTAATGAGTTTGAAAATTGTAGTATTGGCTAAACAAGTTCCCGATACACGTTGTGTGGGAAAAGATGCCATGAATGCTGACGGTACAATTAACCGTGCGGCACTTCCGGCGATTTTTAATCCGGAAGACTTGAATGCCCTCGAACAGGCACTCAGACTGAAAGACACACATCCCGGTTCTACCGTTACGATTCTGACCATGGGTCCGGGCCGTGCCGCTGAAATTATTCGTGAAGGATTATACAGAGGAGCTGATAATGGTTATTTGCTTACTGACCGTGCTTTTGCCGGTGCAGATACGCTGGCTACTTCATATGCACTGGCTACGGCTATCCGTAAGATCGGTGAATATGATATTATAGTAGGCGGCCGTCAGGCAATTGACGGTGATACAGCGCAGGTTGGTCCTCAGGTTGCAGAAAAACTGGGATTGCCTCAGGTTACTTATGTTGAAGAAATCCAGGAGGTAAAAGACGGACGTATCCGTGTGAAACGTCATATTGACGGTGGTGTGGAAACCGTAGAAGGTCCGCTGCCGATCGTTTTGACTGTAAACGGAAGCGCTGCTCCCTGTCGTCCGCGCAATGCCAAACTGGTACAGAAATACAAACGTGCATTGGGAGCTCAGGAAAAAGCTGCGATCACAAAAGATGGCGGCGTTCTGCCTTATGCGTCTTTATATGAAAGTCGTCCTTATCTGAATATTACGGAATGGAGTGTAGCTGATGTCAATGGTGACACCAAGCAATGTGGTCTGTCCGGTTCACCGACAAAGGTGAAGAAGATTGAAAACATCATCTTCCAGGCAAAAGAAAGTAAAACGATTACCGGCAGCGATGCAGATGTAGAGAACTTGATTGTTGAATTGTTGGCTAACCATACTATCGGATAAGACTATGAATAATGTATTTGTATATTGTGAGATGGAAGGCAAACATGTTGCCGATGTCAGTCTCGAACTTTTAACTAAAGGTCGTAAGTTAGCCACTCAGCTGGGATGTCAGCTGGAAACCATTTGTGCCGGCAGCGATCTTGCAGATGTAGAAAAACAAGTTTTGCCATACGGAGTTGACCGTGTTCATGTGTTTGATGCTCCGGGCTTGTTCCCTTATACTTCACTTCCTCATACTTCCATTCTTGTTAATTTGTTCAAGGAAGAAAAACCGCAGATCTGTCTGATGGGAGCTACCGTTATCGGTCGCGACCTGGGACCGCGTGTCTCTTCAGCTTTGACCAGTGGTTTGACCGCTGACTGTACGCAGTTGGAAATCGGTAACCACGAAGACAAAAAGAATGGCGTTACGTACGAAAACCTGTTGTATCAGATTCGTCCGGCTTTCGGAGGTAATATTGTGGCAACCATTATTAATCCGGAACACCGTCCGCAGATGGCTACTGTCCGCGAAGGTGTGATGAAAAAAGAAATTGTGGACGCCAATTATCAGGGTGAGGTGATCCGTCACGATGTTGCGAAGTATGTTCCGGAAACGGATTATGTAGTGAAGGTGATCGACCGTCACGTAGAAAAAGCCAAACATAATCTGAAAGGAGCTCCGATTGTGATTGCCGGAGGTTATGGTATGGGAAGCAAGGAAGGCTTTGATATGCTGTTCGAACTGGCTAAGGAACTTCATGCAGAAGTAGGTGCCAGCCGTGCAGCTGTTGATGCTGGTTTCTGTGAACACGACCGTCAGATCGGACAGACCGGTGTAACCGTTCATCCGAAGTTGTATATTGCCTGCGGTATCTCTGGACAGATTCAGCATATCGCCGGTATGCAGGATGCAGGAATTATCATTTCTGTCAACAATGATCCGAACGCTCCGATCAATACCATCGCTGATTATGTGATCAACGGAACGGTGGAAGAGGTTATTCCGAAAATGATTAAGTACTACAAAAAGAACAGTAAGTAATGGCAAACTTTTATACAGAACATCCGGAACTGCGTTTCCATCTGAATAACCCGTTGATGGAACGTATCTGCGAATTGAAAGAACGCAGCTATAAAGATAAAGACGAGTATGACTATGCTCCGCAGGATTTTGCGGATGCCATCGACTCATATGACAAAGTATTGGAAATTACAGGTGAAATTACCGGAGAAGTAATTGCAGCCAATGCTGAAGGAGTAGACGAAGAAGGTCCGCACTGTGCAAACGGTCGTGTAGAATATGCATCAGGAACAAAGGCTAACCTGGATGCAATGGTGAAGGCAGGTCTGAACGGTATGACGATGCCTCGTCGTTACGGCGGTCTGAATTTCCCGATCACTCCGTATACCATGTGTGCTGAAATCGTGGCTCAGGCTGATGCCGGTTTCGGTAATATCTGGTCTTTGCAGGATTGTATCGAAACTCTTTATGAATTCGGTAATGAAGATCAGCACAGCCGTTTCATTCCGCGTATTTGTGCCGGTGAAACCATGTCAATGGACTTGACTGAACCGGATGCGGGTTCTGACCTTCAGAGTGTGATGTTGAAGGCTACTTACGATGAAGCAAACAATTGCTGGCGCCTGAATGGTGTGAAACGTTTCATTACAAACGGTGACGCAAACCTTCATTTGGTTCTGGCACGTTCTGAAGAAGGTACACACGACGGCCGCGGCTTGTCAATGTTCATTTATGACAAGAACGACGGTGGTGTAGACGTTCGTCGTATTGAGAACAAGCTGGGTATCCACGGTTCTCCGACTTGTGAACTGGTTTACAAGAATGCAAAAGCTGAACTTTGCGGTGAACGCAAGCTCGGTCTGATTAAATATGTCATGGCCTTGATGAATGGTGCGCGTCTGGGTATCGCCGCACAGTCTGTCGGACTGAGTCAGGCTGCATACGATGAGGCTTTGGCATACGCTAAAGACCGTAAACAATTCGGTAAAGCCATTATTGAGTTCCCGGCAGTTTACGATATGCTGGCTACCATCAAGGCGAAGCTGGATGCCGGCCGTGCGCTGTTGTATCAGACTTCCCGTTATGTTGATATTTATAAAGCATTGGATGATATCGCCCGCGAACGCAAGCTGACTCCGGAAGAACGTCAGGAACAGAAACGTTATGCAAAACTTGCTGACAGCTTTACTCCGCTGGCAAAAGGTATGAACTCTGAGTATGCTAACCAGAATGCGTACGACTGTATTCAGGTACACGGAGGTTCCGGTTTCATGATGGAATATGCTTGTCAGCGTATTTATCGTGATGCACGTATCACCAGTATCTATGAAGGAACTACTCAGTTGCAGACGGTTGCTGCCATCCGTTATGTAACGAACGGTTCGTATGCAGCTACTTTGCATGAATATGAACTGATTCCTTGTGCACCGGAATTTGAAGGATATATGAACCGTATCAAGGATATGACCCGTAAGCTGGAAGCCTGCACCAATGCCGTGAAGGAAGCTCAGAACCAGGAACTGCTTGATCTGGTATCACGCCGCTTGTATGAAATGGCTGCTGTCTGCGTGATGAGCCATCTGCTTCTGCAGGATGCAACGAAGGCTCCTGAAATGTTCGGCAAGTCCTTGAACGTATATGTTAATTATGCGGAATCTGAAGTGGAAAAACATTTCAACTTTATCCGTAAGTTCCAGGCTGAAGAACTGGCTTCTTACCGTCAGGCTTGATGATGGATGGTTTTCCTTCCGGTAGCGGAGGGAGAGCTGCACGATAATACCCGGATTATCCGAAAGGGAAAATGGCTTCCCGGACGGATGATCCGGGTACTTTTTTGTCGGGAGGAGTTTCACAGAAACGTAACTATCGGGTTGCAGGATTGTAACAAGTTCCGGTTAACTTCGCAGTGTCTTAAAAAAATAAAGGAGGACTCATTATGAATGAAGCGAATTATGTAGTGGAATGTACACCGGACGGAGAATTTTACGCTTATCTGTTGGATTATCACCAGTGTTGCGCTTATGGCGAAACTGAAGAAGAGGCTGTGGAAAACCTGTCGGAAGTAGCCGATGAATTTTTCAATGAGGTCAGCCTGATGTACAGGATAGACGAAATGGCTTAACTTATTCTTACGAGCATATACTGTTTTTCCAGTAATAAAAACTCTCTTTCTTTCCGAGAGTCATGTCTGTGTGACGCAGGCATGGCTCTGTTATTTTTTTCAGACAGGATGCTTTTCGGAACGCTACTTTTCTTTCTCCATGAATTTGCGGTATCTTAGGGTGTTCAGCCGGTAGTTGAGGACTGCCAGCAGCATGAATACCGTCAGGAGAACCGGGAATGTCTGAAGCAAGGAACTGTTTTCCGGTATATTTTTCAATGCTTCTTCTATTCCGGAAAGATTTTTCATGTAAGTGAAGATGAGATAGGCCAGTGCACTTCCTCCCATCAGAATCAGAGTAGCGGCCCACAGGATGAAAATTCTTTTTTCGTTTCGCTTTTTGCGCAGAAAGGCTTCCTGCTCCACTTGCTGCATCATGCGATAGGTGAAGTTGCTGGGCAATCTGAATTCCGGCTGCCGGCCGATTGCTTTTCTGAGTGCTTTGCTGTCTTCTTTTTTCATCTTGTTTCTTCCTCCTGTTTAATCAGTATATATAGTTTTTTGCGTATCCGGTACAGTTTGACCTTGATATTGCCTTCGGTCTGGTTCAGTATGTGACAGATTTCGGCAATAGGTCTGTCTTCTTCATAAAATAAGGTCACCAATGCCCGCTCATCGGGTGTCAGTTTCTCGAGTGCCCGCTGAAGTTGTTCGATCCGTTCCTCGTCTTCTTCATCCAGAGTACGGTCAATTTCGTTTTCTGTCAGGTTGTTCCATAACCGGTCGTCAACGGACAAGACTTCGTTCGGCTGTTTCCGTAATGAAGACAGAGCTGTGTTGTAGGCAATCCGGTAGAGCCAGGTAGAAAACGAACTTTTGCCGTTGAAGTCTGACAGGTGGCGGAATGCCTTCATGAAAGTGTCCTGCGTCAGTTCTTCAGCGTCTTCCGGCGATCCCACCATCCGGACAATCAGCGTAAAGATCTGCTGTCCGTAGGTGTCGAGGAAATACGAAAAGCGTTCTGTATTTCCGGCCAGAATGGATGTGATAATATGTAGTTCGTCGTTTTTCATTATGCCCTTTAGACGTAAAGGTTGAATAAAGGTTACAGGTTTCGTACGAAAAAAATTCTTCGTAGTCTTTCCTTAATATAGGAGTATGCGAGAAGATTTCCGGAATTCAATGAAAAAACAGAAATGCCTGTAACCTTTCTCTGGTCCCTGCGTCTAAAGGGACAAAGAAACAAAATTATTCACATTAAATAGAAGGAATTATGGAAGAATTAATGGTTGTTGCCAATGTGGCAATTGTTTTTGGAGTGATTTATAAATTGTTTGAACTGTATGTACGCCGTCAGGAACGTATCATGCTGATCGAGAAACTGAGTTCCGGGTGGCGCCCCGAAGAGTTCAAGGGAAATCTGCTGCCTCAGTTCTCTTCTTCCGGTAACTGGGCCTTGCGTGGAGGATGCCTGATGTTGGGACTTGGACTGGGACTGCTGGTCGGATTCATTCTTACCCTGATGTTTTTTCAATCGTACATTGTTTCTGATGAATGGTCAGGCAAGATTCAGAATTCAATCAGTGTGATCTATGGTTCCTGCCTGCTGCTGGGTGGCGGACTAGGCCTGATTGTTGCTTATTTGGTTGAGATGAACCGTCTTCGCAAGGAGAAAGGCCACGAATGATTCAGCAAAAAGTGTGTCTGAAATAAAAGCAGGCAGACAAAAGCACCCTTCCGGTGATCTTTCGTCTGCCTGTTATTTTTATGCCGTTTCTGAACGGAAATTACCGTTCTTATTTGGTGCGGATCTTATAACCTGCCATACCGTAGTACAGGATGAAGAGGAAGCAGGGGAGACACAGCCAGTAAGCCTGCTGCGGACCGGTGATATCTTTCAGCCAGCCGTAGAGGGTCGGGATCACTGCTCCACCGAACATTGCCATGATCAGCAGTGAAGAACCGGCTTTCGTGAATTTACCCAGATCAGCCATAGCCAGCGGCCACAAAGCAGGCCACATCAGAGAGCATCCCAGTGCCATGAATGAAATGAAGTAGATCGAGATGTCAGAAGGAGTAAGTACTACCAGCAGTGAACCGATGATAGCCAGCCATGAGCAAACCTTCAAGGCTGTTGCCTGACTGATGTATTTCGGGATGAAGATGATACCGCAGATATAACCGATTACGATACCGATCGGAGCGATCCATGCATAGTTGGCTGCACCTTCCAGACCCAGTGAGTTGGCATAGTCAACCAGGGTTCCCAGTGAAACTGTTTCAACACCTACATAAAGGAACAGAGCCAGACAGCCCAGCAGCAGGTGGGGGAACTGGAAGACTGAAGTCTTTCCGGCAGCATAAGGACAAGCATCTGCAGAATCTTCGCTTTCGTCTTCACCGGCAGCTTTCACTTCAGGCAGGGGAGCGAAGAAAGCCATGATACCCAGAACGATGAAGGCTGCAATGATGATAAGGAACGGTTTTTCCAGGTCGTCGATGCTGATCAGGTTTACATCCTTGCCCAGCAGCCATACGATGAAGATAGAAGGGATAGGCCATGCCATTTTGTTGCAGATACCCATGATACTGATACGTTTTGCAGCACTTTCCAGGGGACCGAGGATGGTGATGTACGGATTAACGGAAGCCTGCAGATAAGCGTTGGCAGCACCGCTCACGAAAGAAGCCAGCAGGAAGAGAGAGAAACTCTTTTCGTTGGCAGAAAGGATAAACAGGTAGAAGGCAGCGGCGAAGATGAAGAATGACAGTGACATTGTCTTCTTGTAACCGATTGCCTTGATGGTCAGTCCGGCCGGATAACCGAATACCAGGAACGGAATGAAGGTAGCTGCAATGATCAGGTAAGAAGCGGCGTTAGAAATACCCAGTGATCCTTGCAATACGGGAACCAGCAAGGAGTTGATGCCCAATGCGAATCCAATCGCAAAGAACATGATTCCGATGAATGACAAAGGAATCATGAAGTTCGTTTTTTCTTGACTCATGTTGTTTTTTGTTTTTTCAATGGTAATAGCATGCCCATTGAGTGAATAATAATAAGGTTAGTTATACATTTTGTTTTGAGCCTCAAAATTACGAAAAAATTTTTTATACAAAGCGTTGTAAAGAGATAATTTGTAATATCTGGAAGAGAATGCACGGGAAACTTTCCGGTGCCTTGAAAAACGTCGAAACGTTTTGCTTCAAAGCCCGAATTCTTTTCCTGAAAAGCCCGAAACGTTTTAAAAAAAGCTGGCGGGCTTTTTCAGGAGTTCCCGAAACTTTGGAAGAGCCGGAATCTCACTGCCTACAAAAATCCCGCCGCAGGCGAAGTCAGGTTTCTGCTGGTTTTTTGTTTTCCAGCATCACCAGCAGCTTGTCGCCGGGATGCAGTTCCATCTGTCCGTTCGGAATGAGAAATTCATTGCCGCGCTTGATCAGCATGACAAGGGTTCCCTTGGGGATATTCATGTCGGCAAGGCGGTTGCCGCCGGCCAGCATGTCAGGAGTCAGGGTCAGATCCTGCAGACGGGTGTCGATTTCTTCCGGAAGTTCAACACCAAATTCATTGCCTTCCTTTTCCTGAGGCAGGTCCAGATGCAGCAGTCTGGCTACCTTGGCGATGGTCATTCCCTGTACGATCAGCGAAAGCAAAGTGATGAAAAACACGATGTTGAACAGCAAGTGCGAGCCTTCCACGTGTGCCAATACCGGGTAAGTGGCAAAAATGATGGGAACCGCACCGCGCAGTCCTACCCACGAAACGAACAGGCGTGCCCGTCCGCTCAGGTTCCGGAAAGGAAGGAGACAGGCAAAGACACTGACGGGACGGGCTACAATGATCATGAAGAGTCCGATCAGCAGGCCGATGACCACGATGTCCAGCATTTCGTGCGGATTGACAAGCAGCCCCAGTGTGAGGAACATGATGATCTGGAACAGCCAGGTGAGTCCGTCCATGAAGGTATTGATTTCCTTGCGGAAAGCAAGTCTTGAGTTGCCGACCAGAATACCGGTGATATAGACAGCCAGATAGCCGTTTCCTTTCAGCAAGTCGGTAATGGTGAAGGTGGCAAAAACCAGGCTCAGCAGCAGGATCGGATAAAGCGAACTGTTGCTGAGGTTGATCCGGTTGATAAGCCACACGGCGAAGCGTCCGAAGGCATATCCCACAACGCCTCCTACAAAGAACTGCACGAGCAGATCCTTGGCTATCAGTCCGACGTGGAGTTCGCTTCCGCTGCTGATCACCTGAATCAGGGCGATGGTCAGCATATAGGCCATCGGGTCGTTACTTCCGCTTTCAAGTTCCAGCATGGGACGCAGGTTCTCTTTCAGATTCATCTTCTGTGAACGGAGCAGACTGAATACGGAAGCAGAGTCGGTTGACGACATGGTGGCCGCCAGCAGCAGGGAAGTCAGCATGGGCAGCGTCGGGCTTCCGGTATACCAGGCTGTAATGTAATAAATAAACAGGCCGGTAAGTATGGTGGTAATCAGCACACCTGCGGTAGAAAGCAGAATACCCTGACGGAGCACGGGCCTGATGTCCTGGAAGCGGGTGTCCATACCTCCGGTAAAAAGAATAATGCTCAGTGCCATCATACCGATGAACTGGGCATCAGAGGCGCTGTTGAATTGAAGTCCCAGTCCGTCGCTTCCGAAGAGCATACCGACCAGAAGAAAGAGAAGCAAGGTCGGGATTCCGAAACGGTATCCCGTCTTGCTGATGAGAATGCTGGAGAAGATCAGCACAGATCCTACCAGCAGGATATTTTCGGCTGTAAATGTCATATGCAATTATTAGTGGTCAGATCCTTATTCGTCGATGGAAGGAATGGTAGTTTCCGGATCGGGGATCGAAAAGTCAGAGTTAGTGAACAGTGCGGCAAGGCCGGATATCTGTTTCAGGCGGAGCAGTTCGTCCCGGTCCATGCCGATGTTCCGCATGATCCATTGGTCGGACATTCCGGCATTGGTAAGTTCTCCTACGATGTGTGTCATCAGTCCGATATCGTGTGTGCCTCGGGCACGGTTGTGACGGATGGTGGAACTGATGCGGTTCGACAGATCCTTGTCGATGACAACAACAGGCAGCATTCCTTTTTCACGTTCGAAGATCCGTCTGGATGTTTTCAGCACTGTATAGCGGTGGAATCCGTCTACGATGATATATTTGTCATTCTCCTTGTCGTAATAGCACACGCAGGGCATGGTGAAACCGTCTTCCCAGATGGAAAGTTCCAGCAGTTTCATTTCCGGCGGGGCTACGACATTCGGGTTATAATCATTGGCTGTCACTTTTTCCACGGGGACAGCGATCACATTATATACAGGGCTTTTCTTTTCTTCTTTTACGTCCATATGTTTTGGTATTGTTTCAGAATGTAATCTTTCATTTTCTTTTCCTCTTTGGTCAGGGCGAATCCCATGTACTTGCACGCATGGTCATTGCGAAGGATGCAGATACACATACGCTTGTAAGTCGGGATTTCCCGGAATTCCGGGATATTGATATCATCCAGGTATTCCATCATGACCGGTCTTTTGTCCGTCTTGTAGTTTGTCGTGTTGCGGACTTCAATCGGGATGTTCAGGTCCTGAAGGCGCTGGATGGTCTCTTCGCTCAGGCAGCCTCCCTTGGTTCTCCAGAATTTGATGCTGGTCTCCAGTTTTCCCAGATAGTTTCTCCGGCTTTCTTCCGGCAGGGTGGAGAGCAGAAATTCCATGAATGACTTCCAGGTATGTCCCGGCGGAAGTTTGGGCGACTGCCGTCCCATGGCATACGAGTTTCCGTATATGGCGGTGAAGTTTACGCCGTTCACGCGTCCGATCATGCGGCCCCATGTGTCGGGATCGATAGCTTTATAGAGGTAAAGGCTTTCGGTTGCTTCACTGATGAACGGGCTTGCTACACGTTGTTTCTCCAGACAGACTCCGGCCTGGTAGTACAGGTCGTAGAGTTTGTTGTAGTCCCATCCGAATTTTCCGTTGGCAGTCCATACGTCCGTCGTTTTCCAGTCATAGATGGGATACAGGTTATATACGTCATTATCTATTTTCGTACTCCAGCGGTAATTATGATACAGCAGGAGCTTGGAAGTCTTGTAAATGGTCCGCCAGCGATGATAACTTTCCTGGGTACGGATGCCGACCAGACAGCAGGTACGAATGGCATTCTTTTTCTGGTGAAGCCATTTGGCAAACTCAATCTGGAAGTTATAATCCCACATGTTCTCGTTGTAGAACGGAAAATCTTCCTGAGTCATGACGCCTTTGGGCATCTGACGCACCCACATGTCTTCTTTCTCTTTCTCCCAGGGACGCCAGTATTGCTGGTACATGGAGGTACACGTGCGTACTTTGAAAGGTACACAGACCCGGTATACTTCCAGAATATCCTTGTTAGCTTCCAGAATCCGGTCCACATAGTCAATGGTCATCCGGTACTGGATTTCATAATCCATGTGAAAGACGCCTATTTTCCGGTTCAGGTTATTCTTGCGGATGTAGTCAATGCACAGTTCCAGCAAGATGCCGCTGTCCTTTCCTCCCGAAAAGGAGACGTAGATGTTGTCAAACTCATTGAAGATCATCCGTAATCTTTCCTGAGTCAGCTCATATACATTCTTCTTGGTGTTCTGTTTGTTCATTCAATCTCATTTTTAGGTAAGCTTTCCATTCCTTTACGGGTTTGAAAGCATATGCCGTGAAATAGTCTTTATGGGGTGTCTGTACGATAGCGGTCACTTCCTGCTGGTCGGCGGCAAAGGTCTTGACAGCTTCCAGCAGGGCCTGGAATGTTTCCTGCTCTTTATCGGTCGGAGCGACGTAGTAATTATTGATGATCCATTGTCCGCCCCGGTGTTCCACAGGAAAAAATCCCGAAATCTTCCTGGGGGAAGAAAAGGCCAGAAACCAGATATAGTTGGGACTTGTCTTGAAGGGATATCCCTGATTGTAATGGATAACTTTCGGATCCATTATCAGCGGAGCGACGTGTTTGTAAAGTCGGGGCTCCGTTCCTTTTAGCTGTATGACTTCTATCATAGTACACCTGTTTTCTGCAAAAGTAGCAAAATTTTAAATATTTTGCAGCAATTCGTCGAAAGATGTACAGGTGTGCGTTCCCTGGGATGTGGTGAGAAGAATGTTTTCGGGGGAAGTGATGCGGACAGTCGGATAGTCGTCTGACGGCTCGGAAAGGCAGAAACAGTTGTTTCGGTTCAGTGCATTCTGGGCCCAGTGACGCAACATTTCGTCATCCGCCTGCAGGCAGACGAACTTTTGTCCGCTCACGATGGGAGAATAACCTCCGTGCATGAGGTCGAAGCGGATATTTTTGTTTTGAGGGAACAGGGAGTCCATCCGGTTATGAAGAATCAGATCTTCCGTGACTCCGCATTCCAGACCGCCTTCACGAGTCAGCAGCCACAGGCGGTCGGCCAGTATCAGTGCCTGTTCGATGTCGTGTGTGGACAGGAGAATCGCCTTTTGTTCTTCTACGGCCAGGCGATGGAGCAGGTTCATGGTTTCTATCCGGCTGGTGACGTCGAGGAATGCTGTCGGTTCGTCCAGCAGGATCAGCGGACATTCCTGAACCAGGGCCTTGGCAATCATGGCCTTCTGACGCTCTCCGTCCGACAGCTCGGAGGTGTATGTCTGTGCCTTGTGGGTAATTCCTACGGCTTGCAGTGCATGCCGGATTACTTCGTGATCGCGGGCGTGCAGTCGTCCGAAAAAGCCCGTGTGAGGCTGTCTTCCGAGGGCTACCAGCTCATAGACGGTCAGCCCGCCGGCTTGAGTCTTGTCGGTCAGTACCACTCCGATGGTGCGCGAACGTTCCCGTTCGGAATAGGATGCGATGGGACGTCCCAACAGTTTGAGGGAACCTTCCAGGGGCATTTGTGTGGCGGCCAGTGTGCGCAGCAAGGTTGATTTGCCCGCTCCGTTAGCTCCGAGCAGGCAGGTCAGTTCGCCCTGGTGGAGTGAAAAGTTCAGATGCCGGTGTACGGTTTTCACCTGTTTTCCGCTTCGGTATCCGATGCTGAGGTCGCATCCTTCAATGATGGGTGTGGAGTGGTTCATGAGAAGAGCTTGCGTTGGTTGATGATAACATAAATAATGACCGGTGCCCCGAGAATCGGAGTCACGGCATTCAGAGGAATGATACCGGCTTCTCCCGGCAGGACGCAGATCAGATTGCAGAGCAGGGCCATGGCGCTTCCTGTGAGCAGAGTGACAGGCAGCAGCGAATTGTGGTTGGAAGTACCCAGCATCAGCCGGGCGATATGAGGAACTGCCAGTCCGATAAAGGCAACCGGTCCGCAGAAAGAAGTCGTGACTGCAGTCAGAAGTCCGGTGGCAATCAGCAGCAGGTTACGGATGCGCCGGATGTTTACACCCAGATTCTCTGCATACCGCGGTCCCAGCAGCAGGGCGTTGAGAGGTTTGATAAGCAGAACGGCCGTAAACAGTCCCAGCAAAGTAACGGCTGAAAATACCGGAAGCTGTTGCAATGATACCCCGCCGAAGTTTCCCAGTCCCCAGATCATGTAGGAATGTACTCCTTCAGCCGTAGCGAAAAAATTAAGCAATGAGATAGCGGATGAGGTGATATAGCCGATCATGATACCGGCGATGAGCAGCATGACACTGTTCCGGATCAGCGTTGAAAGAAACAGGATCAGTCCCATGACCACGGAGGCACCTGCAAAGGCTCCCACGATGACGGAAAGGAATCCGGACAGGGTAAAGGCTCCGGTTACAATCGTTCCTCCACCGGCCAGCATGACCAGTGCTACTCCCAGGCTGGCCCCGGAACTGATGCCCAGTATTGACGGATCGGCCAGCGGGTTACTGAAGACGGTTTGCAGCATCAGTCCGGACACAGACAAAGCCGCCCCGCAGAGCAGGGCCGTAATACACTGGGGAAAACGTGATTCCCATACAATGAAGCTCCAGCTGGCTTTCTCCACTTCATTTCCCGTCAATATGTCGCATACAGCAGAAGCCGGAATGCTTACTGCACCCAGGAATAAGTTGCCGGCCATCAGCAGAAGGATGATAACGGCCAGTATTCCTCCATAAATAAATCCTTTTTGTTTCACTCCGCTAAATTACTGAAATATTTTAAATCATAGTCAGGGAGCAGCTCCGGATGGAAAATTTTTATCAGATCTTTCAGAAGCAGCTCCGGATGGAACGGGGATTCTTCATAAAAAGGAACATGGTTGGTGTTGCAGCCGTATACTTTTCTGTCCTGAAATGCCTTGAAGCGTGCGTAGGGAGCATAGTCTCTTTCCAGCTCGCTGTAGGTCTTGTCCTGAGGCTGATTGTATTTGATCAGCCAGATGTCGGCATTTCCTCCCCGGTCGAATACCGTTTCGAAAGCCAGAGGTACAGATCCGCTGTTGGACAGGGAAGCAAAGACATAGTCGGCTCCGGCGTCCTGATAGAGGCGGCCCATAGTGCTGTTTCCTCCCGGAATGTACCATGCAGAGCTGTTTTTCATTTCGCTGATCACCGTCGGTCGTTTGAGGTTCTGCGATTTTACCTGTTGTGTGAGGGTCAGATATTCCTTCTCGATGCCGGCAAACAGAGAGTCAGCCTGTGCTTCCTTTCCAAGTAATAATCCGTAGAGGCGCATCCATTCTGCGCGTCCCAGGGCAGAGGTTTCCATGTAGTCGGCACATTCGATAATGGGAATATTCAGTTTGCCGACTCTTCCGTAACCGCCGCTGTTTTCGAAAGGAGAAAGCAGGATGGCATCCGGCCGGAGGTCGATGATGCGCTCGATATCGGGATTCATGCTGTTGCCGACGTTGACAATGCTTCCGTTCCGGCAGCCTTCCTGGATTTGGGGAAGTTTGATGTATTCCAGACCGCATACTCCGCCAATGCCTTTCAGCTCGTCGAGTTCAGACCACAGGCTGCAGTGTACAGACGAATAGATGACCGATTTCTGCAGGGGAGTACGTACGACGGTTCCTTCGGGCAAGTGTTCCGGAAGCGGTTTTTCGCGGTCAGCAAGCAGGTAAGTATGCAGCACTTTCAGGGTGTCCCAGGGGTTACGGATCGTGACAACCGTATAGTCAGCATGTTTCACGATCTGCAGCAGGGACGAATATTTCATCCGGATGGTGTCACCTTCGGCTTGTAAGGAAGAAGTCTTGCTTCCTCCACCGCAGGCAGAGAGAAGCAAGACCCATGTTACTATGTAGGCAGATAGTAAGATCTTTTTCATTGAAGAAAGATTATTCAGTTACGAAGCGTACGTTGGTTGTATAGATTCCTGTTTCAACTTTTTTCTTGAATGTACCGTCGCTTCCATAGATGTACAGCTCACACAGAGCACCGTATGGCTGGTTGATGATGTAAACGTCTTCGGTTACAGGGTCAACAGCAATACCGTTCGGTGAAGGAATGTCGCTGATGTCAACAAATGTTTTCTCTTCTTTGGTTTCCAGATCGTAAACGAAGCAGCCGCGTGTTTCCGGCAGATAATATTCTGAATACAGGATATACATCTTGTTGCCCTTGTTGGCAATGTAAGTAGCCTTACAGAGATCTTCCACCTGATCGGTTGCCGGATCAATGCGCTGAAGAGTCTGATAGATGTAGTCGCTTTCAGCCAGGCCCGGTTTGCCGGCGTAGTTACCGAAGGATACTACATAGATTGCTCCGTCGTCACCTCTCAGACACTGGTAAGACGGGTTCAGTTTTACTTCAATATCCTTGATCTTGGTCATCGTAGCAGTGTTGACTACAGCTACCTGATTTCCTTTTCCATATCCGGAAAGGTTGATGTAGAGTTTTCCGTCGGTATAGGCCAGAGCTTCCGGATAAGCACCTACTTCCACCTTGGCAGTTACGGTCTGTGTCAGTGTATCCAGTTTGGAAACCGTTCCGTCGTATGCAGTGAAGAATACGCATCCTTCAGCACCAACGGCGCGGCGCGGTTCGATGGGCTTTCCTTCTTCATTGGTCATCGGAAGGCTTTTCAGGAGTTTTCCGTTGCGGTCGAGAATGTCGATTTTTGAAGAAGTACTTCCGATGGCATACAGTTTGGAACCATATACGCAAAGGTCTTCAATGTCACCGATTCCTTTTCCGTTCTGAGCCTCATAGATGTCACCGCTGATTGTTCCGGCCTGTGTATCGTACCACTGAAGCGAACCATTGTTGGCTCCCCAGTTACCGGTATTGATGACGTAAGCACCCAGGGTTTGGGTAGGTATCGGGTCGGTGCCGGGACCATCGGGATCATCGTTGTTGTCACAAGCTGTCAGACCAAGGCCCAACGGCAATGCCATGCATAAGAAATAAATCCAGTTCTTTTTCATAAGTCTTGTTGTTTTTATAAATAGTAATTGATGGTAATTCGGTAGTTTCTTCCGGGCATGGGATAGAAACGGATGATTTCGTAGTTCTTGTTGCCCAGGTTCAGCGCGTCGGCCTGTATACGAAGGTGATGACGGTTCCAGCGGAAGCTGCGCGAAAGTGAGATCCCGTGGTCCGTATATGCATCAATGCGGTACTTCGGCAGGTTCTGTGCCAGTGTGTACCGTTCGGACGAAGCGGTGAGATTGTACGTCATGTTAAGCCAGGGCGTTTCCAGAGTAAGACTTCCGCTTCCCGAATGCCGGGGAGTATAGACTATCTGGTTTCTCCAGGTTTTTGAGTTTCGGTCGGTCACGTCTTCGGCCTGCATGAAGTTATAGTTGCCCGTGAGGTAGAGCTTCATCTGCTGGTTGAGACGGCATTCAGCGGACAGGTTGACGTCCACTCCGATGGTTTCCACCTTTCCTACGTTCGACATTTTCCAGACGAACATGGTCGGGACGGCTACGATTTTATCTTTCACCTTATTATAATAGGTATCGGCCGAAAGACTGATGAAGTCGAGAAAGCCCAGATTTGAACGGCTCCAGGTAACTCCCAGGTTTCCCTGGCGTGTGGTTTCCGGGCGCAGACTGGTGTTGCCGATTTCCAGATAATAGAGGTCATTGAAAGTCGGAGTGCGGAAAATGTCCTTATACGATGCGCGGATACGCAGACCGGCTTCCAGGAAAGGTTTCCAGGACACACTGAAGGCTGGTGAAAGCCGTTTCCGGTCGTCTGCAGCAATACCGATGCGTACTTTTTCCGTAATATAAGTGTTGAGCAGCGAGGCCGTGACCGAAAAGCGGTTGTGTTCGTAACGTGCGGCAAAGGCTGTCAGATAGGTGAAGCGTTCCGGAAACTGGCACTTGTCGAGGGTTGTATGCAGGTAATTGTAGGCAAAATCCTGTGCCAGTGAGAAGGAAAGCCCTTTCAGAGGTTCGGTCCAGAGCGTAGTCGACAAGTAGCTTTCTGTCTGCCGGTAACGGTCGTCGGTGATGCCCGATGCCTCGTCGTTGTAGTCACGGTTCCAGCTGTAGTTGAACTTGCCCAGTGCCTGCAGCTTGAACTTTTCGCTGAAACGGTTCTCATAACGGAACTGTCCGAAATAGTTCTTGTCGGAAAGCCGTTCGGCCGCATAGGGGTTGTCGTAGATGACTCCACCGGGCAAACCGCGTTCCGAGTCAAAGAGATAAGCCTTTACTTGCAGGTCCTGTTTCGGAGTGAAAGAGGTGTATAGGGTTGCTTCGGCCCGATATGTCTGGATATCACTGTTGTTGCGTTTGCTGTCGATCAACTGATTACCGTTCCATAATTTGAAAGGATAATTTCCGTCTGCCCGCAGGTAGTCGCCATAGAGGGAAAACGAAGTGCGCTGCGAGAGTTGCTGGCTGTAAAGCACCGAAGGATTGGCCAGCCCGAATGAACCGGCTTTCAGTGTGGTATTGATATGCCAGTTCTGTTCCGAGAAGTCCGGCCGGTCGGTCTGGATGTGGAGCACTCCTGCCGAAGCGAAGGCACGGGCCGACTGATAGATGTCGTCACTCTGGCCGATGGTCAGGGTCAGCTGGGAGATGTTGGTCAGTGAAAAGCGGGAAATGTCGATTTGTCCCGACTGGCAGTCGCTGACGCTGACACCGTCGTAGATCACTCCTGTATGCTGGGCGCCCAGGCTGCGTACGGAAATGGTTTTCAGACCGCCGATGCCTCCATAGTCCTTTACGCTGACTCCGGAGAAATGGCGGACGGCATCTGCCACTTCACTGATGCCCATGCGTTCCATTTCTGCCTTGTTCATCACCTGTAAGGGAGAGGCAGCTTTTACGGAAGGAGGCGTACGCCGGGCTTTGACTGTCACTTCCGGAATGTCATAAATACGTCGGGAAATGCTGTCGTTGACCGGATCTTGTGCGTGGACGACGGCAGTCAGCACACCGGAGGCTGCAACGATAGGGCACAGAACGAGTCTGCGTACCAGATACTTCATGGGCATAAAATTTACAGTTTTTATTGATGTGCATGTATTTGTCACCCTTTCCTCGAGGGTACAAACATGGCTTTTGTCTTGCAGGTCTTCTGACTTACTCCGGTTGGCCCGGCCTTCCCACCCTCCGGTTACTTCGGGGGCAGTGGCTAAAGGATAGATGGGCAACCCTTTTTATGGAGCTTACAGCAGCGGGACTGTCCGGGACTTTCACCCGATTCCCTTTTCATCTGAAACCTCAGGAAAGGAGGTTTACAGAACAAGACTTCGCAAAGGTAGGAAACTTTTTTGAATGTGCAATAATTCGCTGCGGGTTTATGTATGCTTCTTCCGGTGAATATGAAACTGTTTGTCGGGAAGATTAGGGAAGAAGACTTTGCAAGTGTTTGATTAACAATGTGCTGCAACGACTGCACGATTGGACTGAAACGACCGCACGATTGAGCTGCAACGACTGCACGATTGAGTCGCAATGTCCGCATAATGTTTTGGCTGTGACTGCACGGTTCCTGCTTGTTGCCCGTAGCCTTCCGGACCGTTGTCAGAAGCCGCCGGGCTTTTAAAAAAATCCTTCGACGTTTTAGTTTAAACGCCGAAGGATTTTCATGTAAACGCCGAAACGTTTTTCGGCTATGTATATCCGGTTAATTTACACCGATTTCATCTACAAAGAGGAAAGCCTTTTTGCCGGCTCCGGAATGCCATGCCGGAAGGGTAGGCGTGCATTTGCCGACGATGCGCACGTAGCGGGCTTTGGTCTTGTCGAAAGCAAGCGTGTTGTGGCAGGGAACATTATTCTTGCTGCCTTTTTCCAGCACAGGGATCTGTCTGGATGCTACTTTACTGAAAGATTTGCCGTCGTTGGAAACATAAACTTCCATACCGGTCAGTCCGAAGATGTAGTCGCCCGGCACAAGGTACGTGTCGATGAAAGCTTCGGAAATCTCCTGTTCACTCTGCAGATCGATGGTTGCATCCACGTTGTTGGAATAGAATCCCATGTAGCGGCCGGAGCGGTAGTTTCCGTCTCCCTTCAAACCGTCGTTCAACAGCGTAGCTCCCTTGAAGGTATAGCCTTTGTCAGCTTCCGAAGCCAGTGTGATGGGGCGCATCGTGGCGAGGCTGTAGTTCAGGGTTTCTTCGGTGGTTTCGCTTTCACGTCCGTTCCGGATTGCCTTTGCCTTGATGGTCTGGCTTCCCTGTACGGGGAAAGGTTCCGTATAGGCTGCCGATGAGGCAGTCGGTTCGCTGCCATCGGTGGTGTAGAACACCGGAGCGTTGTCGAAAGTACTCAGTGTCACAAGGGCCTGTCCGTTTTCACCGGCATTGATGTCGATGGTCACATTGTCGATATCCTGTTTATAGTGGTAGCCATACAGTATGTAGAGATCCAGCTGATGACGCAGGCGTCCCAGGAAATTATCGAGGTTCTTCTGTTTCGGATTGCTCCATTGCAGCTCGCTCAGGGCGGCAATGCGCGGCATCATCTGCCATTCCATTTTCACGCTGTCCTTGGTCCATTCAGTCCAGATACAGCCCTGTACTCCGATGATGCGTGCCTTTTCTTCGGGAGTCAGTTCGTCGGCAACCGGTTCGAAATTATACACGCGTGCTACACTGCTTACCCCTTTCAGGCGGTTGTATCCCGGGTTGCTGAAATAAAGGTGAGTGATGGGGCAGACGATGGTGTTATGCCCCAGCCGGGCTGACTTGATGCGGACGTTAGGACTTGTCCATGCCATGACAGTTGTGCTCCTGGCAGGATTTCCTTCCAGAATCTCGTCCCAGGCAAGCATTTTCCGTCCGCGTGCGACGATGCTCTTTTCCACTTCGCCCATGAACCAGGCTTGCAGCTGGTTTTCCTTGGAGTGCTCCGGTGTATCCTTCAGTCCCAGCTTGCGGATCTGCGCCTGGCATTTGGGACAGGCTTCCCAGCGTTCTTTCGGACATTCGTCTCCTCCGATGTGAATATAGGGCGAAGGGAAGATATCCATGATTTCATTGAGCACATCCTTGGCGAACTGCAAGGACTTTTCATTCCCGCCGCACAGCACGTCGGTGAAGACTCCGAACTGAGTTGCCACTTCATACGGACCTCCGGTACAGCCCAGTTCCGGATACGAAGCGAGGGTAGCCAGCATGTGTCCCGGCATATCTATTTCGGGGATGACGGTGATATAGCGTTCGGCTGCATATCTGACGATTTCCTTGGCTTCTTCCTGGGTGTAATATCCGCTGACAGGAGTATTGTCGAACTGATCTGAACCCGGAGCCACAATGGTTTCCTTGCGGTGAGAGCCGATTTCGGTCAGTTTGGGATATTTCTTGATTTCGATTCTCCAGCCCTGGTCTTCGGTCAGATGCCAGTGGAAATAATTGATGTTGTGCAGGGCCAGCATGTCGATGACTTCCTTCAGGTAGTCGACAGAGAAGAAGTGTCTGCCCACATCCACCAGGAATCCGCGGTAGCTGAACTCCGGCCAGTCGTTGATGGTGCCGGCAGGCAGTGAAGTCAACGTTTGACCATTGGTGATGGGAAGTGCTTTGTGAAGGGTCTGAATGCCGTAGAAAACGGCAGCTTCCGAACCGCCTTTGATGATCACGCGGTCGGCGTTGATGTCCATTTCATAGCCTTCCTTATTTGTAAGGGTTGTGTCGGTTTCCAGCATGATGCAGTTGCTTGCGGCCGTTTCTGAAGAAACTTTCACCTGTGTACCTGCCACCTCTTTAATATAGGAAGCCAGGAATTCAGCGTTACGCTTCATCTTTTCATTACCTTCCGGATAACAGATGGTGGTAGAAGTACGGATCACAAAGGGATTTGCCGTGGCCTGTTCCGTAATTTCCTGCGGCAGGGGAATCACATGCAGGTTGCCGAGAGTTGTTTCCTGCTGCGAACATGCCGAAAAAGCAAGAAAGAGCAGGGCTGCTGTTGTGCAGCTTTTAAAAAAAGATGTTTTCATGAATCAAACGTTGTTTTAGAGATGACCTTGCAAAAATAGGCTTTTTTGACGAGACGCCTTTTCTTATATTTTAAAAAAACGTATTTTTGCAACATTATTGACTTTAAAACTTTGAAACATGAATCATTTAAACTTTTTGAAAAAAGCAATCCTGGGACTGTGTCTGCTGTGTTTGACTTGTGTGGGCGTAGCCGCTCAGAATGCAAAACCTTTTGTTATTCCTGAATTGAAAGAATGGCAGGGCAAGGACGGAGCGTTCGTCCCTTCGGAAAAGACCTGCATCGTTTATGGCGACGCTGCGTTGCAAAGTATTGCGGAAGCCTTTGCTGCTGACTGGAAAGAAATGTTCGGAAACGCACTTCAGGTCAAGGCCGGAAAACCGCAGGCCGGTGATTTCTATCTGACACTGAAGAAAGATAAGAAACTGGGAAAAGAAGGATATGCTATTGCCGTTGCGAAGTATGTAACTGTTTCAGCTCCTGAAACAACCGGTGTTTACTGGGCTACACGTACCCTGCTTCAGATCGGAGAACAGTCCGACAATCATGCTTTACCCCATGGAACCGTGCGCGACTGGCCGGATTATTCTGTTCGCGGATTTATGATGGACTGCGGACGCAAGTTCATTCCGATGGCTTACATGCGCGATCTGGTGAAGATGATGTCTTATTATAAAATGAATGTGCTTCAGGTACATTTGAACGATAACGGCTTCAAGCAGTTCTTCGGTCACGACTGGAGCAAGACGTATGCTGCTTTCCGTCTGGAATGTGAAACCTTCCCCGGTCTGACTGCCCGCGATGGTTATTACACCAAACGTGAGTTCGTTGACTTCCAGCTGGATGCTGCTGCACGTTGCGTGGAAATCATTCCGGAAATTGATGCTCCGGCTCATACACTGGCTTTCAGCCATTACAAACCGGAACTCGGAAGCAAGGAATATGGTATGGATCATCTTGATCTGTTCAATCCGGAGACTTATACTTTCATGGATGCCTTGTTTAAAGAATACCTGGAAGGGGAAGAACCTGTGTTCCGCGGCCCGCGTGTACACATCGGTACCGATGAATATTCCAATAAGAAAAAAGATGTCGTAGAAAAATTCCGTGCATTTACTGACCGTTACATCCGTTATGTGGAAAGCTTCGGCAAGCAGGCTTGCGTATGGGGAGCCCTGACACATGCCAACGGTGAAACTCCGGTGAAATCGGAAAATGTCATCATGAGCGCATGGTATAACGGATATGCCGAACCGAAGGAAATGGTGAAACAGGGATATAAGCTGATCAGCATTCCTGACGGACTGATTTACATTGTGCCTGCTGCAGGATATTATTATGATTATCTGAATACCAAATATCTGTACGAAAACTGGACTCCGGCTCATGTTGGTAAAGCTGTATTCGAAGAAAAGGATCCGGCTATTCTGGGTGGTATGTTTGCTGTCTGGAACGATCATGTAGGAAACGGTATCTCAGTAAAAGACATTCATCATCGTCTTTTCCCGGCTTTGCAGACACTGGCTGTCAAGACATGGGATGCGAAAGTGACAGTTCCTTATGCTGAATTCGATGCGAATCGCCAGCTCCTCAGCGAAGCTCCGGGTGTAAATCAGATGGGAAAGATCGGCAAGAAACCGGGACTGGTTTATCAGAAAGATGAAGTACGTGCGGGAGAAACTCTGCCTTACCCTGAAGTTGGTTACGGATATACCGTATCATTTGATCTGGAAGCTGCGGCTGAATCTTGCGGAACAGAACTCTTCCGTTCTCCGAACGCCGTGTTCTATCTGGCAGATCCTGTCAGCGGTCTGTTCGGCTTTGCCCGTGACGGTTATCTGAACACATTCAACTACCGTCCGTATCCGGGTGAGAAAGTTCATGTAAAAGTACAGGGGGACAATGTTTCCACTTCCTTGTTCATCAACGATCAGCTGATTGAAAAGATGGATATCCAGAAACGTTATTTCAATGGCGGAAAAGACTCCATGAATTATGTACGTACACTTGTTTTCCCGCTTGAGAAGGCCGGATCATTCAAGGGACGTGTGACGAATCTGAAGGTTTATAACGAAATAACCAAGTAACCCTGTCGTATACCTGTTAGTTTTAGCAAGAAGAAAGTTTTATTTATGAGACCATTAACTTGTCACCCTTTCATTGGTTCGGTAGCGGGCGTTGCAGCCCTGCTGCCCGTACTGTCCGGCTGTGCCTCTCAGCAGAAAGAAGCCGCGAAACAATACAACATTGTTTACATCATGACTGATGACCATACGGCTCAGATGATGAGTTGTTACGATACACGGTATGTTGAGACTCCGAATCTGGACCGGATCGCTAATGATGGCGTGCGTTTCGTCAACAGTTTTGTTGCCAATTCCCTGAGCGGACCGAGCCGTGCCTGTATGCTGACCGGCAAACACAGCCATGCCAACGGATTTACAGACAATACAACCTGTGTATTCGACGGATCCCAGCAGACCATGCCGAAGCTGCTTCAGAAAGCAGGATATCAGACGGCGATTATCGGAAAGTGGCATCTGGAAAGCTTGCCTACGGGATTCGATTATTGGGAAATTCTTCCGGGACAGGGCGATTACTACAATCCGAGATTCATCACCATGGAAAATGATACCATTGAGAAAAAAGGTTATCTGACCAACCTGATCACGGATATGAGTATTGACTGGATGGAGAATCAGCGGGATAAGGAAAAGCCTTTCTGCCTGTTCATTCATCACAAGGCAATCCATCGCAACTGGCTTCCTGAACTGAAATACCTGTCTTTGTATGAAGACAAGACGTTCCCCATGCCGGAAAACTTCTATGATGACTATGAAGGACGTCCTGCTGCTGCCGCACAGGAGATGAGTGTCTGGAAAGACATGGATATCATGTATGATACCAAGATGTACCGCAAGGACAAGGAAACTCCGCTGAAGAGCACGTACGAAAGCTTCATCGGACGCCTGGATCCGGAAGAACGCAAGCAGTATGATGCTTTCTATGAACCTATCATCGAAGAGTTCTATAAAAAGAATCCGCAGGGAAAGGAACTGGCCGAATGGAAGTTCCAGCGTTATATGCGCGATTATGCGAAGGTTGTAAAGACTCTGGATGACAATGTAGGTCGTGTACTTGACTATCTGGAGGAAAAAGGTCTGATGGACAATACGCTGGTCGTTTATACTTCTGACCAGGGATTCTATATGGGCGAACACGGATGGTTCGACAAACGGTTCATGTATGAAGAATCCATGCGTACACCATTGATCATGCATCTGCCGAAAGATTTCCAGACTCGGGGAGATATTCCTCAGCTGGTACAGAACATCGACTATGCTCCGACTTTTCTGGATCTGGCTGGTGCTCCGATTCCGGAAGATATTCAGGGAGTATCTCTGTTGCCGCTGCTGAAAGGCGAGAAACCGGCAGACTGGCGCAAGTCGCTGTACTATCATTTCTATGAATATCCGGCAGAACACATGGTGAAACGCCATTATGGAGTGCGTACAGACCGTTACAAACTGATTCATTTCTACAATGACATTGATGAATGGGAGTTGTATGATCTGAAGGAAGATCCGACTGAAATGCATAATCTTTTCGGCAAACCGGGATATGAAAAGATTACGGAAGAGCTGAAACAGGAACTGGTGAAGTTGCAGAAGCAGTATCAGGATCCGATTGAAGAGAAGCTGAAAGAACAGAAGAAGTAAAATGTTTCCGTTCCTTTCGCGGGACGGAATGCCTTAAAACAAACAGAAGGTGTCAGGATTTGCGTTCTGGCACCTTCTTGTTTTTAAGGGGATTCTTGTTTGTCTGGCAGCAGATTTGATCATGCCTGAGGATGAGCTTCCAGATAGGCTGCCACAGCTTCGGCACACCGTTCACCGTCGATTCCGGCAGAAACAATTCCTCCGGCATAACCGGCTCCTTCTCCACAGGGGAAGAGTCCTTCTACGGTAATGTGTTGCAGTGTGTTTCCGTCACGTGTCACGCGCACCGGAGCAGAAGTACGTGTCTCGACGGCAATCATGACAGCTTCGTTGGTGAGGAAGCCCCTTGAACTTTTACCGAACAGCTGGAATCCTTTGCTGAGGCGTCCGCTGATGAAAGGAGGCAGCCAGAAGTGCAGAGGGGATGATACCAGTCCGGGACTGTAGGAACTCTTGGGCAGGTCATAACTCAGCTTCTGCCGGGTAAAGTCTGCCATACGCTGTGCAGGGGCTGTCTGCCGCATGTTTCCCTGTTGCCAGCAAAGCATTTCCAGCTTTTCCTGAAAGTGCATTACAGCCAGCGGATGGATGTCATTGCCGCTGCTTGCCTTGCTTTCCCGGATCAGCCGTTCGGTTTCTGCTTCTGCTGAACCGGCGATCAGCTCAAGAGCCTGCGGCTGGAGAGCAGGATCGGTGAGATCTTCCGGACGGATTTCCACCACCATGCCCGAGTTGCTCCATTGCGTTCCGCGGTTGCTCGGGCTCATTCCGTTGACAACCAGCTGATGCGGTCCGCTGGCTGCGGGAACGACGAAACCTCCGGGACACATGCAGAAACTGTAAACGCCGCGTCCTTCCACCTGCTGGACGAAGCTGTATTCGGCAGCAGGCAGGTATTTTCCACGTCCGTTTTTATTGTGATATTGGATTTGGTCAATCAGCATGGAAGGATGTTCCAGGCGGACTCCGACGGCAAGTCCTTTGGCTTCAACAGGAACCCCGTTCGCATAAAGCCACCGGTAAACATCGCGTGCAGAGTGTCCCGTGGCCAGGATTACAGGTCCCCGGAATGTTTTTCCGGTATTTGTCTCGATCCCTGTCACTTTGTTGTTTTCGATGAGCAGGGCATCCATCCGTGTCTGGAAGTGGACTTCTCCGCCACATTCCAGAATCGTGTTCCGCATGTTTTCAATGACCCGCGGGAGTTTGTCCGTTCCGATGTGCGGATGTGCGTCGATCAGGATGGCAGTGCTGGCCCCGTGCTGGCAGAATACATTCAGAATCTTGTCTACACTTCCTCTTTTCTTGCTGCGGGTGTAGAGCTTTCCGTCGGAGTAAGCTCCGGCGCCCCCTTCACCAAAACTGTAATTGGATTCCGCATCAACTTTGTGTTCCCGGCTGATGCGTGCCAGGTCGGCCTTGCGGTCGCGTACGTTCTTTCCGCGTTCCACAACGACAGGGCGCAGTCCGAGTTCGATCAGACGCAGGGCTGCAAACAGTCCTCCCGGTCCGGCACCTACTACGATGACTTGCGGTTTTCCTTCCACATTGGGATATTCGGTATGCACAAATTCGTCATTTTCCGGCATTTCGTTGATGAATACCAGTACTTTCAGATTGACGTAAATGGTCCGCTGGCGTGCATCGATGCTTCGCTTCAGGATGCGTACGGCCTGGATGGTACGGATGTCTATTCCCTTTTCACGGCTGACATATTGTTTGATACTTTGTTCGCTGGCTGCCTGTTCGGGCAGAATTCTTAATTGGTATTCGTTAATCATATCAATGAACTTCTTTGATGGTTTGGTTCTGCAGGTAAAGATACGGAGAAGTCGTGAATTATCCTCATCCGGCGGGCAAATAAAAATCAGAAGCCCGCCATGCAGAGTGGGGCGGGCTGAAAGATTCCTTATTAAGATAGTCCAGACTGCGGTTGCGTATCATGGTATATGGGTATGCTTTGAGGTTTATTTTGTTATGACGGCGTTTCGGGATAAATCCACTATGCCCGGATGAGAAAAAAAGTGAAATTGTTCTTTTTGTCAGGTATGTCTTTTCAACAGTTCCGGTCAGCAGAGTCTGAAAATAAATTCCCGAAAAGTAAAGTCAGTCAGGAACTGCACTTGACGATTCTTGACTATGCCTTTAATGATGTGTTGTAATTCAGGTGATTATGCGGAGCCCGTCTTTGAAGAAAAACGTCGAATTCTTTTCCTTAAAACGCCGAAATCTTTTTATGAAAACGTCGAAACGTTTTTTTAAAAGCCCGAGGCCTTTTTTCAGAATCAGAAACGTTCGTCTGCACGACGTTCCTTTTCGGGCGTTTCAGGCTTTTCCTGTTTCAGTCTGGCACCGCAGTATTTGCAATAGAGGGCTTCAAACTCATGTCCGTCACGGTGACAGCGAGGGCAGCGGCGTTTCTCCTGTTTTTTATGTTCGCTTACCATGGTAGCCGAAACGATTCCGGTAGGTACGGCAATGATGGTGTAACCGATGAGCATGATGACGGCCGAGAGGAAACGGCCGGTCGGGGTAACGGGAGTGATGTCCCCATAGCCTACTGTGGTCATCGTGACAATGGCCCAGTAGATGCTGTTGGGAATGTTATTGAACTGCGAGTCGGGCACATTTCCTTCAATCATATACATGACCGTTCCCATGGAAGTGACAAGAATGAGCACGAAAAAGAAAAAGATGGAAATCTTGGGAGCACTGATCCACAGGGAGCGCAGAAGAAGATTGCCTTCGTTGATGAATGTAAAGAGCTTGAAGATACGGAACACCCGGATGAGCCGGAACGCACGGATCACCAGCAAATAGTGGGAGCCGTGAAGGAAAAAGCTCAGGTAGACGGGAAGTGTGGCCAGCAGGTCGACGATGCCGAAGAAACTGAAAATGTACTTGCGGGGTTGCTTCAGGCAATAAATGCGTGCCAGATATTCTACGGTGAAGAAAAACGTGAGGATATATTCCGTGATCCGCAGGGCCAGATAAGCCGAATGGGGAAATATGTGCATGCTTTCCAGAATGACGAGCAGTACGCTGAGCGTAATGCTTCCGATCAGAATGATGTCAAAAAGTTTCCCTTTCGGGGTATCAGATTCGAATACGATGGAATAGATTCGTTGTTTCAGGTCTTCGTCGTGCAGGAACTGATGCCATTTTCGGCGCCATTTGGAAAGATAGTTCATGATGTTTCAATGCTTGATAATGATGGGACAAAGTTAGCAATTAATTGACAGGTTTGACCTCCCTGAAAAAAGAAATCCGTACGCTTCGTCGCAAGGCATACGGATTTTTCTGCATGAATAGATGAAGTGAGGATACTGTCAGCATCCTCCTCCCAGAGCGTGATAAAGATTTATAACACCTTGTATTTCATTATATCGGTCGGAGGCCAGATTCAGCTGGGCTGAAAGAAGGGACTGACGTGCGGTTAGTACCTGCAAATAATTGATGGTACCATATTTCATCAGCAGGCGGGTATCAGAGACAGTTGTCTCCAGATGTTTTACTTGTTCATTCTCCAGCCGGATGCGTTCTCTGGCTGTCTGCCATTGGGTCAGCGCATTGTTGACTTCCTGTCCTGCATCGAGCAAAGATTGTTTGAAAGCAAGTAAGGCTTCCTGTTGCTGGGCCTTGGCGATCTTCAGATTGGCAATGTTTTGTCCGCGGTTGAAGAGCGGCTGAACCAGAGATCCTACGGCTTGCAGCAACCAGGCACCGGGATTTGCAATGGCAGCACCTCCACTGTTGGTCCATCCGGCGCTTCCGCTCAGGGTTATGCTGGGGTAGAAAGCTGAACGGGCGGAATTGGTCGCATAGAAAGCTTGCATCAGGGAAGCTTCAGCCTGACGGACATCCGGACGCCGGGATAGCAATTCAACAGGTAAACCTACTGACATTTCCTGTGGAAACTGTTGCTCGTCCAGAGTGCCGCGTTCAATATTTCTGGAAGCTTCTCCAATAAAACTGCACAGGGCGTTTTCCTGTTCAGACACCTGTTGCTGAAGAGAGAGGAGAGAGGCTTCGGCGCTCAGACGTGAAGCTTCAGCCTGGCTTAATGTTGCCCGGTCGGCTTCTCCTGCTTTCATCAGGGCCTGCAGGGATTGAACATATTCCCGCCAGCTTTCAACCGTCTGTCCGGTTATTCTGATCTGCTCGTCAAGCATCAGCAGTGAATAATAGCTTTCTGCTACGGTAGCTATGACCTGAGTCTGCATGGCCTGTCGGTAGGCTTCACTTTCCAGGAGAGCGGCCCGTGACTGACGTTTGGCATTTGTCAGTTTGCCGAACAGGTCGATTTCCCACGATGCAGAACCACCGAGAGAATATGTCTTTTGTGTTTTGCTTCCGTCGTAGCTGGAGAGCGTACCCTGCGGGTCAAGCTGTACTGAAGGAAGGTAGGCCAGCCTGGACGAACGGAGAGTGGCTTGAGCTTCTTCCACACGCAGAACAGCAGTTTGTAAGTCCGTATTTGCTTCCAGACCGCGGCGGATGAGCGACTGCAAATAAGGATCCGTAAACAGTTCCTCCCATTTGAGCGAAGCAAGGGAGGATGTTGTATCGGGGGCATTTTCCGTGCGATAGAGACTGTCTGCTTCCACCTGGACGGAATCAGGCCGTTCGTATCGGTTATATATGCCGCAACCGGTTGCCATTAAAGAAAGGGCAGCTATAAATAGTCTTTTCATCTTTTTTTAATTTGAAATTGTTTTCTGATTAATCCTCGTCTCTTTTGCGTGCCGGCATTAGTTTTTCCTGTAAAGTCTGGAACACGATAAACAAGGTCGGAACAACGAAAAGCAAAGCAAGTGTACCCACAATCATACCGCCAACTGTTCCTACTCCGAGTGAGATGTTTCCGTTTGCTCCTGCACCGGAAGCAAATACCAGCGGAAGCAATCCGATGATCATGGTAAGAGCCGTCATCAGGATCGGACGCAGGCGGACACCGGCTGCCGAGACAGCGGCCTGGGCGATGGTCATGCCCTGACGGCGACGGGCTGATGCGTATTCGGTCAGCAAAATGGCTGTTTTAGCCAGCAATCCGATCAGCATGATCAGACCGGTCTGCATGTAAATATTGTTTTCCAGTCCCCACATCTTGGCAAAGAGGAAACTTCCCATCAATCCGAAAGGTACGCTGAGCATGACAGCCAGCGGTACGAAAATGCTTTCGTAGAGTGCGCAAAGAATAAGGAAGACAAAGATGATACAGATAGCAAAGATAATGATCGTATTGCTTCCGCTTCCGGCTTCTTCACGTGTAATACCTCCAAACTCATATCCGTATCCAACGGGGAGTGTCTGTTTGGCTACTTCTTCAATGGCAGCAATGGCTTCTCCGGTACTGTATCCGTCGGCAGGAAGACCATTTACCTGAATGGAATTGTACAAATTGAACCGGGTCAGTGTTTCGGTTCCGTATACCTTGGTCAGTGTGACAAACTGCCCGATGGGGGCCATTTCTCCGGATGAGGTTCGTACAAACATGTTGTTCAGGGCATCCTTGTCAAGGCGATAGACTTTATCTGCCTGTACCATGACTCTGTAAAGCTTGGAGAAACGGTTCAAGTTTGACGAATAGTTACCTCCGATAAAACCGGATAAGACACTGAGAACATCAGTCGTTGTAATCCCTGCGCGCTGACATCGGGCAGCATCCACTTCGACGGTGTATTGAGGGAATTTGGTGTCAAATGAAGTATACGCCATCTGAATTTCAGGACGCTGGTTCAGGGCAGCGATGAAATCGGTTGTGTATTTCTGAAGTGTATTGATGTCACCTCCGGCACGGTCCTGTACATAAAGTTCAAAACCGCTTCCCATACCATAACCCATGATGGTCGGCTGGGCAAAGACAAAGAGCTTTGCCGATTTGATATTAGCCGTACGTTTGTAGATTTCAGCAATGACAGCATTAATTTCGTCTTTTTTCTCCGGACGTTCCTCCCAGGGCTTTAAACGGATAATCAGCATACCGCCGGAAGGAGCCTGTCCTCCCATCATACTGTAACCACTCACGTTGGAGTAGCTCATGATTTGTGGAATATCCTTGATGCTGTTTTCTACTTCAGACATCGCCTTGATGGTCTGTGAAAGACTGCTTCCGGGAGGAGTCGTGACGTTCATGAAGATACATCCCATATCTTCATCAGGAACCAGACCGGTCTTGGTTGTCTTCATCAATACCGCCAGTAAGGCCATGCTGGCTACCAAAGCCGTTCCGACAACCCATTTGCGACGGAAAAACCATTTTACTCCATTTTTGTAACGCAGGATAAGCCGGTTGAACGATGCTTCGAAAGCATGGTGAAAACGGGTAGAGAAACTTAATTTTTGTCCCGTGGTCGTGTCAATGTGAGGCGTCATGATAAGCGCACACAAGGCCGGACTTAATGTCAGGGCATTGATGGCTGATATACCTACTGCAACAGCCATGGTCAGACCGAACTGCATGTAGAATGTACCGCTGGTTCCTCCCATGAAAGAAGATGGAATAAATACGGCCATGAATACCAGAGAAGTGGTAACGATGGCGGCAGCAATTCCGTCCATGGCGCCTGTGGTTGCCTTGTAAGGCGAGCGTTCGCCTTCATCGAATTTCGCCTGTACGGCCTCGACTACGACGATCGCATCATCGACTACCGTACCGATAACCAGAACCAGTGCGAAGAGTGTCAGCAGGTTGAGGCTGAATCCGGCCAGATAAAGGAAAGCAAATGTTCCGATCAGTGAAACAATAATGGATACTGCCGGAATGATGGTTGACCGTACGCTTTGAAGGAAAACGTAAACAACCAGGATAACCAGCAGAATGGCTTCGATCAAAGTTTTTACAACTTCATGGATAGAGGCATCCAGGAAGTCTTTTGTACTCATCAGGTCGGACAGAACCAGGCCTTTGGGCAGTTCCTTGGAAATTTCCTCTGTCAGTTTATCAATTTCCTGAATGATTTCGTTGGCATTTGAACCGGCTGTTTGTGAAACCATACACGTTGCTCCCGGATGTCCGTTGATTTCGCTGTTGTAAGCATAGCTTTGAGCTCCCAGCTCAACCTTGGCGATATCTTTTAGTCTGAGGACTTCTCCGTTGGCAAGTGATTTGATAACGATGTTGCCGAACTCTTCAGAGGTTTCGTAACGGCCGCGGTATTTTAAAGTATACTGATAAGTATTCTCCGAGTCTTCTCCTAATGTTCCGGTTGCAGCTTCTACGTTCTGGTCACCCAACGCACTGATGACATCATCGGGTACCAGTGAATATTGTGCCATAACCCGTGGATTCAGCCAGATACGCATGGCATAATCTCCACCCATCACATTGACATTTCCTACACCTGTAATACGGGACAGGCGAGGTTCGATATTGATCTTGAAATAGTTGTTGATGAAAGTCTGGTCATAACTGTTATCGGGACTGTATAAAGTCAATATTTTTAGTGTACTGTTCTGTCGTTTTTCAACGGTGACACCAACTTTGGTTACTTCGGCAGGTAACAGTCCTTCAGCTTCGGAAACACGGTTTTTGGTATTAATGGTAGCCATGTCGGGATCTGTTCCCTGTTTAAAATAAACGGTGATGCTTCCAGAGCCGTTGTTGGTGGATGTAGAAGTCATGTAAGTCATGTTTTCCACACCGTTGATGGCTTCTTCCAGAGGAACGATAACGCTTTTTTGTACGGTTTCTGCATTGGCACCCGTATAACTGGTAGAAACCATTACGGTAGGCGGTGCAATGTCAGGATATTGTTCCATTGGCAAATTGAAGAGACTGATAAGTCCCAGCATCAAAATCAGGACTGAAATGACGCATGCCAGAATGGGACGGTCGATAAATGTTCTGAGTTTCATGATAAATCCTCCTTTTCAATGATTATTGAGCCGGTTGGTCATTGGAACCAGACGGAGTGATGACTGTTCCTTCCTGTACCAGTCCGGCACCTTCTGCGATAATGATATCACCTTCTTTCAGGCCTTTTTCAATGATATATTCCTTTCCGTTGTTGACCGGGAACACTTCTACCTGGGCTGAAGTGGCTTTTCCGTCTACAACCTTATAGACAAAAATCTTATCTTGTATTTCGTAAGTAGCTTCCTGTGGAACAATCAGTGTATTTTCTTTTACATAAGGAAAAATGATGGTACCGCTTCCTCCATTCCGAAGCATGTGTTCCGGATTGGGGAACGTTGCTCGCAGGCTTACGGCTCCGGTATTAGCATCAATGGTTCCGCTGATGGCATCAATTTTTCCTTTGTGATTATATGTCAGACCGTCACTTAACTGAAGTTCAACTTCCGGCATTTGCTTGAGTGCTTCTTCCAGTGTCTTGTTTGCACGTATCAGGGAAAGGATCTGGCTTTCTGTCATCGAAAAGTACACATACATTTCTTCGTCGTCGGAAACCGTAGTCAGCGGAGTAGAGATCGAAGCATCGACAAGAGCTCCGACTCGGTAAGGCAGCATGCCGGATACACCATCGACAGGACTTTTAACCTCTGTATATGACAGATTGTTTCTGGCATTAATTTCGTCGGCTTTGGCTTGTGCCAGAGTTGCTTCAGCCTGAAAGAGACTGTTTCGTGCCGTTTGCAGATCAAAATCAGAAACAACATGTTCTTTGAATAATTCTTCTTTGCTTTCTGCCGTGAGCCGGGCCGTTGCAACTGCGGCCTCTGCATTCTTGACATTTGCAACGGCTGTTTGCAAGGCTGCTTCATAAGGTACCTGGTCAATAATTACCAGAGTCTGGCCTTTTTTCACTTTGGCACCTTCGTCAATACAGATTTGCGTAATGGTTCCACTTACTTGAGGGCGTATTTCCACACTTTGCCGTCCGTTGATGACCGCGGTATAATTTTGGTTCAGTGTGCGTGTGCCTCGTGTTACTTCCATCGTTTTGTAGCTTCCTCCATTCATGTTTTGAGGGGCATTCTTGCAGGCAGTTGCAAGCAGGATACAAAGGATCCATGCACTTGCTTGTAAAAACAATCTTTTCATTTTTAACTTAATTCGTTTAAAGTTTTATGACGCAAAGTTATCGGCTATGCAAGTTCTTCTTTTGGTTCGATTTCACCAGCGATTGGTTTGAATTCACGCTTTACGACTTTTTTGCTTTATAATTTTTAATAAGTGAAAAAAAACTTCGGTTTATAAGTTCTTACCTTTACTTTTACGTCATCTTTAGAGAATGATTCTTAAAGAATCTGGTGCATGGGATTTTTATCGGGTATAACCTGAAAGGATGAATAAATAAGGGAGTATGAGAAACTTAAAGGATTTTGTATCTGACTGGATTCGGGACAAGGAGACTGATGAATGCAGGGGAGACATGGTGAATTGTGGAAATGAGCTGGTGATGGTCAGGCTGGAAGGTGACGGAGGCTTGCTGAATTATGGATTACCGGACGGACGCCATGATCATGCTGCATTGCTTATTATGCGTGGGGAGCTGCATCTTACATTGAATGGTAATCGGATAGGCTTGCTTGCTCCGGCTTATATTGATTTCGTGCTTCCTAACCGTTGGGAAAATATTGAACTGAAAGGAGAGGTGGAAGTCTATTTGATGGCCGCAGAAACTGGATTTTTCCATGAAGTAACGTCCAAGCTCAGGACCCGTATATCTGAGCGGATGATGGCTTTTGCACAAAGTCCTTTTATTTTATTTTCTTCCGAAGATGCTGTCAGAATGGAATCACTGGTTTCTGCTTTGTTTTCATCAATGACGGAACGGATCGATGTATTTCGGAGAGAGCTTGTCCAAAGTCTGATGTGCGCTTTTTTATGTGAATTATGGAATGTGGTATTCCGTCAATGCCGCTCTGTGCTTCAGCCTGCGGAGCTTTATAAGTGGGGAGATTCGGGAGGTCATTTTCTTCATTTGGCTCATGTACATTGTCGGGAACATCATGAAGTAAAGTGGTACTGTGAGCAGTTGGGGATTTCGGCCAATACACTTACGGCGGTCACGAAGCGTTTATATGGGAAAACGGCCCGTATGATTATTGATGAACTTCTGCTTGAAGAAGCCAAGCTGGCTTTGCGTAATCCGGATTATAGTATACAAAGTGTGTCAGACCAGCTTTTTTTCAGTGACCAGTCTGCTTTCGGAAAATTCTTTAAACGGTGCTATGGTATTTCGCCGGCTCTTTACCGGCGTCAGATTTTTCAGGGAGAGATCAAATGAGTTTTTATACTCCGGATAGGATATAAAAATCAGCCGTCTTTCGTTTCCTGAATGGATGATTGCAGGGAAGCGGAAGACGGATGAAAAAAGATTCTGGTTCGTGGAAATAAATTTAGAATTCCAGTGTGGCCAATTGAGGGTTGTGGTCGGACAGGAAGCCGGTTTCACCTTGAGATTCCTGAGGTATGGATGTATCTTTTACTTTTATCTGAGGTGTTACGAAAATGAAGTCTATTTTTTCGCGTTTGTCGATCGGTTCGCGTCCGAAATCATGGAAAGTATAGTTAACTCCCTCTTGTTTATCTGCGATTTTATAGGCATCTTTCAGAACGAAAGAATTAGTTGTGATCGTCGTGTAGGCATCCCATTGGTCAGAAACATTGAAATCGCCTGTTAATACGGCAGGTTGGTCGCCTACGATTTCCTTGATCTTCTGAATGATCAGCAAAGCGCTGTTTTTGCGTGCTTCTACTCCGATGTGATCAAAGTGGGTGTTGACTGCCATGAAGATCTTTCCGGTTTTCCGGTCTTTCAGTTTTGCCCAGGTTGCAATGCGGGTACATGCACCGTCCCATCCGATGAAACCTACGCTGTCGGGATATTGTGAAAGCCAGAACGTATTGCTGTCCAATGCTTCAAACCGGTCTTTCCGATAGAATAGCGGAGCATATTCTCCCTGTGTTTTTCCGTCCTCACGTCCAACTCCCACTTCTGCATATTCGGGTAAACGCTGTTTGAGATCTTCCAGCTGGTTGTGCAAAACCTCTTGCATGCCTACAATGTCCAGCTGGTTCGCCTTGATAAAAGCTGCGACGGTGTCTTTTCTGTATTTCCAGTTGTTCAGGCTGTCAGCCGGGTTGTCATAGCGAATGTTGAAGGTTGCCCAGTTTACGGTAATTTTTTCTGTTTTCTTTTCCTGGCATGCGGTAGTCAGTATTCCGGATATTCCGGCCAGGCAGATGATCAATAGTTTTTTCATTTTCTTTTGTTTTTATAGAATCAGGTTTCTTCTGCAAAGATAGAGTTTATTTCAGATATTCTTGTGCGGTATTTCTTTGTTGGGGCGGAGATGGATAAAGAAAAGAGCAGAAAAGCAAGATTCGTATACTGAAATCACGTTTATATGAAGATAAATCCGTACCTTTATCCCCAAATAAAAGGATTATGAGTCATATAGCGTTAGGAAGATATAATCAACTGGAAGTTGTTAAGGAAGTCGATTTCGGAGTTTACTTGAATGGAGATGAAGACGGAGAAATTCTTCTCCCCAAACGTTATGTTCCTGCCGGATGCAAGCCGGGAGATGTTCTGAACGTTTTTATTTATCTGGATATGGAAGAACGTCTGGTAGCAACGACATTGCATCCTTATGTGCAGGTGGGTGAGTTTGCCTCACTGGAAGTTGCCTGGGTCAATCAGTTCGGAGCCTTTCTGAACTGGGGACTGATGAAAGATTTGTTTGTTCCTTTCCGTGAGCAGAAGATGAAGATGCTGAAGGGAAACCGGTACATCGTGCATGTACATTTGGATGAAGAAAGTTTCCGCATTGTGGCATCTGCCAAGGTGGAACGTTATTTGTCGGATGAAAAGCCCGTGTATCGCCGGGGTGAGGAGGTTGATGTACTGGTCTGGCAAAAGACAGATCTTGGATTTAAAGTCATTGTTGACAATCGTTTCAGCGGTATGCTTTATCAGAATGAGATTTTCCAGCCGGTCAAGCTGGGAATGAAGCTGAAAGCGTATATCAAGCAGGTGCGTGAAGACGGCAAGATCGACCTTGAGTTACAGCCTTATGGAGCCAAAAAAGTGGATGACTTCTCTGAAACATTGCTTCAATATATCAAGGAAAAAGGCGGACATATCAGTCTGAATGACAAAACTGATGCCGGCGTGATTTATGAGACTTTCGGTGTCAGCAAGAAGACATTCAAGAAAGCTGTCGGAGATTTGTATAAGAAACGTCTGATTGTTTTGGAAGATACAGGAATCCGTCTGGTCTGATAAAGGGGCGAACGGAGGAATCCTGTTACTGATGAAATGCCGGTAGGCGGGACAAGCTGTTATGTGCCAATAGGGAAATGCCCCATGAAAATAGGAGACTTCCTATCCAAACATGGGGATTATCTGTTGTAAGAAGTTTTTTCCCTTGCTAAATTTGCCATGTAATCAAAAAAGAAAAAGCGTATGAAACAGTATTTGAAAAAGTTTTGGTTGCTGGCAGTCTTTTCCTGTATGCTGCTTCCTGTTTCGGCCTCCGGCTTGGGAGATATCCGGGTAAATGCCCGTTTCCTGACTGATCGTATGGCCTTTGAGTTGCATCTGAATCAGAATCAGTATAATGATTTGTTTGAGGTTAATTTTGATTTCCTCAGCAATGTTACTCCCTATCTTTCCGGAATGGCCCGGGCGGATGCTGCTGCACTTGATGCGTATTACCGTTTTCTGGATGAGCGGAACGATGATTTACGCTGGATCCTTTCCAGTCCGGAGTATGTGCGTTTTATGGGTATTGAATATTTTTTCCGTCCCGTTTACGCCTTGAATAACGTATGCTACCTTAGAATATATAAGGTATATACGGATTATGATTATTTTTATTTTTCCCGTCCGGTTCATTATTTAACTTATCGGGGTGCTCATGCCCGTTGTCATTTTGGAGGAGCCAGCTATTATCGCCGTCATTTTACGGGTCGCTATCATCATCCTGTATATACCGGCTTTTATCGTTGCCGGGATGATTTCCGCAAACATGATTTCCGTCCGGGACTGCATCCGCATCCCCAAAAGGTTCCCCGTCCGGATGTTATTCATCGTCCTGCACCTCCCAAACCTCTTCCCGCTCGTCCAGGCCGTCCGGGACGTCCCGTAATGAAGCCTTCTGTCAAGCCTTCTCCATCGCCTCGCCCTGAAAAGCCGGTTACCCGTCCGGGGCGTCACGAATCAGACAAACGTCCGGAATATCGTCCGGGACGGAAAGAACAGGAGCATTCTTATCGGAAAGAATCGAACGAAAACAGACGGAAGAACGAAGGAGCCCGCCGGTTGTAATGATGCTCTGAATCCGGGGCTGATTGATAGAAACGGCGTCGTGGAAGACAGAAATCTTTTATCAGGAAAGAGCTGGTGAAATAGCTGAAATGTGTGGATTTTATGGTAGAAAAACAAAAGCCCTTAACCGGCAGGCTCTCAGCATAATGAATATGAAGCGTGAATGATAAGTAAGAATGAGCTTAGAATGTGACCGGTTAAGAAGCTTTTGTCAAAAAAAACAACAGAACTACAGTTCCTTTCCTCCGCCTAAGGCCTGATAGAGATTAATCATACTTTGTATCTCTTTAAATTGGTTGGCGGTTTGCGACAGTTGGGCGCTTAGCAAGGTCTGACGTGCCGTCAGCACTTCCAGATAAGTGGTATTGCCGTGTTCCATCAGCAATGATGTGCTGTTGAAGGCGGTTTCCAGAGAAGCGACCTGCTGTTCGTAATTTTCTTTTTTCTTTTTGCTGGTCTGATAGGACACCAGAGCGTCGTTCACTTCCGAGCCGGCATCCAGCAGTTTTTGTCTGAAAGCCAGCAAGGCTTCTTCCTGTTGTGCTTTGGCAATCTTTCGTCGGGCAATGAGTGTTCCCCGATTGAATAAGGGTTCGGTGAGTGAGGCGAGGGCGGAAGTAACGAATTTCCCCGGATTGGTAATCAGTCCGCCGATGGAATTGGTCCATCCGGCACTTCCACTTAACGTTATTGACGGATAGAAAGCTGAATTGGCCTGATTGGTAACATAAAAAGCCTGTTCCAGTTCTCTTTCGGCAACGCGTACATCCGGACGGTTTGACAACATCTGCAGAGGGATTCCTACTGCGAGTTGCTGCGGAAAGTTTTGTTCCGAAAGTTTCCCTCTTTGGATCCGGTGAGGGGTTTCGGCCAGCAGGAGTGACAGACTGTTTTCTACCTGATTGATCTGTTCTTCCAGATCGATTACGGAATTTTCCACTTCAAAGTAAGTTGCTTTCATCTGGGAGACGGCCGCTTCATCAGCCTGTCCTGCTTCCATCAGTGCCTGAGTTGATTCGACGGTTTCTTTCCATGTCTCAGCCGTTGTCCGTGAGATTTTAAGTTGCTCGTCGAGCATCAGCAGGGTATAATAGGTGTTGGCTATGTTCGCTACCAAACTGGAATATACGGCTTGTTTGTAATCTTCGCTTTGTGCGTAAGCTGCTTTGGCCTGTCTTTTGGAGTTACGCAGTTTCCCGAAGATGTCGATTTCCCAACTGGCTGTAACCGGAAGTGTGTAAGTTCGTGAAACCTGACTTTCTGCCGTGTTCAGACTTCCCTGGGGCGAAAGGGCAAAAGACGGGAGAAAGGCCAGTTTGGCTGAAAGTAAAGAAGCTTTTGCTTCTTCGACGCGCAGCTTGGCTGTCTGTACGTCTGTGTTCTGCTGCAGACCCTTTTCAATCAGTTCCTGCAAACAGGGATCGGTAAAGAAGTCGCGCCAGTTGATGTTTCCGATACTGTTAGTATCGGAAACGGCGACCTCTTCTCCGTACAGGTTTTCCGGTACGGAGGTCTGAGGCTGATAGCTGCTATAGATTCCGCAACTGCTCAGGAGAAGCGTTGCGCTGAATGCAATTATATTTTGAGTTTTCATATACTTTATTTTTCTGTATTAAAAGCACTTTTTTCTATCAGAGTCTGTTCTTTTTCGTAGACAATCTGTTGGTCGGGTTCCTTTTGCATGGGACCGCGCAGCTTTTCCTGCAAGTATTCAAATACAATGAAGAATACAGGAACGACGAAGAGCAGGGCCAATGTTCCGATAAGCATACCTCCTACGACACCGGTTGCCAGAGAACTGTTGCCATTGGCTCCGGCACCGCTTGAGAACATCAGCGGAAGCATACCGAATATCATACAGAGTACAGTCATGATGATAGGGCGGAAGCGGGCTTGTGCGGAAGAGTAGGCAGAAGAGATGATACCCATTCCGGCACGGCGCCGTTCGATGGCATATTCTGTGATCAGGATAGCTGTTTTCGCCAGCAATCCGATCAGCATGATGGCTCCGGTCTGCAAATAGATGTTGTTTTCCAGTCCGGCGATACGGGCAAACAGGAAACTTCCCATCAGTCCGAACGGAACGGAAAGAATGACCGCAAGGGGAACCAGAAAACTTTCGTACAGACAGGAAAGAATCAGGTAGATAAGCACGACACAGATGGTATAGATGAAGACGGTCTGTGCTCCACTGTTTCCGGCTTCTTCACGGGCCATACCTCCGTATTCATAACCGTAGCCCGAAGGCAAGGTCTGTGCTGCTACTTCCCTGATCGCTTGCTGAACCTCACCGGAGGAGTATCCTTCCGTCGCGTTTACGTTTACGTTGATCGTATTGTACAGATTGAACCGCTTGGCAATTTCTGCCCCCTGTATATTGCGTAAAGTAACAAACTGGCTGACAGGAGCCATTTCATCTCCGTTGCGTACAAACATATTGTCCAGGGCATGCTGATCCAGACGTGATTCAGGAGATGCCTGGATCATAACGCGGTATACTTTCCCGAACTTGTTGTAATTGGATACGTATGATCCTCCGCAGTACGCTCCCAATGCATCGAGTACATCGTTGGGACTGAGGCCTGCCCGCTTGCATTTGGCTGCATCTACGTCTACGGCTACTTGCGGGAAGTTCATGGCGTATGAGCTGTAAGCCATGGCTACTTCCGGACGTTCATTGAGCGCACCAATGAACTGCATGACGGAATTGTAGAAAGGTTCCATTTCGCCGCCTGTCTTGTCTTCCATATAAAGTTCCACAGAGTTACCTGTTCCGTAGCCCGGAATCATGGCAGGCTGGAAGCAGAACACCTGCGCTTCCTTGATGTTGCTGAACTGTGCGTTCAGGCGTTTCATGACGGCATCTACCGTATGTTCCTTACCTTTTCGCTTATCCCAATGATACAGGCGGACGATAACGGATCCGTAGGAAGTTCCCTGTCCGGAAATCAAACCATAACCGGTAATACGGGAATAGTGTTCTATTTCCGGGGTGGCTCTCAGAATGTCCTGCACTTTGTCCATTACTTTATTGGTTTCGGCCAGAGAGTTTCCCGGTGAGGTACTGATATTGATCATCATGGTTCCCTGGTCTTCCTGCGGAACGAGTCCGGTTTTGGTGGTACTCATCAGATAAACCAACAGAATGGATGCCAGTCCCAGTGAGGTCCATACCATCCAGCGATGGTGGAAGAAGAACATCAGTCCCTTTTTGTACTTGCTCATCAAAACGTTGAAAGAGGCATTGTAGGCAGCACGTATTCTGCCGTTGAAGCTCCGGACATTTTTTTCTGTATCCGAAGGTTTCATCATCATGGCGCAGAGGGCGGGGCAGAGCGTGAGGGCATTGATACACGAAAGTCCTACCGCTACGGCCATTGTCACACCGAACTGAGTGTAGAATACACCGGAAGTACCTCCCATAAAAGTAACCGGGATGAATACCGCCATGAAGACACAGGTACACGAAATAACGGCCATAGTCACATCATTCATGGCATCTTTGGTGGCCAGATAGGGAGAACGGTAGCCTACATCGAATTTAGCCTGCACTGCTTCTACTACGATGATCGCGTCGTCCACCACTGTACCGATGGCTAGTACGAGGGCAAACAATGTCAGAATGTTGATACTGAACCCGGCGATGGAGAGGAATGCGAAGGTTCCGATCAGTGAAACAAGTATAGATATGGTCGGGATGAGAGTACTCTTGAAGTCATGGAGGAAGAAATAGACAACCAGAACAACCAGGATAATGGCAATAACCAGAGTCTCAATTACATTGTCAATGGAGGCAAAAAGAAAGTCATTGACACTCATCATCTGAATGAATTCCGTACCTTCAGGAAGGTCTTTTGAAATTTCATCCAATAACTGGGATATTTCTTCGTTGACTGCCGTTGCATTGGCTCCGGCTACCTGAAATGTCATAAAGGTAACTCCGGGAACTCCGTCGGCTTCCCCGTGAAAACTGTATGATTCTCTTCCCAGTTCCACCTCAGCAATATCTTTGATCCGAAGTACGGAACCGTCTTTTTGAGAGCGTAAGACTATATTCTCAAATTCTTCTGTACTTTTCAGACGGCCTTTGTATTTCATGGTATACTGGAATACATTATCTGAACTTTCAGCCAGAGAGCCTGTGGGGGCTTCTATATTTTGTTCGTTCAGTACGGCTGTTACATCCGATGGGGTTAGTCCGTATTGAGCCATTTTCTCCGGCTTCATCCAGATACGCATACTGTATGTATCTCCCATCAGCTGGACATCACCGACACCCTGGATACGTTTGATTTGCGGAATCACGTTTATATCCAGATAATTGGCCAGAAAAGTTTCGTCGTAGCGCTTGTCCGGACTGATGAGGCTGTTGATCTGAAGATAACTGTTCTGGCGCTTCATGGTGCTGACACCGATGGCTGTTACTTCAGAAGGCAAAAGCCCTTGTGCTTCCGAAACCCGGTTTTGTACGTTGACCGCAGCCATATCAGGATCGGTGCCTTGTTTGAAGTAAACCAGGATTTCGGCTGTTCCGGCATTGGTAGCCGTAGAGGTAATGTAAATCATGTTTTCAACTCCATTGATGCTTTCTTCGAGCGGCATGATGACACTGTTCATCACGGCGTCGGCATCAGCTCCCGTATAAGTTGCTTCCACGCGCACGGTCGGCGGAGCAATATCCGGATATTGTTCTACGGGAAGGGTATAAAGTGAAATGAATCCAACGATCAGAATCAAAATGGATATAGACAAGGCCATGACAGGCCGTTTGATGAATACGTTTCCTTTCATAAGCTTCTGTTAATTATTTGACCTGTGTGCCTTCGCGGACCATTCCGGCTCCTTCGGCAACAATCTCATCACCGGCTTTGAGTCCGTCCAGTACGATGTATTCTTTTCCGTCGTCGACCGGAGCTACTTTGATCAGAGTTGATACAGCTTTTCCCTCAACAACTTTATAAACCAGTATTTTATCCTGTAATTTGATGGTGGCACCTTGTGGAATGAGGATACATTGCTTATAACTACTTGGAATCAGTACCTTTCCGGAAGCACCGCTGTGTAAGAGGCGGGAAGCATTGGGGAAAACAGCACGTACTCCCACGGTTCCTGTTTCTTTGTCGATGACGCCGCTGATAGACTCAATCTTTCCCGGCTCATCGTAAATGGAGTCGTCATTGAGCTGAAGCTGGATAGGCGGCATGTCTTGCAAGGCTTTTTCTATTGTTCCATACTGGCGGGCCAGAGAGAGAAACTGATTCTCCGTCATGGAAAAGTAAACATACATATTTGAATTGTCGGACACGGTGGTTAAAGGTTGTGACATGTTTGAACTGACTAAGGTTCCTACCCGGTAAGGCAGCATGCCGACGACTCCGTCACTTGGACTCTTCACTTCTGTATAGGAAAGGTCGTTTCGGGCATTTACTTCTTGCGCTTTAGCCTGTGACAATTGTGCTTTTGCAGTGAGATAGGCATTTTCGGTTGTTTGAAGATTGAAACTGGAGACAACCTTTTTGGCATATAGTTCCTGAGTACTCTTATAGGTAAGCTCGGCTGTTGCCAGATTAGCCTGGGCGGCTTCTACATTGGCGATGGCCGTTTGCAGCGCTGCCTTGTAGGGAACCTGGTCAATGACAAACAGGATTTCTCCTTTTCGGACAATATCCCCTTCCGAGACATTCAGCTTTTCGATGTATCCGGCTACTTGAGGATAGATGTCAATGTCCTGCATTCCTTCGATGGAAGCAGAATAGGCTGTTGTGATTTCCTTGTCCGTATCAGCCCGGACAGTTTGTAGTTTGTAGTTCTTGCTTTCGTTCTGTTTGGTTTCTGTTTTACAGGAGGTTGCTCCTATTGCGCAGATGGCTGTTAACATGAGCCATGTTTTTAGTTTTTTGATTTCTCTTGTCATATTCATTTTTTTTGTTCGTGCAAAAGTAGTCTCTCGTTTCATACGGCATGCTATGAATTTTCGTACAGAAATGTTCTGTTTTTCCTTGGAGCATTGTCGGATGGCCTGAAAGTGGAAAACAGAATAGAGATAGGTGAAAATGGAATAGATAACCTGTCGGATTATTCCCCATCTTTGCAGAAAAATTAAAAGATGGAAGAGATTATCAAACATATAAATATGGATATGCTTCAGCGGAAAGCCAGACAAGGCTGTTATGCAGATGATTATCTGTTTCTGTCGGATCGGCTGGAGGATGTGTTTCAGGAGAACAGAAATGTTAAGCTCGATATGTTTCTCATGATCTATTGTCTGGAAGGTGAGATCAGGCTGGAATTGAACAATGTGTCTCGTATCTTACGGCATAATGATTTAATTGTCAGTTTGCCGAATACATTGATTGCGCAGGTGCTGACAAGTCCGAACTGCCGTGCCCGGGTAATTTGCTTTTCCAACCGTTTTATTCGTAGGCTGACCCAGACCAAGAAGTATACGTGGAAGTCTATCTGTTATATCCAGAATCAGCCGGTCAAGCATTTTGAAGAGGATGAAAGTAACTATTTTTCCCTGTATCTGAATCTGATGGAGCATAAGGTCAAGGCTGAAATGGATGAACTTCAAAAAGAAATACTGTTGTATATTGCTTCGGCTTTTTTTGAAGAAATGATTGCGGAAACGACCCGAAAATCAGTGGACAAGGAGTTGCGGACTGATACAGGGCTGGTGGCACAGCCGGATTTTATATTCAAGCAATTTATGGAAGCTTTGGCTGCGGATAATGGGAAACATCGTACGCTGGAATATTATGCGGAAATGTTTTGTTATTCTCCCAAATATTTGTCACGGGTTATCAAACAGGTGAGCGGTAAGCGGGCATTGACGCTTATTTATGAGAATGCAATAGAGCACATCATTCTGGAACTGAAATATTCGAATAAAAGTATTAAGGAAATAGCCATGGACTTTGAATTCTCTAATGTGTCCTTTTTTGCCCAATATGTAAAAAAGCATTTAGGAATGACACCTTCTGCTTTCAGGAGTCTGGAAAAGAAACATACAGAGATCGGGCCTGAATGAAAAGCTGGCTTCTGAAAAATTATATATACGATGAGGCCGCAACGTATATACGTTTGCGGGTCATCGAGTAGTACGATGAGGCTCCAACGTATATACGATTACGGGGCATCGAAGGGTCATATATTATGCTTTATAAGGTGAGAGGAACACCTTTGTAGAAATCCAGGATTTTGGTTCGGAAGATAAAGTCGTATTTGGCCTGAATACGATCGGATACGGCTTTCATCCAGTTTGTTCTTGCTTCGTTATATTCAGTAGCATTGGCTTTCCCGTTGGCATATTTCTCTTTCATCAGGAGAAAGGAGGCTTCGGCTGCTTCATCGGCCGTACGGCTGCTCTGCAATTTGCTTTCAGCACCCAGAGCATTGTAGTAAGCTTGCTGGATTTCTTTGTAGAGTGTCTTTTTACTTTCTTCCAGCTGCCAGTTCAGATTGCTTTGCTGGATGCGTGCGCTTCTTACCTGATTGCGGGTACTGAACCGGTTGAAGATAGGAATGCTTAGAGAAAGACCTATATACTGGCTGAAGTTGTCTCTCAGCTGTGCACCGAAGTTCCCGTTTTCCCGTCCGGAGACATTATAATAGTTCGTACTCAGACCGGCACCGAAGTTCAATTGCGGATAATATCGGCTTTGGGCAATACGAATGTTGTGCCGTGCTCCTTCCAGACGATACTGTGCTGCAAGGATTGAAGGTTTTGAAAGTACCGCCTGTGAATAGATTTCAGTCGGTGAGGTGAGCGAAGCTGTCAGGGCTTGTTCGTCTACTTCAGGTGAAACGATGCGGAAGTCATCCGGAGAAGGCAGTTCCAGCAACTGACTGAGGTCGAGTAGGGCCAGTTGGTAATTGTTGTCGGCCTGAACGGCAGACAGTTGGTCTTGTGCCACACGTGACTGCGCTTCGCGCCATTCTGCTTCTGAGGCTTTGCCGTTCTGGTAATAGGCTTCTTTCTGCTTCAGCATCTCCTGACTTAAGCTGACTTGCTGGTGGGCCACCTTAGCCAGTTCTTCATTGAACAGAACTTGCAGATAGGCGGATGCAACCTGAATGCTGATATCTTCTTTGGCTTTGTTCAGATCCTCGATGGCTGCTTTCAGATTCAGTTTGGCCAGTGAAATGCTGTGAGGAATCTGCATACCGGTAAACAACGGGACACTGGTTGTCAGGTTCAGACCGGTGTTCTGTGTATTGATACTCTGGTAAGTATTATCAGCCTGCAGGCTTCGGCCGAAGTTGAAAGAGTGGGAAGCACTTCCGTTCAAATCGGGCAGTCTGCTCCATTTGGCTGTATTCAATTCCACTTCACTCTGGTCACGGCTTGCTTCCTGTTGCTTGATGGTCAGGTTATGTTCGATGGCATAGTCGATACATTGTTTCAGGCTCCAGGCCTCCTGTGCCTGGACAGAGAGTGTGCAGGCACAAAAAGTTAATGTTGCGAGATATTTTTGTTTGGTTGTTATCATGGCTTATTCTCCTTTCTTCAGTCCGCGTACTTGTTCACCTGCATTCAATCCTTTCTTGATTTCGATCTTGATACCGTTGCTGATTCCGGTAGTCACTGAACGGCGTTCGAACTTCTGGACCGGTACGCTGTCGGTCAGGACATAGACAAAGGCTGAATCATTTTCGAATTCAATGGCACTTTCAGCAATGGCAACTACATTGTCGGCACGCTGCAGTTCCATTTCGGCATTGGCGCTGTAGCCTGAACGGATCGTTACGCTGTCCGGCACCTGGATGGCTGCTTTGATTTCAAACTGATTGGCTCCGTTGTTTTCCGTACTTTTCGGAGAAATATATTCCAGAGTGGCATCAAACTGCATATTCTGTAAAGCTCCTAAAGTGATTTTTACAGGAATACCTTCGTGAATGCGTCCCACTTCCGTTTCATCTACGTTTCCGCGGAAGATCAGATCACCCATGTCTGCCACGGTAGCGATGGTGGTTCCGTCATTGAAGGTATTGCTCATGATAACGGAGTTACCCACTTTGATAGGTACGTCCAGAATCAATCCGTCAATTGTGGATCGGATCAGTGTGCTGCTGAACGAAGCACTGTTTTTCGTGATACCTTCTTTTACGATTTCCAGATTATCTTTAGCTGCCTGAAGTTCTTCACGGGCCTGCTGGGTTGTCAGAAGAGTTTTTTCGTATTCTTCACTGCTGACCAGTTTGCCCTTATACAGTTTCTCCATGCGCTGCAAGTCGGTTTCGGCCTGTCGTCCGTTCATCTCAGCCAGTCTTACCCGGCTTTCAGCGGCGTTCAGTGAACCAAGTTCCGGGATTACTTTGACTTTAGCAATAACTTCTCCTTTCTTGATTTTTTGTCCGGCTTCCTTATAGACTTCGGCAATGATACCCGAGATCTGAGGTTTGATCAGGACTTCATCGCGTGGTTCAATCTTTCCGGTTGCTACGGTGGTTTGCACTAACGTATCTTTTTCAGCAGTCAATACGTCATAAATAGTTTCTTTGGGTTGGGATTTTTGATAAAGGAATACAAAGGTTCCGATGAAAATCAATGCCAGAATTACCAGCAGAGCTATTTTAATGTACTTTTTCATAAGAAAAGGTGTTTGTTTTGTTAATAAATGGGTTAATATTCACTTGTTTGTCGTTTTTATATTGGTTTATTCGTCTCTGATTGCTTCAATTGGTTTTACGGCCATGGCCCGGTATGCGGGTGCCAGTCCGGCCAGAAGTCCAAGTATGATCAGCAAAATGCAAGCTCCGATTGCCTGCCAGAAGCTGATTTGAAAATGGATTGGTGCTGTCGGAGTCGATGTGGCACTTTCTACGATGTTCAGAAGAAAGACCGCAAAGGTAATTCCGCTCATTCCTGCAAGGCTTGTCAGCACAATGCTTTCAGAAAGAATCTGCTGGAGAATATCGTTGGGCCGTGCACCGATCGCCCGCCGGATGCCGATTTCTGTGGTACGTTCTTTCACTGTAACCATCATGATGTTGCTGACTCCGATCGCCCCTGCAAGCAAGGTTCCCAAACCGACCATCCATCCCAGGATGCGTATGCCTGAGAAAAGGTTGTCCATCATGCCAAAAAGAACTTCGGCATTCAGCTGTACGAGTGCCTGGTCATCGTCCGGATGGATCAGATGTGCCTGTTTCACAATCCTGGCGATATCCTTTTCCACTTCGCTGATGGCATATCCTTTCCGTGCAGTATAGGCAATCATCTGGACTTTCTGACCGAAATTATAATTGTTCTGCATGGTGCTGAATGGAATGATAACAGAAGTTTCCGTATTTCCCTGGATAGAAACATTTCCTGTTCCCATGTTTACGCCGATCACCTGATAATAGATACCGTTGATTTCGATGTATTTTCCGCAGGGGTTTTCTCCTCCCGGGAATAAGGATTCATAGATTTGTTTGCCGATGATGCAAACTTTCCGGTTATCTCTTACATCCATATCGTTCAGGTAGCGCCCTTGCGTGATCAGGGGTTCTTCTATTTGGCTGTAAATAGGATAGAGTCCTTTCAGGGTTCCGGAGATCTTTTGTTCGTTGTAGACAATGTTCACTCCCCAGCGTGCAAGTGTCGGAGTAACGACGTCTGCTCCTTCCACATTGCGCAGGATCCGTTCTACATCTTTGTTTTCCAGATCCCAGTAACGTCCTTGCTGGAATCCCCGGTAAGCCTTGCTTGTCTGGTTCGTGCCCATGAATCCGGAATTTGTGGCAAATCCTTTAAACTGGAGTGACAATGTTTCCTGCATGCCTTTCGCACCGCCCAGCAGAGAAATCAGCATGAAGATTCCCCAGAATATACCGAATGCGGTTAAAAGGCTTCGTGTCTTGTTTCGTGTGATCGTGACAAGTATTTCTTCCCACGTATCTAGATCAAATTGTTTCATAATCAGTCTGCTCTAAGTGCTTCAATAGGCCGGATGCGGACAGCTTTTCTAGCAGGGAAAAGACCGGCCAGAGTTCCGGCAATAATAAGTGTCAGGGTGGCCTGGATAGCGATGTGAATATCCACTGTCGGATTTTCAAAGACTGTCACGCTAAACAAGCCTGCATCCATGGTTTGCGTTCCGGCCACTTTGTTCATGTACTCGGTAACGGCAATTCCGGCTACCATGCCGATGTATCCGAAGAATGTTGTGATGACAACGCTTTCAGATATAATCAGCCATAGAATGGAGGAAGGTTTTGCTCCCAGTGCTTTTCGTATGCCGAATTCGTGAGTACGTTCGCGCACGGTAATCAGCATGATGTTGCTGACTCCCACAATGCCGCTCAGCAACGTAAAGATTCCGATTACCCAGATCGCAATGTGCAAGGTTTGATTGGCTGCCTGTTGCTGGAGATATTGGGTAAAGCGGTTCCATATCCATATAGCACCGTCATCATCTGCCGCAAACATTTTTTTGCTTCCCATAACCTGACGGTAATCTTTCTCAAACAGTTCGTTCTCGGCTTCACTGGTAAGTCCCCGGGTTGTAAATGTGATGTTGTCAATACTGTCACCTTTATTATATACAACCTGCAAGGTAGTAAAAGGAATCAAAGCCGACGGAGAGAAACTGTTTTGGTCTGTATAGATCCCTACGACCTGATAAGAAACACCTTGTGCGTTGAGGTACTTTCCTAGAGGTTGGCTTTTGGGAAAAAGTTGTTTGGCTGTTTTCTCATGCAATACAATCACTTTGCGGCGTTCTTTCATATCGCGTTCGTTGATGAAGCGTCCTTTCTTGATTTTGATTGCTTCCAGTTCCGGATAACTGGGGAAAACCCCATCAAGCGATATGCTTACATTTTCTTTTTCGAAGTTGAGATAAACGCTTCCTTTGCTGATGGTAGCTCCTGTCGTGATAATATTCTTAGAGAATGCAGTAGCAGTCAGTTCTCTGTCTGTATCATCCAGTGAAATGCTTCTTCCTTCATTTAATCCGTTATAAGGCTTGGAAGTATATCCGGGATAGATTTTCATAGAATTCATTTTCATGTCCCGTGTCTGTCCTTCAAAAGCATTGATCAGTCCGTTTCCTGCTCCCAGCAAAACTATTAACATAAAGATTCCCCATGCGACAGAGAATCCGGTAAGAACCGTACGCAGTTTGTTGCGTTGGATGGTTCCATATATTTCTTGTATCAGATCAATCATAACACATGCTATTTCATAAATCCGTTCTTTCCGAAAGGTGAAGCATTGTGATCAATGTTATCTTCAATCCGTTCGATGACCCCGTCTTTAATATGGATAATCTTATTGGTTTGATTGGCGACTCCGCTTTCATGCGTAACAATAATGATTGTCAGTCCTTCTTTATCATGGAGCTCTTTCAGTATCCGCATGACTTCTACGGAGGTTTTACTGTCCAAGGCTCCGGTCGGTTCATCAGCCAGGATGATCTGAGGCTTTGATATTAGTGCCCGGGCAATGGCCACCCGCTGTTTCTGTCCGCCGGAAAGTTCGTTAGGCATGTGATGAGCCCACTCTTTGAGTCCCAGTTTATCCAGATATTCCAGTGCCAGCTGATTCCTCTTTTTCCGGTTTACCCCTTGATAGAATAAAGGAAGAGCTACATTTTCCATGGCATTCTTAAACGGAATAAGATTGAACGACTGAAAAATGAATCCGATCATTCGGTTCCGGTATTCAGCAGCTTTGGTTTCGCTCAGATTCCGGATCAGGACATCATTCAGGTAATATTCTCCTGAATCATAATTGTCCAAAATGCCAAGGATGTTGAGCAGTGTAGATTTACCTGAGCCCGAAGCTCCCATAATGGAGACAAATTCTCCTTTCTCGATGTCGAGATTAATTCCCTTCAATACATGGAGCGGTGCTCCGTTGTGATAGGTCTTGTTGATGTCTTTCAAATGTATCATGTTTCTTTTGCTTGTGTTTGTTAGACATTGCGAAGTTAGAAAAAGTTACAGATATTCGATAAATAAATGAAAAAAAATTTGCTCTGTTTAGTGGTATTCTATACATTTGCGTGATAGAATTAACCCTAAAAAATGTAATGTCATGACTATAAACATGGAAAAACCTTATGTGGTAGGAATGGATATCGGTGGTACAAATACAGTATTTGGTATTGTCGATTCTCGTGGTAATGTGTTAGTTTCTGATTCAGTAAAGACACAGCAGTATGATAAAATCGACGAGTATGTTGATGCTGTGTGCAAGAAACTTCTTCCGCTGCTGCAGCAGGTTGGCGGTGCAGAGAGAATTAAAGGTATGGGTGTCGGCGCTCCGAATGGTAACTACTATAATGGTACAATTGAATTTGCCCCGAATCTTCCTTGGAAGGGAGTGATTCCATTGGCTGCCATGTTTGAAGAAAAGTTAGGCATTCCGACGGCGTTAACAAACGATGCAAATGCTGCAGCAATTGGTGAAATGGCTTATGGTGCAGCTCGCGGTTTGAAGGATTTTATCATGATCACTTTGGGTACAGGAGTTGGTAGTGGTATCGTAATCAACGGTCAGTTGGTATATGGTCACGATGGCTTTGCTGGAGAATTGGGTCATGTTATTGTGAATCCGGAAGGACGTGCTTGCGGTTGCGGACGTAAAGGATGTTTGGAAACTTATTGCTCAGCTACGGGTGTAGCCCGTACTGCTCGTGAGTTTTTGGTACAGCGTACAGATCCTAGTTTGCTGAGAAACATTCCGGCAGAAGAAATTGTGTCGAAAGATGTTTATGATGCAGCTGTTAAGGGTGACAAACTGGCTCAGGATATTTTCGAGTATACAGGAACTATCCTTGGTACAGCTTTGGCAAACTTCATTGCTTTCTCTAGTCCTGAAGCAATTATCCTCTTTGGTGGTCTGGCTAAGTCTGGTGATTATATCATGAAGCCGGTTCAGAAAGCGATGGAAGAAAATGTACTGAAGATCTACGAAGGAAAAACCAAGTTGTTGCTTTCCCAGTTGAAAGATGCTGATGCAGCCGTTTTGGGTGCCAGTGCATTGGGTTGGGAAGTTAGAGACAATTAATTCGTCTGATGTTTAAATGGACGGGGATATGTGCCGTGTGGCATATATCCCCGTTTTTCTTTTGAAAAAGAAAAAGCTGCTCTTCTTTTCCGAAGGCAGCTTGTGTTGCTAACTAACTTATTAAAACTATTGTATGGGGATGTTTCTTCTTTGATTTTATTCTATAAACAAGGAAAACGGCTCAGTTGTTTAAGGAATAAATGTTATTTAACATCCTTTATTACTGTTCGGGGCAATAAAAAAGCGGCAACTTGTGTAAGTTACCGCTTTTTGTATGTGTGTAAGGAGTAATAGTTTTCGGGGAATTATGCGTTAACACGTTTTTCCTGAATTCTAGCTTTCTTACCGGTAAGAGCACGCAGGTAATACAATTTAGCACGGCGAACTTTACCCACTTTGTTAACTGTGATGCTGTCGATAGCCGGAGATTCCAGAGGGAAAATACGTTCTACACCAACAGTTCCGGACATTTTACGTACAGTGAAACGTTTCTTTTCACCATGTCCTGAGATTTTGATAACAACACCACGGTACAACTGTACACGTTCCTTGTTACCTTCAACGATACGGTATGCTACGGTAATAGTGTCACCAGCTTTGAATGAAGGATGCTGTTTTCCAGTAGCAAATGCTTCTTCTGCAATTTTAATAAAATCCATTTTTCTTAGTTTATTAATTGTTTGATCGTTACAACGCAACATATCAAGTAACTCTTCTTTGACAGCGATTGCGCGAAAGCGGTGCAAAGTAAGTAATTTTTTGTAAAATAGGCAAGTTTTTCAATCTTATTTTTTGATGATTTCCAGGAAATAATTGAAGGCTTTCCATTTTTCATCAATTTTACCTACCTTTGTCTGATAAAGATTTGCTGAAATATGAACGAATGGATTAGAAAATATGGCTTGAAAGCTGTAATGGGAGCCGGCTTGTTGTTGCTGGCAGGATGTCAGTCCAATTATTCTCTGGTTCGTGTAGAAGGAGGACGCGTTCCGATTACTGCGGTGTATGATGAGTATCCGGATAAGGAAGCTGAAAAGTTGGTGGAACACTATAAAGAAAAAGTAGACAGCATTATGTCACCCGTCATCGGATACGCTACTGCAACTTTAACAGCGTATCGTCCCGAATCACCTTTGTCCAATTTGATTGCCGATGTGCTTCGTGACGGGGCAAAGCAGCTCACCGGTCAGCCGGCAGATGTTGCCGTCATGAATATGGGTGGAATCCGCAATGCTTTGCCTGAAGGGAATATTACTTATGGGACAATTTACGAGATAGCTCCGTTTGAAAATGCTTTGTGCGTGGTGACAATGGATGGTGCAACGTTGGAAACCCTGTTTTCTCAGATTGCATCTGTCCATGGAGAAGGGATAAGTGGCGCACAGCTGGTTATCACTTCCGACGGAAAACTTGAAGAGGCAAAGGTGGGCGGACGTAAAATTGAGAAAGATAAGGAATATACGATTGCAACGATCGATTATCTGGCTGAAGGCAATGATAAGCTGGAGGCTTTCCGTGATGCCAGGTCGAAGCAGGTGTCGAAGAAGCATTTGTTGCGGAATCTGCTGCTTGACTATGTGGCAAAGTGCGAGAAGGAAGGACGTGTGATCCAGGCTGAAACGGAAAACCGTATCATTGTCAGATAAACATGTTGGTATTAATAAAGATGAGTATGAAAATGAAAAGAATATGGACTTTCGGGCTGGTTGTTTTTTTGACAGGCGTACTGGCCGCCCAAAATGTTAAGTCACTGTATATTTATCACACCAACGATATGCATAGTCGTGTGGAGCCTTTCTCTGACACGTTTGCTGATACTTTGCTGGCTGGCAAGGCCGGAATGGCCCGTCGTGCAGCTTTCTTGCAGCAAGAACGTAAGAAACACAAAGACTTGCTGTTGTTTGATGCAGGTGACTTCTCGCAGGGAACTCCGTTTTATAATTTGTTTAAGGGAGAGGTTGAAATCCGTCTGATGAATCACATGAAGTATGATGCCTGTGCCATCGGTAATCATGAATTTGACTTTGGACTTGAAAATATGGCACGTCTTTTTAAGATGGCTGAATTTCCTGTCGTATGTGCCAATTATGATGTAAAGGGAACTGTATTGGAGGGACTGGTCAAGGAATATGTCGTTTTGGAACGGAATGGCTTACGTATCGGTGTGTTTGGACTGGGAGCAAAACTTGACGGTTTGGTGGCTCATGAGAATTATGGACAGGTTCGGTTTGAAGATCCGGTTTCGGAAGGACAGCGTATTGCTGATTTGCTGAAAGAGCAGGAACAGTGTGATCTGGTGATCTGTCTGTCTCATCTGGGATGGAAAGGTGAACCTTATTCTGATGTAGAACTGATTGAGAATACGCGCAACATTGATCTTGTGATAGGCGGACATTCTCATTCTTTCTTTGAAGAGCCTGTCTTTTATAAGAATCTGGATGGAGTGGAAGTTCCCGTTCAGCAGATGGGAAAACACGCTGCCTTTGTTGGAAAAATGGTTGTTCAAATGCAAAAAGATAAATAGCCTATGGTGAAACGGATAGCTTGGCTCGGATTATGTTTGCTCTTTGTCGGGCAGATGTTGGCTCAGACCCCTCATGTCTTGCAGAAGGTGGAAGATACAGCTGCATGCAGGAGGTGGGTTGAATCATTGATGGGCAAAATGACTTTGAAGCAGAAGATCGGACAGCTGTTTATTCATACGGTAGCTCCGATCCAGACAGCAAAGAATAAAGCCAATATTACAGCGGCAGTGCGTGAATACGGAGTCGGAGGGCTTTTGTTTTCCGGCGGTGAACTGGAACGTCAGGTGCAACTGACCAACATGGCCCAGGAATTGGCGGATATTCCATTGCTCATCACGTTCGATGGAGAATGGGGATTGGCCATGCGGTTGAAAGAAACTCCTCAGTTTCCGCGTAATCGTTTTTTAGGATGTATCCAGCACGATTCGCTGTTGTATGAATATGGCCGTGAAGTTGCCCGCCAGCTGAAACTGATAGGCGTTCATGTGAATTTTGCTCCGGTTGCAGATATTGACAATAATCCGGATAATCCGGTGATCAATACCCGTTCTTTCGGAAGTGTACCTGAGAATGTGGCCCACAAGGTTATTGCCTATTCCAAGGGATTGGAAGACGGGGGAGTGCTGGCAGTCTGCAAACATTTTCCCGGACACGGTGATACGGATACGGATTCTCACAAGAAGCTTCCTGTGCTGAACTTTGACCGTGCCCGTCTGGACAGTATTGAACTTTATCCTTTCCGTCAGGCTGTTCAGGCTGGAATCGGAGGAGTTATGGTTGGACATTTGCAAGTGCCTCAGATCGGGCGGAAGCCTGCATCCATTTCTCCGGCTCTCGTTCGGGATTTATTGAAGAAGGATCTGGGTTTCTCCGGACTGGTGTTTACGGATGCGCTGGAAATGAAAGGTATTTCCGGGAATGAAGGAGTATGCGCCCAGGCTTTACAGGCTGGAAATGACTTGCTGCTGGCGCCACGTAATCTGAAGCGTGAACTGGATGCCGTGCTGAATGCCGTGAAAGCCGGAAAGCTGACTGAAGCGGATATTGATGAACATTGCCGTAAGGTACTTACTTATAAATATGCTTTAGGATTGTCTCGTCGTCCGGCTCCTGTTCCGTCGGATGTACGGAAGCGTATTGAAACAGCTTCTACAAGACGTTTGATCCGTCATTTGAACAATGCTTCGGTGACCGTATTGAAGAATGAAGAAGACATGCTCCCACTGGACTTGTCCCTGTCGGGAACCGTGTTGCTCAGTCTTTCTCCAAGCCTGGCCCAGGCATATCCTTTTTATAAAAGATTGCGTGAAGTAATTCCTGTCAATTGGGTTCGGGCAGATTTGGATTCCTTGCGTTCCCTGGAAAGAGTGCTTCGTCCGGCCCAGCAGGTTATCGTTGCCGTACACGAAAAGAATGTTGCCCAATATGCCTCTTTGCTGGAGCCGCTGGCTGCCGATAAGCCGGTAGTGCTGGTTTGTTTTCAGGATGGGGATGTTCTGCTGCCGCTGGAAAAGGCGGTGGCTTCAGCAGCTTCTGTGGTGCTGGCTCATTCAGACAGTGAATCCTTGCAGCATTATGTTGCGGATGTACTGTTGGGAAAAGCTTTGGTTGACGGACGGCTGTCTGTTCCGTTGGGGAATTTGTTTGCGGCAGGAACCGGTGTGACTTTAGATCCGAATCATCCGCGTGACTATAAGCCGGAGGATTTTAACATGAGTTCGGAGATCTTGTCTCAAATCGATACGATTGCAGAAGAAGGAATCAAGGCTGGTGCCTATCCGGGATGTCATGTGCTGATCATGCGGTATGGTTATCCGGTTTACAACAAATGTTTCGGTTCTCATACCTACGAAGGGAAACAGCCTGTCCGCGAGAATGATCTTTATGATCTGGCCTCACTCAGCAAGGCTTCTGCCACGTTGCTGGCCGTTATGAAATTATATGATGAAGGAAAATTCGGACTGACAGACAAGGCTTCACAATACCTTCCGTTCCTGCAGGGAACCAACAAGTCCCGAATTACTATTCAGGATTTGCTTTTCCATGAATCAGGCTTGCCTGCCTACTGGCCTTTCTATGAGGAGGTAATTGATACGAAAAGCTGCAAGGGAGGGCTGTTTACTAAACGTCCGGATGCTACGCATACCATACAGGTGGCTTCCAATTTATATGCTTGTACTGATTTTAAGTTGAATCCTCAGTGGGCTTCGCGCACTTCTTCACCGGAGTATCCGGTACAGGTGGCCGAAAACTTATATATAAAGGAGGAATTCCGTCAGGTGATGCTGGATAAGATTGCAGAAATGCCGTTGAAAGGAAAGTCGTATCGGTATAGTTGCCTTAATTTTGTCTTGCTGAAAGAAATTGTGGAGCGTTTGGCTGGCATGTCGCTTGATGCATATCTGGACAGTACTTTCTACAAGCCGATGGGACTGACTCGTACCACTTATCATCCGCTGAAACACTTCCGTCCATCGGAAATCGTTCCTACGGTTCAGCAGGACTTTTTGAGAGGCGGTCCGTTGCGTGGTTATGCACACGATGAAATTGCAGCCTTGCTGGGCGGAGTTTCAGGAAATGCCGGACTGTTTTCCACGGCTCATGACGTAGCGGTCATCTGGCAGATGCTGCTCGACAGAGGAGTGTGCGGGGACCGCCGTTATCTTTCACGGGCAACGTGTGATCTTTTCATTACCTTGAAGTCGAAAAACAGTCGCCGGGGACTGGGCTTTGACAAGCCGGATACGGAGCATCCGGAGAATGGACCATGTGCAGCCGGAATTCCGGCCTCTGTCTTTGGTCATACGGGATTTACAGGTACTTGTGCCTGGGTAGATCCGGATAATGAACTGGTGTTCGTTTTCCTGAGCAACCGGATTTATCCGAATCCTTACGGGCGGAATGCTCTGATGAAACTGAATATACGTCCTCGTATCCAACAGGCAATGTATCAGTCACTAACGAAGTAAAACAATTTAGACTAGGTACAAATTATTTAGATTTTGTAATGTGGATGTTGCAATAAACACTAAAAACGTTACCTTTGTGACATCAATTAGTACTAATAAAATAACTTAACTTTTACAACAATGGCTTACGTAATTAGTGACGACTGTATCGCATGCGGTACTTGTATCGATGAATGCCCGGTAGGCGCAATCTCAGAAGGTGATAAATATTCTATCAATCCTGACGCTTGCACAGAATGTGGAACTTGTGCAGATGTTTGTCCTTCTGAAGCTATTCACCTGGGATAATCGAAAGTCGTTTTTATGACAATTTATACAGAGCTGCTTCTTCTGAGGCGGCTCTGTTTTTTTTTACCCTAAAAAGGGTATTGTGATATTTCGCTTTTTCTCCTACTTTTGTGGTTATTAAATGTTTTGTTATGGCAAAAATACATCAACAACTGACCGAACTGATCGGGCATACTCCTCTGCTGGAATTGCAGAAACTGGCCCGTTTGCATCAAAGCAAAGCGAGAATCATCGCCAAATTGGAATATTTTAATCCGGGAGGAAGTGTCAAAGATCGTGTTGCACTGGCTATGATCGAAGACGCAGAGCGCAGGGGAATCCTGAAGCCCGGAGCTGTTATCATTGAGCCTACCAGTGGAAACACTGGAGTAGGACTGGCCTGGGTAGCCGGGGTGAAAGGGTATAAGACCATACTTACCATGCCTGAAACCATGAGTCTGGAACGGCAGAATCTGCTGAAAGCTATGGGAGCGCAGCTGGTTCTGACTTCTGGAGAAAAAGGAATGAGCGGAGCCATTGAAAAAGCCAACGAATTGCGTGACTCTACTCCGGGTGCTGTGATCCTTCAGCAGTTTGAAAATCCTGCCAATCCGGAAGCACATGTTCGTACGACGGCCGAGGAAATCTGGGCCGATATGGACGGACAGGTGGATGTGTTCGTCGCCGGAGTGGGGACGGGCGGAACTTTGAGCGGAACAGGAAGAGGACTGAAAGTTCATAATCCGGCTGTGGAAATCATTGGTGTGGAACCGGATTCTTCTGCGGTTTTGTCAGGTGACAAACCGGGCCTGCATAAGATTCAGGGGATCGGAGCCGGTTTTGTTCCGAAGACATACGATGCCAGTGTCGTTGATAAAGTGATTCGTGTGGCAGACGATGATGCTATCCGGACAGGACGTGAACTTTCTTTGCAGGAAGGCTTGCTGACAGGTATTTCGTCGGGAGCGGCTGTCTTTGCAGCCCTGCAGCTGGCCCGGCAGCCGGAATATGCAGGCAAGAATATCGTTGTGCTGCTTCCTGACACCGGCGAGCGCTATCTTTCGACTGTGCTGTATGCTTTTGAGGACTATCCTCTTTGATAAGGAAAACGGAGTTCAGATGTAATATTCCACAACGTCGACAAGGCCCGAGCGGAGCGCATGACGGATGGCTTCGTGGGCGTTGTTGACACCCAGTTTCCGGAAAATATTTTTGCGGTGAGTCATGACGGTATATATGCTCAGGAAGCGTTCTGAGGCAATATCCTTGGTGCTTTTTCCCAATGCCATGGCCCGGAGTATTTCTTTTTCTGTCGTGGTAAGCGGAGAGACAGCGTCTGTTGTCTTCCCGGATTGTTTCAGCCAGGCGGCCACTTTCCCGGTGAGATAAGGACGTCCTTCCGTTGCTTCGGTGAGGCATTCCCGGATTTCTTTTAGGGAGGAATCTTTCGGCAGCATGCAGAAGAGAGCCTGACTGAACACCAGCCGGCGGGTCAGTTCCTGATTCAGTGAATCACAGAACAGAATAAAGGGCGCACGTGGAAAGCGTTCTTTCAAGGCTGTCAGCTGACTTTCCGTGCAATCAAACAGGGTATAGTCGATTACGGCTACTGCTTCCGGATCTGCAAGCAGGGCTCGGGTCAGCTCGCTCCGGCTGTCTGCCTCCGTGACGGTGCTGAAGAGAGAGGCGCATTCTGTAACGGCCAGTGCCTGCATCCCCCGTCGTGTGATATCCTGATTGTCGGCCAGTATAAGTGTTCTTTTCATAAAATCCCTTTCTGGAAGAAACAACCGGTCTTTTCTGAATGTTCATTTTAAGGCATAAAAAAACGCTTCGGCGTTTGACTTTGAACGTCGAAACGTTTTAGGTCAAACGCCGAAGCGTTTTAAAAAAAGCCCGAAGGGTTTTTAATCCCTTCAGGCTTTCAATGGTATGTTTCGTCTTATTTCAGGCGTGCCAGTGTTTCCTTGATGCGCTTCATGGCTTCCACGATGTTCTCATCGGAAGTTGCATAGCTCATACGGATACATTCGGGAGCTCCGAAAGAAGTTCCGCCCACGCAAGCCACATGACCTACTTCCAGCAGATACATAGCCAGGTCATCAGCGTTGTTGATAACGCGGTCGCCGTCCTTCTTGCCGAAGAAAGAATCACATTTCGGGAAGAGGTAGAAGGCACCTTGCGGGTGATTTACTTCGAATCCCGGGATTTCTTTAGCCAGCTTGACGATCAGGTCGCGGCGGCGTTCAAACGCCTTGCGCATTTCTTCTACAGGAGCCTGTGTACCGGTGTAAGCAGCTTCAGCAGCTTTCTGAGATACAGAGCAAGGTCCTGAAGTATATTGTCCCTGCAGCTTGTTGACACCTTTCACGATCCATTCCGGTCCGGCGATGAAACCGATACGCCATCCGGTCATTGCATAAGCTTTGGATACACCGTTGACGATGACAACGCGGTCTTTGATTTCAGCAAACTGTGCGATGCTCTGGTGCTTGCCGATGTAGTTGATGTGTTCATAAATTTCGTCGGCAACAACGATGACACGTTCATGTTTAGCCAGAACTGCAGCCAGTCCGGCCAGTTCTTCCTGTGAATATACAGATCCGGTCGGGTTTGACGGAGAGCAGAGGATCAGGACACGGGTTTTCGGAGTGATGGCAGCTTCCAGCTGTTCCGGAGTGATCTTGAAGTCCTGTTCGATGCCGGCACGTACGATAACGGGAGTACCTTCAGCCAGCTTCACCATTTCCGGATAGCTTACCCAGTAAGGAGCCGGAACGATTACTTCATCACCTTTGTTCACCAAAGCCAGAATCGTGTTGCAGACAGATTGCTTGGCACCATTGGCACAGCTGATCTGAGCGGCGGTATATTCCAGACCGTTTTCCTTCTTCAGCTTTTCTACGATGGCATTCCGCAGAGCCGGATATCCGGCTACGGGAGAGTAGCGTGAGTAGTTCTCGTCAATTGCCTTTTTGGCAGCTTCTTTGATGTGGTCAGGAGTATCGAAATCGGGTTCTCCCACACTCAGGTTGATAACGTCAACGCCTTGAGCCTTGAGCTCACTGCTTTTTTGTGACATAGCCAGTGTCGCCGATGGAGACAGGCTGTTCAAACGATCTGAAAGTTGATTCATGTTAGTTTTATTTAAGTTAGAGTTGTTTTGTATTTAAAGTGTCCGTATCATTTACGGTCACCCAGGATCCGCAGCAGATAGAGGAACAGGTTAATGAAGTCCAGATAAAGAGTCAGGGCTCCCATCAGTGCGATCTTCTGGGTTGTCTCGTTTACTTCGATATCTTCTCCGCTCAGCATTTGCTTGATCTTCTGTGAATCATAGGCTGTCAGTCCTACGAACAGCAGCACGCCTACGTAAGAAATGATCAGATCCATCATGGAATTGTGCAGGAACATGTTGACGAGTGAGGCGATTATGAGTCCGATCACTCCCATGATGCACAAGTTGCCGATGCGTGTGAGATCTTTCTTGGTGGCATAGCCGAACACAGCCATTGCTCCGAACGTTCCTGCGGTGACAAAGAATGTCGTGGCTATTGAACTCATGGTGTAAATGAGGAACAGCATGGACATTGTGACTCCGTTCAGGATAGAGTAGACAATGAACAGGATGGTTGCTGTCGTAAAGGAGATGCGGTTGATGCGGGCCGACATGTAGAATACCAGACCGAACTCAGCAATCAGCACTCCCCAGAAAGCCATCTGGTTTTGCAGCATAAGATTCAGCAATGTGTAGGATTTGGCTACATACAGAGCGGTGAATCCGGTGATGACCAGTGCAAGAGTCATCCATACATACACGCTCCGGAACAGGCTGGCCTGTGCGACCGAGCGTGTAAATGTTTTGGTTATTTCGTTTGTTTCCATGGTTTGCAATATAATTATTTATTGAAATGCAGGGTGTGTCCCATACGTTCCTTTTTGGTATGCAGGTAACGTTCGTTATAAGGATTGGGAGTTACTTCGATAGGAACGTTTTCCACGATTTCCAGTCCGTAAGCTTCCAGACCGACACGTTTCACCGGATTGTTGGTCAGCAGACGCATCTTGTGGATACCGATTTCGCGGAGAATCTGTGCACCTACACCATAATCTCTTTCATCCACCTGATGTCCCAGACAAAGGTTGGCGTCAACAGTGTCCATACCTTCTTCCTGCAGTTTGTAGGCTTTCATCTTTTCCATCAGTCCGATGCCGCGTCCTTCCTGGTTCAGGTAAACGATAGCACCTTTGCCTTCTTTTTCGATGCGTTCCATTGCTTTGTGAAGCTGGTCGCCGCAGTCACAGCGCATAGAGCCGAAGATGTCTCCGGTTGCACAGGAAGAGTGTACACGTACAAGTACCGGTTCATCTTCCTTGAATTCACCTTTGATCAGGGCTACATGTTCCAGGCCGTTGCTTTTCTGGCGGAACGGGATCAGACGGAAGTGACCGTGAGAAGTCGGCATATCTACTTCCACACCTTTTTCTACCAGTGATTCCTGTTTCAACCGGTATGCAATCAGGTCAGCGATAGAGATCAGTTTGAAGCCATATTCATCAGCCATTTTCTTCAGTTCCGGCAGACGGGCCATGGTTCCGTCTTCGTTCATGACTTCCATCAGTGCTGCTGCGGGATAAAGTCCGGCCAGACGAGCCATATCTACGCAGGCTTCCGTATGTCCGGCACGGCGCAAAACTCCTTTTTCCTGAGCATACAGCGGGTTGACATGTCCCGGACGTCCGAAAGTTTCGGGAGTAGAAGTCGGGTCAGCCAGTGCACGGATGGTAGCGGCACGGTCAGCTGCAGAAACTCCGGTGCTGCATCCTTCCAGTTTGTCGACGGTTACGGTAAAGGGAGTTCCCAATACAGATGTATTGTTGCTTACCTGATGTGGAAGATCAAGTTCTTCACAACGGGAAATGGTAATCGGGGCACACAACACGCCTCTGGCATGTTTCAGCATGAAGTTTACTTTCTCGGGAGTGATCTTTTCAGCGGCAATGATCAGGTCGCCTTCATTTTCACGGTCTTCGTCATCAACTACAATGACAAATTCGCCCTTGCGGAAATCTTCAATTGCTTCTTCAATTGTATTCAGTTTTATTTTCTCCATAATGCTTGTTTATAGGGTTATAAAAGATTAGTTCGTATATGGTTTTCCAATTCTTCGTTCGTCTTGAGTATCACTTTCAGATCTTTGTCCAGTCTCACCCGATACCGCCAGATGTTGAGCCACACCAGCAGTCCGGCCGGAACGATGATTCCGAAAATCAGATTCAGCCAGCGGTTGTCGAACAGGCTCTTATGAGCTTTAACCGACAAGTAAGGATATTTGTTCAGCATGTTCAGCAGGATGTTGTCCTTGCTGTTTGAAAGTTCCTCGATCAGATTTTCCATTTGCAGGCTGATTTCCCGGATTGCATCGTCGTGTTCGTTGTTGGTGAAGATCTGGAAGTAATTAGGAGGTCCCAGCAACTTATGCTTATTGGCATAATCCTGGCATTGTCCGCTGATGGCTTCCAGACGGTTTACGACGTCTGCATAATCGGGAGTATGAATAATAACTTCCTTCTTGAAGATGTGCCGGCTCTGACGGATGCCGAGCAGTTTCCGGAAGAAAGCAATGTAAACATCAATGTTGAATACGACGGAGTCCTTGTTTGACTTGTAGGTCAGGAATCCTCCCAGCGGAGCCAGAACGAGGGTACTCATCCAGGTTCCTAATATAATGTTCATTTCACCACTTTTGGCTACACGTGTTGCTCCTGAGTCGATGATGTAATACAGGATAAAGATCAGCACGGACAGAACCACAGGCATACCCAGTCCTCCTTTTCGGATAATGGCACCCAGCGGAGCTCCGATAAAGAAGAAAATGATGCAGGCCAGTGAAAGAGTTATCTTCTTATGCCAGTCAGAGCGGTGCCCGCGGATATTGGCATCTGTTTCCTTGGTCAGATAACTTTTCATGCTCCAGTCGGATGAAAGAGACGAAAGCCGGTTCTCACAAGTAGAAAGAGTATTGAGCTTTTCGGCAGAAGTCAGTGTGTTGAAAACGCTGTCTATATTGATGACTGAGAGTTTTTCTTCCTGAATTTTGACGGAGTCCGACTTGCTTAATATGGGCGCTTTGTAGGTTGACTGCATGATGTCGCTGTGCATGGAACGTCCCAGACTGTCCGCATAGGCAGTCAGAGAGTCAATGGCATGCGTAATTTCGTTCATGTTCTTGATATCCGAACGCCGGTTCAGGAAGTTTCCGTCAACCATGTTGAATTGTGTGTCGAATTGGATCAGTGTATGCTTTTCCCGGAATGTCTCTCTCCGGTAAGGAACATTTCTGGATAATCCGGCTTGCGACTTCAGGTTTTCAAACTGCTCACCATTGTAAAGGTGCAGATACAGGTGTTGCTTGTCGGCGGTCAGTTCCAGCTTTCCTTCGGCAGCCCAGATGATATGTGCATTTTCGAATCCGTCGGAAAAGTTGTAGATCAGTACATCTTTCAGAATACCGGTTTCACGGTCTTTCTGTTTTACGTAAATGTTGTATCCGTCGATATCGCTGTAGAAAACACCTTCGGGGATATCTACTTCGGGCGATTTCTGTTTCATGGAAACGATGAGCGTCCACAGTTCCTTTTGTGCCTTGGGGCCGACTACATTCTGAAAGAAAAAGGAAGTCAGTCCGAGCAGTACGCAAAAGAGAATGACCGGTTGCATGATGCGCAGCAACGGAATACCGGCGGCTTTCATGGAAAGCAGTTCATAACGCTCGCCGAAGTTTCCGAATGTCATCAGGGCAGCCAGCAGGATAGCCAGAGGAAGTGATAATGGAATCAGTGTCAGTGCCGAGAGAAAGAAGAACTGGGCCAGGACTTTTATTTCCAGACCTTTTCCCACCAGTTCGTCTACGTATCTCCACAGGAACTGCATCATGAAGATGAACAGACAGATGAAAAAAGTTCCTGCGAAGAGCAGCAGGAAACTTTTCAGTACAAATATGTCGAGCTTTTTTATGCGTAGCATGCTTGTTTACTATTATCAAAGTGCAAAAATAGCATAAAAAGCGGACAGAAAGACTATGTTTTGAATATTTTTAGATTTATAGTCCGCAAACTCTTCTCAGGACTTCGATTTGGGAATCCCAAAGGCTTCTGACATCCTCTTCTTCTCCCGGATCTGCAAAGTCGGTAACTTCCAGCAAATAGTCGGAGGTCAGTTCGTTGTAATTCATTTTAAGTTCAAAGAATGTTTTGGTATCTTCGTCGGCCCAGTGAAAGCGGATGAATGATTCTGTTCTGAAATTGATGACTTCTGCTTTTCGGGTTTCTGTTTTTCCCCATTGGAAAGTGAAGAGTTTGCCTACGTTGGAAACTTTGTCGGCAAACCATCGCTGTAAGCCGGAAGGAGTACTGATTGTTGCCCATATAATGCTCCCGGAAGAGGGATTTAGTGGGTATTCAATGCGTATTTTCTTTTTCATGGTCGGTTTTTCTTATTTTGAGTTTAAAGATAACGGCGACAAATTAAAGTAATTTTTTGTATACTGCATAGGATAATATCTGTTTTTTTGTAAAGCCCTGTAATTTTTACCCGAAGATCGTGCAGGAAGAGGAAAGTGAGGAAAAAGTTTGCATTTTTTTAGCGAAGGTATTGCGTAATTCAAAAATATGATTTACCTTTGCACCCGCAATCGAGAAATGATGGCGGGATAGCTCAGCTGGTTAGAGCGCA
>ERZ779852.58-NODE-58-length-120831-cov-11.671350_pt1 | contig 120831 bp, 110 predicted proteins | sample MGYA00511559_ERZ779852 | MGnify/ENA primary metagenome ERZ779852 (study PRJEB29588, sample SAMEA2157977) | human gut metagenome | biome: human gut; feature: human-associated habitat; material: faeces | place: Denmark | collected 2008/2010 ...
GGGCTTCGGGGAACATCGAGTCCGTAATCTCACGCAGGGAGTCGAAACGCTTGATGACGGCATACAGCATGATCACCAGATGTTGCCACGCATCAAAGTGTTTTACGTACCTCTCACCGCCGTTTTCACGGCTGAAACGAAGAATCTTCGACTTGTCGAGCAAATTTAACAGCTGACCATACATCGGCTGTCCGATAAAATGTGTACCTTTGTTCATGTTATCTGGGTTTAGTTGCAAAAACAAAGATAACAATAAAGGCTGAAACCCGAGCGAGGGCTTCAGCCTATTTTTATCTTTGATTAAAAACTTTTACCGGACAGCAATAATTTGCATTATATTGCTGTCGTTGTGTGGCTATCTTATGCCTTTGTCGGCTCAGACAGACAAGGAGTTGGCTTCGCTTGTAAACGTTGTCAAGTTACTGCGTGTGTCCACAGAAGCAAACTTTAAGAAAGCGACCGGCATCTTGTCTGCTGATATGAAGTGGACTCCGATGAATGAAACCGGTTCGGTAAGACCGGAAGAATGTAAGCCCTCAGATAGGGTAAAAGGTTTTAAGCTGAATAGGATATTGTTCAAAGCCGAAGGTTCAAGGAAGTATGTGAGCACTCATGGAGACATGATAAATGGAGAAGATGCAAGGTTTGACTATTCTTTATACGAGCGAACGCTAAAGGCAAAGTCTACGGTATGGTATTGTTTGCGTGGAAGAAAAGGCAAACAGACATTTGTTATAGTTCCTTTCAACAAGTCGGCAACGCCTGATTTGAAGGTGACTTTAGCCGGCAGTGCCGCAAAAGGAAAATGTGATATGGGTGCCGGAACGATAACGATAGAATGCAATGCTGGAACTATTAGGAACTCAAATGAAGTGGTTCTGATAGTTGAGAATAAGAGTTCTAAGCCTCAACCATTTGTTATTATCAACCATAACACCAGAAAATGATGAAGCGTTTGATGTTGATATTGCTTATGTCGGTTTGCATTTGGGGTTCTGCATTTCCGCAAAATCTCTCTATGGACGATGATGATAATTTCCGTCAGCAAGCAAACTCTATCGTTTCCGAAGGCAATCGTTACTATGACAGAAGTTATAGACGCGGCATTGCCTTAATGGCAGATTCGCTTGAGAGCCTGTTGATGCAAAGGAGTAATGCCGGCAAACTTAACCATATAGACTCTTTGGAGTTTACGGCCGACTTGTTTAAGTTGTATGCAGACTGGCATTATGAGAATGGAAATTATGATTCGCAGTCTTATAGGATAGCCGAAATGCTGTTCCATAACGCATTACATATTTATAATACAAATAGTTTCTTCTATCGCCATTTGGATAAAGCCTCACTCATACACAGGGAGTTGGCGCAGTTGTATTATAAAATAGGAGAATATGATAACGCGTTGTCTTATACAGAAATGGCTTTGTATGCTTATCGGGACGCATGGGAGCGTGGCGAGATAGACGATAAAGACGCAACATATCTGCAACTTCAGAGCCAGATGGCAATGTGTCTTGCCCGTGTCGGTGATACAAACGCGGCCTTAGACCTAATTGATAAGCTGGTGAAAGAATATCCACGCTCATCCGAGGGGTATTATGAACTCCTGCGAAAGAGAGGGAAAATTATGATTTTGTCGGATAGGCCTGATATTGATTCAAAAGCTCTGAAATGTTATAAACAGTATTTCGCGTGGTGCAAGACCGATGCACTCTGTTCTTTATCCACAATGACGGCGGCTGAACGTCAGGACTATTGGATGCGCATGCGCCCATTCGTTGCAGACTGTTATCAACTGGAGCAACTTGCTCCAGATTTTCTCTATGATGTAACGTTGTTCAATAAGGGCTTGTTATTGCAGATTAATCGGATGTCGGGATATGGCAAAACAAGCGATATTGCTTTGAAATCATTAGAATATACATGGAAGAATATCCAATCGCGTCTTCCTGTTGGTTGTGCTGCCATAGAATTTGTGCAATACGAGAAAGGCGGAAAGGCAAGGATGGGTGCGCTTGTCTTGCGAAAGACGGGAACGCCACGCTGGGTTACTATGCCATCGCCTGACGATTTTATGGATTATGAAATTGAAGGATTGACGAATCGGGATAGAATCTATACAGCATCAGGATATTGGAAAAATGATATATATAATGACTCTACGTTGTGTGCACTTATATGGAAAAAGGAGTTATGTGCTGCCATCGGACATCCTGATAAAGTATATTTCGCGCCGGATGGCTATTTGCATCAGTTGGCTATCGAGTATATGTTGCCTGACAATCTAAAGAATGTTGAAGTTTTCCGCCTTACCTCTACGCGACGTCTTATGGATGTTACAGAGGTGCATACTGATTCCGCTTTGATTGTAGGTGGAATACAATACGATGCCCGCAATACGATTACAGAGGATGGCAATGATTCTGATGCTTATTCTTATCTGCAAAATATGCAGGTTAGTTTTGGCTATCTTCCCGGTACAATGCAGGAGGCCGACTCCATACATTCGGTGCGGTATTGTAGTCGGGATACCTTGCTGACAGGCAATACTGCGACTGAATATGCTTTCCGCAAACTATGTTCTAAATATCCGATTATTAATATCTCGACACACGGATATTTCGGAGCATCGGAGATACCGCAGAGCACGGACATAAAAACGAGTATGAGCGACGAGTCTTTATCTCAATGCGGCATTGCATTGGCGGGCGCAAATACCAATATAATGTCTGATGTCTTCGACTCTAATAAAATGGATGGCATCCTTTCCGCAAAGGAAATAGCGGAGAGCGACCTCTCAAATGTGTCTATGGCTATCATTTCAGCGTGCCAGACAGGATTGGGATATGTTACGGCAGACGGCGTGTTCGGTATTCAGCGCGGACTCAAGAATGCCGGAGTGGAAAGTATGTTGGTCAGTTTGTGGAATGTTGATGACAGGGCAACGTCTCTCTTGATTTCGCAATTCCACAAGAATCTCCAAACAGGAATACCTCCACATCGTGCGTTTATGCAGGCCAGGGATACCTTTGGCGAGACACAACCTGAGGATGATAGATTAAAACGGAAGTTTAATGCGAATACGATGACGGAATTTGTAATAGTAGATAATGATTATTACGATGAACCGCAGTATCGTAATGCGTTCATAATGATAGATGCTATAAAATGAATAAATATATGAAAACAAAAAATCTTATTACGCTATTTGCGTTATTCTTTTCATTAAACACATTCGGACAGACAATGCAAGAGGCAGAATCTGCACTCAATATGACAAGTGCCCATAAACAGACCGTGCAGGGAAAAGCCCCTTTGGCTACAGAAGAATGGCAGGTAAGCATTAACTCCATGAATCCCGAAAAACGGATGAAGATAACATCTATGGTTCATAATCTGCAACAACGAGGGGCTTCACGAAGTGCGATGGCTGATATATTGAAAGCTGCCGGATTTGGAGTCATACCCTCATTGGTTGACATTGCTGCTACCGAGGTGATAAATCTTGCAAAGATGCGAAAGAGACAGAAGAGCCAATGGATGGGGATGATAGAAAAGGAGTGTAGTTATACAGACAGCATAACATCTGTCAAAGGTTTGAAAGATTTTTATCGGGAAACCTCAAGATATGGAGCATTAGACCCGTCTAACATTAATTTTGATGGCATTTCTATTCGCGGATTGCGCAATGGCACCGAGTTGATATATCTGTCATGCCACATAGATACAACGCGGTTGAGCCATCTCTTTCAGCATAGTAAGTTCCATTTGGTGGTAGATACCATTTCTTTCAATCCTTATGCCTGCCACCTGCCCAATCTTGGTGCTAATGGAATAAGAATGACAAGTGCCCGAATGAGTGAGCGTGATAACAGTTTTTCGTTCTCAGAGCGCGAGCATCTTACAGTAGGAGTGAACATATCCTTATATTCTTCATGGATTAACGAGGCTGTTATGGTGCAGCAGAATGTGCCACTTGGAACTTTCAAGATGAATATTACTATACCGGATGGCGTGGAAACTTATCATTACTCAAGAGCGGAGGTGGAGCGAAACAGACAGTATTTAAGAGATAATGCCAATGCGGCGCAGGGAAACGGACTGCAAACAGAATATGTGGAGATGGAAGGCGATTGCTTTATAGTTCCCCGCTCATATATGCCGATAAGTGGAATTGAAAGAATGTGGGGAACCGGTGAATATAATATTAAGGTACGGCTTACGGAAAATTGCCTGTTTTCCCAGGACGCAACACATAACGAAAAGCTAAGGCATTGGCATCGGGATTATAAGCAATTACTTAAAATGCAAAAGCGGGGCAGTGAGATTAATGAGTATATGAAGACTTTCTGGAGGCAATACGGCGATAATATAGTAAAGACAATGGTGAAGCAGGGACTGAATACCGGAGTGCAAAAGGTAGGATTGTCTAAATCGACAGGTGGGGGCTGGTAGTGTCGGTTGCCCTCAGATTCTAATTGTTGCCGGCTTCTGCCGACTCGTTTTTGGCCTCTGCCGACTCATATAGATAGCAAGCTGTGAATGTTTGCCATACTTGTATGTGCAAGATAACGAATGCAGAAATGCCGCAAACGAAGAAAAGCAGAATGTTGAAATAGCCGGGAATGCCGTCAGTATCGCCATATTCTATTCCTATTTGATTAAGATGTGACGCCAAAAGCATGATAATCAGAGGAATGCAAATAAGTGCGAATATCGTTATGTTGATTATACTTGTGAGTAGAACCATTGAAAAGAAAGAGCCAAAGTTGCTGAAAAGGAGTTTTTTCTGCCAGTGATATGGCGCGCCTTCTCCTTTTATTTTGATTATTTTCTTTTCATATATGGCCAGACATATAAGGAAAGCTATGGCCGCGATACCTCCAATGATATAGTTAAGAGGGGAATTAAACCGTGTTAAGGCTACCAGCAGAATGGCACAAGCGATACTTGTGACGGCATTTTCTTTCCATGTAGCTTTTATGATGTTGCCCAAATTGAGCTTGTATAATTTATATCCTTCGGTGATACAAGCGTTGATGCTTCTTTTCTTGTATGTTGATTGTTGCATAATATTGTACGATTAAGTATTCGTAAATTTATATAATATGATATGCAAAGTTAATAAAAGATTGTCATCAAACGCTTATGAGTAGTGATATTTTATCAATCTTTAAGTTGCGAATGTTTTGCTGTCAACGTGAATTGCATTATCTTTGCACTCTTGTAGATAAATTATATGTTGAGGAAATATCTTTTTATATTGCTGTCGTGTGCACTTATCTGTGCGTGTAGCTCCACTAAATTTGTGCCGGATAACGAGTATTTGCTTGAAAGCGTAGAGATAAAAGCAGATACTAAGAGCTTTGATGCCTCTATGCTGGAGCCATACGTGAGACAGAAAGGCAATTCTAAATGGTTCTCTATATTTAAGATTCCTCTTAGAACATATTCGCTTTCGGGTTCTGATACTACTAAATGGATAAACCGGACTCTGCGGAATCTTGGTGAGGAACCCGTAATTTATGATACTCTTCAGGCTCGTTTGTCATGTGACGATTTGCGCTCGGCAATGTATAATATGGGTTATATGAATGCCACGGTCGACTTGAAGACGAAGGTTAAAGGTAGAAAATTGGATGCAATATATACGATTCATCTAAACAAGCCTTTCTTTATTCGTTCGTTCGGATATGACATACAGGATTCTGTGGTGGCGCAAGTGCTTGCTCCGCATATTTTGCAGGGCGTGTCGCCCCAACAGTTCACGGTTACAAGCCTTGATAATGAGCGTAAGCGGCTTACTAAAATATTGAATGACAGCGGGTATTATCATTTCAATAAAGATTTTATTGGATATACTGCGGATTCGGTTAGCGGTTCTAAGGATGTAGATGTAATGCTGCATCTATATAAGTACAAAAGGAATGCTTCTGCTCCCGAGACATTGCATCCGCGTTATATTGTGCGTAATGTGTCGTTTGCGAGTAATGACTCTGCGGGACTTAATCTGAGGCAAAAGGTTCTTGAGAATACGACATCGATAGAGGCGGGGAGATATTTTTGCTCTTCGGATTTGCAGAAGACTTATAATAATTTCAGCAGACTCGGGGCTGTGGGATATACAGATATTAGTTTTGTGGAGATTCCGGATACGGGATTGCTTGATTGTAGGATAAGAATATCACCGCAGAAACCGAATACAATATCTTTTCAACCCGAAGGTACTAATACGGCCGGCGATTTGGGAGTTGCGGCGTCTTTGACTTATCAGAACCGCAACCTTTTTCATGGTTCAGAACTTTTCAGCGTTCAGTTGCGTGGAGCCTTTGAGGCTATCAGCGGATTGGAAGGCTATGAAAATCATGATTATGAGGAGTATGGAGTAGAAGCAAAGTTGCAATTTCCCCGTTTGCTTGCGCCTTTCTTATCTCGTCAGTTTAAGCGGCAGAGTACCGCTACGTCGGAAGTCGCAGTAAGCTGGAATCTGCAAAACAGGCCGGAGTTTCATAGGCGCGTCTTTTCTACAGTTTGGAAATACCGTTGGAGCATTCCGAAGAAACAGTTATCTTATAATTTAGACCTTCTTGACTTGAATTATGTTTATATGCCGTGGATTTCTACGAAGTTCAAGGAAGATTATCTCGATGATGTTTCAAGCCGTAATGCTATATTAAGGTATAACTACGAAGACCTTTTCATCATGAAGGTGGGATTTGGTGTTGCGTATAGCGATGCCTCTCAGTCGTTGCGCGCCAATATTGAGACTGCCGGAAATTTCCTTAATTGTTTGTCGAAAGTTGTAAATATGGAAAGAAATTCCGACGGTCAGTACACATTATTTAATATAGCATACGCACAATATGCAAAGTTTGATTTTGATTATTCAAAGATATTTCGGTTTGATAGTCGCAATCAAGTGGTGCTTCATGCAGGCCTGGGAGTAGCTTATCCATACGGAAACAGTAATATCCTTCCCTTTGAGAAACGCTATTTTTCGGGAGGTGCCAACTCCGTGCGAGGCTGGAGTGTGAGGGAGTTAGGCCCGGGAAAGTTCCGCGGCACGGATGGAAACATTGATTTCATTAATCAGACCGGCGACTTGAGACTCGATTTGAATGCAGAGTATCGCACTCATCTATTTTGGAAATTTGATGGGGCAGTGTTTGTCGATGCCGGAAACATTTGGACTTTGCGGGCATACGAGGAACAACCGGGTGGACAATTTAAGGTTTCGGAGTTCTATAAGCAGATAGCTATGGCATACGGTTTGGGATTACGATTGAACTTCGACTATTTCATCATACGTATGGATATGGGTATGAAGGGTGTTAATCCTGCGTATGAGGTAAGCAAAGAGCATTATCCTATATTGCATCCGGACTTTAGTCGTGATTTCACGTTCCATTTCGCAGTGGGTTTACCCTTCTGATATGAAATAATATTAATTTATTTTGTGTTGTTTACTTTTTGTATTATCTTTGTCGTTCAAAGCTATTACAAGATGTTAAGATTTATTTCTTTTGGTAGTGGGAGTAGTGGAAACTGCTATTTCCTCTATACTGATACGGACGGTATTATGATAGACTGTGGCGTAGGTGTGAGGAAGTTGAAAAAATACTTTCACGATTACGGACTGCATATATCAGACATACATAATATATTGGTTACACATGATCATGCTGACCATGTGAAGTCTGTCGGTTCTGTTTGCTCAGACAACCATTTGCCCGTGTATTCAACATTGGAAGTGCATCAGGGCATATATAGGAATTGGTGTGTCAAAAATAAGATTGATGATTCTCTGAAAAGGTTTCTTACTAAAGGAGAGACTATAAAGATAGGTGAGTTTGCTGTTACTCCTTTCGCCGTGCCCCATGACAGTGCAGATAATGTTGGCTACTGCATTGAGTATTCCAATATTGTATTTACCATTATTACGGATTGCGGGCATATCACAGAAGAGATAAAGAGGTATATCCGAAAATCCAATTACCTCGTGATAGAGGCTAATCATGGAGTGGAAAAGCTGCGTGATGGCAAGTATCCGGAAATATTGAAGAGGCGCATCGCGAGCGACTTTGGCCATCTCAGCAATGAAGACTGTGCTGCGGCTTTAGTGGAAAACGCCACTCTTAATCTTCGTATGGTCTGGTTGTGCCATCTTAGCGATGAGAATAACCATCCGGAGTTGGCACGTAAGACTGTCGAAGGAATACTTCGTGATCACGGTATTGTCATTGGTAAGGAGTTTGATATGGAGGTTCTCAGGCGTAAAGCTCCTAATGGCGTATATGAGCTTAGCCTTTAATTACATTATCTAACCCGCATTATTCATAACGGATCAGTATGAATAATGCGGGTTAAATATTATATTAATTCCTTGATAAATTCAGTATTGTGTTAGTACAAAGCCCGTGTACTTTTAGTACAAAGCCTATGTACTTTTAGTACAAAGCCTATGTACTTTTAGTACAAAGCCCATGTACTTTTAGTACAAAAGCCTTGTACAAACCGTACAAGAGCCATGTACAAACTGTACATGACGCTTGTATTTTTTCTGTACTATTACTTATGATGTTCCGACTTGGCGTTTTTTAAGGTGCTCTATAATATAAAATGTATGGAAAAAACATCGGAAATATTTTGGTAATTACCTGAATTATTGTAACTTTGCAGCCGTTTAGCAAGAAAAAGACATTTAAAATAGTTTGATGAAGAATGACAAAATAAAGAATCAGTACCGCGTGAACGAACAGATTCGCGTTAGGGAAGTGCGTGTTGTGAGTGAAGATGGCTCAGAGGTTATGCCAACCCGTAAGGCTTTAGATATGGCTCGAAACGAGGGCGTTGACCTTGTTGAAATCTCACCGAATGCTCAACCGCCGGTTTGCCGCCTCATCGACTATTCTAAGTTCCTGTACCAGCAGAAGAAACGTCAGAAAGAGATGAAGCAGAAGCAGGTGAAGCAGGAAGTCAAGGAGATTCGTTTCGGACCTCAGACCGATGACCACGATTATAAATTTAAGTTGAAGCACGCCATTGAATTCCTCGAAGAAGGTAATAAGGTGCGCGCATACGTATTCTTCCGTGGTCGTTCTATTCTTTTCAAAGAGCAGGGTGAAGTACTCCTGTTGCGCTTTGCCAATGACTTGGAGGAATACGGAAAGGTGGAACAGTTGCCGAAGTTGGAAGGCAAGAAGATGTTCCTGTTCCTCGCTCCGAAAAAAGCCGGAGTGGCAAAGCAGAGCCAGCAGAAGCGCGATAAGCTCGCTGCGGAGGAAGCTAAGAAAGCCGGAGCAAAGTCAGAGGAAAGCGTTGCACCTGCAGGTGGTGGCCTTTTCGATAACGCAAAGAACGGTGCTGACGTGCTGAAGAAACTGACAGAATAATCCGACAGGACGGGGCTGGAAGACATTTCGCAATGTGTTCCATTGTCTAAGATAAGAAAAAACATGGTGCGTAACGCCCGGTATATGCGTTGCCGCTATAATATAATAACAATTTAAAACATAAAAAAAATGCCAAAAGTAAAGACAAACGCCGGCGCAAAGAAAAGATTTCGTTTCACCGGTACAGGTAAGATTAAGAGAAAGCACGCTTACCACAGTCATATCTTGACTAAGAAAACCAAGAAGCAGAAGAGAAATCTGGCTCAAATGACATTAGTAGACAACTGCAACCAAAAGCAGGTTCGCGATTTGCTCAATCTTCGTTAATCATTAGTCAAACATTAAAAAAGGAACAAAACTATGCCAAGATCAGTAAATCACGTTGCATCAAAAGCAAAGAGAACAAGAATTCTGAAGCTCACAAAAGGTTATTTCGGAGCTCGTAAGAATGTTTGGACGGTAGCAAAGAACACTTGGGAGAAAGGTTTGACTTATGCTTACCGTGATCGCCGTAATAAGAAACGTACATTCCGCGCATTGTGGATTCAGCGTATCAACGCTGCCGCACGTCTTGAGGGTATGAGCTATTCACAGTTGATGGGTGCTCTTCATAAGGCAGGTATCGATTTGAACCGTAAGGTTCTTGCAGACCTCGCCGTAAATAATCCTGAAGCATTCAAGGCAATTGTTGATAAGGTAAAGTAAACATTATCTTAAAATAAGAGAAAAGGTTGTGCCGCATTGCGCTGGCACAACCTTTTTTGTTGTTATATCCTTTTATTTATTGAACTTGATATTCTTAACGATAAGAAATCGCTATAACCCTAAATAGATTATAACGACTTCATAGACAGTGATATACGGTTGCGTTTCGTATCTACTTCCACAACACGCACGCGAACGTGTTGGTGCAGTTTCACCACTTCTGTCGGGTCGCTGACATATCTGTCGGCAAGTTGCGAGATGTGAACGAGTCCGTCCTGGTGGACACCGATGTCTACAAATGCGCCAAAGTTGGTTATGTTTGTCACGATGCCGTTAAGTTCCATTCCTGCAATCAAGTCGCTAACTTCCTTCACGTTAGGGTCGAAATTGAACTCCTCTAACTGTTCGCGAGGATCTCTTCCCGGCTTTTCCAATTCCTTCATAATGTCGGTCAGGGTAGGCAGACCTATGTCTTTGGTTACGTATTTGCCTATCTTGATATTCTTCCTGCGTTCCTTTTCGCCTATCAGTTCGGCTACGCTGCATCCACAGTCCTTTGCCATCTGCTCCACGATATGATAGCTTTCGGGATGCACGGCACTGTTATCGAGCGGATTCTTGGCCTCGGGGATGCGTAAGAATCCCGCGCATTGTTGGTAAGCAGACGGTCCGAGACGCGGAACTTTCTTAAGTTGGGTGCGCGAGGTAAACGCTCCGTTTTCCTTCCGATAGTCTACAATATTCTTGGCGAGCATCGGTCCGAGACCGCTTACGTATGTCAGAAGGTGCTGCGAGGCCGTGTTCAGGTTCACTCCAACGGTGTTTACGCAACTTTCTACGGTTCTGTCGAGCGAATGTTTCAATTTCGTTTGGTCCACATCGTGTTGATATTGTCCCACGCCGATGCTTTTAGGATCAATCTTCACAAGCTCCGCCAAAGGATCCATCAACCGTCGTCCTATCGACACGGCACCCCTTACGGTTACATCCTCGTTAGGAAATTCATCTCTTGCCACCTTCGATGCCGAATAGACGGATGCACCGTCCTCGCTCACAACAAACACCTTAATGTCCTTGCCGTTCTCAGCCTTCGCCTTTGCCACGCAACCGTCGATGAACTCCCTTGTCTCCCTGCTTGCCGTTCCGTTACCGATTGCGATAGCTTCAATGTGATATTTGCGCAGCATTTCCTCCACGGCTTTGGCTGCTTGGAATGTCATCGACTTTGGCGGATGTGGGAAAATGGCCTCATGATGTAGCAAATTACCTTGTTCGTCGAGGCAAACCGTCTTGCAGCCGGTGCGGAATCCGGGGTCTACTCCCAGTACCCTCTTCTGTCCGAGAGGCGCGGAAAGCAATAGCTGTCGCAGGTTTTCCACAAACACTTTGATTGCTTCCTCGTCTGCTTTCTCCTTACTCAGAGCGGCAAACTCGTTTTCTATCGACGGCTTCAACAAACGTTTGTAGCTGTCTTCCGCCGCTTCATGGATGATGTTTCCGCACGGGCCGGGATAGCGCACATATTGTCTTTTCAATTTTTCTATGCACTCCTCGTCATCGGGCGATATGCTGACACGTAATATTCCCTCGTTCTCGCCGCGTCGCATGGCAAGCATTCGGTGTGATGAACAGCGTCGTAATGGTTCTGAAAAGTCGAAGTAGTCGGTGTATTTCTGCGCCTCCTCAGTGTCTTTCTTTGTCTTTACGACCTTTGATGATATAACGGCCGAACGTCTGAAAGCCCCTCGCAGTTGGTTTCTCGACCGTTCGTCCTCGCTTATCCTTTCGGCAATGATGTCTTTTGCTCCGGCTATCGCAGCCTCTCTGTCGGCTACATTACCTCCGACAAACCGCTGAGCAGCTTCTATAGGATTGCGTTCGCGTTGCAACATGATGATGTCTGCTAATGGTTCCAGTCCCTGTTCCCTCGCAATCTGTGCCCTTGTGCGGCGTTTCGGCTTGTAAGGCAGGTAAATATCTTCCAGTTCCGTCGCCTCCCAGCAGTTGTCTATGCGCTGTTGCAGTTCTGCATTCATCTTTCCTTGCTCGGTGATAGTCTTTATAATCGTCTCCTTTCGCTTGGCTATCTCTTTGCATTTGTCATTCATTTCGGCAATCTGCGCAATCTGAACCTCGTCCATTCCGCCCGTTTTTTCTTTGCGGTAGCGCGATATGAACGGTATGGTGCAGCCCTCTTCAAGCAACGCCAGCGTGTTTTCAACCTTTTGTTCGGGTAAATTTAGTTGTGTCGCTATTCTCTTTGTGAATATATTCATTGATGTAATTTGTTTGTGCCGACGAGCTTATGAAGGACTCGTCAACGTTTCATATATATATTAATTGTGGCACAAATTTAGCTAAAAACAATGAGAAAACATTCACGATAAGAGATAAAAGTGGTTTCGAAACAGATATGGTTGGGTTTCAATAGTATATAGAATACATCCTGAAATGGCTTTAATCAGAGAGGGGATAGGTATGGTCATATTCTTGATAGTGTCGGATGTTTGAATATTTAGCGTATCTTTTTCTCTTAAAACGCCAAAATCTTTATTACCTCTGTGCCTGATTTCGTATATTTTGCATACCTTTGCATATATGGAACAAGCAGGAACGGCCCAAATCAATATTGAATAGCAGAGGCTTGCGCCTGTTTCCTAAGTAATATATATATAATAAGGTATAGATGATTTCTGTAGAAGGATTAAAGGTTGAGTTTGGAGTGAAACCGTTGTTTCAAGGCGTAAGCTACGTTATTAACGACAAGGATAGGATAGCGCTTGTCGGTAAGAACGGAGCCGGGAAGTCGACGATGCTTAAGATTTTGTGCGGGCAACAGAAGCCGACTTCGGGTGTCGTGGCTGTGCCAAACGATACCACAATAGGCTATCTTCCACAGGTAATGAAGCTCTCCGACGACACAACGGTGCGTGAAGAAACACGTAAGGCCTTTGCAGGAAATACGAAATTAAAGGAAGACATAGACCGTATGAATGCGGAACTCTCGGAACGTACTGATTATGAGAGCGAAAGCTATATGGCGCTCGTGAATAAGTTCACACAGGAACATGAACGTTATATGATGCTCGGAGGCGAGAATTATGAGGCGGAAATAGAGCGCACGCTTACCGGTCTTGGATTCAAAAGAACTGATTTTGAACGCCCAACGAGCGAGTTCAGTGGTGGATGGCGTATGCGAATAGAGTTGGCAAAGATACTTTTGCAGCGTCCTGATGTTCTCCTTCTCGATGAGCCGACCAACCACCTCGACATCGAAAGTATTCAGTGGCTGGAGCAGTTCCTTGCTCAGAGCGCGAATGCCGTAGTGCTTGTGAGCCACGACCGTGCTTTCATCAACAATGTGACGAACCGCACTTTGGAGATTTCGTGTGGGCAGGTGATAGACTATAAAGTAAAATATGATGAGTATGTGAAGTTGCGTGCCGAACGAAGAGAGCAACAGTTGAGGGCTTACGAGAATCAACAAAAGGAAATAGCTGATATAAAGGCTTTTATAGAACGGTTCAGATATAAGCCTTCGAAGGCTGTACAAGTGCAGAGTCGCATAAAGCAATTGGAAAAGATAGTGCCCATAGAGATTGACGAAGTGGACAATTCTGCATTACGTTTGAAATTCCCGCCATGCTTGCGGAGTGGAGATTATCCGGTGATTTGCGACGAAGTGCGCAAGGATTACGGTTCGCATACGGTATTCGACAATGTTACTCTGACGATAAAACGAGGCGAGAAAGTGGCTTTCGTGGGCAAGAACGGTGAGGGAAAGTCAACGCTTGTGAAGTGTATAATGGGCGAGATACCTTATAGCGGAATGTTGAAAATAGGACATAACGTGCAGATTGGCTATTTCGCGCAGAATCAGGCGCAGCTCCTTGATGAGAATCTCACGGTGTTTGAAACCATCGACAACGTGGCTAAAGGCGACATCCGACTGCGCATAAACGACATTCTCGGAGCATTTATGTTCGGCGGCGAGGCATCGGAAAAGAAGGTAAAGGTGCTCAGCGGTGGCGAACGTAGCCGCCTTGCGATGATTCGTCTGCTGCTCGAACCGGTTAATCTGCTTATTCTCGACGAGCCGACAAACCATCTCGATATGCAGTCTAAAGATGTTTTGAAGGAAGCCATAAAGGCTTTTGACGGCACAGCCATCGTCGTGAGCCACGACCGTGAGTTCCTTGATGGCCTTGTAACAAAAGTCTATGAGTTTGGAGGCGGAAAGGTTCGCGAGCATCTTGGTGGTATATACGATTTCCTGCGCCATCATAACATTGAGAGTCTTGATGCGTTATCACTTTCGAGGAATGAAGATGGAGGAATGAAGATGGAGAATACCGGCATAAAGGGTGGGGGAAAAGACATATCTCAATCCCCGCTTTCAAATTCCCAATCCCCCAAATTATCTTATGCTGAACACAAAGAGCAGCAAAAAAAGATACGTAAGGCAGAAAAAGCAGTTAAAGAGAGTGAGGCAAAGATAGAGACTTTGGAGCAGAAAATAAGGACTCTTGATGCCAAGTTGTGTCTTCCCGAATACGCTACCGATATGGATTTGATAGCAGAATATACCGAAACGAAGCGAGAACTCGATGAGGAAAATGATCGGTGGATGCTGCTTTCTGAGCAATTGGAAGATGTAAAGGCTGAGCAGAATATATAAAAGAATAATATAAAACCAAATCAAAACAAGTATGAAAATGAAACAGATCATTCCAATTATGCTGATTGCCTCTGCGCCACTTACCGGTATGGCACAGAATAAATCGGGCATTGTTGTCGACAATCTCGACAAAACAACCAATCCGACAGAGGATTTTTATAAGTTTGCTACGGGCGGTTGGCAGAAGAACAACCCGCTTCCGGCGGCTTATTCACGCTTCGGCAGCTTCGACCAGTTGCAGGAAGACAACAACAAACGCATTAACGCCATTCTTTCAGATTTGCTGAAGAAGAATTACAAGGCCGGTACTACCGAATATAAATTGAGTGAGTTTTATAAGCTTTCAATGGATTCTGTGCGCCGAAATGAGGAAGGCGTGCGTCCGGTGATGCCCATTCTCAACGAGATGGAGGCTGCCAAGACACTTGCAGACTTGCGTAAGGTGCAGCTCAACCATCCGGTAGCAGGCTATGGAATACCTTTGGGCTACGGCTTTGGTGCTGATGAGAAGAATGCGAAGATGAATATCTTGCAGATTTCGCAGGGCGGTCTTACTCTCGGATTGAAGGAGTATTATCTTGACAACGATGCCGCTACGAAGACGATTCGCGATGCTTATAAGCAGCATATAGTTAAGATGTTCAAGCTCTTTGGATTCGACGAGGCTGCGGCTACGGCAAAACGTGACGCCATCATGCGTTTTGAAACCTCTGTTGCGCTTATATCAAAGAACCGTACAGAACTTCGCGACGTTGAGGCAAACTATAACAAGACCACTCTTGAGGCCTTCAAGACCGACTATCCTAATATTCCGCTTGAGGAGATGGCTAATGCAGAGGGTATCAAGAGCGAGTATTTGAAGGATATTGTAGTGGGTCAGCCAACTTTCCTTGCCGGTGTTGACAAACTGTTAAGCGTTCTCACGGCAGATGATTTGCGCGCGATTATGGAATGGGATGCAATCCTTTCTGCTGCAAGCTACCTCAGCGATGATATTCAGGCTGCAAACTTTGAATTCTTTGGTAAGGTGATGCGTGGCCGTCAAGAGGATTATCCGCGTTGGAAGCGTGCCACAAATCAGGTTGAAAGCCAGATGGGCGAGGCTCTCGGCAAGATGTATTGCGAGCGTTATTTCCCGGCTTCGTCAAAGAAACGCATGGAGCAGCTTGTGAAGAACTTGCAGATTGCTCTTGGCGAACGCATCAAGGCACAGGACTGGATGAGCGACAGCACAAAGCAGGCTGCGCTCGACAAGCTCGCTTCTTTCTATGTGAAGATTGGTTATCCTAATGCATGGAAAGACCTTAGCGCACTCAACATCGATCCGGCGAAGTCTTATTATGAGAACGTTCAGGCCTGCCGCGAGTTTTGGGATAAGTTCTATATAGAGAAGAATGCAGGTAAACCGGTTGACCGCGAGGAGTGGTTCATGACTCCGCAGACTGTCAACGCATATTATAATCCTACCACAAACGAGATTTGTTTCCCTGCCGGCATCCTGCAATATCCGTTCTTCGACCCGAAATCAGATGACGCTTTTAATTATGGAGCTATCGGAGTTGTTATCGGACACGAGATGACTCATGGCTTCGATGACCAGGGACGCCATTATGATAAGGAAGGAAACATGACCGACTGGTGGACCGAGAGTGATGGAAAGAATTTCGTGGAGCGCACAAGCAAGTACGCAGACTTCTTCTCTAAGATTAAGGTACTGCCTGATTTGAACGCCAACGGTGAGCTTACGCTTGGTGAGAATCTCGCCGACCACGGCGGATTACAGGTGGCATACACCGCTTACAAGAACGCGACAAAGGACAAGCCGTTGAAGGCTAAGGACAGTTTCACTGCCGATCAGCGTTTCTTCCTTGCTTATTCAGGTGTATGGGCTGCAAACATTACGGAGGCAGAGATACGCAACCGTACAAAGAGCGACCCCCATTCATTGGGCAAGTGGCGTGTAAACGGTGCGCTTCCTCATATCAACGCATGGTATGAGGCGTTCAATGTCAAGGAAAGCGATAAGATGTTCATCCCTGAAAGCGAGCGTTTGCAGCTTTGGTAATATTCCCCAAGAGCTAAGATATAAGAGTAAAGAGCCATTCCCCTCATCGTATAGTTGGGAATGGCTCTTATTTATAGTTGTATTTTAACCAGATTGAATGTGGGTATTTTTTGCTTAGTCGTGTGAAATAGTTGTTATTATTGGTGTCTGCTAAAACTCAAAGGCTCATCAATATTTTATTAACTATTTTCTTTAAGAAAATTCGCACCGTGAATTCACGACTCTTTAATGGCAGATGATAGTTCATAAAAAGCGTTTAAAATTTGCTTATCTGTAAGGTTTACACTAACTTTGCATACGTTTAGGAAAATAATAAGGAGAGGATATGCCGTTAAGATTACCAGACAGGTTGCCTGCGATAGACATACTGAAGAAAGAAAACATCTTCGTCATGGACGATTCGCGTGCCACCACTCAGGATATACGTCCGCTTAAAATAGCGATTCTTAATCTCATGCCGTTGAAGATTACAACGGAAACCGACCTCATAAGGCTGCTTTCAAATACACCTTTGCAGTTGGAGATAAACTTCATGAAGTTGAAAAGCCATACGCCGAAGAACACTCCGGTGGAGCACATGATGATGTTTTATCGCGATTTTGAGGAGATGGCCAATGAAAACTTTGACGGAATGATTATTACCGGTGCGCCTGTGGAGAATCTGGAGTTTGAAGAAGTTGGCTATTGGGACGAGATTCAAAAGATATTTAACTGGGCTCACACTCATGTAACAAGTACCTTGTATATTTGTTGGGCTGCACAAGCAGGGTTGTATTATCATTACGGCATACCTAAATACCCGCTTCCAAAGAAGATGTTTGGTGTTTTCCGTCAACATCTTTCCGATGTTCATTATCCTATTTTGCGTGGTTTTGACGATTATTTCAATATGCCGCAGAGCAGACATACCGAGGTCAGAAGCGAGGATATCGTGAAAGTGGATTCACTGAAGATTATCGCAGAGTCGCCAGAAAGCGGCGTCAGCATTGTTATGGGACGAGAGGGACGCGAGTTCTTTATTACCGGCCACTTGGAATATTCGCCTGATACGCTCGACAAAGAGTATAAGCGCGATATGGGAAAGCGCGACGATGTGGATATGCCGAAGAATTATTACATCGACGACAACCCCGAAAATCCTCCGTTGGTGACGTGGAGAGCACACGCCAACTTGCTTTTTAGCAACTGGATAAACTACTATGTTTATCAGGAAACGCCATACGATATTAATGCTATAAAATAGAATATGATGCGCAAAATAGAACTGCTTGCACCGGCAAAGAACCTTGAATGCGGCATCGCGGCTATCGATCACGGTGCTGATGCCGTGTATATCGGGGCGCAACGCTTCGGTGCACGTGCTGCTGCGGGCAATTCTATTGATGATATTGCAGTCCTTTGCCGTCATGCTCATACCTTTGGAGCAAAGGTATATGTGACGGTAAACACCATATTATATAATAATGAGACTGATGCCACACGCCGTTTGTTGACGGAACTTGACGGTGTCGGTGTTGATGCTGTGCTTGTTCAAGACATGGGATTGCTTGAATTGGCAGGCGCAGACCATAACTTTGAACTTCATGCCAGTACTCAAACTGATAACCGAACGGCGGAGAAAGTGGCTTGGCTACATTCTTTAGGCTTCAACAGAGTGGTACTTGCGCGTGAGCTTTCGGCAGAAGAAATAGCTGAAATACATAGACAGGTGCCCGATGTAGAGCTTGAGGTGTTCGTACATGGAGCCTTGTGCGTGAGCTATTCGGGTGTGTGTTACGCTTCTCAATATTGCTTCGGACGCAGCGCAAATCGTGGAGAATGCGCACAGTTCTGCCGACTTAAATTCAATTTGAAGGATTCGGATGGAAAGGAAATAGAACACCAACGCCACTTACTTTCGCTGCGCGATATGTGCAGGATAGATAATCTGGAGACTTTGCTTGACTCCGGCGTTACATCTCTTAAGATAGAAGGGCGGTTAAAGGACGTTGCATACGTGAAGAATGTCGTTGCCGCATACAGTCAAAAGCTGAATGGAATAATCGACAAACATCCCGATAAGTATTGCCGTGCGTCGCGCGGACGTTGCACATATACGTTTATTCCGAATCTGAAGAAGACTTTCAACCGTGGATTTACCGACTATTTCCTGAACGGACGGCGGCCTGACATCGTGTCGTTCGACACTCCTAAAGCTATGGGAGAGTATGTGGGAAAGGTGAAAGAATTGCGCGGTAATTCTTTCAATGTGGCCGGTACGGCATCGTTTGCCAATGGCGACGGTCTTTGTTTCTTCAACTCCAACCACGAACTTGAGGGCTTTAGGGTGAATAGGGTAGAGGGAAACAGGTTGTTTCCTCTGTCGCTTCCTGCCGGATTACGCCCCGGTATGCCCCTTTATCGCAATAACGACTATGAATTTGAGAAGTTGTTATCCAAGCCGTCGGCAACGAGAAAGATACCTATAACGATGATTTTTGCTGCGACAGAAAGCGGTTTCTCGCTTTCGGTCGAGACTGTTACCGTAACTTGCGACATCGAAAAGCAACTCGCGCAGAAGCCGCAGCATGATAATATCGTGCGTCAACTGACAAAGCTTGGCAATACTTTTTATGTTTGTGATAGCGTGAATATCGCAGGGCATGCCGATAAATACTTCGTTCCGAGTAGCTCATTGGCTGACTTGCGCCGTCGATTAGTGGATGCACTTATGCAGTATGGGACTGTCAAGAAGCATGAAATAGAAGCCGATAAACTGTCAAGTAATTCGTATGAAAACCGTTTCGTGAAGTCGACAAACCTTGTATGGCAGCCGGAATACAAGACTTTCCCGTATTTATATAATGTATCAAATAGCTTTGCCGAGAGATTTTATGACCAAATGGGACTTGACCGGCGTTCTTCTGCATTTGAATTGAAACGAGAAAAGAAATCGAAATCTGCGGAAAACAATAGCGGTGGGCAAACGCTTGTCATGCAATGCCGCTATTGTCTGCGCCATTCGTTAGGTCATTGTGTGCGAAATGGAGGACAGCCCCCCTCGTGGCGCGAGCCTTTATATTTGGAATTGCCCGACAAACGCACTTTCCGTTTGGAGTTCAATTGTAAAGAATGCCAAATGAATATATACGCAGAATGATAATGATGAGACACCCCGAAAGATATATATTGCAGTTGCTTGTGTTACTTATGATTGTAACGCTCAGTTCGTGTTACAATAAAAGGACACCCGTAAAAATACCGCTTCTGAACGATAGTGTGCCACAAATAGACTCCATGACATACGCACGCCATCTCGATTCCATAACTTTTGCGCGCACGCACCATTATTCCGAGAACTTTAATTTTGTGGTTCGGGCTGATTCGGTCGTGCTTTTGAGGCAGCAACCGGAGGAAGAAATCAATAATATGCAGACCGATTCGTTCCCTGTGAAAAAGGATATGCGGATGGTAGTTGCCGATATTCGTATCATTGCAAACGGGCAAGAAGATTCTGTTTGGGTGCAGCTTGCGACGGAAAACGCTGATTTCGGTTGGATTAGAGAATCCAAATTGTTACCGAAAGTTGACCCGGATGACCCGATATCACAGTTCATTTCTATATTCTCGGATAGTCATATCATTGTGTTTCTTGTTGTTTTCGGTCTTATGGGGGTTGCTTACATGATCCATAAGTTGCGCCGCAAGAAAGCAAAGATGGTGCATTTTGTTGATATAGACTCTTTTTATCCGACGTTGCTTGCGCTTAATGTGGCTGCCGCAGCGACGTTTTATGCCAGCATCCAGCTCTTTGCGCCAGAGGTTTGGCGTGAGTTTTACTTCCATCCATCACTCAATCCATTTTCGCAACCAGTTCTTTTAGCATTGTTCTTGGTTTCCGTATGGTCGATGATAATCGTTGCCGTGGCGGCTTTCGATGATGTCCGGCGGCACTTAAACTTTGAAGATGCCATACTGTATCTATGCGGCTTGGCGGCGGTGTGCGCTTTTAATTATATAGTTTTCAGTATCAGCACACTCTATTTCGTCGGTTATGCTCTGCTCGTGGCCTATATCTACTATGCTATTCGGGCATATTTGTGCCATAACCGCAATCATTATATCTGTGGAAACTGCGGAGCTTTGATGAGGGAAAAGGGGCGTTGCCCATCATGTGGAGTGTTGAATGAGTAGCGGAATAGTAATTGTCAGTATACGGAAATCAAAAGAAAAGATTAATATTCATGTATATATAATATAATTAAGGTATGGCGTGTAAGATGAAATATGCAGGATTGACAGATGCAGAAGTCTTGAAAAGTAGGGATAAATATGGAGTAAACATTCTTACTCCGGCCAAGAAGACTTCCCCGTGGATTTCTTTCTTAAAGAAATTCGGCGACCCATTGATTGTTATATTGCTTATTGCGGGTATTCTTTCCGTAGGTATCAGCTTCTATGAGTATATCGTACTTGGTGAAAGTATGCAGGTATTTTTCGAGCCGGTGGGCATTTTCATTGCCATAATGCTTGCTACCGGCTTGGCTTTCTTGTTTGAATATAAGGCCGACAAGGAGTTTATGATACTTAATCAGGTGAATGACGACGAGCCTGTGAAGGTGATACGCAACTCTAAAGTTGTGGAAATTGCACGCAAAGACGTTGTTGTTGGCGACGTCGTGATACTCTCATGTGGCGACGAGATACCTGCAGACGGCCTTCTTTTGGAATCCGTATCGCTCGATGTTGACGAATCTACGCTTACGGGAGAGCCTTTATGCCACAAGACTGTGGATGAGGCGCATTTCAATAAAGATGCTACATTCCCGTCGAATGCGGTGATGAAAGGTACAAAGGTAATGAATGGTAATGGCGTTTTCCGCGTTTCCGCTGTTGGAGATGCTACGGAAAACGGTAAAGTATTCACGGCTGCGCAGATAGACAACAGCGTAAAGACACCGCTGAATGAGCAACTTGAACGTTTGGGCCGGCTTATCTCATGGCTGTCATATTCCGTGGCCGCACTGGTCGTAGTAGGACGCATTGCCGATTTCATGCTTACGGAGCCTTATACTACAATGACTTTCATCGCTTACTGTCTGCAAACGGTTATGATTGCGGTAACGCTTATCGTCGTGGCTGTGCCAGAAGGATTGCCTATGGCGGTTACGTTGAGCTTGGCATATAGTATGCGTAGGATGCTAAAAACCAATAATCTCGTGAGAAAGATGCACGCTTGTGAGACTATGGGGGCTGTAACCGTTATCTGTACCGATAAGACTGGTACGCTGACTCAGAACCGGATGACGGTTTATGAGATGGTCTGCGAGAAACTTGATGATGTCTTGTATGAGAATATCGCGCTTAATTCAACGGCCAACCTCGACGGAGAGAAGGTTATAGGCAATCCTACTGAGGGTGCGTTGTTGCTTTGGATGCGTGATGCCGGAGTGGATTATGCGGAGAAACGTACGGCAGTTGAGGTGCTGGATGTCATACCTTTCTCCACGGAACGCAAATATATGTCTACTACGGTGCGCTCTCTCGCAATGAATGGTGAGACAGTTACTCACCTAAAGGGTGCTCCAGAGGTTGTGATGTCTATGTGTAACATGACTGATAAGCAACGGGCAAAGTATGCAGGCAAGTTGTCTGAGTTCCAAAAGAAGGCCATGCGCACATTGGCATTTGCATATAATGATGTCTTTCTTGGTGTCGTGGCCATCAGCGACCCTATAAGAGAGGATGTTCCCGCAGCTATCCGTGAATGTGATGAGGCCGGAATAGACGTGAAGATTGTTACGGGCGACACACCGGGTACGGCCATGGAGATTGGCAGACAAATTGGTTTGCATTGTTCGGCCAACTCGATTATCACAGGAACAGATTTTGAGGCTCTTTCCGATGAGGAAGTTTATGAGCGGGTTGATTCGTTAAAAATTATCGCACGAGCCCGTCCTATGGATAAAAAACGTTTGGTAGAATTCTTGCAAAAGCGTAATCATGTGGTTGCGGTAACAGGTGATGGAACTAATGACGCGCCTGCATTGAAGGCAGCGCACGTTGGATTGTCGATGGGTGACGGTACTTCTGTTGCGAAAGAAGCGTCGGATATAACGATTATTGATAACTCTTTCAGGTCGATAGGACGTGCGGTGATGTGGGGACGTTCGTTGTATCAGAATATTCAGCGGTTTATTTTATTTCAAATGACGGTGAACGTCGTGGCTTGTCTGATTGTGCTGGTGGGAGCATTCTTTGATACTCAGTCGCCTCTGACCGTTACTCAGATGCTTTGGGTGAACCTTATCATGGATACTTTCGCAGCGATGGCACTCGCGTCTCTGCCTCCTAACGAAACGGTGATGCGTGGCAAACCACGCGATCGTAGTGCGTTTATTATCAATAAATCAATGAAATGGAATATCTTGTCTATAGGACTGCTGTTCACTTTTATATTACTTGCATTTTATTATCTGTTTGAGAACTACGATGTCGTGTCTCTTTTTGCATTGGTAGATACTGATATTGCATTGCAAGAACAGCGTGGATTGTCAGCCTATGAGATAAGTCTTTTCTTCACGATATTCGTGATGTTGCAGTTTTGGAATATGTTCAATGCCCGTGCGATCGCTACTGGCCATAGTGCTTTCCATGAGATAAGTTCGTGCCGTGGCTTTGTTTCCATTGTTGCTCTGATATTTTTTGGACAGATACTTATCGTGGAATTGGGCGGATCAATGTTCAATGTTGTTTCTCTGAGTATTTCCGATTGGCTGATAACCGTGGGGGCAACATCATTAGTATTGTGGATTGGCGAGTTTGTCAGGCTTGTCTGTCCTGCAAAAAAGGTAACTTGTTAACCTAATAAACGGGAGATAGATGAATTGCGAAATAGCGATACTAACGGTTGTCTCGTCACTTGTGTTTAGTACATAGGCCTTGTACTGTTAGTACAAAGGCTCTGTACAGTTAGTACAAAGGTCTTGTACAATTAGTACAAAGGTTCTGTACAATTTGTACAAAGGCTCTGTACCAAAATGTACAAGCCTTGTTGCTTCTATATATTTGCATCCGTTGTGCTTTAATATTGATGAGATAGCACTTTAATACTTATAGAATTCACATTAATAATTATAGGAATATGGATTTACTTTTTATCTGTTTGGGCAATATCTGCCGTTCTCCTGCTGCCGAAGGTGTGATGAAAGCTAAGGTGAAAGACCGCCTTTGGCCTGAAAAGCATAATATAGACTCTGCAGGAATAGGCTCATGGCACGTGGGAGAGTTGCCCGACTCGCGCATGAGGCAGCACGCCAAGAAGCGCGGATACATACTTGACAGTCGCGCGCGGCAGTTCAAAGACGATGACTTTGCTAAGTTCGACTACATCATCGTTATGGATGAGGAGAACTACCGGGAGATTTCGTCGCGCGCAAAAAATGATGAAGAACTCGGAAAGGTGTTGCGAATGCGCGACTATTTTGTGAAATTCAAAGGTCAGCAATCGGTTCCCGACCCTTATTATGGTGGAGATGAAGACTTTGAACTGGCACTCGACCTGATAGAAGACGGCTGTGATGGATTATTAGCAGCTTTGTTTGAAATTGAATAAAAATACACTCAATTTTATGTTTTGCTCCACAAAATGTTATCAATATGCAATTTTGTGGGGCAAAAATGTTTCTATGTGATAAATAATTGTTAACTTTGCGGCATATTATTAATTATAGGTAATAAGATGATACTGGATTTTGATATGCTCAAAGAGTTTTACGCCTCTTATTCACAAAACGTAGACAACGCTCGTAAGGTATTGGATAGACCACTTACTTATGCAGAAAAAGTATTGTATTCTCATCTTTACGATGCATCGGATATAAAATCTTTCAAACGGGGTGAAGATTATGTAGACTTCCGTCCTAACCGTGTTGCCATGCAGGATGCCACTGCTCAGATGGCGTTGCTGCAATTCATGAACGCCGGAAAGGATAAGGTGGCTGTGCCGGCATCTGTACATTGCGACCACCTGATACGTGCCGACGTTGGTGTAGAGAAGGATTTGCCTGTTGCGCGAGAGACTAACAAAGAGGTGTATGATTTCCTTAATTCGGTATCGCAAAAATATCATATTGGTTTCTGGGGGCCGGGAGCGGGCATCATACATCAGGTCGTGCTCGAGAATTATGCTTTCCCAGGTGGAATGATGGTCGGAACAGACTCCCATACTCCTAATGCCGGAGGCCTCGGAATGGTGGCTGTCGGTGTCGGAGGAGCCGATGCTGTCGATGTTTTGACCGGCCAGGCATGGGAATTGAAGATGCCTCGCCTTATCGGTGTGCATTTGAAAGGTAAACTTTCAGGCTGGGCTTCACCGAAAGATGTGATATTGAAAATCCTCGGAATACTGACAGTGAAGGGTGGAACAAACTCTATTCTTGAGTATTTCGGTGAGGGTCTCGAATCAATATCGGCAACCGGAAAGGCGACCATCTGTAATATGGGTGCAGAGTTGGGCGCAACTTGCTCAATCTTCCCATTCGACAAAAATGCAGAGGAGTATCTCCGCAAGACCGGCCGTGATACTATTGCCGATATGGCTGTGGCAAATGCAACTGCACTGAAGGCCGACGACGAGGTCGTTGCAGCTCCAGAAATGTATTACGACCAAGTACTGGAGATTGATTTAAGTGAAATAGAACCGCATCTGAATGGTCCTTTCACTCCAGATGCAGCCACACCGTTGTCGGAGATGAAGGAAAAGGGGCCGAAGAATGATTTCCCAATGGTAGTGGAGGTAGGACTGATTGGTTCATGCACCAACTCCAGTTATCAGGACTTGTGTCGCGCGGCATCAGTTGCGCGTCAGGCCGCCGAGAAGAATATAGAGGTAAAGGCTCAACTGATAATCAATCCTGGTTCGGAACAAATTAGATATACTGCTGAGCGCGATGGAATATTGGACGATTTCAAGAAAATTGGTGCTGTAATTATGACAAATGCCTGTGGTCCTTGCATCGGACAGTGGAAGCGACACACGGATGACAATGAGCGCAAGAATGCCATCGTAACTTCATTCAATCGTAACTTCCGCCGTCGTGCTGATGGTAATCCTAATACATACGCGTTTATCGCTGGTCCGGAACTCACCACAGCTTTGGCTATTGCTGGCCGACTCGATTTCAATCCGGCAACAGATACGCTGAAAGACCGCAACGGAAATGATGTGAAACTGGACGAACCGAAGGGCGATGTGTTCCCGCCAAAGGGGTTTGCGGTGGAGGACAAAGGCTTTATTGCACCCTCGGACGATAATTCAGATATTGAGGTCGTTATAAATAAGGACTCAAACCGCTTACAGAAACTGGAGCCTTTCAAGGCTTGGGATGGTAAGGAACTTGAGGATATGCCGCTTCTTATAAAGACAAAAGGCAAGTGTACCACTGACCACATATCTATGGCTGGCCCGTGGTTGAAGTTCCGCGGACACCTTCAGAACATTTCCGATAACCTGTTAATGGGTGCGGTGAATGCGTTTAATGATGAATCGAACAAGGTGAAATGTCAGCTTTGTGGTAATTTTGTAGAGGTTTCTACGGCTGCAAAGGCATATAAAGAGAAGGGAATCTCGTCTATTGTTGTGGCAGAGGACAACTACGGCGAAGGTTCAAGCCGTGAGCACGCTGCAATGGAACCGCGCTTCCTGAATGTGAAAGTTGTTCTTGCCAAGAGCTTTGCCCGCATTCATGAGACCAATTTGAAGAAGCAGGGTATGCTTGCGTTGACATTTGCGGATAAGAATGACTATGAAAAGGTACAGGAAGATGACCGTATCAGTGTACTTGGACTTAACGAGTTTGCTCCTGGTAAACCGCTTACTGTGGTTTTGAAGCATACCGACGGTACGACAGACACATTCGCGGCCGTGCATACTTACAACGGAGCACAGATAGAGTGGTTCAAATCGGGTAGTGCCCTTAATTATAGTTCGCTGGCAAAGTAAGCACAAATAGAGGCTGACAGGCATGAGATGAGACTTCTAATATGAGTTTAAGGTATTATATATAAATAAGGTATAAAAGAGAATATGGCAAAAATAACAAAACAGAACGGCGTTTTGACCGTTCCGGATATAGCGACAATCCCGTTTATCGAAGGTGATGGAGTAGGCGCAGAGATAACACCGGCGTGTCAAATGGTGATAGATGCGGCGGTAGAAAAGGCTTATAATGGCAGCAAAAAGATAGAATGGAAAGAAGTCCTTGCAGGTGGAAAAGCATTTGAACAGACAGGAGAATGGCTTCCGCAGGCCACTATCGATGCTTTTCAGGAGTATCTGGTAGGCATCAAAGGCCCTCTTATGACACCCGTAGGAGGCGGTATTCGTTCGCTCAATGTGGCTTTGCGCCAGACACTTGACCTGTATGTTTGCCAGCGACCGGTGAAATATTTCAATGGTGTCGTTTCCCCGGTGAAGACTCCGGAAGATGTGGATATGGTTATCTTCCGTGAAAACACCGAAGATATATATGCAGGAATAGAGTGGGAGGCAGGCTCGGATGAGGCAAAGAAGTTCTACAAGTTCCTGTCAGAGGAGATGGGAGTGAAGAAAGTACGCTTCCCGGAGACTTCCGGATTCGGTGTAAAGCCTGTATCGAAGGAAGGTTCTGAGCGTCTTATACGCAGCGCAATAGAATACGCTTTGGCTCATAATCTGCCGTCTGTTACTCTTGTTCACAAGGGAAATATTATGAAATTTACTGAGGGCGGATTCAAAAAGTGGGGCTATGAACTTGCCGAACGCGAGTATTCGGAAGAGTTGAAGTCTGGAAAACTGGTTGTTAAGGATTGTATCTGCGATGCTTTCCTTCAGAATGCACTTCTTAAACCGAAGGATTATAGCGTTATTGCAACTATGAATCTTAACGGCGATTATGTGAGTGATATGCTTGCTGCACAGGTCGGAGGTATCGGTATTGCTCCTGGTGCTAATATTAATTATACATCAGGTCATGCTATTTTCGAGGCAACACACGGAATAGCACCAGATATTGCCGGGCAGAATAAAGTTAATCCCTGCTCAATAATCCTTTCTGCAGTAATGATGCTTGACTATATGGGATGGAACGAAGCGGCATCACTTGTTACTTCCGCTATGGAAAAATTGTTTGGAGAAGGCTATGCAACAACCGATTTAGCACGGTTCATGGAGAATGGTAAGCCTATGGGAACTAAGGAGTTTGCGGAGAAACTTGCAGCAGAACTCTAAACAGACAAAGTTTGTAATGTTTGAACTTATATATAGCTCTGGTAAGCCATATAAAAATTATGTTTTAGAGTTGTTGTTGAATAGCACCAGGCATTATATCCTAATATAAAAAGAATTTAATTATGAATAAGGAATATTTGATATATAAATTGTCGGATGAGGTAAAGAATTCTTGTAAGATTGATAATGAACTCTTTTCCGAGTACGGCGTTAAGCGCGGATTACGCAATGAAGATGGTTCTGGAGTTCTTGTAGGACTTACTAATATTGGTAATGTAGTGGGATATGAGCGTGATGAGAAAGGAAATTTGAAGCCTACGAATGGTAAACTCTTTTACAGAGGATATGAACTTGATGATCTCGTAACGCCTTTGTTACATGAGAAACGTTTCGGATTTGAGGAGATTGCATTCCTTTTGCTTTCCGGAAAGTTGCCTGACAAGGAAGAATTGTCGGCATTCCGTGAGTTGTTGAATGACAATATGCCGCTTGACCATCGTACAATAGTTCATATTATAGACCTTGAAGGCTCGAATATTATGAATATTCTTGCACGTTGCGTGCTTGAAATGTACACTTTCGATCCTAATCCGGATGATATTTCGCGCGACAATCTCATGCGTCAGAGTATAGAGTTGATAGCCCGTTTCCCGACGATTATCGCATACGCATATAATATTTATCGCCATTCTGTGCAAGGAAGGAGTCTGCATATACGCCATCCGAAAGAGAATCTGAGTATCGCGGAGAACTTTCTTTATATGTTGAAAAATGAAGATTATACCGAGCTTGATGCCAGGATGCTTGACCTTTTACTCATTATTCAGGCGGAGCATGGTGGTGGTAACAACTCTACTTTCACGGTTCGTGTTACGAGTTCAAGCCGTACAGATACGTATTCGTCTATCGCTGCAGGTATTGGGTCTCTGAAAGGCCCGTTGCATGGTGGCGCCAATATCAAGGTGATAAATATGTTCCATCATTTGAAAGAGCAGATTCATGATTGGACTAACATAGATGAGATTGATACATATATTAACCGTATGCTTAATAAAGAAGCGTATGACCGTTCTGGATTGGTATATGGAATTGGTCATGCGGTCTATACGATGAGCGACCCTCGTGCTATAGAACTGAAACGCCTTGCTGGAGAACTCGCTAAGGAGAAGGGCCGTGAGGATGAATATGAATTCTTGAAACTCATAGAGCAGGAAGGCATCAAGTGTGTAAGCAATCATCGTAAGACAAAGAAGCCTATCTGTGCTAATTTAGACTTTTATAGTGGTTTCATATATGAGATGATTGGTCTGCCACAGGAAATATATACTCCGATATTTGCTATGGCTCGCATTGTTGGATGGACTGCCCATCGTATAGAGGAACTAAATTTTGAGGGACGCAGAATAATCCGTCCGGCTTATAAGAATATACTTGGCAAATTTGATTATGTTCCACTTCAGGATAGATAAATTCGATAATATCAAATTGTAGGACATAAATAGTTATTGGCTTTCTCTGATATTTTGGAGGAAGCCAATTTCTTTTTGGCTTGATATTATCTTTAGTCTTAATATTATATCTTCTAATAGTTCTTTATTATGTCTTCATGCTTCTTGCGTTGCTTTCGGTTCATTGGAGACTTCTTGAATAAAGAGAAGAAATCAAATGACATGAGACCGCCACCGGGCGAATACGACTTCGCGTCTTCTATCATTTTCTTCGTGCTTTGGGACATATGAGGCCGTTTCCCCCAAACCACAACTTCCTCAAGAGTGTGCATCTTAGGCAACATATATATAGTATCCGTCATTTCTTCCTTCTTCAAAGTAATCGCCATATACTTGCCATGGGAGATTGTCGCACTTTGAAAATTGGCGTATATGGTAAAGTCTCCAAGCCAGTTTGTTGTTGCTACTTTGTTTGTATTAGTGTATATTTTTACGTCTCTGATAGGAAGTCCGGTTTCAATATCTGCTATTACACCGTGAGTTTGTGCCGATGCAACAGTCAATAATAACACCAATATACATATACAAAGTAGCCTTTTCATGCCTTTTTTATTTGACACAAAAGTACTTTATTTCTAATATTTGAACAAATTAATTGCTGATTATTAGGCGATATTAAGATATATTTAAAGCGAATTCCGCTATATTCGTTGTCTTGCAGAATTCGCTTTAATCAAAATTATTCCTCTTCTTCGTTAGTCTTGAGAATGATACTTGTAGCGCCGATTGTGAAAAGTGTGCCGTTTGATATGACACGTTTCTCACGGTCACCAAGTATTTCGTTATCGACGAATGTTCCAGTATAGCTTGGACCATCGCGCAAAATATATTTAAGATTGCCCTTTTTGTCGCGACTGACATTGATGGTGCAATGCGTCATGTCAATACTTGGATCTACTGTTTCTATGGGGCAATTAATCGGATTTCCTTTCTGATAACGTCCAATGACATTATCTCCCATTCTTAAAGGTATAACCTGTTTATAGTGAAACACATTCTCTATTACAACGATAGAGCCGTATTTCATGTCTTCGATGTTCTCTTCCGGATTTTCTTCCTTTTGGGTATTGCGGAGTTTGCTTACGCCTATGCGTATTCCGAATTGCTTTCCACATTCAGGACATTCAAAAACAAGCGATTGCCCGGTCTTATATTGTTTTTCATCAAACGTGATGAAGTTGTCGCATTTAGGACATCTTACGCGTTTCATTATTTATTCTTATCGATTTTTGTTACCCATCCTTGATTGAAATGTGCATTGCCTTGCATCTTGTTTAGTGCAGAATAGGCATCAGCTTCGGTCGGATAATAGCCATATACGACTTTCACATTTCCATTACTACCTTCGATTATAGAACTTTCAAATCCCTCCTTTTTCAGTTGCGCAGTAAAATTCTTAGCATTATCAAGCTGCACATGGCTGCAAAGAACGATACTCCAATGTGTCGCATCAGCCTTAGTCGCATCTTTTATAGATTGCGTATTTTGTACGGGAGTTGGTTTGTTGATGTTCTCTGTATTTGCTTTTGGTGAAGATACAACCGCCTTCGGAGTCGGTTTTGCAACTTTCTTACTTGGCGTGTAAGTTTTCTTTAGAGTCTCGGTGCTTGAAAGTACATCACGAAGGATGCCACTTTCAGCCTTTTCCGTAATAACACCTTTGCTGTTATGGCTGATAGGTGATGTTATAATAAATGAGAATACAATGATGGCAGCGGCTACTGCAACATTGCGAATAGCACTAAGACGTATGTTTACAGTTTTATGTTTCTTGTCGGATGAGGAGTCAATGTATATGATACCTCTTGTGTTATTGCTTGTTTTCTCATTCTCTTCCTGCAAGGAATTTTGTTTCTGCGTGATGCTGAAACCACTAAGTCCGTAGAACTCCGGTGTAAGAATTCCAGCCTCACATGGTACGAACTCGATATTGCCCTCATTGTTTATTTTCAGAGTTCCTATACCATTCAACTCATAATGTCCTTCTTCCTCAATACATTTCAGCATGGTTTTCACATCATTCTCTATGCGTTGGATGGCAGTAGGATAACTGATGTCGTATGCCTCAACGTATGATTGAGCGAGAAGAGAGTCGTTCATTTTCAGTTGCTGATTGAATCCGAGAGTGCGCAATGGCGGCAAAAACATATTGTCATTGCTGTCAAAACGGGCATTAACGTGATGTGCAACGAAGCCTCCAAGCCCCGGTACAATCACGCAATCATTGCCTAAAAGCAAGATCTCAATATGTCTTTCTAATTCAATCATGTTTGCAAAATTATGATTTTTCTATGAATAATGCAAATTTTATCTTTGTTTTCCGATGCAGAAAGTTCACTTACCGATGCAAAAGCGGCTGAAAATATTCCCAAGAACTTCATCTGTGGTGATTTCTTCGCCTGTTATTTCTGCTAAATAATTGATGCAAAGGCGGAGGTCTTCACTGAGAATGTCGCCGCTGAGTCCAAAACCGAAGCCGTCAATGACACGGGAAATACACTCGTGGGAACGGACAAGCGAATCGTAATGACGGGCTGATGTTACAATCACATCATTTTCTTTTATTTCCGGAATGTCTGATTTTTGATATATAATATCCCGCAGAAGATTCGTGTTGATAGCAACTTTTGCACTTATACCGATTGTTTCGGCATTTGGGAAAATGTGGCTTAATTGAGGTGTCAAATCCATCTTGTCAATTTTATTGTTGACAATGATGAGTTTCTTGCCATGACATAGCGATGTGATTCTTTCCACTTCTTCCTCTGACGGAACTTCGTCAAAGAGCCATAATACTATCGTGGCCTCGTCAATCTTACGATAAGTACGCTCAATACCTATTTGTTCTATCTTGTCAGCTGTCGCCCGTAGGCCGGCAGTATCAATAAATCTGAATGTTACGCCATTTATATCTATTGTGTCTTCTATGACATCGCGCGTCGTACCATGTATATCACTCACGATAGCCTTATCCTCTCCACACAGTAAATTCAGTAATGTACTCTTGCCGACATTCGTCTTTCCGGCTATTGCCACAGGAATTCCCTGCTTTATAGCCCTGCCGGATGCGAAGGTTGAAGCAAGTCGTGTGATGTGCTTGTCTATCTCTTTAGACAGCCGGAGCAGTTCCTCGCGGTTGGCAAACTCCAGTTCTTCGTGATCGCTAAAGTCGAGTTCCAATTCCAAAAGAGAGGTGATATTGAGTAGCTGTTTCCGCAAATCAGATAATTCTGTGCTGATATTACCACGTAACTGACCTATTGCTATCTTATGCGTGGCACTGTTTGAGGCTGCGATGAGGTCTGCCACAGCCTCTGCCTGACTCAAATCCATCTTGCCATTTAGGAATGCGCGCTGAGTATATTCACCCGGCAAAGCCTGTCGGCATCCGTTCTCGATGAGCAGACGGATAACAGTATTAAGTATATAGCGCGAACCATGACATGATATTTCTACCGACTCTTCTCCCGTATATGTGTGTGGTGCGCGGAAGATTGTAATAAGCACATCGTCGATTACGTTTCCTCCGGCATCGACAATATTGCCGTAATGTACCGTATGTGAATGTACTTTGCTTAAGGAAACATTCTTCTTTGCATCGTCGGAAGCCATTCTTTTGAAAACCTTTTCCGCAATATCTATGGATTTGTTTCCTGAGATACGAATTATTCCAATAGCCCCTCCGGCCGGTGTTGCGAGGGCACATATCGTGTCATTTGTCATTTTGTCTTTTCTTTCTTAATACTTTTGTGAGTATTCCATATATTTTATATATAATAAGGTGTAATTACGCGCCTTATTAATAATACTTACTTCAGTTCTTTTTCAAAGAATGTCGCAATCTGTCGTAGCAGATGGTTGCGTGTGTTACCTCCGTAAATGCTATGATTCCTATTCGTGTATAGAATTTCCTTGAAGTCTTTATCTGCTTGCACCATAGCTTCGGCATATTCATACGAGTTCTGCGGATGCACATTATCGTCTGCCACACCATGACAAAGGAGCAACGCACCGTGCAAATTATTCACTCTGTCGATTGGATTAGTGGCGTAACCCGTCGGATTCTCCTCGGGTGTACGCATATAACGCTCTGTATAAACCGAGTCATAGTATTTCCAATTAGTAGGAGGAGCAACGGCGACACCGGCCTTAAACACCTTGCGGCCTTCACTCATACTCATCAGCGTATTGAAACCACCATAACTCCAGCCCCATATTCCGATATTGCCGGCATCCACGTATGGCTGTTTCCCGAGCCATATAGCGGCCTCGACCTGATCTTTAGACTCTAAGTCGCCAATCTTAAGATACGTGCATTTCTCAAATTCCGAGCCTCTTGCACCCGTTCCGCGTCCGTCAACGCAAACGACAATAAAGCCTTTTTGTGTGAGATAATAGTCGAACATACCGCCTTGTCCCATAGACCCGATGTTCCAACTGTCTGTAACCTGCTGGCTGCCGGGACCGCTATACTGGAACATAACCACGGGGTATTTCTTTGTTGCGTCGAAGTTTGTCGGCTTCAACATCCATCCGTTCAGTTTTATTCCCTCGGATGTAACGAAACTGAACATTTCTTTTTCGGCGAGATTATATTTTGCCAACTTGTCTTTAAGCTCTTTGTTGTCTTCCATTATGCGCAGGGCCTTTCCCGTGTTGGAGCATACTGAGAATACATAAGGAGTGTTGCGGTTGCTCCAAATATTGATGAAATACTTGAAATCACCCGAGAATACCGCACTGTTCCATCCGCTTTGTCCGCTCAGTTTCTTCTTCGTTCCGTTTTTATAAACGGCATATACCTCGCGGTTCATCGGACTTTCTGCCGCTGCCTGCAAATATATAGTACCGTTTTTCTCATCATATCCGTATATGCTTGTTACGTCATAGTCTCCCTTTTCCAACTGTTTTATCATTTTGCCGTTATAGTCATACAAATATGTGTGCATGAATCCGTCGCGGTCGCTTGGTATGATGATATGGTCTTTTGTGAAAGATATAGCCTCCATAGCTTCCTCCTTAACGTATTTGGGCACACTCTCTTCGATAATAATCCTGCAATTTCCATTAAGCGGATTGGCTTCATAAAGTCGCAGAACATCCTGATGGCGGTTCATAGTATAAATTATGATTGTCGAATAACCCCTCTTTTCAGAAGCCGGAATAGTCTTAATTCTTGGTATGTATCCGTCTTTGTCAAGCGGTAATTCGTATTTTGCAGTCTTTCCGTTTGTGAGATTATAGCACCATGCCGATACTACCGAATTGTCATGTCCGGCTTTCGGGTATTTGTATGTGTATTCGCCTGGATAATCTACATAGTCTTTCTGTGCCGGTTTGTCTCCCTTAAACAACTGTAAAGACACTGTTTTCACTTTGCTTTCGTCGTACTTAATCCAGCTTAGAGATATTCCGTCGTTACTCCATGCCATGGCATTGTTGAATCCGAATTCCTCCTCGTTCACCCAATCGGGTATGCCGTTGATAATCTCGTTCTTCTTACCGTCTGTTGTTACCTGTGTTTCCGTTGCTCCATCGGTGATAAATATGTTGTTGTTTCTCACGAATGCGATGTGCTTGGAGTCGGGAGAGAAAGTCGGAATTTGCTGTGCACCATTCTCCGACAACTTCTTTACGCTCTTGTCTTTCACATTATATATATAATATTCTGCCGTGAACGAGCGTCTGTATATCCTCTTTCTTTCCGTTTCTATCAACAGGGTCGCACCGTCCGGACTTATTACGTAGTCGCTGATTCTGTGCAGGTCTATTGCTTTTATGTCGTTGGTGTCAAACAAAATTCCAGTTTCTTTTCCTGTCTTGAACGAGTATTTTATGATCTTGTCGCCCTCATTGCTGATGCGGGCATACTCGTCGGTGCCTTTTATCGGATTGATACCATTGACATAAGTGGCCGAGAACTTGCCGCCGGTAATGTCATGCAGCGAGATTGGCTCCGTTGCAATTATTTCAGTACTCATAAGCAACGCTGTAAAAAAAGATAGTATTTTCTTCATTATTTTGCCGGATGATAAGTTGTTAATATCAATTTGGATAGTGTTAAGTGCAAAGGTACGCATTTTTTTGATTACTTTTGTCCTCGATTAAAATAAATATTGAATGAGCGGAAAGAAATTGTATAATGATTTTGGAAGTTGGATAAGGACAAAGTTTCCTTATAAAGTGCAGAAAATTTCCATTGACGCAGGCTTCTCATGTCCCAATCGTGACGGTCGTGTAGGGGTGGGAGGGTGCATCTATTGCGATAACCGCACATTCAATCCCTCATACTGTATGGGCAGCAAAAACATCACCGATCAACTGAATGCCGGCAAGCAGTTCTTTGCCGCCAAATATCCGGAAATGAAATACCTTGCTTATTTTCAGGCTTTCACCAACACATACGCTTCTCTCGACGCGTTAAAACGGATGTATGAGGAGGCTTTAGCGGTTGAAGATGTTGTGGGATTGGTTATCGGCACGCGACCCGATTGCGTGTCTGGCGAATTGCTCGACTATCTTGCGGATTTGTCTCGGTCGGTGTTTGTACTTGTTGAATACGGAATAGAGAGTGCCAATGATGATACGCTGAGACTTATAAACCGCGGGCACGACTTCGCCTGTGTGCAGCGAGCCGTGGCCTCGACCGTCGGGCGTGGCATCCTTTGTGGCGGTCATATCATTCTTGGTCTGCCCGGTGAAGACGATTCAGAGATTATCCGGCAGGCCCACTTGATTTCTTCCTTGCCTTTGGATATACTGAAAATCCATCAGATGCAGATTGTCCGCGGCACGAAATTGGCTGATATGTATGCTGAGAATCCTTTCCGTGTGTTTTCTGTCGAGGCCTACATAGAGCTGCTTGCTGAGTATATACAGCACCTCCGACCATCACTTGTGCTCGAAAGATTCGTCAGTCAGTCACCTTCCGATATGCTGATAGCTCCTAAATGGGGATTGAAAAATTATGAGTTTACCAATCTTCTCGATAATTATTTGCGTAAGAAAGGCATTTGTCAGGGAGCGAAAGCCGAATAGTTGTCCATGAGCAACAAATCCTCATACGATGTCTTGGGATGGCTCTTCATGAATTTATGTACTGCGCTCACATATTTGCTTCTATAGAAGCGGCGCTCCAAAGCATGGTTTACAACCCATTGTATCTTGCCTACATATAAGTCGCGCTCCATCTGCGACCTCGTCTCGAAGCCCTTTGGCGGATATACGCTCATAAGATAAAAGCTCAGACAGTCGGGCGATATATATTCCCGGCTCATCTGTTGCAACTGGCTTTTTGAGTAGTTAAACTTCTTATAGATGGGATAGTTCGGGCCAAGATATTTGTCGAGTGAGATTCCGATAATCTGATTGCCCAATACAATACTTTGGTCTAATGCCGATATTTGCGTATAAACTCTTGGTATTTCAATTCCGGGGAAGAACTTTTGCAGATTGGCAAAGGCTGTATTTAGTTCTGCATTGATGTCATCCATGTTGGTAAACTCCGCCTGCGTGTCGGCAAGTAGTGTCTGCAATGTCGTGTCTTGATAGAGCTTCAAGAACTTCGTGTTTATCTCAGGGTCTGTAACTTCGCCTATTTGCAACACACTTTCCAGCAATGTACGTGTGGCAATAGGATATTCGGTGTTCATTTCTTGCAATGCAGAAAAATCACCGGTAGTAAGATAACGGTATTCTAAGCGGTCGTATCTGATGACAGATACTAATTGTGATTGCTCTTCTTCCTCTATCGGCTTAAATTTCAACTCGCAAGATGATAGTAGAATTGCCAAGAGAAGGAGTGTTAAACAACTATTTAACTTTTTCAATTTACAGTGGAATATCATTATTATTGTATTTGCAAAATTACCAAAAAACATTTTCTTACACAAACATTTTGCAAAAAAATGTTACTTGTTAGTTCTGAAAAGTTATATTTTATGTGTTTGCGCTTTCTTTTTTACTTATTTTTGGAGCGTTTGTTGTTGGCAACGAAATATCGTGAGAGTATAAATTGGGGCTGTTTAATGTGGGTATAAAGTTGTACTTTAATTTTCAGTTTCCCAAGCATTTCGTTATATGTGGTTCGGAATACTCTCATTTCCTTCTATGAACTTATCACAGAACTGCTTCTTTTTACTCTCTTATTTCTTCATTTTTCAGACTTGTTTTGTAAAGAAAATTCATCAAAATTATCCCTCTGAGAAGTTGATTCTACGATGTAAACGAGTGTTAAATATAGGTCTCGTTACTCATTTTCGCTGATTTTCCGACCTCAAAAATCCAAACTCAGAACTCAAAATTCGTAACTCAAAATTCCAAAAGTGCCTCCGTTAGAAAAAATCAGAGCTATTTTTCTCCAAAAATTGACGTTCCCGAAAACATCGAAAAACGCCGTTTTTGCCCGATTTAACGTTTGTTAGTTCTCAAAAGTGGCACTTTTAGAGTGCGTTTTAGGCCGTTTTGGAGTGCAACGGAGCCTCCGTTGAAGCCCCAAAGTGGCTCCGTTGGCGTCTAACGGAGCCACTTTGGCAATGTAACGATGTGTATTTTGTGTTCTAAAAGTGGTATTTTTTATAAAATATCGAGATAAGTCTCTGGTCGTCAGAGGTTTAGGCTAAAATCAACCAAAAAGCCGTATTTTTGCTTTTTTGAGCACTTGGAAGATTTCGTTTGCAAATTCGCAATTCTGAGAGCGATACTTGTAAAGATTTTTGACAGCTGGGCGAGGGGTAAAAAGAGAGACGAGAAGAGTGGGGATGTAGGCATGGAGAAAGTGGTAAATGTGTGTTGAAATTTGGTAAAAACAATCATATATAATGAAAAGTGATAAAGAAAATCAATTTAGGAATGGTAAAGTCAACTGAATTTATTAATTTTGCAGAAGATAGGCCGCACTTCGGCAAATATAAATTACAATCTATGGTAGACGTAAAGATAAAGGATGAGGTTTTGCAGAAAGCAGCCGCGGAAGGTATGGATGTTTTTGTTGGCGCGTTTGTGAATGCGATAAACGATGCTATCGGTGGAACTCTGACTGCTGAGACTATGGCAGAGCTTAATGCAGACCAGATAACATTGCTTGCATGGGATATTCTTCATAAGGAGGTGATGGATGGCGGATTTGTGCAACTGATACACAACGGTTATGGCGCGTTCATATATAAGAATCCTTTTGCCGTGGCTATGAAAGGCTGGGGGCTTATAGAACTTTGCCGGATGATAAGGAAATCCCATGCTTTGTATAACAAATATCATGAGGAAATAGAAAAAGACTGCACCGATGAGGAGTTCATGGCGCTGTTTGAACGAATGTCGGAATTTGACGATTTCGATGATAAATTCGTGGAAAACGAGGAGCAATGGACTGATGAAATCGCACATTACATAGACGATAACATCGAGAAGTTCGCGACAATAGTTAAATAATCGGTTTTTCATTCCTGTCTGGCAATGCACGAACTGCCGATGTGGAGATTTTAGGATAAGAAGATGAATAAAGATGAATTAGAACTCCGTAAGAAGAGTCCGGTACAGATAAGAAACAAGAAAGCATCGTTCGAGTATTTCTTTGTAGATACTTATACAGCCGGAATCGTACTCACGGGAACCGAAATAAAGTCGATACGCTTGGGTAAGGCTTCGCTTGTAGACACATTCTGCTATATAAATAATGGTGAGATATGGGTGAAAGGCATGAATGTGTCGCCGTATTTCTATGGCTCTTACTCAAACCATGAGGCCAAGCGCGACCGCAAATTGTTGCTCACAAAGCGTGAAATACATAAGTTGCAGGAAGCTACTAAGGCCGTTGGATTCACCATCGTTCCAACGCTTGTCTTTATCGATGATAAAGGGAGGGCAAAGATGGACATCGCTCTTGCCCGCGGAAAAAAAGAGTTTGATAAGCGTCAGACTCTGAAAGAGAAGGAAGATAGGCGGGAGATGGACAGGGCGATTAAGCGGTTCTAATTGCGGAAAGGTTGTAAAGATATATATGTTTTCAGGTAATTTGCCAATACGTGATAATTGCCATATTAAGTTTAGAGCATGAGAAAAGCAATAAAAGACAGAATCCTTATCCTCGACGGAGCGATGGGGACTATGATTCAGTCGTATAATCTTACGGAAGCAGACTTCCGTGGAGAACGGTTCGCAGATGTTCCGGGGCAGATGAAAGGCAATAATGACGTGTTGAATCTTACACGTCCGGATGTGATTCTCGACATACATAAGAGGTATCTCGCAGCCGGAGCGGACATCATTGAGACCAACACATTCTCGTCGCAGCGCATTTCGGAAGCCGATTATCATTTGGAGGAGTTTAGCCGGGAGATGGCATACGAGGGGGCGCGCCTTGCCCGCAAGATGGCTGATGAGTTCTCAACGCCGGATAGACCTCGGTTTGTAGCCGGTAGTATCGGACCGACAAACAAGACCTGTTCCATGTCGCCCGACGTAAACGATCCGGCTGCGCGCGATATAACATACGACACTTTGTTTTCTGCCTACTCAGAACAAATATCTGCGTTGATAGATGGCGGCGTTGACGCATTGCTCATAGAGACTATTTTCGACACTCTCAACGCTAAAGTTGCGATAGATGCGGCAGTTTGCGAGATGACGAAAAAGAGAGTGGAGCTTCCTTTGATGCTCAGCGTAACGGTGAGTGATATTGCCGGTAGAACGCTGAGTGGCCAGACTTTAGACGCTTTCCTTGCAAGTATTTCTTCTTATCCTATATTCTCGGTCGGTTTGAACTGTTCTTTTGGAGCTGTTCAGATGAAACCGTTTCTCAGAGAACTTGCGGAGAAAGCACCTTATTATATAAGTGTGTATCCTAATGCCGGCCTTCCTGATGTTATGGGAAATTATGATGAGACACCGGAAAATATGGCGGCGCATATAGGTGAGTTCGTGGATGAGGGCTTGGTTAATATCATAGGCGGCTGTTGCGGTACGACTGATGAGTTTATTGCGAGATATGTTCCTATTGTTGCAGGCAAACAGCCTCATATTCCTGTTGCGTGTCCTGCGACGATGTGGTTGTCGGGGTTGGAACTGCTTGATGTTACTCCCGATGTCCGCTTTGTCAATGTCGGCGAACGTTGTAATGTGGCAGGAAGCAGGAAGTTTCTCAGGCTTATTAATGAGAAACAATACGATGAGGCAATAAGCATCGCGCGTCGTCAGGTGGCTGATGGCGCACTCGTGATAGATGTTAATATGGATGACGGATTGCTCGATGCTAAGGCTGAGATGGTGAATTTCCTGAATAGAATAGCCGCAGAACCGGATATTGCCCGAGTTCCCGTAATGATTGACTCGTCGGATTGGAGTGTGATACTTGCTGCATTGAAGTGTGTTCAAGGTAAGAGCATTGTCAATTCTATATCTTTGAAAGAGGGTGAGGAAGTGTTCTTAAGCCATGCGCGAGACGTCCTTAGATATGGTGCGGCCGTCGTTGTGATGTGTTTTGATGAGCAAGGGCAGGCCACTTCATACGAGCGGCGTATAGAGATAGCCGAGAGAGCTTACCGGTTGCTGGTGGATAAGGTCGGCATGAATCCGCTCGACATTATATTCGATCCGAATGTTCTCGCTATTGCAACAGGTATTGAGGAGCATGACAGTTATGCTTTGGATTTCATAAGAGCTACGAAATGGATACGTGAGAACCTGCCGGGAGCGCACGTCAGCGGTGGCGTGAGCAATCTTTCTTTCTCTTTCCGCGGAAATAACTATATACGCGAGGCTATGCATTCAGTGTTCTTGTATCACGCAATAAATAACGGTATGGACTTCGGTATCGTAAATCCCGCTACTAAAGTAACTTATGAGGATATACCTAAAGAATATCTTGCGGTAATAGAGGACGCAATATTGAACAGTAATCCCGGAGCTGCGGAACGTCTTATAGAGTTGGCAAGTAAGCTAAAGGAAGAACAAGACTCAGCCAAAAACGCTATGAAAGCGGGAGATGTCGGTAAGTCTGTCGTGGCACAAGACGTCTGGCGTAAAGATTCGGTGGATGCCCGTCTGAAATACGCATTGCGTAAAGGCTTGCCCGACTATTTAGAAAGAGATATCCGTGAGGCTTTGAGTGTATATCCCAATGCTGTTGGTGTCATATCCGGACCGCTGATGGATGGCATGAATGAGGTGGGTACGCTCTTTGGTGAAGGCAAAATGTTTCTGCCTCAAGTGGTGAAGACGGCTCGTGTAATGAAGCAGGCTGTGTCGATATTGCAGCCCCATATTGAATCGGAACGCACAGAGAAGGCTGCTAAAATGGGGAAAATATTATTGGCTACGGTGAAAGGAGATGTGCATGACATAGGTAAGAATATTGTAGGTGTTGTGTTGGCGTGCAACAATTATGAGGTTGTGGATATGGGTGTCATGGTTCCGGCGGAGCAAATTGTGCGTAAGGCAATAGATGAGAAGGTGGATATTGTTTCGCTTAGCGGTTTGATAACTCCAAGCCTTCAAGAGATGGTGAATGTGGCGAAAGAGATGGAAAACGCAGGACTTGATATCCCGATCATGATAGGCGGTGCCACAACCAGCAAACTATATGTGGCTTTGAAGATAGCTCCGGTATATCGCGGTCCTGTCCTGTGGATGAAAGACGCAAGTTGTAATCCACTTGCTGCCGCTAAACTTCTCGATGAAAAGGAAAGAAAACAATATATTAGGACCATATATGACGAGTATGAAACCTTGCGGAGTGGCTATGAAAATGAGAAAAACAAGTCGTTAACACTCGAAGAGGCAAGAGGTAATAAGTTGAATCTGTTTAATTAAATAGGAATGATAAAGAATATAATATTTGATTTTGGTGGCGTAATTGTTACCATAGACCAGCAGCAAGCCGTTAGACGGTTTGAGGAAATAGGCTTGAAAAATGCTGCGGAGTGCTTAGACCCTTATACACAATCCGGTATATTTGGGGATTTGGAAGAAGGTAAAATAACTGCGGAAGAGTTTAGGGTGGAACTCTCTGATATGGCCGGTAAGGAACTGACGTTCGATGATTGTAAGTATGCTTGGACGGGATACTGCAAAGAATTGCCTAAAAGGAACTTACAGGCTTTGAGGGAATTAAAGGCGAAAGGCTATCGGTTGATACTTTTGTCTAATACTAATCCTTTTATGATGGATTGGGCAGATAGCGAATATTTCGATGGAATGGGAAATCCGGTATCGTCTTATTTCGATTCTATGTATCGTAGTTATGAGGTGAAAATGATGAAGCCTGACGAAAAGTTCTTTCAGTATGTAATAGATACGGAGAAGATAAACATGGATGAAACCTTGTTTGTGGATGATGGGCCTCGCAATGTTGCAGTTGCAGAGAGAATCGGAATACACACTTTTTGCCCGGAAAACGGTAAAGATTGGACTGCTGAAATATACAAACATCTTCTTTAATAGTTGTAATGCAATACACTGATTTAGAACTTATTCGCACAATACAGAAGATAATAGAGTTCCTCGGAACTTTTGCTTTTGCCATATCGGGAATACGTCATGCTGCGGCAAAGCATTTTGACTGGTTTGGCGGGTATGTGTGTGGCTTCGCTGTTGCCATCGGTGGAGGTACAATTCGGGATGTGATGCTTGGCGTTACCCCATTTTGGATGTTAGACCCTATATATGTTATATGTACTGGAATAGCCTTGCTTACAATAGTAGTTTTCGGTCGTTTTATGACCCGGTTGAGCAACGCCTGGTTCGTGTTCGACACGCTTGGCTTGGCGTTGTTTACGATTGCGGGAATACAGAAAACGATAACTCTTGGACATCCTTTTTGGGTCGCGATAATAATGGGATGCATTACGGGAGCAGCCGGTGGTATTATCCGTGACGTTCTGTTGAACAACGTTCCTGTGATATTCCATAAAGAAATATATGCGATGGCAAGTGTGGCAGGCGGTATTGCGTATTGGCTGTTAATATCTTTGGGATTTAGAGCAGAGGTGCCTGTGATGGCAACATTCGTCCTTGTGTGTGTAATACGCTTCTTGGCTGTGAGATATCATATATCTTTGCCGGTACTTCATGGTGAGAAGTGATTTTTTTACCATTTTCTTTGTCCTGTCATATATTAATACTAATTTTGCAACTGTTTTTATAATAAGAGTAAGATGGTTTTCAAGAAGAGAAGGAAGTGGCATTGCCTACCAGGACAGCCCCTTACAGAGCTTGATAAGAAAGTGATGTATTGGGAGAACAAGGGTAAGGAAGTGCCAACTCGTGATTTGATAAAAACTCCGGAACAAATTGACGGTATAAGAAAAAGCGGTGTCGTGAATACCGGAGTCCTTGATGAGGTGGCAAAGCATATACACGTGGGTATGAGTACACTTGAAATAGACACAATATGTCATGATTATTGTGTGGCTCATGGTGCGGTGCCTGCGTGTCTCGGCTATGAGGGTTATCCTAAAAGTGTATGTACAAGCATCAATGAAGTAGTTTGTCATGGTATTCCAAAGGAAGATGACATATTGGAAGAAGGTGATATAGTTAATGTTGATTTCACTACTATACTTGATGGATATTATGCTGATGCATCGCGTATGTTCATTATCGGTAAGACAACACCCGAGAAAGAACAGCTTGTGCGTGTGGCAAAGGAATGTCTTGAAGTAGGTATGGAAGCTGCAAAGCCATATTCTTTTGTTGGAGATATAGGTCATGCGATAAAAAAACACGCGGATAAATATCATTACGGAGTTGTTCGCGACCTTTGTGGTCATGGGGTCGGATTGAAGTTTCATGAGCAGCCAGATGTCGTACATTATGGTTATCGCGGTACAGGAATGCTTCTTGTGCCGGGTATGGTGTTTACGATAGAGCCTATGATAAACATGGGAACGTGGGAAGTCTTTATAGATGCAGAGGACGAATATGGCTGGGAGGTGATTTCCGGCGATGAATTGCCATCTGCCCAATGGGAACATACGTTCCTTATGACTGAACATGGCGTGGAAATACTCGCGTATTAAATCTTGATAAGTTTTTGTATGGGCGATATATATATATTAGGTATAGAGAGCAGTTGCGATGATACGTCAGCAGCAGTGCTTAAAAATGGCGTATTACTTAGTAATGTAACTGCTTCGCAATCGGTTCATGAAGCATACGGCGGTGTTGTTCCGGAACTTGCATCAAGGGCGCATCAGCAGAATATAGTCCCTGTTGTGGACCAAGCTATAAAACGAGCCGGGATAGAAAAGGAACAACTATCGGCAATAGCCTTTACCCGTGGACCGGGATTGTTGGGCTCTTTGCTTGTCGGTGTAAGCTTCGCTAAAGGTTTTGCCCGCTCTCTTGGCGTACCGCTTATAGATGTAAATCATTTGCAAGGCCATGTGATGGCTCACTTTATTAAGGAAAGTGATGATGATACCTCGGCACCTCCGTTCCCGTTTTTATGTTTGCTTGTGAGTGGTGGTAATTCGCAGATCGTGAAAATTAATGCATACAATGATATGCAGATACTCGGGCAAACTATAGATGATGCTGCCGGTGAGGCTATTGATAAGTGTTCTAAGGTTATGGGACTTGGTTATCCGGGTGGGCCGATTATTGACAAGTTGGCTCGTATGGGAAATCCTCGCGCTTATACTTTTGCGGAGCCTCATATACCGGGGCTTGATTATAGCTTTTCGGGATTGAAAACCTCATTCCTTTATAGTTTGCGTAAGTGGATTGCTGATGATGCAGACTTCGTTGAGCATCATAAAGAGGATATTGCGGCAAGTCTGGAGTTTACAATTGTAGATATTTTGATGAAGAAATTGCGCAAAGCCGTAAGTCAAACAAAAATAAAACACGTTGCAGTTGCGGGAGGCGTGTCTGCTAATAATGGCCTGCGTAATGCTTTCCGGGAACATTCGGAGAAATATGGTTGGACTATATATATACCGAAATTCAGTTATACAACAGATAATGCGGCAATGATAGGTATCACGGGATACTATAAATATCTTGATAATGATTTTTGTTCCATAGATAAACCGGCATTTAGTAAAACGATATTAAAATAAGAACAATATGGGATTTGAAAGTAAAATAATAAGCAGAGAGATTGGAGATATATTATATGCGTCGGGACTTTCTGTCGCAACAGCCGAAAGTTGTACAGGAGGTAGGATAGGAGAGGGTATCATTGCCATTCCTGGAGCTTCCAATTATTACAAAGGTGGAGTGATAGCATACACTAATGAAATCAAAGAAAATGTGCTTGGAGTAAGTGCAGATCTTATAGATGAGCAAACAGCCGTGTGTGAAGATGTTGCTAAACAGATGGTGCTGGGTGCAATAAAGGTCATGAATACGGACTTTGCCATTTCTGCAACAGGCGTAGCTGGGCCGGGAGGAGGCTCTGCACAGATACCCGTGGGAACAATCTGGTTGGCTTGTGGCTCTGAAGACGATATCGTAACGATGAAACTTGTTGAAGATTTCGGTCGTGATATTAATCTTGCAATAGCGACAAATAAAGCCCTAAGACTGTTCTTGGACTACCTGAGAGACCGAGAAATTAAAGCTGAAGCACTGCTTAATGAAAAAAAACCTTAAAAGTTTAGATTATTTTAGAGAAAGCTTTGCTACTTCGGGAAAAGTTTGTAATTTTGCACCCTGTTTGGAATAGGTATCAATTAACGAATACAAAAAGTTAGATAGAAATGTCGAAAATTTGTCAAATTACAGGTAAGAAGGCACAGATAGGCAACAATGTGTCTCACTCAAAGCATCGTACAAAGAGAAGCTTTGATGTTAACCTGTTCAGCAAAAAATTCTACTATGTAGAAGAAGACTGCTGGATTAGCCTCAAGATTAGTGCAGCAGGTCTGCGCCTTATAAATAAATTAGGTCTTGACGCTGCATTGAAACAGGCTGTTGCAAAAGGCTATGTTGATTGGAAGGACATTAAAGTTATAGGAGATTAATATTTATGGCATCTAAGAAAGCAAAGGGCAATAGAGTTCAGGTCATCCTTGAATGCACAGAGATGAAGAATAGTGGTCTGCCCGGAACAAGTCGCTATATAACGACAAAGAACCGTAAGAACACTCCTGAACGCATGGAATTGAAGAAATACAATCCCATTCTTAAGAGAATGACTGTTCACAAGGAAATAAAGTAATAACAATTAAAACAGTTAAGACATGGCAAAGAAAGCGGTCGCTACCCTTCATGAAGGTTCAATGGATGGTCGCGCATATACAAAGGTTATTAAAATGGTGAAGAGCCCAAAAACCGGTGCTTATGTTTTCGATGAGCAGATGGTTCCTAACGAAGCTGTTAAGGATTTCTTCAAGAACTAATTGATTCTTATAAATATATCCAATGGGGACACGAATTATTTATATTCATGCCCCCATTTTTTTTGTTTCTATATGTAGTCTCATAATATAAAACGAATATCATTATCTATAAAGTCTGCTATGCCTTTCTTTTGACTTTATTGATTTAGCTCGTTTCTTAAAAATGGGGGAGTATATCCTTTCTTGCTTTTTGCGACTTCCTCCGGTGTTCCAACTGCCAATATCTCACCGCCTTTGCGTCCTCCCTCCGGACCTATGTCTATGACGTAGTCTGCCATTTTAATGACATCAAGGTTGTGTTCAATTATAATTACAGTATTTCCTCTGTCAACTATTTTTTTCAAAACATTCATTAATATGCGGATGTCTTCAAAATGCAATCCTGTCGTTGGTTCATCAAGAATATATAGGGTTTTTCCTGTATCGCGTTTAGATAGCTCGGTTGCGAGTTTCACACGTTGGCTTTCGCCTCCGGAAAGTGTTGTGCTTGGTTGTCCAAGTTTTATATATCCAAGTCCTACATCCTGTATGGTCTTTATCTTCTGTAATATATTTGGTACAGCTTCAAAAAAGTCAACAGCTTGATTTATCGTCATGTCTAAGACATCGGCAATAGATTTGCCTTTATACCTCACCTCCAGCGTCTCACGATTATATCTTTTTCCATGACATACTTCGCAAGGAACCATTACATCTGGGAGAAAATTCATCTCAATAGTTTTATAGCCATTTCCTCCGCACGCTTCACATCGCCCTCCACGGACGTTAAATGAGAAACGGCCGGGTTTGTATCCACGGATTTTGGCCTCGGGAAGATTGACGAACAAGTTTCTGATGTCGCTGAACACACCTGTATATGTTGCCGGGTTACTTCTTGGAGTTCGTCCTAATGGACTTTGGTCTACATTTACAACCTTATCGATGTTTTCAATTCCTTCAATCGCGTCGTATGGCATAGGCTTTTTAAGAGACCTATAGAAATGTTTCGAAAGAATCGGTTGTAAAGTCTCATTAATTAGGGTAGACTTTCCCGAGCCTGACACTCCTGTAACGACAATCAACTTGCCGAGTGGGAATTCCACATCTATATTCTTCAGATTATTTCCCTTAGCCCCTTTGATTTTTATATATTTACCGTTTCCTTTGCGTCGTTCTTTGGGAATTTGAATACTTTTCTTACCACTAAGATACATACCAGTAGATGTTCCGGAAGACTCCGGCAGTTCCAATAATTTATGCGGAATGCCTTGAAATACGACCTCGCCGCCTTTACGTCCGGCTTTAGGGCCAATGTCTACAATATAATCGGCAGCCAACATCATGTCCTTATCGTGTTCAACTACAATTACGGTATTTCCTAAATCGCGTAATTCTTTCAAGCTCTTTATAAGTCGTTCGTTGTCTCGCTGATGCAGACCGATACTTGGCTCATCAAGAATATATAATACGTTTACGAGTTGCGAACCAATCTGTGTGGCGAGCCTTATTCGCTGACTCTCTCCACCGGAAAGCGTTGCCGACTGTCTGTTGAGCGTCAGATAATCAAGTCCAACCTCTAATAAGAAATTTATACGCTTTTGTATTTCCTTTAGGATTTCTTCTGCAATTTTAAGTTGTTGAGGTTCCATGTGTTTATGCACCTCATTAAGCCACTCTTGTAGTTCTGCAATATCCATTGAGGCAAGTTCCGATATGTTTTTGTCCCAAATGCGATATGACAGCGCTTCACGGTTCAACCGGTTGCCATGACATTCCTGACACGTAGTTGTAGCAAGAAACTGGTCTGCCCATTTTTGTCCTGCTGCGCTATCGTCATTCTCCATTACGTTACGCAGATATTTTATGACGCCATCAAATGATACGAAGTAGTCGCTCGAGGTATGTACAAGTTCTTTGCTGATTCGAATGTTTTCCAGCGAACCATACAGGATTTCCTCAAGTGCGTCTTGCGGAATCTTATCGACGGTGGTCTTGATATTGCAATCGTATTTTTGCAGAATTCCATCAATCTGCCAGAAAATCATTTGGTTTTTATATTTTCCTAAGGGAACAATGGCACCTTCATGAATACTCAGCTTCTTGTTGGGAATGACCTTGTTTAAGTCAATTTCGTTTACGTATCCCAAGCCTTTACATTTCGGACACGCTCCTTCGGGAGAATTGAACGAAAATATATTGGGTGCCGGATCCTTATAGGCAATACCGGAGGTCGGACACATCAGGCGCTTTGAGAAATATTTTGCGCTGTTGTCGTCTTTGTCAAAAATCATTATGAGACCGTCTCCTTGCTTCATGGCGGTAGACACACTCTTGTTCAACCTCTTGTCATCCTTTGCTTGTACGCTCAGTTTGTCGATTACGACCTCGATATTATGGTTCTTATATCGGTCTACTTTCATGCCACGCGTTATCTCTTGTATCTCTCCATCGATTCTTATATAGAGATAACCTTTGCGTCGCATACTCTCAAACAATTCTCTGTAATGTCCTTTCCTGTTGCGTACTAAAGGAGCAAGTATGAATATTCGGTGTCCGTCATACTCGTTGAGAATCATTTCGATAACCTTTTCTTCGGTATATTTTACCATCTTTTCGCCTGTCATATAGCTGTATGCTGTGCCGGCACGTGCATACAGCAGACGCAGATAGTCGTATATTTCAGTTGTTGTACCCACTGTTGAGCGGGGATTCTTGTTAGTAGTCTTTTGTTCTATGCTTATTACAGGACTCAAACCGGTTATTTTATCAACGTCGGGGCGTTGCATATTGCCTAAGAAATTGCGTGCATAGGCCGAAAAGGTTTCAATATACCTTCTTTGTCCTTCGGCAAATAGCGTGTCGAACGCCAAAGAGGACTTACCCGAACCTGATAATCCAGTTATTACGGTAAGAGAATTGCGTGGTATTTCCACGTCAATGTTTTTAAGATTGTTGGCCCGTGCCCCCCATACGTTTATTTTGTTATTCTCTTTTTGCATCCTTTTACCTCATTATTAGTTAGAGAATATCTATTCTTTATTAGTTTATGTCTCCTGTTGATGAACTTTCTGTAAAACCTCTTAGAAGATTTACATCCCGTTTTATATTGAAGCTTCTTCCGTCAGCCCCTTTCGCTTTTACCAATACGAAATAAACGCCTTGCGCAACATTGCGCCCTTTGTATTTCCCATCCCATCCGCCGGCAGGGTCGTTCCATTCATATAATTTCGTGCCCCAACGGTTGAATATCGTAGCCTTGAACTCTACGATAGACTGGTAATTGCTTTTGGCTCTGTAAATGTCGTTTATGCCATCACCGTTTGGAGAGAAAGCATTTGGCATCTCTAAACGGCTTTCACTTATGGCAATACTTATCGGCATTTGTTCCGTTGTCCAGTATTCTTCGGTAAATTCAATGGTTTCATCGCCTTTAGTGAATGTGGCATAGCACGCAATTCTATGTGAACCTGCCATTGTGAATGTGTATTCCGTATCTTGTTCATATCTAATCAGATATGGTGTGTTATCGCCTTCTGTATAGAATCGCCATTCGTAATTTGCCGTCCATCCTTCATCGTTACTCGGGTTAGCCTGAAACTTGACATTCAGCGGTGCTGAGCCGGAATAACTTTCTCCCGAATGTATGCTCTCTTCTGTGCCGTCTTCTGTTGAATATGTGGCAACAGGGTCTATGTAAACGGATTGGGCAAATGCGCAATATCCGATGAAGAGAAGCATGAATGTAGATATTATATTTTTGTATGTCATTGTTTGTCGCTGTTATAACTTCATGCAAAAATACGAATTTATCTTCAATAAACATTACTTTTACAGAAAAAATGCCTACCTTTGCATATCTTACACTATGTAATAGTCTTTACAAATATATGCTTTTGCGGTTATTTAATGATAAATAAGTATAAAGAGATTATGGAGCGGATACTGAGGACTCTAATGATTATGACCTTGTCAGTCGTTTTTCTTAATGTAAGCGCGCAGACTTCAAAGTGGCGTGATGTGCATAAGGTTAAGAAGAGTGAAACACTTTTCGGCATAGCAAACGAGTATGGTGTTAGCATCCAAGAACTTATAGACGCCAATCCCGAGATGAAAAAAGCGGGTTATCAGTTGAAAAAGGGTGATTGGGTATTCGTCCCTTACGCTAAAAAGGGGGATAAGCAAATCCCGATGCAATCTGCTTCTCAACCGGCAAAGACCACAACTCCTGCGAATACTACCTCTGTCGTGTCGGCATCGTCGCTATATCAAGTTGATAAGAGAAAGAACAGTATTATCCATGTGGGGGTAATGCTGCCATTGCACAATAATGATGGAGACGGCAAACGTATGGTTGAATATTACCGAGGTATGCTTTTGGCTTTCAATCAGTTGAAGGTAGAGGGCATAAATACGGAAGTGAATGCGTGGAATGTTCCGATTGATGCAGATATACGTACGGTATTATTGAAAGAAGGCGTGGACAAACTTGATATAGTATTCGGTCCCTTATACAGCAATATGGTAAAACCTCTTGGAGATTATTGTAAAGCACATAGCATAAAAATGGTTATTCCTTTTTCTATTACAGGCAATGATGTAGAGAATAACTCCAATATTTTTCAGGTATATCAAACTCCCGAAGAACTGAATGAGCGTTCTGTAACCGCATTCATGGAGCGATTTCCCAATCATCATCCAATATTTATAGATTGTAATGACCCTACATCGGGTAAAAGTATGTTTACGTCGGCTTTGCGCACTCGCCTTGAGGCTGCCGGACGTACATATAATCTCACTAATTTGAATACTCCTCAAGCTAATTTTGCTAAGGCGTTCAGTGCCAAGCAGCCTAATGTTATCGTATTGAATAGCGCACGTTCACCGCAGTTGAATAGAATGTTTGCGAAACTCGACTCCTTGCAGGTTACCCATCCTGGTATTGCTATATCCATGTTTGGTTATAATGAGTGGTTGATGTATCAGAAATATGATCTCAACCAGTTCTTTAAATACAGTGTCTACATCCCCACAACATTTTATTATAATGAAGCGTCAAGCCGCACATCGGCTTTCGAAAAGCTCTATGAAGAGTCGTTTGGCGAAAAACTGATGCCCGATGCACTCCCGCGTTTCGCTATTACAGGCTATGATCAGGCTATGTTCTTTATTCGTGGTCTCAGTATTCATGGTGATGATTTCTCAGGTATAGCTTCGCAATCAACGTATAAGCCACTGCAAACTCGCTATAATTTTAGCCGCATAGGAACAACCGGAGGATATAAGAATCATCAGTTCCAACTTGTTCATTTTTTGCCAAACCAGACGATGGAAGCTATAACATATTAATTAATAGTGATGCGAATAAGAAATCTAATCATATTATTGCTTTTTCCTTTGTGCGCAAGTGCTCAGATCGGTGAGCATCGCAATGTATTTTCAATAGGTGTCAATGGCGGATACGTATTGTCTGATGTCGGGTTTGACCCGACCGTACCGCAGACATATCACGGTGGTTTTACCGGGGGACTTGCGTTCCGATATGTTTGTGAGAAATATTTCAAGACCATTTGTTCTATTTATGGAGAGGTCAATTATGCGTCGATAGGATGGAAGCAGGATATTAAGACAGCCGATAATTCTTCGGTAATTAATTCCAATGGTTCTGCGGAAGAATATAGCCGCACTATTAATTATTTGCAGATACCAATTTTCGCACATCTCGCATGGGGTAGGGAGGAGCGTGGTTTCAACTTCTTCTTTCAGGCTGGTCCGCAGATCGGACTTTACCTGAGTGAGTCAACTTCAAAAAATTATGATACTCCTAACCTTGCAACTGATGGCACGGGACGTAGTAATACAATAGTAGAACAAGAGTCAATGCCGGTAGAGAAAAAGTTTGATTACGGAATTGCTGCTGGTGCAGGAGTTGAATATAGTAATCCAAAGATTGGACATTTCCTTGTGGAAGGCCGATATTATTATGGATTGGGCAATATCTATGGTGATTCCAAACGCGACTATTTCGGTAAATCAAACTTCGGAAATATTGTCGTTAAGGTAACTTATCTTTTCGATTTGACAAAGAAGTGATTATTCTATATCCATTCATGAAAGATTATGAATAGTCCGAGAGAAATCTAAAGTAACAAAATAATAATTTTAAAACAATAAATCAAAAAAACTATGTTTGAAGGACAACCTAAAGGTCTCTATGCGTTGGCACTTGCCAATACAGGCGAACGTTTTGGCTATTATACGATGATAGCCGTGTTTGCTTTGTTTTTAAGAGCTAATTTCGGATTATCACCCGGATTGGCAGGTACTATCTACAGCTCATTCCTGATGCTGGTCTATTTTCTTCCGTTGATTGGTGGCATTCTTGCCGACAAGTTCGGCTATGGTCGAATGGTGACAATCGGAATCGTGGTAATGTTTGCAGGCTATGTCTTCCTCTCTGTTCCGTTGGGCAGTAATACGGTGGCATTAGTCTGTATGTTGGCTGCTTTGATTTTTATTAGTTTCGGAACAGGACTTTTCAAAGGCAATTTGCAAGTGATGGTCGGTAATCTTTACGATGACCCTCAATATTCTAACAAGCGAGATTCTGGCTTCTCAATCTTCTATATGGCTATAAATATCGGTGCACTTTTTGCTCCGACGGCAGCCATTCGCATTAAGGAGTATGCAGAAAACAGTTTGGGCTATTCGAGCAACGATGCATACCATTTCTCTTTTGCCGTGGCTTGTGTTTCTCTAATCATTTCTATGGCCATCTATTACGCCTTCCGTAGCACTTTCCGTCATGTTGAGGGAAATACCGGAACTGCAAAGAATGGAGAGAAACAAGTTGAGGTTCAGGAACTTACTCCAAAGGAAACAAAAGAGCGTATCATTGCCCTTTGTCTTGTTTTTGCCGTTGTGATATTCTTCTGGATGGCTTTCCATCAGAATGGCCTTTCGCTGACATACTTTGCCGATGAGTTCACGGAGAAGACTTCTACGGGCGTAGAGAGTATGGCGTTCGATGTCGTAAACCTTGTGATGATAATCTTTATCGTTTATGCCGGTTTCTCTTTGGTTCAGAGTAAGAACTCAAACACGAAGCTCATTTCTGCTGTTGTTATCCTTGCCGCTTTAGGCGTACTTTATTATAAGTATACCCAACTCGAAGGAAGCGTGGATGTCAGTGCGCCTATCTTCCAGCAGTTTAATCCGTTCTATGTGGTTGCTCTTACACCTGTTAGTATGGCAATTTTCGGCAGTCTTGCCGCTAAGGGCAAAGAGCCTTCGGCTCCTCGCAAGATAGCCTATGGTATGTTGGTAGCCGGAGTCGCATATCTGCTTATGGTTGCAGCATCCAACGGTCTGCTTACTCCTAACGAGCAGAAGGTTGCCGGTGAAGCTGCTACATTTGCTTCGCCTAATTGGCTTATCGCAACATATCTTGTTCTCACATTCGGAGAGTTGCTTCTTAGTCCGATGGGTATAGCTTTCGTGTCGAAAGTGGCACCTCCAAAGTACAAGGGCATGATGATGGGCGGTTGGTTTGTTGCCACTGCTATTGGCAATCAGCTCGTTCTTGTTGGCGGCGTGTTATGGGGCGATCTGCCGTTGTGGGCAGTTTGGAGTGTATTTATCGTCCTCTGCTTGCTCTCCGCAGCATTTATGTTTGCTATTATGAAGCGTCTCGAAAAGGTATGTTAAATAGCGAATACCTAATATTATACGATAAAATGGGTCAGAAATGACCCATTTTGTTGTATAATAGAATCTGTATATGAAATTGTATCTTAACGTAGTTCGACGAGATTGCAAGTATACACCTTTTTTTTTGACACAGCCAAAATCTCCATTAAAAAGGTTTATCGCTCTTTGACAAACGCTTTGTATATCAAAGGAATAATGTAATGGAAAATTAGGACTTATGCAGCCGTTTTAATTTGCTTTTTGTTAAATATCGCTAAATATACAATAAGCGATAATACATAAACATATGTAGTATTACTATTTTTACTAACTTTGCGAAGTAAAGGTATAAAATACGCGCTATGAAGAAAATAATTACTCTCTGTTTGATATTAACGTTTGTCATGAGTATGCCAGTTGCGGCATACACTAATACTGCAATAGAAATAATAGAACCGGAATTTCAGACGGTATCTATTACGGCTAACAATTCTAAATTGCATATCGTAGGAGGAAATAATCAGACACTGAAAATATATAATGTAGCAGGTGTATGCGTGTTGGATATACGCGTAGACAATAATGACAAGTATTATGATTTGAACCTCCCAAAAGGATGTTATATTGTAAAGGTTGGCAAGGTTGTGAGAAAGATTTATATCAAGTAATTATAATAGCACGTATAGGAGATGCCACATCTTGATGAGACAGATATTCTCCGCCAACTTTCTGAACCGGAAACAAGGACTCAGGCTTTTTCTTTGATAGTTTCCCAATATAGCGAGCAGATATATTGGAAGATAAGAAGTATCGTTATTTCTCATGACGATGCTGACGATATACTCCAAAACACATTCTTGAAAGCATGGAAGAGCATTGCAGGCTTTCAGGGGAAATCGACCGTATATACCTGGTTGTTTCGTATTGCCATAAATGAGTCGCTCGACTATGTGCGCAAGAAGAGACAAACGGGAAAATATACGGGCGATTATGACAAAGAAGTGGCTCAGTCGTTGCTTGCTGATGAGTATTTTGATGGAACTAAAAGTCAGGCTCTGCTTCAAGAGGCCATATCCTTATTACCCGAAGTGCAGCGCACAGTGTTCTCTTTGCGTTATTATGATGAGATGAAATATTCGGAAATAAGTAAACTCCTTAATACTACCGAGGGAGCGTTAAAGGCTTCGTATCATATTGCCGTAAAGAAGATTTCAGACTACATTAGAAGCAAAACTTATTAAACCATTGCGATAGATGTGCGTCTAAGAAGATATAAAGTTATTTTGGTATGATTAAGGACGAACTTTTTATAGAGAAGACTTGCGGGAAAACACGGCCTTTTACGGTGCCTGATCATTATTTCGCAGGCTTACACGATAGAATAATGGATATCGTGAACGCGGATAATACTGTCGTTATGAAGGCAAATGGCGGAAGAAAGCGGACGCTGATTGCTGCCGTCGCAGCCAGCGTTGCGATATTGTTTGTTTGCGCAGGCATCGCACTGAGTGAGGTCTTTGTGCAAAACGGAGGCGGTTATGCCCTAACATCAGTGAAGACTGATGCTGTTGGCAGTAACAGTTCTTTTGAGCAGATGGCTGATTATATGATGCTCGATAATGATGATGTGTATTCGTATCTTGCATACGAATAATTTATATAACGTATAATCCTTTTTTGATATATAAATAAGGTATGAAGAAATTATTATTTTTATTGATTGCTTTTTGTGCATATACAGGTGTGGCCGATGCAAACACGAAATTTGATCCGGCAAAATTCAAGGCGGAGCTACATAAATATATAATTGCGGAAGCTCACCTGACACGAGATGAGGCCGATAAGTTTTTTCCACTTTATGATGAGATGAAGCAGAAGCAGATGAAACTGCATAAAGGCATGGGGCATCATCATAAGAAACCGACCACGGAAGCGGCTTGTCGTGCGGCTATTATTAATATGGATAATATCGAGATGAAAAAGAAACAGATAGAACGAACATATCACCTAAAATTCTTGAAAGTGCTTTCCGCATCGAAACTGTATGATGTGCTGCGTGCGGAAGCCCGGTTTCATAGAAACGCATTCCGTGATGCTGCGAGAAGGAATAAATAAGTAAAATGTATATATAATCAATAATAAGATGATAAGTAACAGGTGGAGAAATATATTGGTATTGATAATTGTCGCAATTTTATGCTCATCGAATATATATGCCAATACTCCAAAACGAGAATTCCGCGGAGCGTGGATTCAATGTGTCAATGGACAATTTCAGGGTTTGTCAACGCGCGATATGCAGAAAACGCTGTCGTATCAACTTGATAAACTTGCAAAATATGGCGTTAACGCAATCATTTTTCAGGTGCGTCCGGAATGTGATGCGCTGTATGAAAGTAAGATAGAGCCGTGGAGTAGGTATCTTACAGGCAAGCAAGGAGTGGCTCCGAGCCCATATTGGGATCCGTTGCAATGGATGATAGATGAATGTCATGCACGTGGAATGGAGTTGCACGCTTGGATAAATCCTTATCGCGCAAAGACTAAAGGCACGGCCTCGTTGGCTGCAAATCATATTGCTGTTGCACATCCAGAGCTGACTTTTGCGTATGATGGTTTGCTGTTGTTGAATCCTGCATATCCGGAATGTAGGGAATATATCTGTAAGGTGGTAGATGATATAGTGCGTCGTTATGACATAGATGGTTTGCATATTGATGATTATTTCTATCCGTATCCGGTTGCGGGCGTTACCATTCCTGATGGAAAAGAATACCGGCAATATGGTTCGGGATTCTCTTCTGTTGGCGATTGGCGTAGAGACAATGTGAATGTGTTTATAAAACAGCTCTCAGATTCCATTCACCAGACGAAGCCCTGGGTGAAATTCGGTGTTTCTCCTTTCGGTATTTATCGTAATAAGAAGTCTGCTCCGATGGTTGGTAGCAATACGAGAGGATTGCAGAATTACGATGATTTGTATGCCGACGTGTTGAAATGGGTGAATAACGGCTGGGTGGATTATTGCGTGCCACAGTTGTATTGGGAGATAGGCAACAAGGCTGCCGATTATGAAGAATTGATAAAGTGGTGGAACAGCCATGCCGGTAATCGTCCTCTGTATATAGGAGAAGATATAGAACGCACCGTGAAGTATGCTGATAAGCGTAATCCTAATCAGAATCAGCAACCGGCAAAATACGCATTGCATAATTCTCTGCCCAACGTGAAAGGAACTGTGTTATGGTATGCGAAGACTGCGGTTGATAATATTGGTAATTATGGTACGGCACTTCAACAAAAGTATTGGAAGACTCCAGCTTTGCAACCCCTCATGCCTTTTATTGATAATAAAGCACCGAAGAAGCCCTGCAAGGTAGCTCCTGTATGGACAAGTGATGGATTGATTCTGTTTTGGCAAGCACCAAAAGCGAAAAAATGGAGTGATGAGGCTGTGAGGTATGTGGTGTATAAGTTTAAGAAAGGAGAAAAGATAAACCTTGATGATGTTTCGAAAATAGTGAAGATAACATCAGATACCATGCTGAAACTGCCATATAACGGTGGCGTAGAGAGCTATACTTTCGTCGTAACTGCGGTAGACCGTATGAGTAATGAGAGTGCTGGAGTAAAGAAAAAAGTGAAATTATAATAATTGGTTGTATGCAATAAGAAAGCAAGTATAACAAGAAAAGGGAGCAAAATACTGCCTGCAAAACTCTTGTTATACTTGCTTTCTTTTATATTATTCGTTGAGCAATTTCTCAAGGAAAGAATCCAAGTCCTTGTCAAGTCCTTCCATGATGTCGCCACCTATTATTATAGTGTCGTCATCTGCGACATATAATTCGGCGATGTTTTCTTTGTCATCATCTTCCAATACAAAGTTATAAGGTTTCAGGATACCCATATTCTCGATAATATCCTTCTGTTTTGTGAACTCATTACGCAGAATGCAGGTTATCTCTTTGTAGAAGTCGGCATCGGTATTGCCAATCCATTCTTCTACGACACATCGTGTGATTTCCGTATCGTTGTCATCGAATGCCATTAAATCTCCACTTTCTTGTGAAACCCTCACGTGTATATCCGTCATGGTACAAGTTTCTTCGTTTGCTGGATATTTCTGAGCCACTTTATTTGTGAAGCGGTTAATTTGTTGGATAGTTTGTTCGTTGACTTTCATGATGCCTTGTCTTTTGTTTATAGTTGCATAACCGATATGAATCCGGATAGTTTTCCGATTTCATATAATATAGAGCAAAGGTAGTGAAAAGATTGGAATTATAAAATAAATGTGTAGTTTTTTTATCATAAATGTGGATAAATGGCTTGATACCGTTACTTGAAGAAGATGAAGAATCAGAATAAGTTGTGTTAACAATTAAATATTTCTTATCTTTATTAGTTGTAATTAAAAAAATAATATTACTTTTGCAATTGCTAAGTAGAGATGGCAAAAACATAGAAAAACAACATGAACAATAGCATAAGACATTCAGGTGTAGTGGAATCCGCGGTAGATGGATGCGTCAGAGTGCGCATTGTTCAGACCTCGGCTTGTGCATCTTGTAAGATTGCGTCCCATTGCAATGCCTTTGAACAAAAAGAAAAGGTTATAGATGTCTTTGATTCTCAAGCCTCCGAGGTATATAAGAGAGGTGATAATGTTGTGGTTATGATTTCTCAACGTGTCGGTATGAATGCCGTGCTGGTGGGATTCGTATTACCATTTCTTGTATTGGTATTGGCATTGTTTATAACATTGAATATTACTGGTAAGGAATCTCTTGCAGCCTTGATTAGTCTTTGTGCCTTGTTGCCATACTATCTTTGTGTGTATTTCTGTCGGGGCAGATTGCGTAAAAAACTTTCGTTTACTATCGAAAATAATCAAATAATATAATTCACTAAAACAAACAAATAATTAATTATTATGGATTTTATGATTTGGGCAGTAATTGTACTTGGTGCCATTGCGTTAGTCGCTTCAGTGGTGTTATATGTATGTGCCAAGAAATTTGCTGTAGAAGAAGATCCTCGAATAGGACAAGTGCTTGAAGCGTTGCCTGGTGCAAACTGTGGAGGTTGTGGCTTCCCAGGATGTTCCGGTATGGCCGATGCGCTGGTGAAAGCCTGCGATGCCGGTTCTCTTGAGGGCTTGCTTTGTCCGGTAGGAGGACAGCAAGTGATGAGTGAAGTTGCCGACTTGTTGGGTATGGCTGTTGCCAATACCGCCCCGAAAGTGGCAGTAGTACGTTGTAATGGCACATGCGAACATCGTCCGCGTATAGCTGAATATAGCGGATTGCGTACTTGCTTTGCAATGAATTCCACAGGTGCGGGTGAGACCGGATGTGGTTTCGGTTGTCTTGGGTGTGGCGACTGTGTGGCTGCTTGCCAGTTTGATGCTATACACATGAATCCGGAAACTGGCTTGCCAGAAGTGGACGAGGAAAAGTGTGTGGCTTGTGGCGCTTGTGTTAAGGCTTGTCCGCGCCATATAATAGAGTTGAGAAAGAAAGGTGTGAAAGGCCGCCGTGTCTATGTGCAGTGTGTCAATAAGGACAAGGGCGTTGTGGCAAAGAAGGCTTGCGAGGTGGCTTGTATCGGATGCGGTAAGTGCCAGAAGGTTTGCCAGTTTGATGCAATAACCATAGAGAATAACGTAAGTTATATTGATTTCAATAAGTGTCGTCTGTGCCGTAAGTGCGTAGAGGAATGCCCGACAAATGCTATTGTCGCAGTTAACTTCCCACCGCGTAAGCCAAAAGTAGATACTCCTGCAGGTACAGAAAACTCAAATAACAAAGAAAAGGAGGCTGAAGCATGAAACTGAGAACTTTCAGAATAGGAGGCGTACATCCTGAAGAAAATAAGATAACGGCCGAGATTGCAACAAAGGTCGCAGAACTTCCTAAGCAGGCGATATTCCCGTTAAGCCAGCATATTGGCGCTCCTGCCAAACCGGTTGTTGCCAAAGGTGATAAGGTGAAGGTCGGAACACTCATTGCAGAGGCCGGAGGCTTTGTCAGTGCTCCTATATATAGCTCTGTATCGGGAACGGTGTTCAAGATTGATTCCGTTATTGATGCTACCGGTTATCGCAAGCCGGCGATAATTATCAATGTTGAGGGTGATGAATGGGAAGAAAGTATCGACCGTTCTGATAAACTGGAAACTTATGAGGCTCATCCGGAACTTATTCCTGAGGAAATCGTAGAGCGTATAAAAGTTGCTGGTGTTACCGGTATGGGTGGCGCAGGTTTTCCGACATTTATAAAATTATGTCCTCCGCCAACAGCAAAGGCTGAATGCGTGATAATTAATGGCGTGGAATGTGAGCCTTATATCACTTCTGACTATCGCCTGATGATGGAACACGCTGATGAGATACTTGTCGGCTTGAAGTTGCTGATGAAAGCCGCTAAGGTTGATAAAGGCTATATCGGTATTGAAGATAACAAGCCTGCTGCGATAGAACTTCTTGAGCAGAAGACAGCAGATATGCCAAATATCGAGATCGTTCCGTTGGCAAAGAAATATCCACAGGGTGGGGAGAAGCAACTTGTAGATGCCGTAATACGTCGTCAGGTGCCTGCACCTCCGGCAATACCGGTTAATGTCGGTGCTATAGTTCAGAATGTAGGTACAGCTTTCGCCGTTTATGAAGCGGTAATGAAGCGTAAACCTCTTTTTGAACGCTATACTACAGTAACGGGTAAACTCGTAAAGAATCCGGGCAACTTCCTCGTTCGTATGGGAACAACATTCGGTCAAATGATTGATGCGTGTGGCGGTATCCCCGAAGGCGATAATAAAGTACTTGCCGGCGGTCCGATGATGGGTAAGTCGGTATCTTCCCTTGATGTTCCTGTTTGCAAAGGAACAAACTCGATAACAGTTATCTCAGGCGATGAAGCTCGTCGCAAGGAAGCACAACCCTGTATTCGCTGTGCTAAGTGTGTAAGTGCGTGTCCTATGGGACTTGAGCCATATTTGCTTGCAACAGCTTCGGCAATGCACGATTGGGAACGTGTTGAGAATGAGGGCATTGTATCTTGTATCTCATGTGGTTCTTGCCAGTTCACTTGTCCTTCGCATCGTCCAATCCTCGACAATATCCTGTTAGGAAAGGGAGCCGTCATGGGTATTATTAAGGCTCGTGCCGCAGCAAATAAGAAATAAGAAGAGAAATAGAGTAGAATCTTCAAATTAGAATTAAACAAAAATGGGAAAATTAATAGTATCACTTTCGCCACATGCGCATGGTACAGACTCCGTTGAGAAGAATATGTACGGTGTGGTTATAGCACTTCTTCCTGCTTTGCTCGTGTCTTTTTATTATTTCGGACTCGGCTCAGCGGTTATTTGCCTTACCAGTGTGGCAGCCTGCTTATTCTTTGAGTGGGCAATATCAAAATATATTCTCAATCGCCAACCTTCACTAACAGATGGTTCCGCTATTGTTACTGGCTTGTTGCTTGGTATGAATCTGCCGTCCAATCTTCCGGTTTGGATTATCATTATCGGTGCTCTTGTTGCTATTGGAATCGGTAAGATGACGTTTGGAGGTCTTGGTTGCAATCCTTTCAATCCGGCACTTGTCGGCCGTTGCTTCCTCCTTGTAAGTTTTCCTGCGCAGATGACTTCATGGCCTATTGCCGGACAGCTCGCAAGTTATGCTGATGCAACCACAGGAGCGACTCCGCTTGCTGTGATGAAAGAGGCAATAAAGACCGGCGACGCAAGTGTGCTCGACAAGTTGCCAAGTTCGATAGACTTGTTGCTGGGTAATCCTGGCAACGCCTTTGGTGCCGGAACAATCGGAGAGGTATGTGCTTTGGCACTGCTCCTCGGTCTTGCATATATGCTTTGGAAGAAGATTATCACGTGGCATATACCTGTTGCAATCATTGGAACGGTGTTCGTATTTAGTGGTATCATGAATCTTTGCAATCCAATCTATGCCAATCCGGTACAAGAGATTCTCAGTGGCGGTCTGATGCTTGGTGCTATATTCATGGCTACAGATTACGTTACATCCCCGATGACAGCCAAAGGGCAGCTTATCTACGGCGTAGCAATCGGTCTCTTGACCATTGTTATTCGTAATTGGGGTAGCTATCCTGAGGGAATGTCATTCGCCATTCTTATAATGAATGCGTTCACACCTCTTATTAACACTTATGTGAAACCAAAACGTTTCGGTGAAGTGCCGGCAAAAAAGTAATGGAGGATAAGAAATGGAAAAACTGAAATCATCAATTACAAATATGGTGCTCGTACTTGTTGGCGTAGCAGTTGTCACCGGCAGCATTCTTGCTTATGTAAATCATGTAACAACCGGCCCCATAAACGAGCAAAAAGAAAAGACACTTGCAGATGGTATCAAATCCGTAATGGGTGGCGGCGACCTTGTCGTCAGCAAGACAGATTCTGTGAAGCAGACGGATAAGAACGGCAAAGAAATAGCTTTTGTCGTTTATCAGACAGAAGATGCAAAAGGCAATTATCTTGGCGCGGCAGTCGAGAGTACGACAGGAGGTTTCGGAGGTAATCTGAAAGTTCTTGTAGGGTTCACTCCTGAAGGAAACATCCTCGGCTATACTATCCTTGAACACGCAGAGACGCCGGGACTTGGAGCAAAAGCAGATAAGTGGTTCCAAAAAGACGGCAAGGGCAATGTTATTGGTAAGAATCCGGAGAAGCCGCTCGTCGTATCTAAGGACGGTGGAGATATCGATGCCATAACAGCGTCAACCATCACCAGTCGAGCATTTCTGCTTGCTGTTAATCAGGCTTATATAGCTTATAAGTCAAAGTCGGCAACGGATGCGGCAACAGGAGCAACCAAGCAGCAGCCTGCTAAATAGAATAAGATAATCATCAAATCATAAATTGAAGACAATATGAATTATATAAAAATATTGCTTAATGGCGTAATAAAGGAAAACCCAACATTCGTCCTTATGCTTGGAATGTGTCCGACACTCGCGACAACGACAAGTGCCATCAATGGTATGTCTATGGGATTGGCTACCATGTTCGTGCTTATCTGTTCTAATCTGGTAATATCACTTATCAAGAAACTGACTCCTGATATGGTACGCATACCGGTCTTCGTTGTTGTCATAGCTTCATTCGTGACAATACTTCAAATGGTTATGCAGGCATTTGTACCGGGAATCTATGCAACGCTTGGATTGTTTATCCCGCTTATCGTTGTGAACTGTATCATTCTTGGGCGTGCTGAGGCTTTTGCTTGTAAGAATGGACCAATAGAAAGTATCTTTGACGGTATTGGTATTGGTTTAGGTTTCACAATCGGTCTTACAGCACTTGGTGTCGTGCGCGAGATACTCGGAGCCGGTTCCGTATTCGGAATCACACTTCTGCCGGAATCCCTCAATATGTTACTCTTTGTACTTCCTCCGGGAGCATTCATTACACTTGGCTTCCTTGTAGCCATTGTGAATAAGTTAAGGGCATAGGCTCATGTAATAATAAAGTATAATAATCAACTTGATAATTATGGAATATATACTTATATTTATATCGGCAATCTTCGTCAACAACATCGTGTTGTCGCAGTTTCTCGGAATATGTCCGTTCCTCGGAGTGTCACAGAAAGTAAATACCTCTTTAGGAATGTCGGCGGCAGTTGCATTCGTTATGACGCTTGCAACCATTGTAACATACATCGTACAGATGAATGTTCTTAATCCTTTCGGATTGCAATATCTTCAGACAATAGTCTTTATCCTTGTTATTGCGGCACTTGTGCAGATGGTGGAGATTATCTTGAAGAAAGTTTCCCCCGCTTTATATCAGGCTCTTGGAATCTTCCTTCCGCTTATTACAACAAACTGTGCGGTGCTTGGTGTGGCTATTCTTGTTATCCAGAAAGATTTTACATTGATGAAAAGTGTTGTCTATGCTTTCTCAACTGCAATCGGATTCGGCTTGGCATTAGTCGTGTTCGCCGGAATACGCGAGCAGTTGTCGATGGTGAAGATTCCAAAGGGAATGCAAGGTATGAGCATCGTGCTGGTAACAGCCGGATTGCTTGCACTTTCTTTCATGGGATTCAGTGGTCTTGAAGGAGGACTAAGCCAACTCTTCGGATTGGATTAATCAGTTAAGTACAAAATACATTGAACACGGAAAACACGGAAAATCTATTGTAGATACACAACAATATCCGAATATTTCCGTTTCTTCAATGTATTTTGTACTTTTGTATATAAACTTAATATCAACATAATATGAAACAAACAATTTTAGTAACCGGAGGAACCGGCTTTATTGGTTCACACACAACCGTTGAACTTCAACAGGCCGGATATGAAGTGGTTATTGTTGATAACCTTTCCAATTCCAAAATCGAAGTACTTGACGGCATTGAGAAGATTACAGGTGTTCGTCCTGCGTTTGAGAATGTAGACCTTCGTGATTTAGAAGCCACAGAAACGGTTTTTCGTAAGTATCCGAAAATAGAAGGTATTATCCATTTCGCCGCATCAAAGGCTGTGGGCGAGAGCGTAGAGAAACCTCTTCTTTATTATCGCAATAATATCGTTTCACTTGTAAACCTCTTGGAATTGATGCCGAAGTACAATGTGAAGGGAATTATATTCTCGTCAAGTTGCACTGTTTATGGACAGCCAACACCGGAGAATCTGCCTGTTACAGAAAAAGCCCCGATACAGAAAGCACTCAGTCCATACGGAAATACCAAGCAGATTAACGAAGAGATAATCAGCGATTACATTCATAGTGGTGCCAACATCAAGTCTATTATATTGCGCTATTTTAACCCGATAGGAGCACATCCGTCAACTAATATCGGAGAATTGCCCAATGGCGTGCCGATGAATCTGATACCTTTTGTTACCCAAACTGCTATTGGCGTGCGCAAGGAACTCAAAATCTTTGGCAATGATTATAATACCCCGGACGGCACTTGCATACGCGATTACATCTATGTAGTGGATTTGGCAAAGGCTCATGTTGCAGCTATGGCTCGCGTATTGGATAAAGAAACAGAGCCGATAGAATATTTCAATATCGGTACAGGCACAGGTGTGTCAACATTGGAAGTCGTTCAGGCCTTTGAGAAAGCCACAGGTGTAAAAGTAAATTGGAACTACGCTCCACGCCGTGAAGGTGATATTGAAAAAGTATGGGGAAATGTTGACCATGCCAATAAAGTACTTGGATGGCACGCTGACACTCCACTGGAAGATGTTTTGTTGTCTGCCTGGAAGTGGCAATTAAAACTTCGTGAAGACGGAATAATGTAGAAAATATCGTCTATGTCTTATTTTTATAAGCATAGATGTTTTGTGTTTGTGTTGTTGTTACCCTTCGATGAGAATCGGAGGGTAATTTTTTTGTCCTTTTTTTCTTTTTCCTTTAGCCTTTATCGGAAGATGAAGGAAAGCGGAAAGGGCAGACTCACGCTTTATATTGGTGACAGATGACAGATGCGACAGATGCTTTCTATAAAATGCGCGAGAAAAATAAAAATAGTGTTCCTTAAAAGGAATGGGTATTTTTTATTTATTGCAGAAATGTTATGCAAAACATCTGTCGCATCTGTCATCTGTCACCACTTCTGATTGATATAAGTGTTCCAGCGTCAGTCTCATCTGTCGTTATCTGCAATCGCCATGCTTCAAGTAGCCACTCAAGGCCGTTAAGGTAGCCACTGAACACTGTTAAGGTAGCCACTGAACACTGTTAAGGTAGCCACTGAACGCTGTTAAGGTAGCCACTGAACGCTGTCAAGGTAGCCACTGAAGGATATTCGGAGAATCTTAACAGTTTCCAGAGTTGCTTATGCTTATAACTTTCATCAATAATAAAATCCCTTAAAAACGCAATATTTTCGTTGTAAACGTTTTTTTATGTGAGAAAAAAGTAGTAATTTTACACCTTGAAAAAATATGGCAAACGGCTTAGATGGAAAATAAATGCCGTTTTCGTTGATTTTCAGATAAAAAGTAGTTGAATATAAAATATTAAGAAAACAAGAATAAAATAAGTCAATAATGGACGAGAATCAGACAATTGATCAAGACAGAATTCTAAAAATTAATATTGAGGAAGAGATGAAATCATCGTATATCGACTATTCAATGTCGGTAATCGTTGCCCGTGCTCTTCCTGATGTCCGAGATGGATTTAAGCCTGTACATCGCCGCATACTCTATGGTATGCTCGGTATCGGAAATACAAGCAATAATCCATATAAGAAATGTGCCCGTGTTGTAGGAGAAGTTTTGGGTAAGTATCACCCGCATGGCGACTCTTCTGTCTACGGCGCACTTGTACGTATGGGCCAAGAATGGAATATGCGTTACAAACTTGTGGACGGACAAGGAAACTTTGGTTCGGTGGATGGAGACTCTCCGGCTGCGATGCGTTACACCGAGTGCCGACTCTCAAAGATGGGTGAGCATATCATGGACGACTTGGAAAAGGACACCGTGATAATGACAAATAACTTCGATGATACCTTGCAAGAGCCGAGCGTCATGCCAACAAAGGTTCCAAACCTGCTTGTGAATGGTGGAAATGGTATCGCAGTTGGTATGGCTACGAATATGCCTACGCACAATTTGAATGAAGTAATAGACGGATGCTGTGCCTTTATCGACAATCCGGAGATAACGACAGAGGAGATGATGCAATATATTCCAGCTCCTGACTTTCCTACTGGTGCGTATATTTACGGTTTGCAGGGTGTGAAAGACGCATACGAGACCGGACGTGGGCGCATCGTCATGCGTGCTAAGGCAGAAATCGAAAGTGGCGAGACTCACGACAAAATTGTCGTTACCGAGATTCCTTACGGCGTGAACAAACAGCAGTTCATTGAGTATATAGCTGAATTGGTGAAGGAAGGTAAGATTGACGGAATCTCTAATGTGAACGATGAGACCGGCAGGCAGGGTATGCGCATTGTTGTTGACATAAAGCGCGATGCCAATGCCAATGTAATTCTCAATAAACTGTTTAAGATGACTGCTTTGCAGAGCTCTTTCTCTGTAAACAATATCGCTCTTGTTCCAAATCCGGCCAATCCGTTACAGTTGCGACCGAAGTTGCTTTCTCTGAACGAGTGCATTAAATATTTCGTAGACCATCGTCATGATGTTACTATCCGACGCACAAAGTTTGAGTTGAAGAAGGCTCAAGACCGTGCTCATATACTCGAAGGACTGATTATTGCCTGCGATAATATTGACGAGGTCGTTCATATCATCCGACAGAGCAAGACTCCGACGGAGGCTCAGAGAAACTTGGAGAGCAGATTTGAGCTTGATGAATTGCAGTCGAAGGCTATAGTCGATATGCGATTGTCACAGCTCACGGGTCTGCGCATGGAGCAGTTACACGCAGAATATGAGGAACTGGAACGTCAGATTGCTTACTTGCAGAATATTCTCGATGATCCGGAACTGTGCAAGAAGGTGATGAAAGATGAACTTCTGGAGGTTAAGGATAAGTATGGCGATGAGCGTCGTACTGAGATAATTCCGGACGAACACGAGTTTAATGCCGAAGACTTCTATCCAAATGACCCGGTTGTTATAACCATCAGCCATTTGGGATATATCAAGCGTACTCCGCTCAGTGAGTTCCGCGAGCAGGCTCGTGGTGGCGTCGGAGCAAAGGGAGCACGTACACGTGATAACGACTTCACCGAATATATATATCCGGCAACAATGCACCAGACAATGTTGTTCTTTACGAAGAAGGGGCGTTGCTATTGGTTGAAGTGTTACGAAATACCTGACGGTGACCGTAATTCTAAGGGGCGCGCAATTCAGAATATGCTCAATATAGAGCCTGATGATTCCGTAAATGCTTGCCTGCGTCTGCGCGGTCTTAATGATGAAGAATTCCTTAACTCTCACTATGTAATCTTTGCGACAAAGCAGGGTGTCGTGAAGAAGACGTGTCTCGAAGCATATTCACGTCCTCGTACAAATGGTGTCATAGCGATAAACATCAATGAAGGCGATGAGGTTGTAGACGTAAGATTGACAAACGGCCATAATGAACTTATCATGGCAGACCGTAACGGTCGCGCTTGTCGTTTCGATGAGAATACTATACGCACGATGGGACGTGTTTCTACCGGTGTGCGTGGAATGCGTCTTGATGAGGGTGACGATGAAGTTGTCGGTATGATAGTCGTCAATGATGCGGAGACGGAAAGTGTTATGGTTGTCAGTGAGAATGGTTATGGCAAGCGTTCGGAGGTGGAAGATTATCGAAAGACTAACCGTGGCGGTAAGGGTGTGAAGACTCTGAATATCACAGAGAAGACCGGAAGGTTGGTTGCCATAAAGAATGTTACCGACCAGAATGACCTCATGATAATAAATAAGAGTGGCATTGCCATTCGTCTTGCAGTGTCGGAATGTCGTGTGATGGGGCGTGCGACGCAGGGCGTGCGCCTGATAAATCTCACGAAGAAGAATGATGTTATCGCAAGCGTATGTAAGGTGATGAGCAGCGAACTGGAAGCACAGGTAGAAGAAGAGAACCGTATGCAGCAGACTGCGAATACCGAAGTTATGACATCTGGTGCTACTTCCGATGATAATATACAGAATGAAAAGGAACAAACTGACAATGAAAGTGATGACAACACAATTGTTGAGTTTGAATAACCTAAAAATAAACCTTTAAAAATATAGTGAAATGAAAAAAATTATGATTGCGGCATTGATGATACTCAGTACGTCAGCCGCTTTTGCTGGAGACAGCGACGTATTGAAGACAATACTCAAAGCCAAAACTTATGCCGAGGCTGAGCAGCTCGTAAAGTCTTCTTTGGGCCAACTTGCGAATGACGAGGAGAAAGCAAAAGCCTATAATAAACTCGTAGACCTCGCTTTGGACAAGGTAAATGCTGAGCAGGCTGTTCAGATTGAGAATCAAACAAATCAGCAAATGGGCAAGGAAGGCAATAAACCGGTTGACGAGAACGGTCTGTATCAGGCTGTGAGCAACGCAATGACAGCAGCCTTCGAATGCAACAAGTACGACCAGCTTCCTAATGCCAAAGGAAAGGTTAAGCCAAAGTTTGCTGATGCAAACGCCAACCGCCTCTATCCTCTTCGTGGCCAGTTGATTAATGGAGGTATTTTCTATCAGAACAAGAAGGATGATGCCAACGCGTATAAGTTCCTCGCAGATTATGTTGACACATACGAGAATCCACTTTTCGCAGGCGTGAAGAAGGCTGATGAAAATCTTGCAAACATTGCATATTATGCTACTATCTATGCTTATCAGAACAAGGATTTCGCAAAAGCGGAGAAGTATGTAGTTCTTGCAGCAGCAGATAAGGAAAGAAGCAATGACGCAAAGACACTGCAATTGCAGATTCTTCAGGCACAGTTGAAGAACCACGAGGATTCTGTTGCTTACGTGAATAAGTTGGAAGGAATGTATGCGGCAGATGCAAACAACGAGGCAGTGTTCCTGAATCTTGCTAATATGTATAGCCTTATGGGACAGGGTTCAAAGGCGGATGCAATGATTGATGCAAGACTTGCAGCAGACCCCAATAACTATTCTGCTCTTACTATGAAGGGGCAGATCGCAAGTCAGAAGAAGGAATATGATACAGCTATCGACTGCTTGGTAAAAGCTTTACCTCAGGCAAAGGACGATAACACCCGTATAATCCTTAATTCTGCTATTGGCCAGTGCTATTTCTATAAGGCTCAGGACAAGGTCGGAGAGTACAAAGGTGTACTCACTCCGGTTGTAAAGCAACAGTTCGATGCAGTCTACAACAAGGCTATTGAGTATCTCAAGGCTGCTAAAGATCTTGATATAATGAAGGAGTTCAAGTCTAATTGGGCTTATTCTCTCTATGGATGCTATTACTTCGTAAACGGCGCGGACGACCCTGTTACACAGTCGGCTGCTGCTGATGCAGGTGTTCAGTAATCAATAAATATAAATGCAGTGGATAATACCTTTTGTAGGCTTATTGTCTGCTGCATTTTCAATTTAGGACGGGAACTTGAATTATCAGAGAAATATACTTTCGGTATTATTATTGGCCTTTTTCATGATAGCGGGAGCTGATAATACAGACGCACGCAAGGTCGCGGAAGACATGAACCGGCGTGCGGAGGCTGCTATGAAAATCGTTTCCAACCATACGATTAGGGATTCGCTCGCCATCTGTCGGGCTATCGTAACAGGTGTGGAATGTTCACTGAAGTGTGATGAATATGACCGGATGCCTAACCGTAAGGGTGTCGTTAAGATGCGATTTGAGAAAGCAAACATTACCAGACTCAGATACTTGGGAGATAAGCTCGTAACGGCCGGTATGTATATGTATAAGCATTCCCGCAACTATGTTGAAGCTCTTGATGCCCTGAAACTCTGTATTATGGTGAAGGAAGGGAACTGTCAGAGTATGGAGGTGAAAGATTATACGGGTGTTGCCTCAGCTCATATTGCCAGAATCAATTTGGACAAATCAAATTACAAAGAGGCTGACAGATATGCCGATATAGCATTGCGTTATGACGAGTCCGCGCAAAAAGGGGCTGAGGTAAAAGCCCAATGTATGTATGCCAGAATGATAACTGCGCAGGATTCTGCCAAATATCTTGCTGTAATAACCCGTCTTTATGAGACAGAACCGACCAATGAGACATATTTCGCATGGCTTATGAAATTTTATAGTCGTCCATCGCAGCGTCATAAGTTAGAGTATTTCGTGGATAAAGAACTGGAACACAATCCGGATAATTCTATTCCGTGGATATTGAAAGGCGAGATAGCCATGCAAGCGCAACGTTGGGATGAGGCGATAGACGCATATAAACATTCAGATGAAATTGTTCCGGGAGAAGTTCCCGTTATATATAATATAGGTGTTTGCTTGAATAATAAGGCCTTAGAAATGAGTGAAGACCTAAAAAAGCAACAGGGAACGTTGTCGAAAGAAGATGAGACTAAAATAAAACAAGTATTTGCCGAGGCGCGCAATTACTTTGAAAGGGTAAGAGTGAAAGACCCGCATCGCAAGAAGGTCGATTGGGTAACGCCTCTTTATATGGTTTATACCGTATTGGGAGAAAAGATAAAGTTAGAAGAATTGAAGCCACTTGTTACAGGATTCAAAGACTGATTGACGGAATATGATGAGATTTTCAGTACTAAAGATATTGTTAATAATATTGTTCGTATGGGCACTTCCTTTGAGCATGAGCGCACAAAAGAAGCAAATTGCTCAGGCTCGGGAGTGGGTGAAGAACAAGAAAGATTTGGAAAAGGCAGAGAAATCAATGCGTATTTTGCTGGAGGATTCGCAGAATAGAAATAATCATAAGATATGGATAACGCTTATAAACTCCCTTGTTGCCCAGTACGAACAAGGCAATGAGAAGTTGTATTTGAAGCAGGAATATGATATGTCCCAATTGTTCAATATTACCAAAAGGATGTTTGATACGATGGAGACATACGATTCAATAGACGTTCTTCCAAACAAAAAAGGTAAGATAGCCCCTAAATTCCGTGAAAGTCATTCGATTTTTTTGAATAAAATACGTACAAACCTCTATTTGGGTGGCGTGTTTTTCCTTAATAAAAAAGACTATAAGCAATCAATGGCGTTTATGGAGGAATATATAGAATGTGCCAATCATCCGTTGTTTGAGAAATATCAGTATGCTACAACTGACACATTGTTGCCATACGCTGCCCGTTGGGCAATGTATTCAGGTATTAAGCTCAATGTTCCCGACGCGGTCTTGAAATATAAGACACTTGCAGAAAGGGATATAAAACACTATGAGTTTGTACTTCAATATCTTGCGGAAGCTTACGACTTGAAACAGATGAAGAAAGAATATATTGAGACTTTGCAGACAGGTTTCGATAAATATCCTACATTCCCGTTCTTCTTCCCGCGTCTTATGGATTATTATCAGAGTGAGAATAAACTCGATTCCGCATTGAACATCGCCAATAAGGCTTTGGAAGCCGATTCTACAAATATAATGTTCCAATATGCGAAAAGTACGATATTGCTCAATACCGGGCATTATGATGAGTGTATAAAACTTTGCCAAAAACTTATAGAGAAAGATGATTCGTTGGCAGAGGCATATTACAATATAGGTTTGGCATACTTCAACCAAGCGATAGAACTTGACAAGGTACAACTGAAGTCGCGCGATAAACGTAAGAGGATAATGACGTTGTATAAGGAAAGTCTGCCATATTTGGAGAAATATCGTTTGCTTGCACCGGAACAAAAAGCACAATGGGTATCGCCGTTATATACGATATACCTCAATTTGAATATGGGTAAGGAATTTGATGAAATAGACAAGATAAAGAATGAATATCGAAACAATCATAGATAAACTCGGAATAGAGCAACTTAGCGAAATGCAAAAGGAAGTTGCTGATGCGATCTTGCATAGTAATAAGGATGTTATGGTGGTATCGCCAACAGGAAGCGGAAAGACTTTGGCTTATTTGTTGCCCCTGATTCAAAGACTTGACCCACAGTCTGGTGTAGTTCAAGCCGTGGTAATTGTGCCGGGGAGAGAACTCGCATTGCAATCGTCGGAAGTCTTGAAAAATATTGGTTGCGGCATCCGTTCTCTAAGTCTTTATGGTGGACGGTCGGCTATGGATGAACACCGAGAACTGAAAAAGGTGATGCCACAAATCGTTTTCGCTACTCCGGGACGCATCAATGACCATCTTGACAAGAATAACATCGATGCCGGAACTGTGAAATGGTTAATTCTGGACGAGTTCGACAAGTGTCTTGAAATGGGATTCCATGAGGAAATGATTCGTGTGGTAAATAATTTGCCGGCCATAGAAAGACGGGTCTTGTTGTCTGCCACCAACTCGGAGTCTGTCCCTCACTTCCTGAATATGGGCAGGACGTTGACTGTCGATTATACTTCCGACGAAGAACAAATATCGGAACGGGTGAATATATATAAGGTGTTGAGCCCTATAAATGACAAGTTGGAGACACTCAATGGCCTGCTTCGTAGTCTCGGCGCAGGAAGTTCGATAGTTTTTCTGAACTACCGTGATGCTGTGGAGCGTACAGCAGACTATCTTACAAATAACGGTTTTTACGTCAGCAGTTTTCATGGAGGAATGGAACAGAAAGAACGTGAAGCCGCTTTGTATAAGTTCTCGAATGGCAGTTCTAATATATTTGTAAGTACAGACCTCGCAAGTAGAGGACTTAACATTCCTGATATAGACAATATAATACATTATCATCTGCCGGAAAAGGAAGACAATTACATACATAGGGTAGGGCGTACCGCCCGTTGGGATGCAACAGGAAAGACCTTTTTCATCCTCGGACCGGAAGAGAATATCCCAGAATATGTTAAAGATAAACCGGAAACTTATAACATTCCAGCCGTTCTACCAAAGCCGGCATTGCCCCGTATGGTAACAATCTATATCGGAAAGGGGAAGAAAGACAAAATCAGTAAGGGTGATATAGTCGGGTTCCTTTGTAAGAAAGGAGGACTTGAGGTCTCGGAAATTGGTAGGATAGATGTGCAGGAACGCTACTCTTATGTTGCAATATCGCGTACCAAACTCAATAAGGTTCTTAAACAGACAGCAGGAGAAAAAATAAAAGGTATTAAGACCATTATAGAGAAAGTGAGATGACATTATATTGTATATTTGGATAAGATGCAGTTGGTAAATGTGTTACTTTGGCAAAATTGTGTTCAAATATTTGTCTAATTGAAATAAAAAGCGTAATTTCGCATTCGAAAATGACAATACATTAGAGTTTAATATAATTTAAATAACAACAGATGAAAAAGTATAATTTTAATGCCGGTCCTTCAATGCTTCCACGTGAAGTCATTGAGAATACGGCAAAGCAGATTTTAGATTTCAATGGTTCTGGTCTCTCTTTGATGGAAATCAGCCATCGTGCTAAGGACTTTCAGCCGGTTGTAGATGAAGCTGTTGCACTGATTAAGGAGTTGCTTAACATACCGGAAGGCTACTCGGTAATATTCCTCGGTGGTGGCGCATCATTGCAATTCTGCCAAATTCCGTGTAACTTCCTTATTAAGAAAGCTGCTTATCTCAATACCGGTACTTGGGCAAAGAAAGCTCTTAAGGAAGCAAAGCATTTTGGAGAGGTCGTAGAAGTAGCTTCTTCTGCTGAGGCAAATTATACTTACATTCCAAAGGATTGGACTTGTCCGTCGGATGTTGACTATTTGCACATTACTACAAATAATACAATATATGGTACAGAAATCCGCAAAGATTTGGATGTATGTGTGCCGTTGATTGCTGATATGTCTTCTGATATATTCAGCCGTCCGGTAGATGTCTCTAAGTATGACTGCATCTATGCCGGAGCACAGAAGAACCTTGCTATGGCAGGTGTTACGGTAATCATCGTTAAGGACGAGAAGTTGGGCAAGGCTCCGCGTGAGATTCCTACAATGCTCGACTACCGCACACACGTAGAAAAGGGTTCTATGTTTAATACTCCTCCTGTTGTTCCTATCTATTCAGCTTTGGAGAACCTTCGCTGGATAAAGAAACAGGGTGGTGTAGAGGCTATGGACAAGCGTGCTTTGGAACGTGCAGAGATGCTTTATGCCGAGATCGACCGCAACAAACTGTTCCGCGGAACTGTTAAGGAGGAAGACCGTTCGGTAATGAACATCTGTTTCGTGATGAACGACGAGTATGCCGAACTTGAAAAGCCGTTCATGGAGTTTGCAACTGAGCGTGGTATGGTTGGCATTAAGGGACACCGTTCTGTTGGTGGTTTCCGTGCAAGCTGCTACAATGCTCAGACAGTAGAGGGCGTTCAGGCTCTCATTGCTGCAATGAAGGATTTTGAAGCTCAGCACTAATAATATTATTATTAAGAAAAAATACTATAAACTTATCATTATATTATCAATATGAAAGTATTAGTAGCAACAGAAAAACCTTTCGCGGCTGCGGCTGTCGAGGGTATCAAAGCTGAAGTAGAGGGTGCAGGCAATGAGCTTGTCTTGCTTGAGAAATATACGGAAAAGGCACAGTTGCTTGATGCGGTGAAAGATGCAGATGCACTTATCATCCGTTCTGATAAGGTTGATGCAGAAGTTCTTGACGCAGCAAAGCAGTTGAAAATCGTTGTTCGTGCTGGTGCAGGATATGACAATATTGACCTCGCGGCAGCTACGGCACATAATGTAGTGGCAGAGAACACGCCGGGACAGAACTCAAATGCGGTGGCAGAGCTTGTATTCGGTATGTTGGTTTTTGCAGTCCGCAATTTCTACAACGGCAAGGCTGGATCTGAACTGATGGGAAAGAAACTCGGTATCCTCGCCTTTGGAAACGTTGGACGCAATGTTGCACGTATCGCAGCAGGCTTCGGAATGGATGTATACGCATACGATGCTTTCTGCCCGAAAGACGCTATCGAGTCTGCCGGCGTACACGCGGTAGATTCTCAGGAAGCTCTTTTCGAGCAGTGTGATGTCGTTTCATTGCACATTCCGGCTACTCCCGAGACAAAGCAGAGCATCAACTATGCTCTTGTAAACAAGATGAAGAAGGGCGGAATCGTTGTTAATACAGCCCGCAAAGAGGTTATCAACGAGCCTGAACTCCTGAAACTTCTTGATGAGCGTGCCGACTTGAAGTACATTACAGACATCAAACCTGATGCTGATGCAGACTTCGCGAAGTTCGAGGGACGCTATTTCTCAACTCCGAAGAAGATGGGTGCGCAGACTGCTGAGGCTAATATCAATGCCGGTATTGCTGCTGCAAAGCAGATTAACGCATTCTTCACGGATGGCTGCACTAAGTTCCAGGTGAACAAATAATTTAAGATTGATGGCGGAAGTAGCCATTCAGAATGAAATTCTATTATAGAATCATTCTCGTTGGGCTATAGTCATAGAATATTTACCGGTAAGTTTCTTACGGAAGGACATCTTTCAGAGGAAATTTACCGGTCTTTTTTGTCTCTTGTCTAATACAATTTCGGCATTACTTTAATGTGAGTTCGACGAATAATATTGTCATTCTCAGTTCGTATTCGTTTTTACAGTCTTCATATCCGGCTCTGATACGAAGGCTATCACAGCTTGATACGGATCGTATCTGGGCTTGATACACGATTGATACGCGCTTGATACACATTCTCCGTTCTCCGTACCCTTCACTCTTTATTGAAAAATTTGCTTGTTTCCACAAATATTCTTATCTTTGCATGATTTAAGGAGTTATGTATTTAGTTTATAGACAAGATGGAATATATAAAGACAGGCATTGACGGTGTATGGATACTTGAACCGAGAGTGTTCAACGATGCGCGCGGTTATTTCTTCGAGGCTTGGAAACAGGCTGATTTTGATGAACACATTGGGCATCATGTGGAGTTCATACAGGACAATGAGTCTAAATCGAGTTATGGAGTCCTGCGCGGACTGCATTATCAGAAAGGGGAGTTTTCACAGGCGAAACTTGTAAGAGTCATTAAGGGGAAGGTTCTTGATGTCGCGGTTGATATAAGAAAAAGTTCTGCGACATTCGGAAAGTATGTTGCGGTAGAACTTAGCGAGGAAAATAAACGTCAGTTCTTTATCCCACGTGGTTTTGCGCATGGCTTTCTTGTTTTGAGTGATGAAGCAATATTTACTTATAAGGTAGATAATGTGTATGCTCCGCAACATGAGGCAAGCATTCGTTGGAATGACGAAACAATCGGCATAAATTGGCCTATCGCTCCGGAAGAAGTGTTGACGAGCGAGAAGGACTTAAAAGCTGTAACTTTAAATAACGCAGAAATATTTGAATAAAGATTATGAATATAGCAATTGTTGGTACGGGTTATGTAGGATTGGTATCGGGAACTTGTTTTGCCGAGATTGGTGCTAATGTTACGTGCGTTGATGTTGACGCAAATAAGATAGAACGGTTGAAGAATGGAGAAATTCCGATTTATGAACCAGGCTTGGACGATTTGGTTCTGAAAAATGTAAAGGCTGGTCGATTGAAATTTGCTACATCTTTGGCTGATGTGCTAAATGAGCAGGAGATAGTATTCTCTGCCGTGGGCACTCCGCCCGATGAAGATGGGTCCGCCGACTTGAAGTATGTGCTTCAGGTGGCAAAGACTATCGGAGAGAACCTCAATAAGTATATAGTTGTCGTGACGAAGAGTACGGTTCCTGTAGGAACAGCAAAGAAGGTTCGCGAGACAATACAGAACGAGCTTGATAAGCGTGGCGTTGATATAAACTTCGATGTTGCAAGTAATCCGGAGTTTCTGAAGGAAGGCAATGCTATAAAAGACTTTATGAGTCCGGACAGGGTCGTTGTCGGAATAGAGAGTGAGCGTGCCAAGAAGATGCTTACCAAACTCTATAAGCCATTTCTTACCAACAATTTTAGAGTTATATTCATGGATATACCTTCTGCCGAAATGACAAAATATGCAGCAAACTCCATGCTTGCCACACGTATTTCTTTTATGAATGACATTGCTAATCTCTGCGAACGTGTGGGTGCTGATGTTAATATGGTGCGTGCCGGTATTGGTAGTGATACACGAATAGGTAGGAAATTCTTATATGCAGGCTGCGGATATGGTGGAAGTTGCTTCCCGAAAGACGTAAAGGCGCTTATTAAGACTGCCGATAGCAATGGATATTCAATGGAAGTACTAAAAGCCGTTGAGAAAGTAAATGAGCAACAGAAGTCTATATTATTCAAGAAATTGCAAAAAGCATACGCTAACGATCTGAAAGGTAAGACCATTACCTTATGGGGATTGGCATTTAAACCCGAAACCGATGATATGCGTGAGTCTACTGCACTTGTTATGATAGACTTGTTGCAAATGGCAGGATGCACAATTCGTGTTTATGACCCGATTGCCATGAACGAATGTAAGCGCAGAATAGGCGATAGCGTTATATATTGCAAGGATATGTATGATGCTGTTTTAGATGCTGACGCTCTTTTGCTGCTTACCGAGTGGAAAGAGTTCCGCCTTCCAAGTTGGGAAGTAATAGCTAAGGCCATGCAGAGAAAACTTGTTATCGATGGACGTAATATTTTTGATCCGGAAGAACTGAAAGAAGCAGGATTTGAATATCATTGTGTCGGTTGCTAAAAAGATGAGAAGTGTTTGTTATATAATATTGCTTTTGTCGCAGATATTATTGTGTGGGTGTGTGAGTAATGTAGATTCATCAGCTAAGGAAAACGAGGGTGCTAAGCAGATTCTGCAAGGAATATGGATTAGTGAGGATGAAGAGACACCTTCGTTTATGGCTAAAGGTGATACTATTTTTTACCCCGACACGACAAGTATGCCAGTTAAATTTTGGGTGTACAATGATAGTATTTATTTACAAGGTAATAAAACTCAGCATTATAAGATAGTATCAATGTCTGAGCAAACACTTCGCATCTTGAATCAGAATGAGGAAGAGATAAACTTAGTGCGCGGTAATGATAAACGTTTCTTGAAAGAATTCACTCAGGTACGTCCCTATGCCTTAAATGTTTTCAGAATAAGTAAGACAGACACTGTTAGTATTGTTGGAGGAACAAGATTTGAAAGTAAGATTCTTTTATCTCCGAGTTCGGAACGCGTTATCAAATCTATGTATAATGACGACGGTATAGAAGTTGACAATGTTTATCTTGATAATGTAGGTCATCTGAATATCTATGCTAATGGAAAATTAATATATGTTCATGCTTTCCGTAAACAGGAATTTTCTGCGTATGTACCGAAAGATTTTCTTGCTAAGTCTATTTTACGTAGCTTGCAATTTTCCCGTTCTGATGTTAACTTCGTTTATGTAGATGCTGTTATAGGAATACCGGATGCGTCAACTTGCTATGTTATAGAGTTACGGATTAGCAGGGATGGGAAATTGCAGATGAAATTAAAATAACATGAGTTGGATATAAAGAAGTTATTATGTCGAATCGCGTTAAAATAAAGGAATATGGTATTCCTTTATTTTTTTACAGTAAGATATTATTCTGTTTGAGGTGTTATTCTGCTTTTTATGAAGGCATTGAGTGATTCTCCACGCAATCCGGAGGCAATAATAGTACCGTCTTGCGCTACGACAAGAGTATATGGGATAGAGCTGACTTCGAATAGCCGGGCTGCTTTACTGTTCCAGCCCTGTAAGTCTGATAATTGAACCCAGTTCAAATCCTGTTCATTTACCGTATTCTGCCATTGTTCTTTGTCCTCATCAAGCGAAATACCTATAATGCCAAGAGTCTTGTATTGTGAGTGAAGAGCCTTAATATTGGGCATCTCTTGCATACACGGTCTGCACCAACTTGCCCAGAAGTCTATTATAGTTAAGCGGTTTTTTGAGATTTCATTCATTACTGAAACCTCCTTGCCCGTAATGTCCGGTAATGAAAAGTCTTTTATCTTATTGCTTTCGTCAATCTCACCATTAATAGTCTTATTAGATTCCGAGCTTATTGAAGCTGGTTGTGTCTGCGTATGGTTATTGTTTTTTAGTAAATAAAAAGTTACTATTCCAATAATGACGAGTGCGATAACTAATATTGTCGATAGTTTTTTCATAATAGATTTTCTTATTAAAAAGAAAAGGAATTAGCCATGAAAATATATTAAAATAATTCGCAGCTAATCCCTTTGGTATTGTTAAAATGTTTTATACCAAATATTGAGAACTAATGCTCTCATTTTCTACGACACGGCGTATGGTCTCGGCAAACATATCTGCAACAGAAAGCTGTTTTACCTTTGCACATCTGTCGGTATAAGGAATTGAATTAGTAAAAACAATCTCTTCCAAAGCCGAGTCTTGTACTCTGTCGCTTGCCGGGCCACTCATTACACAATGTGATGCGCATGCGCGTACACTCTTTGCGCCCGCAGCTTTCATTATGTCGGCAGCTTTGGTTATTGTTCCGGCTGTATCAACCATATCGTCAACGATGATGACGTTCTTATCTTTCACATCACCAATAATCTGCATACTGTCGACAACGTTTGCCCTTGCTCTTGTCTTGTTGCAAAGAACGAGAGGGCAGCCAAGATATTTTGCGTATGTGTTTGCGCGTTTTGAGCCGCCTACATCCGGAGATGCTATGCAGATATTGTCGAGCTGCAATCCCTGTAAATATGGTAATATGACTCCTGAAGCATATAGGTGGTCTACCGGAACGTTGAAGAATCCCTGAATTTGGTCAGCGTGTAAGTCCATTGTTATAAGGCGGTCAATACCGGCTACACTGAGGAGGTCGGCTACCAACTTAGCACCGATACTAACGCGTGGCTTGTCTTTTCTGTCTTGACGCGCCCAACCGAAGTAGGGTATTACAGCGATAATCTGGCGTGCAGATGCACGTTTTGCAGCATCAATCATGAGAAGCAGCTCCATCAGATTGTCTGAATTGGGGAATGTACTCTGCACGAGGAATACGTCTCGCCCACGTATAGACTCCTCGTATGATACGGCAAACTCACCATCAGAAAACTTAGTTACCACAAGATTTCCTAATGGGCATTCCAAACTTTGGCAAATTTTCTCAGCAAGGTATCTCGTTTTTGTACCCGAGAACACAAGGAAAGAGTTTTTTTCGCTCATTTTGTTTTATGGTTTTATTTGTATTATATTGTTATGTTTATTTTATAATTTTCTTTTCAGGGAACTTATGTTATTGCTTTCTTCAATTTCTGAAAATGCAATATCACATCTTTGTAATCCATTTGATTGTGAATGTTAAACTTATTCCACAAATCTCCGCATACAACAACGCCTCCAAAACCAAGTTCTTTAGCAATTTTGGCATTTTCAAGACTGATACCTCCCAATGCAAATACTTTCTTGTCGATAAGCCCTTGACTTGAGGCTTTTTGCAGTTCCCGTATGGAGAATGTAGCTTTCTCATCCTTGAACTCGATGCAGTCAAAAATATTTTTCAAGAAAACGACATTGGCTTTCTTTTTCATCTCCTTCAGACGACTTATATCTGTGCATGTGTAGCCTATCTTTCCTCGGTATCCTGTTGGAATTTGTTCCGAATGAGAGTCAATATGTATTCCTGCTAAATTATATTCATTTTTCAAGTAAAAATGGTCGTGAACGGTAATCTTGCTATAATGTTCGCGGGGAAGAAGTGTAAGCAATCGCTCGGCAAACATAGGAGAACAGTCCGGCTTGTATAAATGCAGATTGTCCAATCCTTCTTCGAAAAGCGTTGCCAGTATTTTGTCTTCTTCCACAAAAAAAGTGGATTTCGTAAGTATTGCGAGCTTCATTATTACAATATTATGTTGCAAAATTATGAAATTTATGCGAAACACGCAATTATATCGGAAATAAAAACTTAACTTTGCGCCAAAATATGATACATGATAACAGACAAGGATAATTTTTCGTGGATTAATCGCCCAGTTTATGTATTGGAAGAAGAGAAATTGAGACGCAATCTTGCTCTTCTTGCCGATGTCGCACAGCGTGCGAGTGTGGATGTAATTCTTGCTTTTAAGGCTTATGCATTGTGGAGGACTTTCCCTATATTTAAGGAATATATCAATGCTACAACGGCAAGTTCTCTTTATGAAGCCCGACTCGCATTTGAAGAATTTGGTGTGCCGGCACACACATATTCGCCTGCTTATACGGATTATGAAATAGAAGATATTGCCCGATTTTCGAGTCATATATCTTTTAATTCTTTTACCCAGTATGAACGCTATTATAATAAGGTGAAAGAAATTAATCCTTCTGTCAGTTGTGGAATTAGGATCAATCCGGAATATTCCGAGGTAGAAGTGATGTTGTATAATCCTTGCGCTTCCGGAACACGCTTTGGTATCTCTGCAGATAAACTTCCCGAAAAACTGCCAGACGGAATAGAAGGCTTTCATTGTCATTGCCATTGTGAGAATGGCCCTGAAGTGTTTAACAGAACATTAATGCATATTGAAGAGAAATTCTCAAAATGGCTTCCGAAATTGAAGTGGATAAATTTTGGTGGAGGTCATTTGATGACTCGTGCAGATTATGATACGGAGATGCTTGTGGGTATGATGAACAAATTTCATAAACGCTATCCGAATCTGAAAATAATCCTTGAGCCAGGAAGTGCATTCGGTTGGCAGACCGGAGAGCTGGTTTCCCAAGTTGTGGATGTGGTGGAGGATAAAGGAATACGCACCGCAATATTGAATGTAAGTTTTACTTGCCATATGCCGGATTGCCTTGAGATGCCTTACAAACCTGTTGTTCGTGGTGCAAAAATAGTCGATATAGATGATTCAAATAGTCAACTTGAAGACTCCTTATATATATATAGGCTCGGAGGCAACAGTTGTTTGAGCGGCGATTTTATGGGAAGTTGGCAGTTCGATCATGAACTGAAGGTGGGGGAGAATATTATTTTTGAAGATATGTTGCATTATACGACTGTAAAAACAAATATGTTTAATGGAATATCTCATCCCGCAATAGGCTTGTTACATCTTAATGGCGAATTGGAAATTCTACGGGAATTTACGTATGACGACTATAAATATCGTATGGATTAATGGTAAAAACAACTTTTTTGCACATTTGTAGAAAAAAAAGAAAGAAAAGTTTTGTGTGTTAAAGAAAAAGTATTACCTTTGCAACCGCATTTAGAGAAATGCTCCTAACATTAGGAAAAAGGCGGAAATAGCTCAGTTGGTAGAGCACGACCTTGCCAAGGTCGGGGTCGCGGGTTCGAGTCCCGTTTTCCGCTCTTTTTTTTACTTTCGATTTAGAAAAACATATTTTATTTCCAATGAATTTATATTTACGATTTTTCAATAATGAGACATTAGTATATAATGCCGATGAAGCAATAGATTTTCTTCGTTCTATTCCAGATATCCAATTAACGCCTGAAATGGAAGATGATATTAGGGAATATGCAGTAAATAATGTATTTTATCCTAAACGCTATAAGGTACGCTCGCGTGTTTATTTTATTATCATAAAGACAGAAGCGGCTACGATGCTTGACTTTAAGCAGAAAAAGGCATTACGCATTAATAGCGACACTCCAGAACGGCATGAAACAAACCAAGTCCTCCTTCGTCTTAATGAAGAGCAAGAAGGTTGGTATGAGGGCGCGTTGGATTTCAAACGCGTTGTAATGATTCCTGCAACAGGCAAGCATGAGTATCGTGATACCCATTTTGTAGTTCGTTGTAAGGCTAATTCTGGATTGGATTGCTACAATCGTATCGTTGACCATTTACGTGGCAGGGTTGATTCCAGAAGTCAGTTCCCGTCGGCAAAAGGAAAAAACTTTAAATTCAAATATTTGGGAATGTGGAAATAACTTTCTAAAAATATAGAAATGAATAAGGTAATGCTTATTGGTAATGTAGGTAAAGAGCCTGATGTACATTATTACGACCGTGATCAGGCTGTGGCTCAGATTTCTCTTGCTACGACTGAGAAAGGATATGTGCTACAGAATGGGACAAGAGTGCCTGACCGAACCGATTGGCATAATGTTATATTTTATCGAAACTTGGCAAAGGTCGTAGAAAAGTATGTGCATAATGGGGATAAGTTGTATGTTGAAGGACGCATTAGATACCGTAGTTATGACGATAGCAAAGGAAATCGTAGGATAGTTACGGAAATATATGCGGATAACATGGAACTCCTTTCTCCAAAACGTCAAGACACAACTCCTAAAAACGATAATACTAATACTATAGATGCAGAACCGGCAATAAGTACGGATAATGCTATACCTTTCTGATAAATGGACTTAATAAATATATCTTCGTTAGTTACATTGCAACCAATTACTCTTGGTGTAATCATAGCCGGAGTAATAGCTTTTTTATTGCTTTTTGTTTCAGGTTTCGCAAGTGGGTCGGAAATAGCGTTTTTCAGCCTTTCTCCGAAAGATATAAATGAGCTTGAACCAGACAAGAGTAGGTCTGATTATAATATACAGCTACTCCGAGAAGAGAGTGAGCGTACACTTGCAACAATCTTGATAACCAATAACTTCGTGAATGTCACAATAATTATGTTGTGTAATTATTTCTTTCATAGTTTATTGAAATTCAATGAAGCTTGGTTTGAAATTCTCTGCATAACAGTAATACTTACTTTTCTTTTGCTGCTTTTTGGCGAAATTATGCCTAAGGTATTAAGTCGGCAAAATCCGTTGAAGTTTTGTAGAATGACTGTAGATGGAATTCTGTTCTGTCGTAAAATATTCTGGTTTCTGGAAAATATTCTTCTTAGCAGTAGCAATATGGCTGAAAAAGTCGTGCAAAAAGAAAATCGTCAATTAAGTGTTGATGACTTGGAACAGGCTTTGGAGCTTACTGATAAGGAGGGAATAAAGAATGAGCAGAGTATGTTACAAGGTATTATCCGCTTTAGCGATGAAACTGCTAAAGAGGTTATGACTCCGCGTCAAGATATTGTTGACCTGAATATCAGAAGTACATTTAAAGAAGTTTTGAAATGTATAGTTGATAATAATTATTCTCGAATACCGGTTTATCAAGATAATGATGATAATATACGTGGCGTATTATATATAAAAGATTTACTTCCTCATTTGTCGAAACCGGCGAATTTCCGTTGGCAGAGCCTTATCCGTCCTCCATATTTTGTGCCGGAAACCAAAAAGATAGATGATTTGTTGCGTGAGTTCCAAAATAATAAAGTACATATCGCTATTGTTGTCGATGAGTTTGGAGGTACAAGCGGACTGGTTACGATGGAAGATATTCTTGAGGAAATCGTGGGAGAGATTAATGACGAATATGATGAGGAGGAGAGAAATTATACCAAGCTCAATTATAATACTTATATATTTGAAGGCAAAACTCTTCTCACTGATTTTTGTAAGATACTGAATATTGATACAGATGAGTTTGCTGATGTTGAGGGCGATGCGGATTCTTTAGCCGGACTCATACTTGAGATAAAAGGAGAATTCCCAAGTATACATGAGAAAATTGATTACAAGAATTATACATTTGAAATCTATGGAATGGAAGAACGGCGTATTAGTCGTGTAAAAGTAGTTGTTCATTCGGTTCTATGTGCTAATAAGGAGGAGTGCTAAGTGCTTGTTTCCCTTGAAGATATAGCTGACGATGTAAGACTTGGTTTATGGTCTTTTTCTAAAGCAGAAGGACTATCGGTACGTGATTGTGAGCGCAAGGCAGTAAACTCTCTATTAGCAGCTATGTTGAATAGTTCAAATTTTAAGATAGAACATACTGCGTCAGGAAAACCATCTGTTAAAGGGTATAATATCAGTATCAGTCATACTCATGGGTATGTATCTGTTATAGTGTCTTCAAAGTATCGAGTGGGTGTAGATATTGAATATCAAAGCGATAGGGTCGATCGCATTGCATCACGTTTTATGCGCGCTGATGAAGTTGCAGATACGACGACAAAACGTCTTATTAATTGGTGTGCAAAGGAAACTGTATATAAATTGTTTTCGGAAGAAAACCTAACTTATCAGCAAATGCACGTTATATTAGATTCTAATAGTCATGCATTTGTGAATAATCTAAAGAGTAATACATCTGTTTTGGTTTATTACCGCATAACTTCAGGCTATGTGCTTACATATAGCTTTATGGAATAGTTTAATGCTTAAAGTTTAATTCTAATTTCAAGGCTGCATCCCAACTGTGTTCAGTGGCTACCTCAATGGTGTTCAGTGGCTATCTCAACGGTGTTCAGTGGCTACCTCAACAGTGTTCAATGGCTATCTCAACAGTGTTCAGTGGCTATCTCAACAGGTTTTAGTATAGTCTTATTGATTAACTAATCGGGAATGTTGAGTCTCATTGCCGTTTTTGAAAGATAGAAGTAAAGTACAAATAAGTACTCTGAATCAATGTTTTAAGGCATTATATTCCAGAAAACTAAACATATTACACTTTTTTTTATTAACTTTGCATCAAATTATATTATTATGGGATTATTCGGTTTGTTTAATAAAAACAAGAAAGAAACACTTGACAAAGGACTTGAAAAGACAAAGGCAAGTGTATTTTCTAAATTGACTCGTGCTGTTGCAGGAAAGTCTAAGGTAGATGATGACGTCCTTGATAATTTGGAGGAAGTTCTTATTACTTCAGATGTCGGCGTAGATACTACAATAAAAATTATTCAGCGCATAGAAGAACGTGTTGCGCGCGACAAGTATGTGTCAACATCGGAGTTGAATGGCATTCTTCGTGATGAGATTGCCAAATTGCTGATGGAAAACAATACCGAGGATAGCGACACTTGGGATTTGCCTTCTGATCACAAGCCTTATGTCATACTTGTTGTAGGTGTGAACGGTGTGGGTAAGACAACAACCATTGGAAAGTTGGCTTACCAGTTTAAGAAAGCAGGTAAGAAAGTATATTTAGGTGCGGCTGATACGTTCCGTGCTGCAGCCGTGGAGCAGATTTGTATATGGGGTGAGCGTGTCGGCGTACCTGTAATAAAGCAGCAGATGGGTTCTGACCCTGCATCTGTGGCATTCGATACATTAAGTTCGGCAAAGGCAAACGATGCTGATGTTGTGATAATCGACACAGCCGGCCGTTTGCATAATAAAGTTGGCTTGATGAATGAACTTAAGAAGATTAAAGATGTGATGAAGAAAGTGTTGCCGGAAGCTCCCGATGAAGTTATGCTGGTTCTTGACGGAAGTACAGGACAAAATGCTTTTGAGCAGGCAAAACAGTTTGCCGCAGTTACTCAGATAACATCTCTTGCCATAACAAAACTTGATGGAACGGCAAAGGGCGGTGTCGTTATCGGTATTTCCGACCAGTTGAAAGTTCCGGTAAAGTATATCGGACTTGGCGAAGGTATGGAAGACTTGCAATTATTTAATAAAGAACAATTTGTTGATTCTCTTTTTAAGGCGGAATTGTGAAACGGAATGTCGTAGATATTATAACTTTAGGATGTTCTAAGAATCTCGTTGATTCTGAACGACTTATGGGTATGCTTGAGCTTGCTGGCTTTGAGTGTACTCATGATTCGGAACAGCCGGAGGGTGAGATAGCCATAATAAATACTTGTGGTTTTATCGGCGATGCAAAAGAGGAAAGTATCAACACAATACTTGAATTTGTCAATCGCAAGAACAATGGCTTGCTGAAGAAAATATATGTAATGGGATGCCTCTCGCAGAGATATAAGGAGGAGCTTGAGAAAGAGATACCGGAGGTCGATAAGTTTTATGGTAAGTTTGATGTCAAGACTTTAGTTAGTGATTTGTGCAAGTCCTCAATACCGTCATGCGATGGGTGCAGGCATCTCACGACTCCGAGCCATTATGCATACATTAAAATTGCTGAAGGCTGCGACCGCCGTTGTGCTTATTGCGCCATTCCGCTTATAACCGGGCGGCACATAAGTCGGCCTATGGACGAAATTCTGCAAGAAGTGAAGGCGCTTGTGGCAAAGGGCGTGAAGGAATTTCAGATAATAGAACAAGAACTTACATATTATGGTGTTGACATTGACGGAAAACAGCATATAGCAGAACTTATAGACCGAATGTCAGACATTGAGGGAGTGGAGTGGATACGTCTTCATTACGCATATCCGAATAATTTTCCTCTCGACCTTCTTGATGTGATAAGAGAGAAGCCGAATGTCTGTAAATATCTTGACATAGCATTGCAGCATATTTCTGATAGGATGCTTGAGCGTATGCATCGTAATGTAACAAAGAAGGATACGTTGGAACTTATAGACGAGATAAGGCGTAGGGTTCCCGGCATTCATCTTCGCACAACTCTTATGGTCGGCTTCCCCGGAGAAACGGATGAGGATTTTGAACAACTTATGGAGTTTGTCAAGACCGTGCGTTTTGAACGTATGGGAGCATTTGCATATTCGGAAGAGGAAGGAACATACAGTGCACTACATTATGCTGATGATATTCCAGAGGAGATAAAGCAGCGTAGGTTAGACAAGTTGATGGCTATACAGCAAAGAATAAGTGCGGAGATTGAGACTGAAAAGGTTGGCAAAGTGCTAAAGGTCATTATAGACCGAACGGAAGGTGCTTATTACGTTGGACGAACAGAATGTTGTTCTCCCGAAGTTGACCCGGAAGTTCTTATCCCTTGTGAAGAGAAATCTCTTGATGTGGGATGTTTTTACGATGTGAAAATAACAGGTTCTGAGGAGTTCGATATTTATGGAACCGTTGTCTGATGGGGCGTAATGACTAAAATATAATTGCTATGAACAATAAAGAATATATATCAAAACTTGCTGCTGAGACAGGATTCTCTGTTGATGATACCCAAAAGATGGTACAAGATGTGCTTGATGGTATGTGCAAACATTTTGAAGATAGCGATTCGATACAGGTTCCCGGTTTCGGAACGTTTGAAGTAAAGAAGAGATTGGAGCGTGTTATGGTGAATCCATCTACCGGTCAGCGTATGTTAGTTCCGCCTAAATTGGTATTAAACTTTAAGCCTAATGCCGTGGTTAAAGAAAAATTAAAGAATGGAGGAGAAAGCTAATGGCAAAGATATCAATAACGGATCTCGCCGGCGTTATTGCCAAGCAGCGTAAACTCTCAACTAAAGATGTTGAGAAATTTATATCTGCAATGTTTTTGGTGGTGGATAAAGGGCTGGATGCAGATAGATTAGTGAAAATTAAAGGTCTTGGAACTTTCAAGGTTACAAGTGTTAAACCGCGTGAGAGTATTAATGTAAATACAGGTGCTCGTGTGGTGATAGAAGGCCATGATAAGGTTTCTTTCACTCCAGATACCTCTATGCGCGACCTTATCAATAAGCCTTTTGCTCAGTTTGAAACTGTTGTACTGAAAGATGATGTAGACTTTTCTGATATAGAACATGACAATTCTGATGAAGAGAAAAGAGAGTCGGTTGCATCTAATACTGAAAAGGAAGTCCAGAAAGAAAAGACAATATCTTCAAATGAGGAGGAAATCGCACCACAAGATATGGTACAAGAAAATGTCTTAGAAATTAAGGATGACAAAGAAGACAGCCCTGTAACTGCGCCAACAGATAATATAGTAGTTTCAGGGGAAGATGGCAATCCAAATGATGTGATTGAGAGGCGCGAGAGTTCTACCATTACAAGCAATACAAATACTTACGAAAGGGGAGAAAACGTGATGGTAGAACAAGCAAATGTGGACAAAGAGGAATTCGTAGATACACAAGAATGGGTTAGCCGTAGTCAATATAAGCACAGTATTATAATTGGAGTGCTTTCTGCTGTTATTTGTTTGTTCATAGGGTTGCTCGTTGGAATCTATATATTAGGAGATTTCAACCATGATAAGGTGGCGAAGAGCGAATTTGCGACACCTCAAGTAACAATGGCAGATAAGGATTCTATGACAAATGCAAAAGTTAATCCGGCTCCGGGCATAAAAACTTCTGCCAATAAGACTGAGGATGAAGTGGACTTCGATAAGATGAATGCTGATCCGAGAGTAAAAATGGGAGCATATAACATCGTAGGTATAGACACAATTATCACATTAAAGAGCGGTCAAACAATGAAGTCTTATTGTCGTTCTACACTCGGTTCTGGAATGTTATGCTATTTCCAAGTCCTTAATGATACTACAGAACTTGGTGAGGGTGCGAAGATGAAAGTTCCGAAGGTGAAGGTCAAGTAAAAACTATAATATATATATTGTTTGAAAAAGTTTCTTAAAATGTAGGTTTTAGGAAACTTTTTTAATATTATTTAGATGGCTTTATTCTGCTATCATCTATTTATGTTGTACTTTTGCGATTAATATAAATAGTACTATAATATAAATATATATTGAGATATGGCAGAAGCTATAGATATACGTGAACTTAATATACGGATAGAACAACAAAGCGCATTTGTAACCAATCTAATAATGGGAATGAATCAAGTAATAGTAGGTCAAAAACACTTGATAGATTCTCTTATTATCGGTCTTCTTAGTGATGGACATATACTTCTTGAAGGAGTTCCCGGACTTGCTAAAACCCTTGCTATCAAGACTCTTGCCCAGTTGGTAGACGCACAATATAGTAGAGTACAGTTTACCCCCGATTTGCTGCCAGCCGATGTTGTCGGTACAATGATATATTCTCAAAAAGATGAGAATTTTCATGTGAAAAAGGGGCCTTTGTTTGCAAACTTTGTTTTAGCCGATGAGATTAACCGCGCTCCGGCAAAAGTGCAGAGTGCTTTGTTGGAAGCTATGCAAGAGCATCAGGTAACGATTGGTGAGAAAACCTTTTGTCTTCCACAGCCATTTCTTGTGATGGCAACTCAGAATCCGGTGGAGCAGGAGGGAACATATCCTCTTCCCGAGGCACAGATGGACCGTTTTATGCTAAAGGTCATCATAGATTATCCCACGATAGAAGAAGAAAAACTTATTATTCGAGAAAATCTTAGAGGGGCTTTACCGGAGGTAAAACCTGTAATAACATCAGAAGATATTATTAAGGCTCGTAGCGTGGTCGATGAGGTTTATATTGATGAGAAAATAGAGCAATATATTGCAGATATTGTGTTTGCGACCCGTTTCCCGGAGCGTTATATGTTGCCCGAATTGAAAAATATGATAACATTCGGCGGTAGTCCGCGAGCAAGCATCAATCTTGCTAAAGCATCACGTGCGTATGCGTTTATCAAACGACGTGGATACGTGGTTCCTGAAGATGTACGTGCTGTTGCTCATGATGTTTTACGTCACCGTATAGGGCTATCTTACGAAGCTGAGGCAAATAATGTAACAAGCGAAGAAATTGTAAGCAAGATAATAAATAAGGTAGAGGTCCCTTAATGGAAACGTCAGAGATACTAAAAAAAGTAAGGAAGATTGAAATCCAGACACGTGCTCTCAGCCAAAATATCTTTGCAGGGTCATATCGTTCTGCTTTCAAAGGGCGCGGTATGGCATTCTCTGAAGTACGTGAATATCAGTTCGGCGATGACGTGCGTGATATTGACTGGAACGTAACGGCCCGTTTCCATCATCCATACGTTAAAGTCTTTGAGGAAGAACGCGAGCTTACGGTAATGCTTCTTATAGATGTATCTGGTTCTTTAGATTTCGGAACGACCTTACAAATGAAGAAAGATTTGGCGACGCAGATAGCAGCAACCATAGCGTTTAGTGCCATACAGAACAATGACAAAATTGGTATCATCTTTTTCTCTGATAGAGTAGAGAAATATATCCCGCCCAAGAAAGGACGAAAGCATATTCTATACATTATCCGAGAAATGTTGGATTTCCATGCTGAAAGTAAAAAAACAAATTTGAATTTAGCAATGGAATATCTTACGAAAGTAATAAAACGGCATTGTACGGTATTTGTTATAAGCGATTTCTATGCATCTATAAATAAAGACACATTCCTTATTGTAAATAAGAAGCATGACGTTGTGGCTGTTCAAATCTTTGACAGGCGTGCTAAAGAACTTCCAGACATCGGATTGATGAAAGTGGTTGATTCGGAGACAGGCCACGAGATGTATATTGACACAAGCGACAAGAAACTTCGTATGGCACATAAAGCATATTGGTTAAAACATAATGAAGAACTATTGACCATATTAAATGAATGTAATATTGATAATGTTTCTATTGCAACAGATGAGGATTTCGTAAAGAAACTAATAATATTATTTGCCAAGAGAAGTTGATATTACCAATTCTTTATTATTTAGGAGGTTTTTAGAAGTGAGAAGATATATTTTTATAATATTTATACTATGTGCAACTATTTCTATAAACGCGCAAATTAAAGTTGAGTCAAAACTGGACTCGACCAATGTTCTTATTGGCGCGCAAGTAAAATATCATGTGAATGTTGTCGCACCTCTTAATTCACATATTACATTCCCTACAAATAAAACCATGAATGCAATGTCATCAGCTATAGAAGTTTTAGATATGGATGATGACACCGTAGCTATAGGTAATGGGCTTAATATGTATACAAGGACTTATAACCTGACTGCTTGGGAGAACGGCAAATATAATATTCCTTCCCTGAAATTGAAAATAAATGGAAGGGATTATATGACAAATAAAATTCCATTTGAGGTAAAGACGGTAGAAGTTGATACGACAAATATGGAAGACATAAGGCCGGCAGAAGATGTTCAAGATAACCCTTTCTCGTGGAGTGATTGGTATTTGCCAGTCCTGCTAAGCATATTGGCAGTAATATTATGCACATTTATATATTATCTCTTTATCAGGCTCTCGTCGGGTAAATCGGTCATTTCCAAAATTATTTTTGTAAAGAAGCAGTCTCCTTATCAGAAGGCGATGAATATGATAGAGCAGATAAAACAAGAACATCTGGCTCATTCTGATGACCAGAAAGTTTATTATACTCGTCTTACAGATGCATTACGTGATTATCTTGAAGATAGATTTGGCATAAATGCAAAAGAAATGACGAGTAATGATATAATTTCACGCTTACATAAAGAAGAATTATCAGATATAAACGAACTAAAAGAGGTCTTTGAAACTGCCGATCTCGTGAAATTTGCAAAATACTCTGTCCAAGCCAATATCAATGACATGAACTTAGCTAATGTTGCAAAGTTTATAGTTGCTACCAAACAAGATAATGCTCCAATTATGGAGAAAGTTGAAGAGGAATCGTCCAAAAAAGAAAGACGTGAAGCTCGGAGTCGACGCATTATCAAATCATTGATATTTGTGCTTATCGTTATTAGTATTGCCATCTTCGCATACGTAGGATGGATAGTTTATGAATTATTAGGTTGAATATAATGGAATTTGCCAATAAAGAATACTTCTTACTGCTATTGTTGCTTATACCATACGTGCTGTGGTACTTCCTTTATCGCAAGGGATGTGAACCTACAATGTGTATGAGTGATACCCATGCTTACGAGTATGCTAATCGCAGTTGGCGTATAAGGCTTATACATCTTCCAATGTTCCTGCGTTGCTTAGTATTTGTTCTTGTGGTTATAGTCTTGGCACGACCGCAGTCAAAAGATAGTTGGAACAACAAAACAGTTGAAGGTATAGATATAATGATGGCAATGGATATTTCTACAAGTATGCTTGCAGAGGATGTGGCCCCTAATCGTATGGAAGTTGCCAAAGAAGTCGTTTCTGAATTTATATCGAGCCGTCCAAATGATAATATCGGACTTACGATATTTGCAGGTGAGGCGTTCACGCAATGCCCTATGACAACAGACCATGCATCATTGCTTAGCATTCTGCACAATGTACGGACGGATTTAGCGATGAATGGTTTGATAAAAGATGGAACTGCTGTTGGAATGGGACTCACAAATGCCGTTTCGCGTTTAAAAACCTCAAAAGCTAAGAGTAAAGTCGTAATCCTTCTTACTGATGGAAGTAATAATAGTGGAGATATATCACCAATGACAGCAGCGGAGATAGCAAAGAGCTTTGGCATTAGAGTATATACTATTGGATTTGGAACTAATGAGGAAACCCGTTTCCCGGTACAAGTAAATGGCATTATTCAATATATAAAAGCGAAAGGAGACATAGACTATAAAACGTTACAGGTTATAGCGTCTGCAACTAATGGTAATTTTTATAGGGCTACAAGTCAGAAAGAATTATCACAGATATATAATGATATAGACAAATTGGAAAAGACAAAACTTTCTGCTAAAGGATATTCTAAATGGTATGATGTATATCAGCCGTTTGTCTTGGCAGCTTTTGTCATTCTTTTGTTAGAGATATTGTTGAGAATTACGGTGTTCAAGCGAATACCTTAAAGATGCGTTAGATATGTTTAGATTTGCAGATCCACAATATTTATGGTTGTTATCACTGATTCCTATATTGGTGATGATACATATTATATATTTAATTAAACGAAGAAACCGCTTGCGTAAATTTGGTGATAAGGAACTTGTCCGTATGCTTACTCCTAAAGTTTCTAAATATCGCCCTACTGTAAAATTTCTGCTGACACTTATAGCATTAGTACTTATAATAATAATGCTTGCCCGTCCGCAGACCGGAGCTACAATAAGCAAGGATAAACGTCAGGGTATTGAGGTTGTAATTGCGCTCGATATCAGTAATTCGATGCTTGCAGAAGATGTTAAGCCTTCCAGGTTGGAAAGAAGTAAAATGTTGATAGAGAATCTTATAGACCATTTTAACAATGACCGTATCTGTTTTGTCGTTTTTGCAGGTGATGCTTTTGTACAACTGCCTATAACATCAGATTATTTGTCGGCGAAGATGTTCTTGCAAGATACAAGCCCATCTCTCATAGAAGCACAGGGAACAGACATCGGTGAAGCTATAAATTTGTCTTTGCAAAGTTTTACAAAAGATGAACAATATGGCAAAGCTGTAATCCTTATTACTGATGGTGAAGATCATGAAGGCGATGCGGAGAAAATGGCAGAGAAAGCTGCGAAAAAAGGTGTTAAGGTGTTTATTCTCGGCATAGGTTCTTCAAAAGGTTCTCCAATTCCTTTGGGAAATGGTGATTTCCTGAAAGATAATAGTGGGCAGGTCGTTATGACTGCTCTAAACGAGGATATGTGTCGCAAGGTGGCAGAAGCTGGTCAAGGGTCGTATATACACGTTGACAATACTTCTATGGTAGGAAACAAGCTTGATAAAGAATTGAAGAAATTGCAAAAAGGAGAAATCAATGGTGTCATATACAAAGATTTTGATGAGCAATTCCAAGTCGTTGCTATCTTGTGTTTGATTTTCCTTATCATTGAAGTTCTTGTTTTAGAAGTAAAAAATAAGACATTGAACAAAGTTGACGGTTTTATAAAAAGAATAGGATGGAGAAGTTAATATATATATTGACAATATTTATGATTTCGGTCTCTTCCGCATACGGTCAGAATGTCCGAAGCATGATACGCGGTGGCAACAAAGACTATCGTGCAGGAAAACACCCTCAATCAGAAATTAAATACAGGAAAGCCTTAGAGAGCAATCCTTATAATCCTCAAGCATCATATAATTTAGGATGTGCAATGATGAAGCAAGGGAGGGATTCCCTGGCCATAGAACAATTTGAAAAGGCTTCAAAACAGGAAAATAACAAGTTGCGCCGTGCCAAGTCTTATCACAATATGGGAGTGATATTGCATAAACAGAAGAATTACGGAGAAGCTATTGAGGCTTATAAAAATGCTCTTCGTAATAATCCGAACAACAACGATACCAGATATAATCTTGCTTTATGTCAACGGCAATTGAAGCAGCAGCAAAATCAAAAGAACCAGCAGAGGAATAAAAACAATAAAGACAATAAGCAAAATAAAAATAATCAGAACAAAGATAAACAGAATAAAGATAATAATAACAAAAAAGATAAGAATAACGACAAGCAAAGCCAAAATGAGCGAATGGACAGGCAAAATGCCGAGCAGCTTATGAATGCAGCAATGCGTGAAGAACAAGCTACTCATGACCGCTTAAAGAAAGCAATGCAGCAGCCGGGTAGTCGTAAAACGAATAAGAACTGGTAAAAGTATGAAACGAATTCTACTGATAACAATATTGTTGGTAACTTTAGTAACGGTAAGTGCACAGAAACTTTCCGTGAATGCTCCACGTCATATAGCGATAGGGGAACAGTTTCAAATAGAGTACACTATACACACGCAGAATGTAAAAGGATTTCGTTTAGAGAATATCCCTAATGATATAGAAATACTTTATGGTCCTAATACATCATCACAGTCAAGCTATCGCATTGTGAATGGGCACATGAGCAGTTCTTCTTCTGTTACATATTCGTTTATTGCGGTGGCTAAGAAAAAAGGCAATCATGCACTTCCTGTTGCACGTGTTAATATAGATGGCAAGACCGTATCATCGGCAGCTCATCATATAAACGTTCTTGGTGCATCACATTCTTCTTCAAACAGTTATGCTAATAATGGTGGCTACTATCCGGAAGATGAAGATGCATCGTCTTATCACCGTTCTCAGAACTCTCGTAATACTCATGATAATATATTCATACGGGTTACAGCAAGTAAGAAAAGAGTACATGAGCAGGAGCCAATATTACTTACATATAAAGTCTATACCATTCCTAATCTTGTAAATCTCGATTATAAGATGCCGGAATTAAAGGGTTTCCATACGCAAGAAATCCCATTGTCTAAGACAAAATCAATGCAAAGAGAAATGCTGAACGGACAAGTTTATAATTGTGTCGTATGGAGTCAGTTTGTTCTCTATCCGCAAGTTACGGGAAAACTTACTATACCAAGCCTTACTTTCCACGGTGTCATTATGCATGAAAGCCGCGACCCGTTTGCTTTTATTACTGGCGGTGGTTATGAGGAAGAAGCGAGGGAGATAAAAGCTCCAGGCTTGACCATACAAGTGGATAAATTACCAACAAAGCCAAAAGACTTTTCTGGTGGAGTAGGCCGCTTTAATATTTCTGGACAGCTTAATAAGAAAGAGGTTAAAGCTGGTGACCCGGTCAGTTTGCGTCTCGTTGTAAGCGGCGTGGGAAATCTTAAACTTATAAGGCAACCCGAAGTGACATTCCCAAAGAATTGGGACAAATACGATGCAAAGATAACAGATAAGACACGTCTTACAAAGAGTGGAGTCGAGGGGAATATGATTTATGATATTCTCGCTGTGCCGAGAAAGGAAGGGGCATATACTGTTCCTGCAGTAAAGTTCGTATATTATGATACGTCAACAAGCTCATACAAGACCATCCAGACGCAACCGTTATCTGTCAAAGTCTTGAGAGGAACTGCCGGTGATACAGATGTTAGTGATTTCGCACCGATGGTGGATGAAGAAGATATAAGGCCGATAAAGAAAGGCGATGTAACTTTTTATGATACAAATGATATATTCTTCAATTCTGTATGGTATTGGATTACATTGGGTGTATTGTCTTCTATATTTGTCTCATTGCTTTATTTATTCCGCCGTACAGCTTTGGAACACGCGGATATTGCAAAAATGCGCGGAAAGAAGGCTAACAAACTCGCATTAAAACATCTGAAAAAGGCTGATACATTGATGCGCGAAGGAAAATCGTCAGACTTTTATGACGAGGTTTCACACGCTCTTTGGGGATATGTTGGCAATAGGTTGAATATGCCAATAGGGCAGTTGACACGCGATGATGTTTGTGAGCAACTCAAAAAACGTAGTGTTGATGAAGAAACAATAATGATATTTCTTGATGCACTTGATGAGTGTGAGTTTGAACGTTACGCACCCGGTGATACAAAAGGAAATATGAACAAGACATTTAATTCTGCGATGTCGGCTATAACAAGAATCGAGGGATTCCTCAAAAATGCAAGAAAAAGTAGCAGTACCTCTAAAGCATTAGTGCTGCTTATCTTACTTATGTTCTCTTTGCCGATATGTGCTATAACAAAGAAGAATGCAGACACAGAGTATGAAAAACGTAACTACCAGCAGGCGATAAAGGATTATGAAGAGTTATTGCAGAATGGTGTGTCTTATGAGGTTTATTATAATTTAGGAAATGCTTATTATCGGTTGGACAATATTCCACGTGCGATATTATCTTATGAGCGTGCTTTACGGCTGTCTCCCAATGATGAAGATGTACGAGTTAATCTTAAGATGGCTCAGTCGAAGACCATAGATAAAATAATCCCTGAGCCTAAAATCTTTTTATACGAATGGTATAAGGGATTTGTAAATATGATGAATATTGAAGGCTGGGCATATACTGCTATCATTTGTATCATATTTACGATTATCCTCGTTCTGCTTTATTTGTTTGCAGAGAATTCCCGATTAAGACTACTTGGTTTCTGGGGCGGTATTCTTGCATTATTGTTTTTTATATTCTCCAATATATTTGCGTTTCAGCAATTGGATTATCTGCACGACAAGACCGATGCAATAGTTATCTCTTCCTCTGTTATTGTGAAAGATTCACCCTATAAAGGAGCGAAAGACAAATTTGTATTGCATGAAGGAACTAAAGTAGAAATCCTTGACACTGCTAATAGCTGGGTAAATGTGCATATCGCTGACGGGCGCAATGGATGGATAGAAGTTGCAAAAATCGAAAATATATAGAAGAAAAGCATTGTGGATATAGCTAATCTGATAGATATAGACAATAGTATATTGCTTTTGTTGAATGGAGGTGAGTCGGTGTTCGTCGACACACTTATGCTTACATTGACATCCGGACTCACTTGGATACCTCTTTATATAGCTTTACTATTTCTTGTTATAAAGAACAATGAGAAGTGGAGTTATATTCTGCTGATAATAAGTTGTGTTGGACTTAGCCTTATCCTTTCCGGAGGTGTTTCGGATCATATCGTAAAAGATATGGTAGCACGTCCACGTCCTATAAACGAACCGTCATTGTATGGAATTATAAGTCCGATTCGTGGTTATCAAGCCTTCGGATATAGCTTCTATTCTTCTCATGCAGCTAACACAATGTCGGTAGCTGTGTTTTTCATATTACTTGTTCGTAGCCGCATACTCGGCATTGCTTTAGTCTTGTGGGCAATCGTGAACGGATGGACGCGCATCTATCTTGGTGTGCATTATCCTTCCGATGTTCTTATGGGATTACTTTGTGGCATTTTTGCCGGTACAATATCATATCTTTTGTTTATGTATATCTATAAGAAAATAAGTCCGAAAATTACTTATGTATCATCGCAATACACACGGATGGGTTATTCGATAACAGATATAGATATGGTTATGAATGTCTTAATGCTGACATTGGTTTATGTAGTGATTAAAAGTGTTATAATAGCGTTCTAAAGAATGGATACAAAACATATACATATTTCAGATTATAATTATCCTTTACCGGATGATAGGATAGCTAAATTTCCGATAGACCGGCGCGATCATAGCAAGTTGCTCATATATAATCGGGGAGAGGTTTCGGAAGATAAGTTCTATAATCTTCATGATTATTTGCCCAAAGGCTCCTTGATGGTATTCAATAATACGAGGGTGATACAGGCGCGCATACATTTTCGCAAGGAAACGGGTGCACTTATAGAGGTTTTTTTGTTGGAGCCGGCAGCTCCGTCAGATTATGAGCAGATGTTTCAAACCACCTCACGGTGCGAATGGTTGTGCCTGGTCGGCAATCTTAAGAAATGGAAAGGCGGTAGCTTGCTGCGCGTGTTCGACATAAATGGGAAGCACGTTGTATTGACTGCCACACGCATAAAAGAAGCCGGAACATCGCAACGTGTCGGCTTTTCGTGGGATAATGCCGCGGTATCTTTTGCTGAAATACTCGATGCGGTAGGTGAATTGCCAATTCCCCCTTATCTGAACCGAGATTCCCAAGAGAGCGACAAGACAACTTATCAAACTGTTTATTCAAAGATAAAAGGCAGTGTGGCAGCCCCGACTGCCGGTTTGCACTTTACAAACGATGTCTTGAAATCGCTTGATGATGCAGGAATAGACCGTGAAGAAGTAACCCTGCATGTTGGAGCTGGAACATTCAAGCCTGTGAAAAGCGAAGAGATAGAAGGCCATGAGATGCACACAGAATATATCTGCGTGCATAAAGGCACGTTGGAAAAATTGCTTCAACACGATTGTTGTGCTATTGCTGTTGGAACAACCAGTGTGAGGACACTTGAAAGTCTATACTATATGGGCGTGAAGTTACAGAAAAATCCAAATCTTACCGAAGACGAGCTGCACGTAAATCAATGGCAACCATACGATGATAATGATTCTGACATAACGCCGAAAGAAGCGATTGCGAACATCTTAAATTATCTGAACACCAATGAATTAGAGACATTACATTCAAGTACTCAGATAATTATTGCCCCGGGTTATGAATATAAGATTGTCAAGATGCTTGTAACCAATTTCCATCAGCCGCAAAGCACATTACTTTTACTCGTCAGTGCATTCGTTCATGGTGATTGGCACAAGATTTATGATTATGCTCTTGCCCATGATTTCCGCTTTTTGAGCTATGGAGACAGCTCGTTGCTGATACCTTAATTACATATAAGGGCGAGGGACGGAAGATGATAAAATACATACAAACGACAATAAAATAAGTGATAAAATATTTTTACGCACTAAAAAACTGAAAGGGAAATAAAATGAAAATAGGAGATAAAGTAAGATTTCTAAGTGAGAAAGGCGGAGGAAAGGTTGCTGGTTTTCAAGGCAAGAATATCGTTCTTGTGGAAGACGAGGACGGATTTGAGATTCCGTTCCAAATTAATGAGGTCGTTTTGGTGGGAGATGAAGATTATAGTACAACCAAAGTCGTAAGTAATAAGGTAGAGAAGAAAGAGCCTGACACACGTTCTATAAAGGAGAGACTCGGTGATAATGAGTATGAAGAAACGGAAGACTATGACCCTTCCGACGACTTTGATATAAAGCCTATGGAACGCAAGGGCGGAGATAAGTTATCTACATATCTCGCATTTGTGCCGGTTGATATTCGTGATATGGTTAATACAAAGTTTGAATCCTATATCATCAACGATTCCAATTATTACATATACTATACTTATATGACTGCCGAGGGGGCGAATTGGACTTTGCGCTCAGCGGGAGAGGTCGAGCCTAACACGAAAGAGTTTATAGAAGAGTTCGGACGTGAGCAACTTAATGAGATGACGCACACTTGCATACAGATGATTGCATATAAGCGAGAGAAGGGGTTCCTCTTGAAACCGACCGTAGATGCTCAGTTCCGTCTCGACCCTGTGAAGTTCTATAAGTTGCATACATTCTGCGAGAACGACTTCTTCGAGACACCGGCAATGCTCTATACCGTAATAGAAAACGACAAGCCTCTGCGCCCTCTCGTTGTGGATGCTAAGGCCCTGAAATATGAGATGTACGCGCATAAGGACGACAGGCAGGAGAAATCGTCGGCAAGAAAAGAAGATCTTGTGCGTCGTTATTCCGATGAACAAAGCAAGGCTCGCAAGGTAAAGCAACGCTTGCAGGACGACAAAATCGTGATAGACCTTCATGCAAATGAGTTGTTGGAGACAACAAACGGAATGAGCGCTGCTGATATACTCGATTATCAGCTTGAGGTCTTCCGCAAGACAATAGAGCAATATAAATGTAAAAAAGGCCAAAAAATAATATTCATACACGGTAAGGGCGAGGGCGTGCTACGCCAGTCGCTGATACATGAACTGAATTACAAGTATAAGCAATACCCTTATCAGGACGCTTCGTTCCGCGAATATGGATATGGAGCTACGCAAGTTACAATAAAATAAGTATTAAGACCAAATAGAAAAAGATATGAAATACGGATTTATCACGGTGGCATCTGCCGTTCCGACAGTAAGTGTTGCTGATTGTTTCAGCAATCTTGAAAACATGAAACAGCAGATTGCCGTGGCAGAAGACAAAGGGGTAGAGATAATGGTCTTTCCAGAACTGTCTGTAACAGGCTACTCTTGTCAGGACCTTTTCATGCAGCGGCATCTTGTAGACAGTGCAGAAGAATGTGTGTTGCGCCTGCTGGACTTCACCCGTGCGCTTGATGTTATACTCATTGTCGGAGTTCCTGTTGTCGCTGCCAATATGCTTTTCAACTGTGCCGCGGTTATAAATCATGGCAGACTGATAGGGATTGTGCCGAAAACCTATCTTCCCAATTATGGCGAGTTCTATGAGAAACGCTGGTTTGCTTCTGCGCACGACATCCAAGAGTGCAGTATTTCGTATGCTGGAACTAAAATCAGCTTAAGTGGTGAGCCTCAACTGTTTCGCACTTCCGACGGAGTCTTGTTTGGCATAGAGATTTGTGAAGACCTTTGGTCTCCGGTTCCGCCAAGCAATACACTTGCATTTGCCGGCGCTGATATTATCTTCAATCTTTCCGCAAGCGACGAACTTATCGGCAAACATGATTATCTGAAGACACTTATCGCGCAGCAATCGGCGCGTATCATCAGCGGATATGTATATAGCGGATGCGGATTTGGAGAGAGTACGCAGGACGTAGTCTATGGTGGAAACGCATTGATATATGAAAATGGCTGTCTGCTTGAAGAAGGAGCCCGATTCCAAATTGAGCCGCAACTTGTCATTTCACAGATAGATGTAGAGAAATTGCGTGTTGAGAGACGTAGGAATACATCGTTTATTGCAGCGGCAAAGTCTGTCAAAGCACGGATTCTCGAGTGTGAGAAATCTTCCGGGCACGAGTTTAAGATGCTCCGTAATGTGAATCCCATGCCATTTATTCCATCAAACGACGACATGAAGAAAAGTTGCGAGGAGATATTCTGCATACAGGTTGCCGGACTTGCAAAACGAATCATGCATACACACAGCAAGAATGTCATCCTGGGAATCAGTGGTGGATTGGACTCTACGCTCGCCCTTTTGGTATGCGTGAAGACTTTCGACAAGCTCGGTATGAGCAGGGAGGGGATTGTCGGCGTTACGATGCCCGGCTTCGGAACGACAGACAGGACATATAACAACGCTATGACTCTGATGGAGCGTCTCGGCATCACGATACACGAGATTAACATTTCGGCTGCCGTAACGCAGCATTTCAAAGATATAGGCCATGATGCGTCAAGACATGACGTTACGTATGAAAATTCCCAAGCACGCGAACGCACGCAGATTTTGATGGATTTGAGCAATCGCATCGGTGGATTTGTTGTCGGTACAGGCGACCTTTCCGAACTTGCTTTGGGTTGGGCAACGTACAATGGCGACCACATGAGTATGTATGGTGTGAATGCGGGTGTGCCTAAGACCTTGATAAAATATCTGGTGCGCTATGTTGCGGAGAGTGGAGTAGACGATAAATCGCGCGATACGTTATTGGATATTATTGATACACCAATAAGTCCAGAGCTTATTCCTGCCGATGAAAACGGAAACATAAAGCAGAAAACGGAAGACCTTGTAGGGCCGTACGAACTGCATGACTTCTTTATATATTACACTCTCAGATATGGTTTCTCACCGAGCAAAGTCTATATGCTATGCCGTGCGGCATTTGATGAAAGCCAATATGATGATAAAACTATAAAGTCTTGGTTAAAAACATTTTATCGCCGTTTCTTTAATCAACAATTCAAACGGTCATGCCTGCCTGACGGACCGAAAGTTGGAAGTGTCAGTCTCTCGCCCCGGGGGGATTGGCGTATGCCGAGCGATGCATCAAACAAGATGTGGGTTGAAGAGTGTGATAATCTCTAAGCCGATGATGCGGATTGCTCATATATTATTATTGCTATTCCTCGTCATGCAACTGAATGCACAGCCGTATGACGAGGTGAAAATATCTGTTAAAGAAATACTTCAATATCAATGCGTAAAAGCAAAGTTTGGCGAGGTTAATGCTCCTTTTCGCAAGTTTGGCTTCAAACGGATAGGGGCGCATAAAGTGTTGGGAGATGATTTCTATAATGTAAACTTGTGGGGGTATCATGTGTCGGCAAATTTGGAATACGATAAAGATCGCCAACCTCTTTATCGCTTGTTTCGCCGAAATGATATGGGAAGTATGGCGGTGATAGATCGTGTCAAGGGTGATACTTCATCCTGCCGGCTTATATTTTGGGGAAAGAAATATTATCGGCGAATAGCCGATGAGTTGCGCCGCCTGGGATTTGTAATACAAAAATCTGCCACGCATTCTAATTGCCTGGAATTTCGCAAGAATGACATTTCTGTTTGTGTTGATGTCATTATTTTTGGGGACATCTACCTTGTTGATTTCATATAGGCAATTTGAACCTGCATCACCTTTATCGAAATTCGCAAGGATGAAGCCCTTCTGAGTCCCCACATACGTAGTACCCCTTAAAGGGGGTACGTAGTATGGGTGTGGGAAAGGCTCAGGAAAGGGGCTTCATCCTGCGGCCTCAAAATTGTCATTATCGGAGTTTCTTCCTTTTCGGTTTTTGCGTTGGTGTCGCCTGTGAGCGTGTCTGTTTTGTCCAGTGGCTATCTCAACCCTGTTCAGTGGCTATCTCAACCATGTTCAGTGGCTATTTGAAAGAATCAGATGCCTATGTTTTTGTCATATATGCGTGGCAATGTCAAGATTATTTGATATTTGTAAGCCTTTCAACTTGCTTAAAATATCAAAAAGTATGGCAGAAAAAATCATAATAACTTGTATTTGCTTAAATTATTTATTAACTTTGCGATGATAAATCATTTGTTCTTACTTAAACTTAGGGAAATATAAAACTACATATATGGCAAAAATCAAGACAATAGGTATTCTTACTTCCGGGGGCGATGCTCCTGGGATGAATGCGGCGATTCGTGCGGTTACACGTGCAGGAATCTATAATGGTTTTAATATGAAAGCGATATATCGCGGATATGACGGTTTGGTTACGGGTGAAATAAAGCCTTTTACGACAGAGCACGTCAGTGGTATTATCGGTCTTGGTGGTACAATCTTGAAAACAGCCCGCTCTAAAGAATTTATGACTGACGAGGGTAAGGCCAAAGCATACGAGAACTTGCAGAAAGAGGGAATTGATGCGCTGGTCGTTATTGGCGGTAACGGTTCGCTCACGGGCGCGAGACTCTTCGCTCAGGAATACGACATTTGCTGTATCGGCTTGCCAGGTACAATAGATAACGACCTTTACGGTACGGATAATACCATCGGGTATGATACCACGATGAATACAATTATGGAATGCGTGGACCGTATCCGCGACACCGCTCAGAGCCATGAACGTATCTTCTTTATTGAGGTGATGGGGCGTGATGCCGGTTTCTTGGCCCAAAATAGTGCGATAGCCAGTGGAGCTGAGGCTGCCATCATACCGGAAGACTCTACGGATGTGGATCAGTTGGCTCGATTCATGGAACGTGGTATCAGAAAATCAAAGAAAAGCTGTATTGTCATTGTGTCTGAAAGTCCGAAATGCGGTGCATTGTTCTATGCAGACCGTGTAAAAAAGGAGTTTCCTGATTACGATGTGCGTGTGTCCATACTTGGACACTTGCAACGGGGAGGACGTCCGACAGCGCGCGACCGAATACTCGCAAGCCGTACCGGAGTGGGAGCTATCGAAGCTATTATTCAAGGACAGCGCAATATTATGGTCGGTGTGCGCAACAACGAAGTGGTGTATGTTCCGTTGAGTGAAGCTGTGCGAAGCGATAAGCCATTTGACCGTAAATTGATAAAGGTTCTTGACGAGTTGAGCATCTAAAGCAAAAATTAATACAATTAAAACGATATTTTTTTGCAAGGTGGAAATAATTCGCTACCTTTGCGAAAACAAATATAAACCTAAATATAACAACAAAGAATATGTCAAAGATTAATGGACGCATTTCGCAGATAATAGGTCCTGTTGTTGATGTCTATTTTGATACTAAGGGCGAAGATTCTGAGAAAGTCTTGCCAAAGATTTATGAGGCGTTGAGCATTAAACGCCCCGATGGTAGCAATCTTATAGTCGAAGTGCAACAACATATAGGTGAGGATACCGTGCGATGCGTGGCTATGGACAATACGGACGGACTACAGCGTGGGTTAGAGGCGACTCCTATTGGCTCGCCGATTCTTATGCCTTCCGGAGAACAGATTAAGGGACGAATGCTTAACGTTATCGGAAGTCCGATAGACGGCATGAAAGACTTTGATATGAAGGGAGCGTATCCGATACATCGTGAGGCTCCTGCTTTTGAGGAACTTTCCACTCAAAAAGAAATGCTTGCAACGGGTATTAAGGTGATTGACTTGCTGGAGCCATATATGAAAGGTGGTAAGATTGGTCTGTTCGGAGGTGCAGGTGTAGGTAAGACCGTCCTTATCATGGAGCTTATCAATAATATCGCCAAAGGTCATAATGGTTACTCTGTGTTTGCAGGAGTGGGGGAGCGCACTCGTGAGGGTAATGACCTTATCCGCGAGATGATCGAGAGTGGCGTAGTTCGATACGGTGATAAGTTTAAGAAAGCAATGGATGAGGGCAAGTGGGACTTGTCTCTTGTCGACCCGGAAGAATTGAAGAAATCACAAGCTACACTTGTTTACGGTCAGATGAACGAGCCGCCGGGAGCACGTGCATCCGTGGCTTTGTCTGGACTTACTGTTGCTGAGGAGTTCCGCGACAATGGAGGTAAGGATGGTGCAGCTGCGGACATATTGTTCTTTATCGACAACATCTTCCGTTTCACACAGGCTGGTTCTGAGGTTTCCGCTCTTCTCGGTCGTATGCCTTCGGCAGTAGGCTATCAACCTACTTTGGCGAGTGAGATGGGTGCTATGCAGGAGCGAATCACTTCTACAAAGAAGGGTTCTATCACGTCTGTTCAGGCTGTCTATGTGCCGGCCGATGACCTTACCGACCCGGCTCCGGCTACTACGTTTACCCACCTTGATGCCACAACGGAACTTAGCCGTAAGATAACCGAGTTGGGTATTTATCCAGCTGTAGACCCGTTAGGTTCCACATCGCGTATCCTTGACCCGCTCATCGTTGGTAAGGAACACTATGACTGTGCTCAGCGCGTAAAGCAGATACTTCAGAGATATAAGGAGTTGCAGGATATTATTGCTATTCTCGGTATGGATGAGTTGTCTGATGAAGACAAACTTACAGTGAACCGCGCACGTCGTGTGCAGCGTTTCCTCTCACAACCATTTACTGTGGCAGAGCAGTTTACAGGCATTCCCGGCGTGATGGTTTCCATCGAAGACTGTATAAAAGGTTTCAATATGATTCTTGATGGAGAGGTTGACGATTTGCCGGAGCAGGCTTTCCTCAACGTTGGAACGATAGAGGATGCTATCGAGAAAGGAAAACGACTCATAGAAGAGGCAAAGGGCTAATATATTATCATTTACGGATATGAGCTTAAAGTTAAAGATTGTTTCTCCAGAGAAGATCGTATTTGCAGGCAAAGTGGAGAGCGTTACCGTTCCCGGGACATTGGGAGAGTTCCAAATCCTGAAGGATCACGCTCCCATAATTTCCTCTTTAGGTGTGGGAAAACTCGCATATCAAGATGCAGATGGTGAGCACACGATGACAATATCCGGAGGATTTGTAGAGGTGCAAAAGAACTCAGTAAGTGCTTGTGTCGAATTCTAAATAGAGGATAAATATTTATGGTTGCTATTGAGAAGTTACGCAAACGGTATATAGCGCAGTCTGTTATCATAATATCTTTGTTATCAGCTGTGACTATTTGCACTAAATTGATTTTCGAATTGAATGATGTCGTAACTCCACTTATTGTGAGTGTAATCTTTTCTCTGATTATCGAATGTGCCGATGCTATGATTTGGGCGTGCATCGCTCGTAATTCTCAAGATAGCTTACCTACATTTTTCTCGGCTGTGTCTGGATTTAGGATGTTGTTGGCATTAGGAACGATGCTTGTATATTGGCTTGTGGCTGGAAGAGAAGCCATGTTAGTCTTTCTTCTTGTGTTCGCCGTCTTCTATCTGTTCCTTTTAGGGCATCATTCGCTGTTCTTTGCCGGAGTGTCGAACTCTTGCGATAAACATTAATAATGTAAAGAGTAACATTAAATATTAATAATGAAACAGTTACGAACTATAATTCTCGTGTTGCTGGCAGTCTTGTCTTCTGTTCAAATCAATGCTTCTGAGACAGAGGGGGAAAAGATTAATATACCGGAGATTGTGTTGGAACATTTATCCGATTCTTATGAATGGCATATAGCCAGTTATGAGGGAAAGCATATAAGTATTCCACTGCCAATTATTGTACGCAGTTCTTCTACTGGAGAATGGTATGTATGTACGGCTCATAGTCTGCCAGAACAGTTTTTCTTTGATGAGACACATCATGGTAAAATCTATGAGAAACTTCCTGATGGAACCCGTGAGCGTCCTCTCGATTTGAGTATTACAAAGACTGTTACACAAATATGGATAGTTGTTATCGTTTTGATTGCCATATTCCTGTCATGTGCCAAATGGTATAAGACGCGTGATGAAAAGAGTGAGGCACCAGGTGGATTCGTTGGTATGATAGAAATGTTTGTCATGACTATCCATGATGATTTGATAAAGCCATCGGTGGGAGAAAATCATTATAAGCCATATGCGCCTTACCTGCTGACAGTATTTTTCTTTATATTTACTACAAATATAATAGGACTTATTCCGATATTCCCGGGAGGAGCAAACGTTACTGGTAACATAAACATTACACTGTTCCTTGCGGTATGTACCATGTTGGCTATTAACCTATTCGGAAATAAGGAATATTGGAAAGAGATATTTTGGCCGGAAGTGCCGCTGTTCTTGAAGGCTTATCCGGCTCCGGTAATGCCTTTGATAGAATTGTTCGGAGTATTCACAAAGCCTTTTGCCTTGATGATTCGTCTTTTTGCTAACATGATGGCAGGCCATGCGGTGATATTGAGTTTCACTTGCGTTATCTTCCTCGGTTGGTCTATGGGCGTAGGATATGGTCTCGGTCTTAATATTTTCAGCATTATAATGTTGCTGTTCATGAACTGTCTTGAAGTGCTTGTAGCATTCGTCCAGGCTTATGTGTTCACAATGTTGAGTGCTGTGTTCATAGGATTGGCACATAAAGAACATGAGGCATAATCGTTTAGGGTTGATATTGGTTCTCTAAAAATTGCGTCTTTATAATAAAGAATATTCTATAAAGTAAGGAAAATAAAAAACAACGTATAATAAATTAATAACAATTTAAATTTATAAGATTATGATTATTTCAACAATTTTGGCTGCTGAGGGTCTGGCACAGCTGGGCTGCGGTCTTGGCGCAGGTATTGCAACTATTGGCGCAGGTTTAGGTATTGGTAAGATTGGCGGTAGCGCAATGGATGCTATTGCACGTCAGCCGGAAGCAACTGGTAAGATTCAGACAAACATGATTCTTACATCCGCTTTCGTTGAGGGTTGTGCTCTTTTTGCTATCGCAGCTTGTGCGTTCCTTATCTAAGGAATGGACTGTCAGAATTAATTAATTATAGAAATGGAAAATTTGCCATCAATACTAACACCTGATCTTGGACTTCTGTTCTGGATGTTGCTGGCTTTCTTGGTGGTATTCTTCGTCTTAGCTAAGTATGGTTTTCCTGTAATCATAAAGATGGTTGAGGAAAGAAAGAACTATATAGACGAGAGCCTAAGAAAGGCAAATGAAGCATCAGAACGTCTCAGTAATATACAGCAGGAGGGTGAAACCATTCTGCAAGAAGCTCGCCAGAAGCAGGCTGAAATATTGAAAGAGGCTGCCGACACTCGCGATGCTATGGTTGCAACTGCTCAGGAGAAAGCCCGCGAAGAGGGCAATCGCCTGATAGCAGAGGCAAAGGCTGAGATAGCTAACGAGAAACAGGCTGCCATTAACGACATAAGGGCGCAAGTGGCTGAGCTGTCTGTAAAGGTGGCTGAGAAGATTCTCCGCAAGGAACTCTCATCAGAAGCCGGACAGATGGAGACCATAGACAGGCTGTTGGATGAGGTTGTTGTAAAGGAAAAATAACATGGACATAGGAGTAATATCGGTTAGGTATGCCCGCGCGCTGCTTAAAGCTGCTATAAATGCAGGACAGGAAGATAAGGTATATCATGAAATGCAGACTTTGGCTCAGTGTTTCATTGAGGTATCGGGGCTTAGGTTTACGATAGATAATCCAATGCTCTCTAAAGACAAAAAGAAAGACCTGCTTATCACAGCTTGTGGCGGTGATGCATCTTCTGCTCTTGTTGTTACCTTTATCACGTTGGTGTTAAAGGAAGACCGTGAGAATATGTTGCAATTTATTGCGAACTCGTATATCACTCTTTACAGACAACATAAAAATATCATCCGAGGAAAACTTACTACTGCCACTCGTGTGTCGGATAATACAACAAAGAAGATGCGCGCTATGGTTGAGAGTAGAACAAAAGGAACTGTGGAGTTTGAAACAGAGATAAACCCCGATATTATTGGCGGATTTATACTTGAGTATGATACCTACCGCTTAGATGCTAGTGTGCAGAAGCAGTTGCGTGAAATACTGTCACAGTTGAAAAAGTAGTGTATTTGCAAAAGAATATGCTGCAAATCTAATTAAAAACAATTTAATCATGTCAGATAAAATTAAACCAAGCGAAGTATCACAAGTGCTTCTTGAACAACTTCAAGGCCTGAATAACAGCCAACAGTTCGATGAGGTGGGTACCGTACTTGAGGTAAGTGACGGTGTAGCTCGTATTTACGGATTGCGTAATGCTGAAGCTAATGAGCTCTTGGAATTTGATAATGGCACTATGGCTATTGTGATGAACCTTGAAGAAGACAATGTCGGCTGTGTACTTTTAGGTTCTACAGAAGGTATCAAAGAAGGCATGGTGGTAAAACGTACCAAGCGTATTGCTTCCATAATGGTGAACGATAATATGCTTGGACGTGTCATCAATCCGCTGGGACAGGCTATTGACGGAAAGGGGGAGATTGACCTTACAGGCGCATTTGAGCTGCCGCTCGACCGTAAAGCTCCCGGCGTAATCTATCGTCAGCCGGTAAAGGAACCATTACAGACTGGTTTGAAGTCTGTAGACTCTATGATTCCGATTGGCCGCGGACAGCGTGAACTTATCATTGGCGACCGTCAGACGGGTAAGACTGCTATTGCCGTCGATACAATCATCAATCAGAAGAGTTTCTATGAGGCTGGTAAACCGGTATATTGCATTTATGTTGCGATTGGTCAAAAGGCTTCCACAGTAGCTGCTCTTGTTGAAAACTTGAAGCAACATGGCGCTTTACCATATACCATCATTGTATCTGCAACAGCAGCAGATCCGGCAGCGATGCAGTATTACGCGCCGTTTGCAGGTGCTGCGATTGGTGAATATTTCCGCGATCGCGGATATTCCGCAATGGTTGTATATGATGACCTGTCAAAGCAAGCTGTTGCTTATCGTGAAGTTTCTTTGATTTTGCGTCGCCCATCAGGGCGTGAGGCATATCCTGGTGATGTGTTCTATCTGCATAGCCGTTTGCTTGAGCGTGCTGCCCGTATCAATGACCAGCAGGAAGTGGCAGAACAGATGAACGATTTGCCAGAGTGTATGAAAGGCCATGTTCGTGGAGGTGGTTCTCTAACAGCACTTCCTATCATTGAGACACAGGCCGGAGACGTTTCCGCTTATATCCCGACCAACGTGATTTCTATTACAGATGGACAGATATATTTGGAAAGCGATTTGTTCAATCAAGGTTTCCGTCCGGCTGTGAATGTCGGTATTTCCGTGAGTCGTGTCGGTGGTTCTGCTCAGATTAAAAGTATGAAGAAAGTGGCCGGTTCTCTGAAAATAGATATGGCACAATACCGTGAGTTGGAGTCTTTCTCTAAGTTCTCAAGTGATATGGATGCTGTTACAGCTATGACACTTGACCGTGGACGTAAAAATACTCAGCTTTTGATACAACCTCAGTATTCGCCGATGCCGGTAGGAGAGCAGATCGCCATATTGTATTGCGGCGTGAACGGACTGATGCATGATGTTCCAGTAGAGAGCATTCGCCAGTGCCAGGACTCATTCCTTGACAAGATGCGTGCTACTCACCAAGATGTAATAGACACGTTATCAAGTGGTAAACTTACAGACGAAGCAATAAAGGCAATCGAAACAACAATGGCTGATATTGCCGGTCAGTATAAATAATTGAGATATGCCATCACTGAAGGAGATAAAAAACCGTATAGCCAGTGTCAATAGTACCCGTAAGATTACGAGTGCTATGAAGATGGTTGCGTCCAGTAAGTTGCATCATGCTCAGGTGATGATTGAGAATATGCTCCCATACGAGTCTATGCTTGAGCATATTCTTAAGACTTTCCTTGCAAGTGAGGCTGATGCCCAGAATGTCTTCACAGAAGAACGAGAAGTGAAGAACATTGCCTTTGTTGTCTATAGCTCGAATAGCAGTTTGTGTGGTGGCTTCAATGCTAACATTATCAAGTTGTTGTTACAGACGATAGAGGAATATACGCATCTTGGAAAAGATCATATTCTGATATATCCTATCGGAAGAAAAGTTGCAGAGAAAGTAGAGAAGCTCGGTTATCGCTCGGCGGGAGATTTCACAAACTTGGCAGATAAGCCCAATGTCGCCGAATGTATTGATATTGCCCGTCAGATTGGAAAGAAGTTTATTGACGGAGAAATAGATAAGGTAGAATTGATTTACCATCACTTCAAGAGCGCAGGTAGTCAGATTCTTACCCGTAAGACATTCCTTCCGATTGATATTCATTCTGATGACTTAATCAATAAGGATGAGAGAGACCTTACCACAAACGTTGTAACTAAGAAAGCTCAAGATTATCTGCGCGCTAATCAGCGGGATAAGGAAAAGACAACAGAGCAAGCGAAACCTTTGGCAGACAACTTTATTGTGGAGCCGGATATGAATTCTGTTCTTTCGAGTTTGATACCAAAGTTGGCGCATTTGATGCTTTATACAGCTCTTCTTGATAGTAATGCGTCGGAACATGCTGCGAGAATGGTAGCCATGCAGACTGCAACTGACAATGCTGATGAGTTGTTACGTGAGCTTAGTCTTCAATATAACAAATCACGTCAGCAGGCAATTACAAATGAATTGCTTGATATTGTAGGTGGTTCTGTGAATAATTAATGACTATTGTAGCTTATCCGTATAGATAAAACTCTTGCGTTATTAACAAGAAAAGTATAAAATTTACCGCACTTTAAAGACTATATATAGTTCTTAGAGTGCGGTTTTTATTATTTGAATATCCGCTTTAGGAATCCAAATTTATTTGTAGACTTTTTGGGAGGTTTTTGTTTTTCCATCGCGTCCTTTTCCTCATTCTCCTGTGATTTTACAGATGGCATTTCAGACTTTTCTTCACTTATAACATTATTTTCTTTACTATCTGGTGCAACAGGAATATCATCGCCTTCAATTATTCCGGCATCCGCCCATTGCCTTATTACCGTTAAAGAATCCGCTTTTGCGGTTTCCTCATCCACATCGTATATATCCAACAGAAGTTTTACAATCGTGTCAATGGTAAATTCTTTACCTTCTACAGAGTTCCAAAGATATGCGGCACTATCATTCATACTGATGATATTACTGAAATCTATGTTTTCCTTGCCTTCTGCAACGATAATCTTTTCTCCGCAAACTTCGCGGATACGAAAGCCTGTTTTTGTATTCATAATTATTTTGTAGCCCTTTCTATTTAATATATATTATATGTCTTGTAATGCTGTATGCTGAAAATAAGTTTTGATAAAAACTATTTTGTTTTGAAGATGCGAAGCCATATTCTCCGATATGCAGCAAGAAGATACCTGCGTATTGGATATAGATGCATCCAAATGTAAGAATATATCTTCCATTTATTACCATTTGTATAATCTAATGTATCCCTGTTTTTGCGATAGAATCCTATTACTGCACCAACGATGTTCTCCAATTTACAATGCTCACACGAGAGATTTCCATCCCCAAGAAGTGTTACGTTATCGCCTTCTATATTAACTATGCGGTGAAGAACGAAGTGTCCTTTCCATATTTCTGCCAATACAGGGTCGCCGATTTTCGGGGAAACGGGTTTTGTGAGCAGAGCCTTATCTCGGTTGTCTTCAAGGAATGGGCGCATCGACACCCCCCGCAACCTCAAAGTCACGGTATGTCCTTCGTTTAGCAGTTCTACCACTTTAGGAAGGAACTCCGCATTCGAGAATTGAATCTCCGTTATTTTGCTATTGTCTTGTGGCATATTACGGCAGACTCTTTATTGGGTAAGCAATGTAAAGTATATATATTCGTAGTCTCTATAATTTTAGTAACGGTATTGCATATTTCGTTAAATATCTCTTTATCCCATTTCATTGACGAGCATGAAGGAAGCAATGAAGCGAAAGCATTTATCGCAGTCAATTTCTCCACACTGTTTGTTTCAGCCCTGTTTATACGTGTGATAGCACCAAGACGAGCTTTCACATTTCGATAGCAAGGAGTCTTTCCGCTCCACGGACCGCCGAAAATCCATGGCTCACCATCAATAATACGGATAATAGGATTGTCGTCATTCATCAATTCACATCCCGGTATATACCTCAGCCACATTGATACTTGAGTGCTTTTGCCTGTACCACTTTTAGCGATAAAGGCATAGCCATAGCCGTTATTCTTTACAAGCGAGGCATGAATGAGCAAAGTCTGCTGTCTGCTACCGGCGAATGCGAATATTAGCATCAGTGCATTGTTCAGTCCGAAGCAGCGCATATCATAGTTGCCATTCAGAGCGCATCTGCAATCGGAAAAGTCCTTGTTAGTCTGCAACAACGCACATTCTCCGCCTTTGATATCTTTTATGATATATTGGTAACCGCCATTATTAAGTTTGTCTACGACGGTTTCACCGTTTCCTGTCTCAAAACTGCGAATACGCTCTCTATGTTCTTTCTTTATAGGACGAAGGGTGTCATCTACCACTAATTGAAAAAACAATTCATTCTCCAAAGCTTCTTCAACTCTAAAAGACTCAAAAGAGGGGAGAAGCCTCATATTATTAATATGAGTATCCCGGAATATTATCCGAATATTAAATTCTGCAATTCTAAAATTGTTGACACTTATATCCATGAACTCAAGTAAGTACTAAAAGATTATAGCGCGTACTTATGTTATTTCTTCTTTTTAGACTTGCTTTGCTGTACTGTCTGCTCAGACTCATCAACGTTTACCACTTCATCCGAAGAAACCGGCTGATAAGTAAACTGTTCCTTGCTGATATTCACAATGATGTACCGACCTTTATTCTTGTCGATATATCTTTTCTTTATTTTCGCAAATTTCTTTTCTATCGTTTTGCGATCATAGGCATAAGACGTGATGCAAGTCGGAAACGCATTACCTTGTCCTTGAAGGTAATTACGCAACTGGTATGAATACTCGTCGCGGTTTACAAGAAACTTAGTCCTTTCGGCAACATACGCCCCTTTAATTTCCTGTATGTCTGTAATATAAATAGTCGAGTCATTGAATGAAGCCGCAAAGCCAAACATATACACTTTGGAGACCTCTTTGTCCTTTGCTGATACCTGTATTACAACCCCCAAAAGCATTGCCGTAGCAATTAAACATTTTATTATCCTCATAAAAACTATACTTTAATCTCTTTATTAGTCAATATTCATTATGATGTTTATTGGCCTAAGAAACTCTTCAGCATTTTACTTTTCGTATTATGCCTTAACCGTCTTATGGCCTTTTCTTTTATTTGCCTTACGCGTTCCCGTGTGAGCCCGAATCTCGTTCCGATTTCCTCCAGCGTCATTTCCGGTTCGTCTATGCCAAAGAAAGCCTTTATAATATTACGCTCACGCTCATTCAATACTTGCAGAGCATTCTTTATTTCTTCACGTAGGCTCTCCATAACAAGAACTTTATCAGCCATTGGCGAGTCTGTGTTCGGCAGAATGTCGAGCAGACTGTTCTCTTCACCATCAGCAAACGGAGCATCTACCGATACATGATGCGATGTCGCCTTTATCGCATCTGCGATTTTCTCTTCCGGCAGGTCTACTGTATTGGCTATCTCGTCAACACTCGGATGTCTTTCGTTTTCTTGCTCAAACTTATGCAACGCACGGTTAATTTTGTTTACTGAACTAACCTGATTCAGCGGAAGCCTTACAATACGGCTTTGCTCAGCAATAGCCTGTAGTATGCTTTGGCGTATCCACCACACGGCATACGATATAAACTTAAAGCCTCTGGTCTCGTCAAATTTCTCAGCGGCTTTTATCAGTCCGAGATTACCTTCGTTAATTAGGTCTGGCAAACTAAGTCCTTGATTTTGATACTGTTTCGCCACAGACACGACAAACCTAAGATTGGCTTTCGTCAGTTTCTCCAAAGCCTTTCTGTCTCCCTTTCTTATTCTTTGCGCGAGTTCCACTTCTTCCTCTACGGATATAAGTTCTTCATGGCCTATTTCCTGTAAGTACTTGTCCAAAGATGCACTCTCGCGATTTGTTATCGACTTTATAATCTTAAGTTGTCTCATAGACGTAAGTTTTATATCCTTGCAAATATACGGCTTTAACTTTGAACTAACAAATATTTTACAAATAATTTCGTTTTTTATTTTTTATGGTTATCATTTATGTTTTGTTGCATTTTGTGGGCATTTTGTTGCATTTTATCGTAAACGCTGACCTCAATGTTGATGAGGTTATTATAAATGCGAAAAAGGTGATGATTTAATTACAAGTTTAAAAGATCGTGGTTTTGTAAAGTGATGTTTTTATCATAATAAGATACCCCTGTTTTTTATCCAAAAATGGCGAAATCTTCAATAAATAGCCTTTAAAATAAACTTTTTGAAAAATATCACAGCGATATTTAGAATAATTATTGTATTTTTGCATATGAATCATATATCTATAAAAGTATGGCAAAGAAAGATGTAAACAGATTGAAGATAATGTTGGCAGTAACCAAGCGCTCAAACAAGTGGTTGGCAGAAATGTTGGGTAAAGACCAAGCAACCATTTCTAAATGGTGCACCAATACTTGCCAACCAGACTTGGAAACCTTAATACGTATTTCTGATTTGCTGAAAGTGGATGTAAACGATTTGTTGAATAAAGAATGTATCAAAGAATGATGGACGATATATCGAAACAGATAAAGGCAGGCGAGGTGTCGGGGGTGCAGTTCAAGGAACGCATTCTCGACAAATATGATATTGCCTGTGAGTTAGTGGCGTTCAGTAATTCACATGGTGGCAAATTGGTAGTTGGTATAAAGGATAAGACCGGAGAAACCAATGCCTTGTCGTATTCTGAGGTACAAGAAACAACCAACTTGTTGAGTGACATTGCTTCAGAAAACGTAGTGCCATCCATTCTGATAAAGATAGATACTGTTGAAGTTGAGGATGGCAACTTGGTTGTTGCTACTGTGAAGGAAGGACTCAACAAGCCTTATCATGACAACAAGGGAATCGTATGGGTGAAGAATGGTACCGACAAGCGTAAAGTGTTCGATAATGCTAAACTTGCAGAAATGATGACCGACTGCGGTAGTTTTGCTCCAGACGAGGCAGGTGTTAGGGATGCAATTGTCAACGACCTTGATGCAACGACTATCAAACAATTTCTTGGCAACCGTTTTGAAAGAGTTTTGGAAAAGAAAGGCTTGACAGGTGACGCTTTTAATGAAGCATCACTGGATATGATATGCACTGCCATAGCTAAGGGGCATGATTGTGAGAAGATACTTCGCAATCTGCGATTTATCCGTCCTGATGGTACACTGACCGTTGCTGCCATGCTTCTGTTTGGCATTTTCCTCAAATGTATAAATTAACATTTCCTATTTCAATGCCACATACTCTTCTTCGTTTGCGTGGCGTATGGTAATTTCTCTTTGCGGGAACGGAATCTCTATATTGTTCTTATTCAAAGTTTCGTAAACACATTCCATGATTTCGCCATCATTAATATATTGTGTGAGTACAGGCACCCATACGAGAATCTTAAGATTTATACTGCTGTCGCCAAATTCTTTCAGCACTATTCGTGGCTTGCGTTCCGGGTCTATACACGGCAACTTGCTGATGGCCTCTACGAGTAATTGCCTTACGAGATTCACATCGGAACCGTATGCAATGCCCACTTCCAATATATCAAGTTCATAGCCGTGGTTCTTTGTCATATTCTTGTAGTTCTTCGTGAACAGTTGGGAGTTCTGAAAAGCAATCACAGAGCCGTCTGTGGCTTCAAGCATGGTGGACGTGTAGTTTATGGAACTTACCCGCCCGCGTATGCCGTCACATTGTATATAATCTCCTATTTTTATACGTCCGGCCATCAATGAGATACCATAATATATGTTCTCAAGAATGTCTTTCATGGCAAAACCGATACCGGTTGAGAGTCCTCCTGAGACAACAACCAGCCAGGTGTTACTCACGTGAAGAATGGCAAGAACAATCATGAACCACATACCCCATACGAGTACTTGCAACACTTTAATAAACATCAGGGAACGGCTATCTGCCGTAGAGGGGTCTTGCCTATATAGATAGAGTTTTACAAACTGAGTCGATGTGTGATTGATATAGTTGAACACAAACCATAGTATGACGACTATGGCCAATGTTATGAGGCTGGCTCTTATATATTGCGTATTTATAAAGTCGCGGGTGAACACATCTCGTGTGAGTTCTGTAAGGTTGAATACGTCTGCTGCCCAATAAATTGACAAGATAATGGATAACACGAACAAAGAAGGGAGAATCACGAAGTAGACAAAGCGGAAATGCCAAGCCTGGGTAACGGGTTTCTTGCCAAAGTCATATCTGTTACGACAAGCCGTTAGCCAATCGTTCACGCACGCAAGTGTCAGTATGCAGGTCATCTGCATTATCCACCAAATTAGCAACTGCACGCTCAGAAGGGTGTAGCCGCTCCATGCGCACAATACAGAAACGAAGAATACAACGAGAGAGGTATATGTGAGATATACGTCTTTGTGTGGAATCCTATCGTTATGCCTGCGGATTACGCTCCATTGCCATAGTGTGCAGACAAGCAAAATGGGTGGCAGGCACACTTCGACAATGTCGGTCGGAATGAGTACGATGCGGAAGGCAATGACAAGAAAACCAATTACAATCAATGGGGAATAGATGCGGAAAGCACTTTTTATCTGACTTGCGTCAATTCTAAGAAGCAACGAGATGAGTATTACGGCCAACAACCATGTGTATTCAATGAGAAGATTGCTTGCCATCATAAGAAAGTTCTGCTGCCATGTCATTCTGATAATGCCGAGAATGAGGGCGAGCGTAACAACGGATGCGGCAAGTATTATACAGGTCCGCTTGGCAAGGAAAGACTGTTCCCGGTCTTTGAAATATCCGCGTTTCATGAGCCGTGTTATTATTATTCGGAAACATACAAAGTTGATTGCGAGAGCAAGAACTCCATAAACTATAAGGGTAACGAACAAACCGAATATCCATTTGACATCCCATTGGGATTTTACCATATTCGTTGGTGTGTATTTCTCGGCTATGGCACTCCGGGCCTGAAGCCATTTCCAATTTATTTGTGCTATAGTCTTGAAATAGTTGTCGCCTCCATTCTTGAATATATTCAACTGTATCTCCTTATATCGCTTATTTGCATAGTCGTTCAGGCTTTTCAGACGGCGCTCAGTCATGCCATACCACATTTGATTTTCTTGTAGGGTAGTGTTGTTGTCCTCTAACATACGGCGTATGTTTACGGTAAGAGTGAGACTGACATTTCGGTCTATTTTTGCCTTTTCATCGAGCATCATTGTTGGCATACGGCTCAGCACGTCTATAAGCGAGTCGTAGCGTGCTATGTCCGCATTACTTTGATTTACATATTCCTTGAATGGGGCTATTGACTTTTGAAACTCTTGGTACTGCTTTGTAGCCTCATGACAAGCGTATGTAAGGTCAAAAACATAGTCGGTTTTCTGAGAGTAGAGCATCAGAGAGTTTTGGCTACTTCGCTGCATAATATCCCGCAGCGTTGATATGACTCTCTCGCTACGCATCTTTGCGTTTACCATTCGGTCTTGTTGCTCCCTGTGATATGTCGTCAGTTCATGTCGTAACACTGCGAGCGAGTTGCCGAGGTCTTTCTCTTTAAGTACCGCATTTGCCGGTAAAACGACGTATATTACTAATGCTAATATAGCTATTATCTTGCTGTTCATGTTAATTGCAATGTTTATATGTTTTTTTGTTATGTATAACGAGTTAAAAATAATATAGTTATGTGTCAACTACCATTTGTTGTCATGGTGCAAAGGTAACATTTTTTTCTAAAAAGGTATGAGAAAAGTTTTATATAATACTTCAATAAAGACGATTGAAGTCCTTAAAACTCACATTTTTAACCCGTTGGCGGAATTAATTTAAGTTGATAAATATGAGTAAAAAGTTGTACATGTCGCTGATTTTTAGTAACTTAGTGGTGATTAAAACATTAAGTTCAAACCATCGTATGTACAACCTTTATGCAAAATTCGTCAAAATACTTGAGATATGCAAGCAATTCTCTGAAAATCTCGTCAA
>ERZ779852.69-NODE-69-length-112575-cov-6.135754_pt1 | contig 112575 bp, 127 predicted proteins | sample MGYA00511559_ERZ779852 | MGnify/ENA primary metagenome ERZ779852 (study PRJEB29588, sample SAMEA2157977) | human gut metagenome | biome: human gut; feature: human-associated habitat; material: faeces | place: Denmark | collected 2008/2010 ...
TTCTTTCAGGCGTGCATCTTTTGCTTCAACCTGCTCTTTTAAATTCTTGGAATACTCTTTGAGTCTTGCAAGTAAATCTGCATCGCTTGTCGCAAGAATCTTTGCTGCAAGAATTCCGGCATTTGCTCCACCATTGATGGCTACTGTCGCTACCGGAATTCCGGTTGGCATCTGTACGATGCTGTATAAAGAATCTCTTCCGCCAAGAGAAGTTGTATGCATTGGGATACCAATGACCGGCATTGGAAAAATAGCTGCACACATACCCGGCAGATGAGCTGCCATACCTGCGCCTGCAATAATTACTTTAAATCCTTTCTCCTCTGCGGTCTTTGCATACTCAAAGAATACATCCGGCTCACGATGTGCAGAAATGATTGTCATCTCATAGCTTACTCCAAGCTGATCCAAGATGTCTGCTGCCTTTGCCATAACCGGCATATCTGAGTCGCTTCCCATTACAATTCCTACCTGTGCCATTTTTAATTCCTCCTGTTTTCCTTCGTTTTCAAGTTAATATCTATTGGTTTCGCTGTGCGTCCAAAGCATCGAGAGGCTCATTCAGCTTCCCGGTTCCCGGTACGACAAAGCGTCCATTTACAATAATATCCTCCGTGGTTTTATCCTTACGGATCACGGTAATTTTTCCAAGCTCGTCATACGGAATCGTAATATCGGTATGACAGTTAAAATATGCCTTGGAGATGTCTTCTTTTCGAAGCATCGAAATTTCATTGTCCCTTGCGACAATCGCCTTGCCGTCCGGGTTATAGGTCATATTGTCCTCATCATATGTGTAACAGGTATCTCCCACTGCAAAATGCGGTCCTGTCTTTTCTGCAATCAGAATCGGCAGCTTATCCGCAATGCGATATTTGCGGGCCATCACATAAGCAGTCGTGTTGGTTCCGATTGCAAACTCTCCCATCGGAAGTGTCTTGTGATGATACAATACATTATCTTCAATATATTTTTTATTTTCCGCTTCCTCATCAAAATTTGTACAGGTGTATGATGCAATCTTTCCATCCACAAAATCCAGTTCCAGATTTTCGTAGTTCAATTCATTCAGATATACCTGACTGACATGAAGCTTTCCATTGGTTCCGGTAAGAACCGGAGAGGTAAATACTTCTCCAACCGGAATATTGACATCTGCCACGCAGTTTTCGAATGCGGTCTCTTTTGCAGGATCCGACAGCGGATAAATTTTCACATACAGATCCGTACGGTTTCCATTCGTGCCCTGAATGTGTACCATATCAGCGGTGTCTAACACATCGATGATCTTCTGCTGCATATCACGGTACAATGCGTAATCAAGCGTATTGATTTTAACCGTCTCTGCAAATATTTCCTCGAACTGCTCCCCGATAGAAGGAACCGGATATGCGATAATCGTAAAACTTCGTTCCTCCCCACGGATATATTTGTTGATCAGCTGACTGGATTCACTGCGCTGATATACCGACAGTTTCTGCTGCTTTTCGGTAAACTTCACACAGGCATCCTTCTGCTCCGGTGAAAAAGGCTTCGTGCCAAAAATGTCAATTACAGCAGGTCCGCCATATGCCGGTGCCTGCGCTTTTAATTTTTCCCAGACGCTGCGCTCTACTTCAAGTCCGCGCTCAATCAACGCCTTATCCAGCCAGAGTCCTCGGTCCTCCCTGTGATCATATGTGTACTGTTTATTCAATGATACAGAAAACGGACGCAGAATCGAATCCAGTCCTATCTTCTTAAAATTATTCACCGCAAAACGTACCATGCGCTCAAACCCGATCGGATAACGAATCTCAGCGATAGATTTCTTCGTAATGTCTTTTCCGGTTGTGGCAAATCCGATGCGGTATCCTTCCGTAAACGTATCTGCCATTTCCTGCATCTGCTCATCCGAGAACGTATTTAAAAATTCATACGATTTCATTTCATCTGTGCCGATGCACATCGCATATTTGAACAGATAAGAAGCATCTGACAAATCCGCATGCATGACCAGTTCTTTATAATAATCGTCCCTGGTCGTGACCAGACGTTCAATGGCATCCTGATTAAACACCTCTGTGTAATCATGCATAAAAGAATAAATAATGCTCTTCAATTCCTTTACACTTAAGTTGTCAATATCTTCAAAGCAATTATAAAGTTCTACAAAAAGCTCCGCATACAGACAGATATAGGTAAGATTTCCTTCTGCACAATGCGGTGCTATACTATGAAACTTCGCATCGAGCATAGAAAGAATCTGTCCGTATTCTATTCCCATGCGACTGCATGCATATGCCGGATTGGCATAACTTTCTTCGTAACCAGGCTCTTGTACATCATCATACAAACGCTGATTTAACTGTTCCCCCTGTGCTGCTGTCATTATGGGAAATTCGCCGGATATCGCCTCTTCTGCCACACTATGCTCCAACAGAAGATAATTTGCCATCTGTTCAAAATATCCGCGGTAAACTTCCGGTACCGTTATGGCTCCATCTACTGCGATATCTCCGATGCGCTCCATGACCAGCGCAATTCTTTCTGTATATTGTTCATTATTTTCCCGGAACAATTCCTTATAACTCATACCTTCAAAAACCTCACTAATGTATACATCGAATTACATGCATCGATGATACCTTTTGACCCTTTAATCATATTACAAATCCCATGACATAGGTTCCTGCCCAGCATACAATATTAACCACTGACAGAAACAGTCCCAGTCTTGGGAACAGGCGGAAAGAATCCTCTTCCCGAAGACTGCCTGCCGCAACAACTACCACAACAACGGATGCAAGCATTGCAAGCACTCCGATACTTCCATAATAAGCAGACAGACCTCCATTTGCACGAAATGCCAGTTCCAGAATCACCAGATACAGAACCAAAAGCACAAGGGCAAGTATCGTGGCCACAATTCCTCTCTTGGAATGGGTCTTCTCTGTGAACTTGTAAGATCCGTGTCTTTTGCGTTTTCTCATTGGTTATCCTTCCCATTTCTTATTGTTTTAATAATAAAATACGTCAAGTATCCAAGCAGTCCGCCCAGTGTATTTAAAAACAAATCATCTACATCAAAACATCCCAGTCGAAATGCCAGCTGTGTTACCTCCACCAGAAGGCTGAGGAAAAAACAGTGTATCATAACCACGATTCCATTGCGTTTCTTCGGATGCAATGTTGGCAGGAAAAAACCAAGTGGCATAAATGCGATCACATTTCCTGCGATATTGATGAACACTGCTTTAAATCCAAGCAGATGCCGGTAACGGATAAAACGTGTAATCTCCTTAAAAAGCGTGAGATTATACCGGTACTCTTCTCCAAACTGTGTTCTTCCAAATCCTTCGGAAAAGAACAAAAAATAAAATAACAAAATCAAATATACGATAAACAGTACCGATAATACTCTCCGATGCCACTTAGTTGCATCCATACTGCTTGTAATACTGGTCAATTGCCTCTTTTAATGTGTCATCTATAACAATTCTTCCCTGGCACTCACGATTATATAAGTGCTCCACAACTTCTTCCATTGTTACAATTGCTTTTCCTTCAAAGCCATATTTTTCATGGATTTCATCCAGTGCGCTGACCTTGCCTCCCTGGCCAACTTCCATACGATTCAGACTTACCATAAGTCCCACGATTTCTACATTTGCAGCTCCACGTACCTTCGGTACTGTCTCTTCCATAGACTTGCCGGATGTTGTCACATCCTCGATCATAACGACACGATCTCCATCTTTTAAGCTGCTTCCAAGGAATCCTCCCTTGTCTGCACCGTGATCCTTTGCCTCTTTACGATCAGAACAGTAACGAACTTCTTTTCCGTAGAGTTCACTGTATGCGATTGCTGTAACGACAGCAAGTGGAATTCCCTTATATGCCGGTCCGAATAACACATCAAAGTCATCTCCATAATTTGCATGGATTGCCTTTGCATAATACTCACCTAATCTTTTTAACTGAGAACCTGTAACATATGCACCTGCATTCATAAAGAAAGGCGATTTTCTACCACTTTTTAAGGTAAAATCGCCAAATTTCAAAACATCACTCTGTACCATAAATTCAATAAACTCGCTCTTGTAAGCTTCCATTGTCTTATAAACCTCCTATTTGCAAGGGTTTGCGCCTCTTGATTATTTCTATTTTACTGTTTTGACACCATTTTGTTTTGGTAACAAAAACAAAGTCTTGATACTGCTCTTCGGCAACATTTCTCCATAATCTTATCACATAATAATCCTATTTTCAACGCAGAATCCTCTTGATTTTCCGATGTTTTATGCCCTCTAGTATAGCGTTTTCTAAATAACTGAACCATTTACGCAGAATATTTTTCAGAAAGTGCATGTCAAAAAACGTAGGCGTAGCGGGCTACGCTGAGGATTTTTGGCATGTGCTATCGGGAAAATAGGCAAGTAATATGGTTTAGTTAATTTAAAAACGCTATACTAGTAACCACAACGACAAAAAAATAGCATCCCAACCGCCTAAAGTCAGATGCTATTTCAGAGTCTCAACTGAGGGCAAATTTCAAGCGCCCTTTTCTAAATTGTTTGATTTTCATTTTTCTTTACGATCCGGACGGAATCCGTACAATCAGTTTTCTTCCGGCTTTTTCAATCATAGTAAGTACCGGTATATGTTTCTTTCGAAGGGCATGCACAATCGGATACGTCTCAAATACATTGCCCTGTACATAGACAGCTTCCGGCTTATACTTTAAGATCTGTCTGACCGGTTCCTTAACACGCGCCTTCCAATCCTGCTTTTCCAGCGCAACTTCCGCATAATTGTCCTCAATTTCCAATTCCGGCAATGCTGCAAAATCCACATGGCAGATGCGTACCGACGGAATGCCTCTGGCGCCGGCAATCTGTTTCAAAAGTTCCTCCGCTTCGCTATCCGGTGCGGAAAGGCTCACGATCACAGAATCCTCCTGATAAACCTCAAGTGCCTTTTTGCATGCTGCTTTCGCGTCCTCCAGTTCTCCAACCGTCATGAGGAAACCGCCTTTGTGACAAAAGACTGCACTGCTTAATCCGGTTTCTTTTACCAGCTCCTCTCCTTCGAGTCCGAGCCATTGCGACGGAAAACTGCATTTATAATTCATGGAATACTCTCGTTTCTGTGGCTGAATACAATATCCTCCACGATTGGAAGGAAAAATAACAAACGCGATCTCTGTCTCAGCCAAAGCTTTCTGGCAGGGAATAAATTCCGGAAGCACAAGGATGCGGTCCTTTGGATTATGTTCTTCGAGCACCTGTTCCACGCGCTGGTCTGCGCGGGCATTTCCACGGTACCGCTCAAATTTGTTTTCCAGAATCATTCCGGCAACACTGACCGCCTGAAAAAATGCTTCATCGCTTCCCCCTTTTGCATCCCATGGCGGATTAAAATTTCCAATCAGCGTGGCGAGTTCATTTTTCTCCCCGGTATTATCGTTGATATCCAGAGGCTGAATAAATGATTCATCCATTTTCTCTGCAAGTTCTTCACCCAGGATTTCTTTTCCAAGTACTTCCCATAACAGCCCAAAAGCCGCATAAGGAACTCCGTTTTCACGCACCCTGCTGTCTTTTTGGTGATGATCGTATCTGCCTCGTCCGATATCAAATACGATTCCGTCAAAATCTTCCGGGACTTTATTTCCTCTGGAGATAACGATCTCCGGATTGATATACAAAAGTAATGCAGATGAAAATACATCATCTGCATGAAATTTCCCTCCATGGGTAAATGCTTTCGCATCCTTCTTCTTTATTTCTTCCAACAGTTCCATTCTCTGCTCCTTAATTTACCGAGTAATCGTAGCTGTCCAGCCGAACCTCTTCGACCTGTTTTGCCGCCCCATCCAAATGCAGACCGACCATCATCGGACATTCTGCAGTTGCTGGAAATGTAAGTGTCACATTATTTCCAGATACAGAAGAAGCAGCACCTGCTGCCTCTACCTGTAAAATCGTTTCATTGAATTTCATCTTTAAAGTGATAGTTCCTTCTATTCCACTCCAATTTACATTGGCAAGAATTTTTCCACCACCATTCCATTTATCCCATACTCCGGAATAAGTCACATCAAGTTGGCCCTGTTTGTTTCCACTTGCAGCATAAACACCCTCTGCATAATCCGGTACGATTGCAATCATTGGTTTTACATATTTCTTAGACATAATAAAATCTCCATGTATCTCACATTCAACATATATACTTCTCAATTGGCACCTATTATATAGGGGGTATTTAGCAAATGTCAAGTACTTTTGAACTATAAAATTACTTATTCACCTGATTTCCGACAATGCGGTAATAAGCACGCGACGTAAGACGGAAAACCAGATAATAGATCAGCATAAAAACAAGCAATGTAATCACCAGACATTTTACAAACAATCCTGTGTTTGACAGATTCAAAAGTACCAGCAGTCTGCGGATCATCGGAAATGCTGCCGTCACATGAATGGCTGCCATCACAAGCGGCAGGAAGAATACAATGCGCACCTGTGACTGAATAGACACTTTTACTTCCTGGTTGCTCATTCCTACTTTCTCCATGATTTCATATCGCTGCCGGTCGTCATATCCTTCCGAAATCTGTTTATAAAAGATAATCATAACTGTCACCATAAGGAACATGGAACCAAGGAAAATACCGAGGAAAAACAGGCCCCCATATATGGTATAAAAATTCTGTTCGTGTGACAGGCGCCCTTCCACATACCGGTTTTCCAGATTGCTGCGGTTTTCATTCTGCTTTTCTATCAGTTTACCGAGTTTTTCTTCACATGCGACCTTCTGCGCCTTTGTTCCGTCAATCTCATATCCACTGACTCTGCAAAAACTGTACGCATGATCACCCAGCAGTTTCTTTTGCTTTTCGAACAATTCTTCTACCGTTTTTTCACTGTCCACAATGATGTAATATGCCCCCTGCACTTCGGAATTGGTATAAGCATCCCGAAGCTCGTGCACATGTGTTTTTGCCACCTTGTATTTTTCCCCTAAAATAGTAACTGTCTTTCCTCCATTCCATTTGGAACCATAGATGGCCACGGTATGTTCCGCAACTTCCGGCACATCCTTTTTCCCCAATACTTTTTGCATTGCCAGAAAATTCTCACGGGTAACCATGTTTACCGTATATTTGTCTGCTGAAGTATCTGACGGTAATTCCAGCTTATCTCCCTGCATCTGCATAAGCATGGACAGATAACTGTATCTAATCTTCTTTTCAATTTTTCTTCCTGATTTTTCAATGAAAGCTGCGATTTCTTTCTGATTTTTCAGTTCATTGTCATCCAATGTTTTTTCATAGGAATATACATTTATTTCATTTGGATACCGTGATAGCAGTTCATCACCGATTCCGGCAAACATACTCACCGTCATAGAAATCACAACCAGAACCATAGTTGACAAAATACAGATGCTTGCGAGTCCCGCTGCATTCTGTTTCATACGGTAAAGCATTCCGGATACCGCTGTAAAATGCTTTTTGTTATAATAAAATTTCTTGTTTTTACGCATAAGTTTGAGCAATGCAATACTTCCTGCAATAAACAGAAAATACGTGCCTATGATTACAAGGACAACTGCAAGGAAAAACAGTGTCAGTACTTTTAACGGATTTTCTGTAGTAAATGCAATATAATAGCCGATTCCAAGACACACCATTCCTGCAAGTGTCATCAATACTTTGGTCTTTGGCTCCTTTTCTCCCACATTTCCGCCACGAAGAAGTTCCATCGGATTCGCAAGTTTCATCTGCATATAATTATAAAGAAATGTAAGAAAATACAGAATTCCAAAAAGTACAATCGTGTACTCTATTCCCTGCCAGGAGATTTCAAAACTTACACTTGTTGTAATATCCAGAATCCGATATAAAAACATCAGCATCAGTTTTGAGAAAATAATTCCTCCAATAATTCCTCCACCAATTGCCAAAACCGAAATATACAGCGTCTCTATCGCAAGCACCTTGCCAATATGCCGTTTTTCCATACCTAAAATATTGTAGATACCGATTTCTTTTTTTCTTCGTTTGCTGATAAAACTGTTGGTATAAAAAATAAAAATATAAGAAAAAATTCCGATAATACCAACTCCAAAGGATAAAATCCATCCAATCATTTCAGCGCCCCTGGCATGTGCAAGGCCTTCATTTCCACTCAGAAATGTCATCAGGTAAAACATTGCTACCGTAATAAGTCCTGACAAAATATAGGGAACATACAGTTGCCGGTTATTGCGCATATTGGTCTTTGCCAGTCTCACGTAAATTTTATTCATGCTGCTCACCACCTGTCGTCAACACTGTCAGAGTATCGGAAATCTTTGCATACAGTTGTTCATTTGACATGTTTCCCCGATACAGCTGATGAAACACTTCTCCATCCTTAATAAATAAAACACGGTTCGCGTGGCTTGCTGCTTTCGTACTATGGGTTACCATAAGAATGGTCTGTCCTTCTTCATTAATCTGGTTGAAAAGCGTAAGCATGCTGTCCGATGCTTTGGAATCCAGGGCACCGGTGGGCTGTGTTAAGTTAGTACAAAATAAAGAACCCCAGCAAGGCTTCTGCCTGCCGGGGTTCTTCTTTTCTAAAACTCTTCTTCGTAGCCAGTTGTTTTCCACTGTAAAACTTCGCCGTCGTCGTCCACTTCGTCTGGCTCCTGCACTGGTCTGTATGTTCTTTCTTTTCCCTCTTCGTCCTTGACTGTGTAAACTTCTCCGTTCCATTCCTTATCAATCAGAACCACGCCGTTTTCCAGATATACTGGGCTGTATGCTTCCAGACCGTATGTGCTTACCTCCGGGTATCTCTCTTCAAATTCTTTCTTTGTGATTTCATTTAACATTGCTATTCCCTCCGTATTGAACCATATTGACTATTTGTGTTAAGCACTATTGCTTTAACTGTCCTTATTATATACTTCCGTAAGTATATTGTCAATAGGTTTTTAATTATTTTCAATTATCTTTGCGCCTGCTGCCAGTGTCGCTTTTCTGATTGCCTGTTTCTGCTCTTCCAGCGTCTTTGGCATATCCAGTTTGCGTGGCTCAACCGTGTACTTTACGCCGTTGTACTCCACTTTCACAAAGTCCCCATACATATTTTGCAGTGTTCCAGTTATCTTTACCACTGCGCCTGCCGGGATTGTTGGCTTTTTCTGTGCTATTGCTGTTTTCCAGTCTTCGTCCTGCAACTCCGTTTTTGCAATTCCGGTGTCCGGTGTTGCCGGGCGGCTCTCTACTCCAATGCAGTTGTAATAGTCTACCGCTTCAAGCCAGCTTTCAAAGTCAACGTCTTTTTCTCCTGCTTCTCTCACTCTGTAAAATGCTTCTGGTCTTCCCTCTGTCTTTACTGTCACAACTGCCACCAGTTCTTTTGCTCTTCCGCTTCCACTTTCGCAAGCAAGCAGTGTTTCTGCTTCGTGTCCGTCCCAGCTGAATGGGTCTGCAATTCTGCTTTTCATTTCAGTTTCCATTCCGTTTTCCTCCGTATTGAATTGTATTGACCTTGCCACGTTTTCTTGATATTATATCTATATAAACAGTTTGGGGCTTTGGTGGCAAGCCCGCCGCCCCTCTGTTTGTACCCTGTCGGCTATTCTGCCGACTTTTCTTTTTTCTGGTCTTCTGTAAGTTCCTTAACCTTTGCTTTTGCTTCGTCAAGGTCTTTGCAGCCGTCCAAAATCATTTCAACCATTTTCAAGATTTTTTCAAACTGTTTATCTGTCATATTGTCTGCCATGTTTTCTCCTTTCCCTTGCCGTATTCGTCAAAGTATTGTTGCTTCTTTAACTATCTTTATTATATACTTACGGAAGTATAAAGTCAATAGTTTTTTCACAGTTTTTCAGAATTATTTTGCACCGCTCTCATGTAGTCTTCCAGTGTATATTCCCCGCTGCTGATAAAATACCTGCTTGCCCCGCACCCTTGTACTTCTTCCAGCGTCAGCGCTCTTTTCCCTTTATACATAAAGTTGTATATATTAGCAATCCCGTTTTCTGTTTGCCTGCCGTTCATTACTTCAAGCCAGCCGTCTTCCTGCTTTGGCGTGTCGTTCCCAACTATCATGCACCAGCAATTTTCAATCACCTTGTTTCTGGTTTCCAGATAATTTTCTGCTATCCTCTTCACTGGCTCTATAATCATTCTTTCTGCCACGTCAATTCCTCCCCGGTGTCCCGCTGGTACTTCTCTTTTACCGCTTCCACAACATAGTTGTTTTGTGATGAATAGCCCTGTTCTTTTGCAATCTCTTTTATGCGGGCTTTCATGCCCTTTGGCACCGCAAGTTCCATGCGGTCATAGTTATTGTCACGGTATTTGTTCTTTGCTGCCGTGGCTGCTGGTCCTCTCGGTATGGTCTTCTTTTCTGTTGTATCTGGCATTTCCTGCACCTCCTGTGGTTTTTAATCAGTATATCACACTTTGTTTTCTTACGGAAGTATACATTTTATACAATCTTACGGAAGTATATTTGTGTATTTTGCCGATTGTTTTTATACTTCCGTAAGTATATAATAAAGACAGTTAAAGAAATCAAACACACGGAGGTCAAACGATATGGGAAAAATCATTTACATGGAAGATAGAATAAACGGGCTGCACTGCTACACCCCAGAAATGGGACAGCGCAAGCCAGAAGTCAAAATGGAAGCCAGCCTTTCATATTATGGCAAGCATTATTTTGTTGATACCCCGCTTGAATTAAAAGGCAGAGGCATTACAGAAATTGAAGCCCACTGGATTGATGGTTGCCAGAAGAAAATTGAAAACTGGCGCAGCTACCGGGTCACAAAGGCTGCTTTCGAAAAATTAAAAGCGCAATATCCAATTTCAATGGAATGTTGCCTTGACTAATAACTACACGGGCGGCGCTGCTGCCGCCCAGAAAGAATGGTGATAATATATGGGAAAATCTTATAATAGACGTTTCAGAAAGAACGGGCTTTCATTCATGGTGCAGGACACGCACCCGGCAGACCGGAAAAGTGATACTGATAAATACTATCTGACGGTAAACAAAGGCGGCATATACAAGATTGTGTATGACGGTATCACATGGGAAATACCAAAGTTCCCAACTATCCACGCTGCGCAGTTCTGGGCGCTGACCAGTTCTGATTTTATCGGCACCATGTAAAATGCTTTTATCTTACGGAAGTATACATATTATACAATTATACTTCCGTAAGTTTGTGCATTGTGTCTATTGCTTTTATACTTCCGTAAGTATATAATAAAGACAGTTAAAGAAATACAGAACACGGAGGGCAAAGCAATGACAGTAAAACTTCAAGGAATATATAACAAGCAGGAAGCAAAGGCAGTAAAAGAATTAAAGACCGGGGACGTTATCATGTGGAACTACGGATATACAAGCACCGTGGTTGACCTTATCCCAAGCAAGACCGGGAAGACATTTACTTGTCTTCTGAAAAGCAATCAAGATGGCGTTGTTCGTGAAAGAAAAATGGGTGCAGAAAGACTGGTTGCTATCGCATAGCAGCCAGCCAGAAAGAATGGTGAATGATTATGAAAACAGATATTGTTATTTGCAGCAAGTGCAATGGTTCCGGCAAATTCATTTATAAATCCGGCATGACTGGTCCTTGCTACCAGTGCAACGGCAAAGGTTCTGTGAAGCGCATTGCTCATAAATCCTTTGCAATATCCATTGTGAACAATGATGGCGTCCGCATTGACTGGCTGCACATAAGCGCCAGAAGTCAAAATGAAGCCATCAGAAAAGCCCGTGCGACTGCTGCCCGTGGCTGCTATAAAGACCAGCTGGACACAATCACTGCAACTGAAAGCGGGATTGAGTACACATATAAAACAATGTAACGCCGTATTTGCCCCGTAAACGCAAAAAGACCGCAAGTGGTGTATTTCTCCACTTACGGTCTTTTCTTCTCATTCTGGCTTATTCTGCAAAGCGTCAGCGGCATTATTTAAGGTCTGCCAGCGTGTTTCCCTCTTCGTCAACAATCTTCGTGACTTCTGCCGCCATCTTCTCCGCTTCTTCCTTTGTTACGCTCCCGGTAATGTTCCCGGCTGCGTCATAAAGGTTCACTGTGCCGTCTGCGTTTGTTTTCGTGGCACCCTCCGGCGCATTGTCTGTGGCAATAGCCACTTTCTCTGTTGTTGTCACTGGTGCCGTTGTGTTAATCACTACCGTTGCAGCTGGTGTGGCTGTGAGTGCTTCCAGTGGTTCTGCGGTATTGCTTTCTTTCTCTCCGGCTTTCATGGCATTGTATGCCGCCTGCGCAATGGCTTTCAGCTGGTCTTCTGTTACATTCAGCCCGGCTTCATCAGCAATCTTCTTCAACTGCTCCACAACTGCTGCCATCTTCTCTTCCCCGGTCTTATCCTTTTTGAACTCTTTTGCCCATTCCACAAACTTTGCCGCCCACTCTGACAGTTCGCCCAGCTTGTCTGTGACGGTCTTTGGAATGTTTGGGCAAACGTACTTTCCAATCAAGAACGCCCCCAGTGTTACGGCAAAATATACGGCTGCATAAATTACATTATCCATTGTCTTTTCCTCCTGTTGATTATGCAGGCAGCTTCAATGTCTGCCCAGCGTAAATGGTGTTGCTTGTAAGACCGTTCATGGTCTTAATTTCATTGTATCTGGAACCGTCGCCCAGCTGCTTTGCTGCGATTGCCCAAAGGCTGTCACCGCTCTTTACGGTGTATGTACGCACGCCGCTTCCCGGAATTTTGATTTTCTGCCCAACACTAATGACGTTAGGGTTTGCAATTCCGTTGTGGCTTGCTAACTTCTGGTATGTGGTACCATACTTTGCAGCAATGCCAGAAAGTGTGTCACCTCTCTGCACGGTGTATACCTGTTCCCCGGCTGTTCCCTGCGCTGCCTGTGCAGGTGCCGCAGGCTTTGCAGGTTCGCTGGTTGCTTTCTTTGAGAAGTCCGGCACGCCATAACCTCTGATATAACGCCCGTTGACTTCCAGTGTTCTTCTTCCAACGGCATTGGACTTGTTGCCCTCAACAACTGTGATAGTGTTACCGTTGCAGTCTTCTACAATTCCGACGTGTTCCGTATCACCTGTGCAGTCACCAACGCCGTTGTCGTCCCAGTCGTAATAAATATAGTCGCCCGGTTCCGGCACCTTTGCGTCATTCTCGCACCAGCGCCCCATCTGCTGCCACAACTTAATCTGACGGTCGCAGCTGCACTCCGTAGGGATAATATCTGTGTAACCTGCTTCAATGGCAATCTTTGAGCCAAAGGTTGCGCACCATGCGTCATGGTATGTCACTTTGTACCCCTGCGCTAACGGCTTGTGGTTGTTGTAGGCGTCAATGATTGCGTGGTGTGCTGCTGTACCCTCTTTCACTCCCACATACGCTGCCGCCCTTGCTGCAAATTTCTTTCTTACTTCTGATACATTCATATTGCTTGTACCTCCATTCTTTTTATTGCTAACGGCTCCGGCTGCGTACTGGTCATAGTATTTCTGCCCATATCCTGCACGCTTTGTCTTCACCGTGTCGCTCTGGTCTGCCGGGCGCTCAAACTGTGTCAGCACTGCATTTGAAGCAGCAATGACGGTCTGTGCGCTCTTCAATACTGACAATGTGGCTTTGTAGCCCTCTGTCAATTCTTTCATAAGGAACCCCAGCTGTGTTTCAAGGTCGCCAATAGACTTCCCGGCGGCTTTTGCATATTCCAGCAAAGCTGCTTTTCTGGTGTGGTATGTCCACTGCGCCAGCCCATAGCCTGCGCCGTCCCTTGCAAAGTTTCCATAGCTGCCGTTGTCCACGGCTGCTGTGTAGCTTGCGTCAGTGTGTCCCAGCTTCTTTTCATAGCTGTTCTGCAAGTTCTGCGGGTTCAGCCCGCTTTCTGCATATAGGTTCCCCATCAATCCGGCTGTCCCACAACTGGATAGTCCTTTTGATTTCAGAAAATTCCAAATCTTTTCTGGTGTTGTTTTTCCTATTAGTCCCATGTCTTATACCTCCCGGCGCTACTGCGTCATACTTGAAAAGTCAGACAGCGTGCCGGACAACTCCGGGTATGCAGCTTTGATTTTCAGCAGGTTTTCTGCCTTTGCTTTCCAGCAATAGAACGCTACTGCGGCAGCAGTTACCCCGCCAACGAACGTCAAAAGGACTGATAACTGGTAAAAATCCTTTGTGACTACCACCCACACGCCCACGGCAAATGCTATGTAGTAAGTCGCCAGAATTGAAAAGATAATGATTTTTGTTGCGCTGGTCTTTCTTTCCGGGTGTTCCTGCAACTCTTCTTTTCTCTTCTTCCTGCGCTGTCTGAAATACTGTAAATTCCATAAAAAAAGCACTGCTAATGCCAGTGCAAATCCAATGATAAAAAATATTAAACTTTTCATGTTGCTGTTTTGTACCTCCTATGGTTCTTCTTCCGGCTTTGTCAAAGCAAAGTCGTTTGTGCGCATACATTCTTTGTAAATATCCACTATGTACTCATGCGCAACGTCAACTTGTCCGTTTGTCAACTTGTGGTCCTTAATATACTTGTCATACTTCGCCAATGTATCAATAACATGGTCAAACTCTTCTTTTGTATGGCGTTCATGGTTTATGCAACTGCTCTGGAATGATAGTATCTCCGTGCGCCAGCTATCAACCTTGTGTTCTATAAAGTCATTTTCAAGCTGGTTCAGCTGCTCTTTCAAGTCGTGGTTCATAAGATTTCCCAGCTGTTTAATCAACCAGCGAACGGGCTGTATTTTAATTCCCGGCGTTAAGTCAATAACAATCCCAATCCCCGCAAGCCATACAATAGCTTTTTGCACCATGTCCCAGACGTCCGCTGGGTTAAGCGTCTGCATTGCTTCCACTGTCCGTCACCTCCTTTTCTTCTGGCTGCTTGATATAATCATCAGCGCTGCCGTAATATCCGCAGAATAGACCGCATTTACTTGCTGGCTTCTTCTCCGGCTCTGGATATGGCTTGCCCATTTCCTGCAAGTACAGTTCGTTTAGGCTCTGGCGCATACCGTAGCTGTTGAAATGTTGTAATATGCCCCGGTATGAAGCAACGGACCTATCCAGTGTATCTTTGTCAATCTCTCCGGCGTGATATGCTGCAAACATATATTTCAATCGTCGTTTCAGCTTCTTTGCCGTCTTCTTGCGCAATTTTATGTGTGTTGACCAAATGCGGAACCCTACAAACTCAATACCCATGCTGGTTGGTCTTATGCAAGTTTTCTTGTTAAGTTGCAAATGCAGCTTGCTTCCCAGAAAGTCCGCAATCTTATTCTTTATCTTTTCCAGATACTTTTTGTCTGGGTGTAAAATAATAATGTCGTCCATGTAGCGTATGTAATAATGCAGGTGCAGTTTGTGTTTGCAGAACTGGTCAAGTTCGTTCAAATACAAATTTGCAAACATTTGTGAAGTCAGATTGCCGATAGGCAGCCCAACTTCTCCCAGTAATTCATCAAACGCCACGTCGCCAATGTCGGCACCCAGCGGCAGACCAAAGTTTGTGTCTTCGCAGTTTATTATTACTGACAAGACGTGCAACAAATCTTCATCAGCAATCTTCTTCCGCAAAATATCCATCAATACTTCATGGTCTATCCGGTAAAAATACTTTGCAATATCCAGTTTCAAATAATAGAAACGCTGCGGCTTCCGGTCAGTCTGCTTCAACCAATCATGCAGGCGGTTGACTGCTTTGTGTGTTCCCCTGCCTACTCTGCAAGCGTAGCTGTCAGAAATGAACTGCTTTTCAAAATATGGGTTCAGCTGGCTATATATAGCGTGCTGCGCCACCCGGTCTTTGAAAGTGAGCGACATAATCATGCGCTTTTTCGGCTCATAAACATAAAATATGTTGTAGCGCCCCACGGTGTAGGTCTGCCAGATAAATTCATTCTGTAATTCAATCAAGTTTTCTTCCAGCTTATCCGTGTACGCCATCACATCTGGTCTGTACCTCTTGCACTTTATCCCGGCTTTGTACGCATTGAAAAGATTTTCAAAGTCGTAAATCATAGGGAAAATGTTTTTGATTTTGTGCAATTTCTTTTCCCTCCTGTTGTTAAAATCTGCCGTACAAATCAAACTGCGGTTCTTCCGCAGCCCAAACGTGATATATACATTCAGTGCCAGTCTTTCCGGCTCTGACTTTCAGCCCTGCGGCTTACTAACTATCTTTACGGCTATTCAATCTTTTTCCTACGGCTCCCGGCTGGCAGCCTTTGGAATGGAAATAAACCCCTTTAACCCAAATGCACTGGACGTGTCCACTTGTGGGCACGACTACTGGCAGAAATGGGGTGAAGCGGAACGGAGCGAAACGTTGTTGTTGACGTTAGAACGGGCGTTGTTCAAGTTCAGCGCACCAGCGCCACCGTTGGAAGTGTTGTTGAAACTCGAACCCCGGATAGGCACGGCAAGTCCTCTATTAACGGCTTATTCCCATAATATAAAAAGCAGGTGTTACCCTGCCTTTTACCAGTCTTATTTTGCAGCACTCCCATTCCCGGAAGTGCTGCCGTTCAGTGATTTATAATAGCCACCCACCATGCAGCCTATTTCATTGATATATCGTGCCATCATTTCATATTTCTTCATTGGCAGACACGGTTTGCCGCTACGTGTGTATTTTGTGCTTGCCGCAAGCCTTATCAAATGCCGCAGCACATCAACTTTCGTGTCCAGTTCTCCAAGTGTCGTCTTCTTGTAATGCTTATTTTCAAGCATTATGACCAACTCCAAAATATCCAGCATTGTTCCGTCTATCTTCTGTGCAAGTCCTCTTTTCGCTCTGGGAAACTCTTCAAGCTGTGGTCCTGCATATTCCAGCATTTCCCAGGCTTTATTTTTCATTTTGAAGTCTTCCTGTGTGGCGTTATCTCGCACATTGTCCAGCTGTGGCGGTCTTTCTTCTGTTTTGTTTTCCGGCATTTCTTAAACCACCTTTGTTGTATTTTGTAGTATGGGGTTTACTGCCGTAAGCCCCGCAGTGTATCAGTTCCCAGTTTCCAGTTATTCAACTAAAGCGGAACGGAGCGAAACGCGGTCGCTGACGACAGAACGGGCGTGGTTCAAGAGCAGCGCACCAGCGCCACCGTAGGAAGTGCCGTCGAAACCCGAACCCCGGAAAGGCAGTCTTTCGCCGTTATTTCTTGCCCAAAATCTGCCCGGCGTTGTCTGTCCTGCGTCTGGATATAAGCCGGACGCAATCAAAATCTGTGGAATGGTTACGCCGCTTACCGCCTTTGTATCTTTGAATGGTACGCTTGTGTCGTTGCTGTCGGTTGTCTGTGTCGTGACACTTGTGTTGATACGCAGTGTTGCGTCACTTGCACTGGTTCTGTCAATCTTTAATGTTCCAACCGTTCCCGGTGCTACCAGTGTGCCGTCCGGCTTAATTGCTTTCCACTCTGTACTTTTTGCGCCCATGTTGCAGTCAGACTTCATGGCGTTTCCGTATGGGATAATCTGAATTTCACCATCTACAATGCGCATACCAGATACCCACTCCCAGCAGTTGCCGCAAAGGTCGGCAATTCCAGCCGGGCTGCCGTCATGGTTCCAAGTTACCGGACCAGAACCCGTTGCAGTTCTGCCGCCGCCATGCGAACCGTCAACGTATGTGTTTACACCCTTTTCATACGCCTTTTCATAGCTTCTATCCCAGTTTGTGTTGCCCCGTGGTGTAAATCCATTCTTCATGCACCAAAGATTGATAGCAGCAAAAACGCCGTTCTGGTTAAGGTGCCAGCCCTCACCCTTTCTGCGGCATACTGCAAGCGCTGTGTCAAAGTCAATGTATGCTTTAGGGTCTTTCATTGGCAGTGAGTATGCACGGTCATTGACCACGACGTTAATATACTTTGATACCCAGATAACTTCTTTTTCTACTCCGTCCACAATCCACCACGGCAATGTTTCCTGTGTTCCTCCGGTGATAATGTCGGAATACTTCATTTTTGGAATACCCACCATAATTGACGGCATACCCAAATCATCAAACTTTACTGCGTTGTTACCCCCAAAGGAAGCAACCGCCATTGCTAAATCATCAAAATTAGACATAATTCTTTATACCTCCAATCCCCAAAGAATAAGTGTGCAAAGCGACATATCAAACGGGATAGGCACTGGAATTTCTTTCGGTTCTCCGTTTTCGTCCTCTCCGTCTTCGATAACATCATAGCGCCTGGCAGGAATAACAATCTGCGCAGCGTACTTCTGCGCACGTCCTCCTGTGCCAATCACCACGCCGTCTTCTTCGTCAATGCAAATGTCCAGTGACACTTCAAAATCTCTTTCACGGCTGGCAAGATTGATTGTTAATTCATCATCACCGAACGTGATTTTTTTACCGCCAGACAGTGCATATTCAATATGTGTGCCCGGTGTTTTTTCAACTACATTGATTTTATTAGTAGCCATAATATTTTCTACCTCCATTCTGGTTTCTTACTACCTCGCTGCTTCTGGCTGCGATAACCTCCGCTGCTTCTCTCTGTGCTGCTGTCCCGCTGCCCTGCACGCCAAAAGAACGCATAACCGCTTCTTCGTGCTGTCTGCGTTCCTCTGTCTTAATAATCACACCTGCTGCCATTAGTAAAACCCACCTTTCACATAAACTTTTACGGTCACGCTTTTTGCGCTTCCGGTGTGTGCCATCTTAAAACCATTCAGCAACTTTTCTGTAATAACAATGTCGCCCGGAAAACCGCCCGTGTAGTCCACTATTTCTGTTTCCACGGTGTAGTCCATGTGGTTTCTTTCAGTCTTCAGCGCAACTGACTGTGTAGAATTGTTGAACGGGTACTGCTGCGTATTCTTCAAAGTCACCGTTGCTGTTTCTCCCTGCAAGTCAGCTATTGCCTGCTGGTGGTGGATTGTAGAAAGCGCCATAAGCGCTGCCGTTTCTGTTGCATTGGAAATACCGTTTTCCATGTGGTTGAAGTTGGTTGCGTTCTGCGGTGTTCCCTGCTGAATGATTTCCCCCTCAACTGGTGTGTGCGTGATAGTTCCATCATCATTTCTGCTTTCCGTGTAGCGGTCTTCAAACTCTGTTACATGGTCTTGCCATAACTTCTGTTCGTACATCTGTTACACCTCCTTTTCTGTAAAATCAAAAGTAAATCGGTACAAAACGCCCTCTTGTACATTGTTAAGCGGAATATTTACCGCCTTGTCAGCCCACAACTTATTGTTTTTGTTGTAAAGCTGCACCCTCTGCACTGTGGCTTTTCCGCTTACCTGCGGGGTAATCTGTACATATACAGCAACCCTGCCGTCTTTCAGACGTTCCCGGCGGTGTATCACCTTTTTTTCAGAAACGCCGTTGACGGTTACTTTTGCATAGGCAATGATATTATCAATGAAATCTTTGAAATCATTGATTGCGTCTGTTGTCAACATGGCTTTTCACCTCCTTTATAGCTTCCTGTGGCTTCCGCACGGCTTGACGCCGTATGAAAACCCCATTGCCTGCGTGCTTGTCCCTACGGCGCCGCCCTGTGTCCGCTGCACCGTGCTTCTTTCCGGGACGGTTCCTGCTGCCGGAACTGTGAAGCGGTGTGCTTCCATTCTGTCACTTGCCGTGACTGTGACGCCGCTTGTCTGCCCTCTGGTGTTTCTCTGTGGCTGCTCTCCGGCTTTTATCCGTCCTGCTGGTGTATTTGTATAGCCAAACGTATTCAACGCCGTGTCTGCGTCGATATGCGCCGCCTGCTGTGAAAATACCGTGTTTCTGTATGGCTTTGTGCCTGCTGCTGGTGCCGTGAATATGAAGCCTGCTGCTTCCGTTCCCACAATATAGGTTGCAGCGCCTATCCCGGCTTTTGTGTTTCTCTGTGGGTATGTTCCGGCGTTAAGTCTTCCGGTCAGCGGTGTTTTGTATCTGAAATACTCCCCGTGGGTGTATATGACGCCGTGGACCTGTCCTTGATAGGTCAATTCGTCCATGTGTGCAGATAATCTTTTATACATTTTCACTGCCCGGATAATAGCTGCGTAGTCTGCCGTTATTCTCTGGTTTGTCACATCAAGCACAATATGAAAGTGTCCGGGTTCTCCCTCATACTGGAACCACTCTTCCACTTCGCTTTCTGGAAATAAACTGCCCAGCGCTGTTTCAATGGCATATTTTGTGCCCATTTTCTTATGAACCTTGACACTGTTTTTCACTAAATCCCGTTTTGCTTCCAGTGGGTAATTGTAGTCGTACCAGTCAACGTGTAGGTCGTATGCCAAAATGTCCACCAGTTCTTCTGGCAATTCATCAAATCTGGAATATATCAGCACATTGTCAATTATCCCGGAAGCGTCCAACAGTGCTGCTGCCGTGGCGTTTGCCAGTGCAACCATTTTGGGGTCTTTCTTTAGCGCTTCCGGCAGGCACTCTGAATAATCGGCATTGTAAATTGTTTTAGACATTTTCAATACCTCCATTCAGAACGCTTTTGTTTCCCAGCTTTGCAACCTTTATATCATCAACAACCGTGAATACTGGCTTTCTGACTTCAACACGTTTCACGCCTGCTTCCATCAGCTTTGCTGTTAGGTATGATGGGTTAATATCCCGCCCCATTTTGCTTGTCTGCCATGTCACGTACTCTTCTACTGCCTGCGTTGCCGCTGCCGCAATAACTGTGGCGCTGGCTGCGTCTGGCTGTGGAATATAAAAAGTCACATCAATGTCAAATGCTACCGTTTCCGGTGCAGATACCGTCACTTTGTCTGTAAGTGGTCTAATGTCAGAAGCGTTCAAGGCGTCTTCAATCTCTTTCAGTACCCCGGACGTTGCCTGCTGTCCATTCTGCAAAAGCACCCGGACGTCTACAACGCAAGGTTCTGGGCTTGTCACTGCCACGTCTGCCACGGCTGGTGATACGCTCTTTGTCCAGTATATGTACCCGTTAATAGGACCCGCCGTGCTGAAACTCTCCATGCTCTCACGCATACGCTCATAATAACTGGCGTCGTCCTCTTCTTCTGCGCCGCCGCTGGTCGCCGTGATGTTCTCTGCTTTCTGGTAGTAGTCGTATAGGTCAACCAGTTCTTTGACCTGCCCCGCTGCCAGATTATTTCCGACGTCGCCCGCTGTGGTGCAAATTCCCTCAACGTCCCCGTATGTCTGCCCGGCTTTTATTTCCAGATTTTCTTTTGTTTCAAATAAAATTGCACCATCAAAAGAAATTCTGGTGCCCGCAGGAATAATCACTGATTGTTTCTGTGCTTCTGAAATATAAAAACGGAACATTGCAGACGCTGGGCTTGCTGGCAGTCTTTCCAAGTCCTTGAATAATTCTGCCAAGCTATCCAAGTATTCACCGTCTGCATAACGTGGCACGTTCTTTTTTGCCGTTTCATTGATAATGACACGCTGTTGCACAATGATATTTGCAACCCACGCAATAAAAAGCCTTTCCGGTGACGCTGGGTACACTTTGTACCGTTCACGCCCCGGCACCTGCTGTACAAAGTTTTCATATAGTGCAATCAAGTTGCTTTCTATTGTTTCCGTGTCGGTTTCCACAAAGTCAATGTCTGGATATTTTCTGTCACTCATTGTCTGTTTCCACCTCCTCCAAATAAATAATAGGTATTGTGCGCCCTGTGGCTGCGTCATGTTCAAATGTAATGTCTGCAACCTGTGCCCGTGGTTCAAATTCTTCTATCTGGTCGTACAGATAGCCCACCAGTATATTTTCAACTACTGGCTGCGGTCTTCCGTATAGGCTGCCGGGCAAACCAAAATCACGGAACATAGGGCAGGAACCCTGCACCGTGTCCAGAATAACCGCAATATTTTGTATGACTGCTTGATGGTCATTTGCTGGTGCAAGGTCAATTTCTGTCAATAGTGACCCGTCGCCCCTTATCACGTCCATGTTTCATCACCTCTTTGGATATTCTTTTAGTGTCACGTCTGCTGTCGCAGCCCAGCAGTTGCCTTTGTTGTCATAGCGTTTCAATGTGCTGCTAACGCCTGTTATTACCCACTTATAAGAGCCGTATTTCTTGCCACCTAAAACCAGTGTTGAAACATTGCCCTTGTTGCACATTTTGTTCAATTTCTTAATTTCATTCAGTGGGTTTGTTCCATGAAATACACTGAACGCCATTTTGAAACTGATTGTTCCGGGTTCCGGTCCTAAAAACTCCAATACATCACGCTTAATGTGTCTGTCGTGCGTTGCATACTTCGCAGACACTTTCCAGCTTAATTCATCAAAGGTGCGCACGGTGTTTTCTGAAACTGAAAAAACCAGACTTCCCAGACTTCCTATTTTTGCCATGCTCTACACCTCCCCGATTATGAAGCCGTCGCCGTCGCCGTCTGGAACCATTATGCAAAGCACCATATCATTGACGCCCGGCGTCCACTCTGTCACAAATGCTTCATGGTTGTGGCTTACTTCCTTTAACATTTGCCCGTTGTAGTCATATTTCAGTGTTGTTTTTGCTGTCTGCCCCTCTGCCCCGCTTTCCATTGCTGGCACAACGTACACTGGGCGTTTTATAATTCTTAAATCACCGGAAGTGATACCGCCTTTGTCCTTGAACTTCACACGGGCTGTCATTTTGCTGGCGTTCACACTCTGCACGGTGCCAAGCCGCACTATGTTTTTTAACTCTGTCATGTCTGCCATTAGTAGCCCTCCAATACCTGTTGTAATTCAATCTGTGTTGTATATCCTCCCGTCAATTTGTGGGTCGCTTTGGTAATCTTGTACTTTCTGTCAAACTTCTGGAAGCCTTTTAATTTAACTGTGGCACCTGCCACCAGCTGCACATCACCAAGCATTGTGAAACTTGCTGTAAACTGCTGTGTGTTCTTTTCACGTAGCCGTTTTTTTGCCAGTTCGTATGCTTCATTTGTGCTTCTGACCTTTTCGTTGACTTCAAGTGTTTGCCCGGTTCCCTCTGTGCTGTCTGCCGTGTATGTGCTTTCAATCGTTTCTTTGCTGTCCGGGTCCGTATACGAAACATGGCAGCTGGTGTATGCTGTATCATGCAGGCTGGTTCCCAGCTTGTATGAAATATAATCACCGCTGCCATATTTTATGGTTTTTATAGGTGGCTTGCTGTCATACTCTGCGGCGTCATAGATAACCACATTCATTGTGGTTACTTTCAGCGCAAGCCCTGCCGCTTTACATAATTTCTGTAAAAACACAATGTCCGACGTCTGTACCTGCTCTTTTCTTTTGTACTTTGGTATATTGTCCGCAATGTACATCAGTTTCAAGCTGCTTTCGGACGCTATCTGCTCCGCAATCACTTTCAAATTGGTGTTTTCCCACGCCTTTGATTTTCTTTCTACTCTCATTTTGGAAGTATAAGGAATTGACGTGCCCTTTAGTGTGATTTTTGTTGGCGGTCCGCTGGCGTCTACGCTGTCCAGTTCAAATGTCCCGCAGTCCAGCACGGCGTCTTTGCCGTTGTCGTGCCAGTTCTTCTGAACAATCGTTGCTGTTATCAATTTAGGGTCAGACACTTTCTTTGTTGTTTCTTTCGTTTCTGTGACCGTCTGTGTTGCTGTACCGCCCGTTGTGATTTTGAAAACCTGCCCCGGATATATTAAGTTAGGGTTTTTAATATTGTTTTCAGAAGCAATCTGCGGGTATTTTGTACCGCTTCCCAGATACTTTTTGGCAATAGCCCAAAGCGTATCACCTTTTTTGACCACATAATTGACAACGCTTGCAGCTTCAACCTGCTTTTGCACCGTCGTTGTGGTCTTAATAAAAGTCGGCTTTACTTCCAGCCAGCTTCCCAGCCACTTTCTTTCTCTATCATCAAACGCAAGCTGCAAATCGTCTGCGTTGTCTTCGTCTTCGTCAGTGAAAGTAAGGCTGCTTAAATATTTATTTATATCTGCCGGGACTTTTACGTTTTGAAATTTCAACCGTAGTTCCACCCGGCGTGCCATGTCTTTTGCGCTCATTCTACGTCAGCAGCCCCCTTTTCCACGGTGGCAGTTCCAAGTCTTCTTCGTCTTCCACTTCCGGGATTGTTAATACAACCCCGGCAGGGAAAACGTAGGTGCTGGCGTACTTGACATTGGCTTTCATCAGCTTATCTGTATGCAGGACACTTCCCATTTGTTCAAATGCTATCTTGTCCCACATATCCCCAGATATGGTTGTGTAGCTTTTAGTCATATTTCTGCCGCTTCTCCTTGTCTTCTTTTTCGTCCAGCAGGTCTTCAACGTCACGCAGCAACTTTCTGTTGTTCTCTTCCAGTTTTGCGTCCAAGTCTTCCGGCTTGTCCCCGTTGATAACGATTGTCGGACTGTTGTTGATAGTTACATTGTTTGCACTTCCACCGCCGCTTCCTGCGCCCGCTGTTACCTCTGGCGCTGTGTTGTAGTTGTTCACCGTCTGCGGTGTTGTTGTGGTCTGTGCTGCTGTTGGCGCTACTGCTGCCGCTGTTGTGGCTGGCGTATTCTGTGCAGCCAGAATGTTTCTTGTCTGGTCTGCTGTAAACACCGTGCGCCCCGGTGCGTTCGTGATTAACTCTGGTCCCGCTTCACCAGCAATGAACGTGTCTGGTGTATTTTTGGAACCTTTCGCCAGCATAGGTATTTCAGATATGTTTATACCCTTTCCACCTACGCCCGGCACCCAGTCTGGCACTTTTACTTTGTTCAATCCACGTATAACCGTGTTGACCGCAGATATAATGCCGTTGATAACTCCCGTACACACTGACTTGATACCCTGCCAAATTCCAGAAAATATTTGCTTTATGCCCTCCCAAGCCTGCCGCCAGTTCCCGGAAAATACACCAGTTATGAAAGTGATAATTCCATTCAGTACGGTTGCAATTCCAGAAATTACACCGGAAATTGCTTGAACTCCGCTTTGTACGATAGACTGGATTGTTGGCATTGCAAATTGTATTGCTGCTAAAATTCCTTGAATTATTGGTGAAACTATGTTCCAGATTGTTGTCAGTGCTGTTTGTATCGCAGGTAAAAGCGTTTGCAATACGTTTGTCACCACTGGCAAAATTGCTTGAATTGCTGCGGAAATTGCCGGAAGCACCGTGCTACAAATAAAGCTGAATAATTCTGAAATAATCGGCAAAACATAAGTTGAAATGAATGTGATTATTTCTGAAATAATCGGCATAAGACCAGCAATGAAACTTCCTATCACTGGAATAATTGCACCGATAAAATCAGCAATGCTTTGTATAATCTGCATAATGGTTGGGGCTGCCGCTTGAATAAAACTAACAATCCCCGGTATTACCTGTGTAACAATTACCTGCAATACCTGTTCTGCAACTGGCACAACGTATGTGGTTATAAAGCCCACAACCTCTGAAACTGCGTTCTTGACTGTTCCCAGTACATTTACGAACGTGTCAAAGACTGCTGCGCCTTTATCTCCGAACAACTCTTGTATCTTGTCACGGGCTGCACCTATGTTCCCATCAGAAAACACATTCTTTATGGTGTCGCCTATGTTGGTAATGACTGAAACAATCTTGTCAAAGACTGCCAGTGCTTCATCACCAAAAGTCCGCTGTATAAATCCCCTTATCTCTTCAAGATGGTTCTTTACAAGCTGTATTACTGTAATAATTGTTGTGATAACGCCCACAACTGGCAGTATCTTTCCTGCAATACCTCCAAGCGGTCCCAGCGCTGTTTTTGCAAGGTTTCCAATAGGACCCAGCACCGTTTTTACCGCATTTCCCAGCGGTGCAATCAGTGTTGTTGCCTTGCTAAATGCTCCGGTAATTCCCTTTGTTATGAAGCCGCCTACTTTTCCAAGTGGGCTGTTTGCAATCGCACTGCCTACCGTTCCAAGTATCGGACCCAGCTTGCCGCCAATTAGTGAAAATGGTTTCAGCATAAGTCCCAGCATTTTTGTCCCGGCTCCTGTCAATGCTCCGCTTGCTTTTCCTGCAATTCCTAAAAAGCCACTGACAATGGACTGCTTCACGCCGCCCATAAAGCCTGTTACTGCTCCAATAACTCTGTTGCCACTGAATATATTACCTATTGCAGAACCTACGCCGCCCATAGCGCCTTTTACATTGCCAAAATATGACAATATACCGCTTCCGGCTGTTTTCAGCTTTTCCGCAAAACCTACGCTTGTTGCTGCGTTTTCAATAAATCCGGCACGCAGTCCCACCAGCTTTTTTGCCAGTGACAATATGCCGTCTTGCGCTGATAATGTAACCAGCTTTGTTGTCAACATTCCCACTTTCAATGCTGCCAGCCCCGCTGCTACCTTTAGGGCTGTTTGCACTAATTTTGGGTTTGCTGCTGCAAATTCTGAAACTTTAGTGACCACAACTGCCACTTTGTCTGCCAGATTTCCGACAATCGGCAGTAAGTTTTGACCAAGAACAATACCCAAGTTTGCTATACTGTTCTTTGCCTTTTCCATTTTGGCTTCTGTGGTGTCTTCCATTTTGGCAAATGCGCTGTCTGTTGCCCCAACGCTGTTTACCATGTCTTGTACGCTTGAATTGAAGCCGTCAACTCCGTTTGACAGAAGCGACATTGCCGCTTTTCCGGCTTCTGAACTGCTGAACATATCAGATAGGGCAAGACCAGACTTGCTGGCTTCTTCCTGTATACCTCCCAGAATTTCCCCAAGTGATTTACCGCTTGCCATCAATTCTGCAAAGCTGCCGCCCATCTTCTGCCGCAATAGCTTGTCTGTCGTACTTCCAGACTTTGACAACTCATTTAACATACTGTTCATGTATGTTGTCGTTTCTGCGGCTGCAATACCTTTGCTGGTCATTATTGCATATCCGGCGCATAACTGTTCCAGTGAAACATTGCTGGCGTTTGCAGTCGGTATGATTTTACCCATGCTGCTTGCCAGTTCTCCTACTGTCACTTTACCTTTGTTCTGCGTCTGTACCAGCATATCTGATACCGTGCTTACTTTGTCCGCACTCATGCCGTATGCGTTCAATACGGTTGTTAATACGTCCAGCGTTTGCGAACTTTCCGCAAATCCGGCTTTTGCTAACTTCGTACTGTTTGTAACAAAGTTTACGGCGTCACCTGTCTTCTGCCCGGCAGATATAGCGTTGTACACATCATCAGCAATGGCATTGGCTGCAATTCCTGTCTTGTTTGACAGTTCCATTATCTGTTGTGACAATGTGCCCAGTGGGACTTCCTGCGTATCTGCAATGGTTCCCACCTTTGCTATTGCTTTTTCGTACTGCTGTGCTGCCTGCACGGGTCCTGCATACACTGCGGCGGCTACGGCACTAATTGCGCCAATAGTTCCCAGCAGTTGTCCTTTTGTCTTTGAAATGCTCTGTTCTACCTGCTGTTGCTTGTCATTCAGTTTTTGCAACGTCTGCTGTGAAGTTTGCAGCTTTTCATAAGACTTTTGCAGTCTTCCGTTGGCTTCTTCCAGATTATCCGTATTTACTCCGGCTGCTTTCAGTTCGTCGGCATAACTGTTTAATTGTTTTTCCTGTTCTTCGATTTTGGCAGTGGTCTGTTGTATCTGGTTTTCATTCTTTTCAAGCTTCTTCCGCAGTGCTTCTGTGGGTTCGCCTGTCTGCTGCAATTCCTGCTGTAATCGGTCATGCTCTGCGTTAAGCTGCGCCAGCCGTTCTTTGTTCTTATCAATAGCGGCAGACTGCTTTGTGTAGCCGTCAATCTTTGATTGCAGGGAATTGACATTTTTTAAGCTGTCCCGTAACTGGTTATTGGTGTTAATTGCGCTTTTGAATGTGCTGTTAAAATTGCCACCCAGCGACGCTTTCAGCTTAAAAAGCAGTTCAAATTCCTTTTGTGACCCTGCCAAGCTGTTTCACCTCCCTACGCATTATTGCTGTTCTGTTTCTGCTCTTCCGCTTCTTCTTTTTCCACTTCATTTATGGTTTCAATCCATGCAAAAAGTCTGCGTATAGGCATTTGCAGCCAGAACGGGACGGGCGTATGTGAAGCCCTTGACATTTTGTATATCTGCTTTCTTATGAACTTTGCGGGTTCTTTAATTTTTAGTAGCCCGCAGCAATTAAAAAATCCCTTGCTTTGTTCTTAATTTTCATGTAATCGCCTACCGGAAGACGTCTGATTTCATCAGAAGCAACCCCCGCAGCTTTTGCCGCAAGAATACACTGGAACGCAGAGGAAATTTCCGGTGAAAGTGCATATTTGTTCTGGTCTGCAAGTTCCTGCTCTACCGCTTCAATATCTTCACCAGTTAAATTGTCAAAATAGAAAGTTAATTTTGTATACTTCTTTCCCTCAATCTCTCTGGGCTTTTTGAATGTGTGTGTATAATTCAAACTGCCGTCTTCTTCCTTGTCTTTCTTCTTGTCGTCAAAATTGACCACGCCGCTTGCCTGTGCTTCCTGCATTTCCTTTTCCTGCTCTGTTACCTGCTCCATGTTTTCAGTTGTATTTGTTGTATCTGACATTGTTTATTCCTCCATATCTTTGATTTTAGGCAGGAAAAAACCAGCGGTCTTCCCGCTGGCTCCTGCTGTCTTTTTTTACTTGCCTAATGCTTTTCTGACGTCCTTTAAGTAATCTTTGCCATTGATAATGCACACAAAGTTTAACGGGTCAATTTCCGTTACCTTTGAACCGTCCAAGTACATTGCATAGTATGAAACGGCATATTCGCCGCTTACATCAGCCGTTGAAGCTGCCGCAACTTTTCCAAGCGCTGTCTTCTTCGGCTTTACTTTCATAATGTGCTTAACGCCGGACACTTCGTTTGCGCTTGTGCGCAGGTTCATTCTCTGCTGTGCAACTCGCAGGTCAATTCTGTGTACCCGTGGTTCCATCAGCTTGACTGCTGCCGCTGTGACAGTTCGGAAATTGAAAGTTGTTGACATTGCATTTAAGTGACCAATAATGATTTCTTCGATATTTCCCGCAATGCCTGCGCCGCTCAACTCTTCCGTCATGTACTCCAAGTCTGGCAGTGTCACTTCTGTGGTTCCCAGATACTCTACGGCGTCTTCGTAAATCGCATAGTTAATAACTAATTCGTCAACTTTTGACATTCTGTTTCACCTCCTGTTATGCTGCCACCAGTGCTGCAAGATATGACAAGTCATATTCAAGCACAAAGTCCATTTTCTGCATTGGTGATGGCGGCGTCATATAAATGTGAAAACGCACAATTCCTGCTGCAAGCTGGCTTGTGCTGTTTTCGCTTTCGTTGAACTCCACACGTCCACCAATGATTTTTTCATCAGTTGCAAGGCTTGCCAGCCAATCATTGATTGACTGCACAACTGCGTCAATCAGACGTCTTTTAATTCCTCTGTCAATGTAGTTCCAGTACGTCAAAATAAGCGTCTTTGCAACCCACTTGAACATACGGTTGATACAGTAGAAATAGTCCGTCACGTCTGTGTTGGCAGGATAACAAGCCGTATAATTTCCCCAGCTTACAAAGCCATTAAAGAAATTAAGTGCAGTCACAACGCCGTTTTCGTTCAAGTAGTTTGCCTGCTGAATATCCATGACTACTTCCGAACCGTCCGCAGTAACCATTCTGTCTGCCTGTATACCCTTGTTTGAAGCACTTTCGCAAGGTGTGCCGCCGCCGTACTCTTCCGCATTGTCTACGGCTGACATACTGGCTGCAAGCTGTGTTGAAAGATTGAAAACTCTATCTCCCAGCGCAACTTTAGGGAAGCAGACAACTTCTGTTCTTTTTGTGAAGTTTTTCTGTTTCTTCCATGCTGGCACTTCCGTGTAGTATGTCGCCCCGGTTTCTGCCGTGCAGTCAATGTCCAGAATCGCTTCACCCTCAAACAGTCCGTTGATATTCTCTGCCTTTGCAGACATTACAGCTGCAACCTCTGCGTCATGTGACCAATTCGGACACAAAATAAGGTCTGGAACCTTTGTATAAAGCGGAAATACATTGTTAATCAGTTCAAGTCCGGTTGTCTTGTGTGTGCTTACGCTGTAACCGCCGATAATATCACTTTTTGTGACCTGTGAAGCGTCCACGGCGTCATATTTCACGGTAAGTTTGCCTGTGGTTTCTTTTAAGAACTCCACAACGCAGTTTGTGTCGCTGTAAAATACTTCGTAATCTTCCCCAGCTGTCTTTCCTGTGATTTCCACACTGCCTGCGATTGCTTCCGCAGGTAATACAATCTGACCGTCTACAACGTCTATCTGTGTTTCATCAACTGTTTTCTTGTGTTTCTTAGGGTCAAGAACATTTACAAAGAACACCTGCGCAGAATTGAACAATGTAAACGCTGTGTAAATCTCTTCACAAAGACTGTATTTCTTCCAGTCGTCGGAATATCCCAACGCCTGCACTGCTTCTTTGTAGCTTGAAGCCATAATGACTTCATTTACTTTTCCGTTTACCATCTGCACGGGTGCTGTTCCAACCACAAAATGCACGCCAGTATCTACGGACACGGGCGTGATTGCGCCATTGTTTGTCTTACTGGCGTTTACTCCATGTGATACGTCGCTCATTTGTTATACCTCCTGTTCTGCGTATGCAAGGGCGGCAGCCTTTAAGTCTGAATAATACTTGTTGTATACATTCCCGGTTGTCTTCACCTTGTCTTTTTTGTCTGCCAGTTCGGAAATAGGAACCAGCATTTTTCTTACAAGCGGGAACTTTTCAAGAATGAAAGAAAGTTCTTCTTCAATCTCTTTGTCTGTTCCCTCAAAAATCTTGTTGCATGGCAGCATTGCTTTTGGCAGGTTCGGTCCAATGTAAATCAGCTTTACTGTTTCCGACTGCGTATTTGCCGTTTTTACGGCTTTTTCTTCTGTTGTGGTATTTTCTACCGCCTGCACCTTTTCAGCGTCCTTTTCGGCTGCTGTGGCGCTTGCTGTGGTCGCTTTTGCCATTTTGTCTTCCTCCTGTCTATAAATTGTGCAAAATCTCTGCCACATCACGTTGCGTGACTGGCATACTCCAATTTGTCACCATTTCGCCCATGTAGTATGGCGGCGTGGTGTCTTGATATACGATATATTCCAGCGGCAGTTCCAAAGCAAATTGACCGCCGCCGATTGTCCCGGCTTTCTTCAATTCGCTGCGCACTCTCAAAATCAGATTGAGAAGTGCCAGCGGTCCGTCCTGCCCATCTTCTGAATACACCGCAAATATTATTCTTACTTTGCAGCTGTCTTCCTCTGGTTCGCCTGCTTTCTTGTCGTCCGTCCCTGTTAGGAACTTTAACAGAATGTATGGTACTTTCTGTTGTACGTCGTCTGCTTCCGGCAGCCCCATTTTATAAACTGCTGCTGCTCTTTCTTTTTCTTCGCTGCTTCCCGTTCTGGTTCGCACTGGCAAAATAATGTCAGACGTTTTGGAACTAATGAATTTCTGCAATTCTTCCAACAAAAAAACTGGTGTCATAATTCTTTACCCTCCATAACCATTCAAAATCCTGTTCATTTCGTGTATAATTCTTTCGTTTACCAGTTCTTGTGCTTCCTTTTCCAGCCCGTCTATAATATCTTCGTTTCCCACCATCTGTGCTGCTGATAGTCCCATTTTTTCTTCAATCGGAAAACGCTTGCGCCCTGTCCTCTCAAATACTCCGGTGTGACCATTGCTTTTCATTTCCGCAATAAAAGCGTCTTCAAATGGTGTCCCGCTACCGCCTTTTTTAACTGCTGCCCGCACCTGTTTTCCAGTTCCGGGCTTCGTCGGCGTTACTTTGAATTTGTACAGCGGTATTTTCACGCCAGAAAACGAAACAAAGCCCGCAAGGTTTCCCGTGCTGGCTTTGGTTATATTTATTCTGGTTGCTTTCGTCAGTGCTGCGCCATTTACGGCATATACGGTTTTTACCTGCTTTATTGCCTGTGTCTTCACTCTGGAAATACCACGGTTCATAGCGCTGGCAAATACTCTTTCTGCACCTTTTGGAACGTCTGCCAGCAGGGTTCCCACTCTTTCTATTGCGTCAGATGTTATTTCAATCATTCTTCCAACATCTCCAATTCAAGAATTATTTCCCCGTCCTCGCAGTCTGCTTTTGAAATGTTATACATATTGATTGCCCCGGCTTCGTCAATTTCAAGCTGGCGTCCTTTTTTGGGAACGCAACCAAAATCATATAATGACATATAGACCAGACAAGAAGCACGGTTTATGCCCTCTGCATTGTCCCCGTTTCCTCTCTGCCGTTCGTCGGCTGCCGTGTGGTCAATGATTATGGGCAAATAGTGTTTCTTGCCTTGATACCATATATCAGTCATAGTTGCCATTTCTCCACAGTTGTGAAACACTTTCATGTCACTGGCAAGCTGTGCTTTGAAGTCCATTAGATAGGCGTTGCAACAAACCAGCTGTCTACATCATGCGGAACGCATAACGGTGCAGAAGACAGATTGAGGAAGCGGCGGGCAGGCTTACGCTTTGTCCATGTGTCCGGTACATATTTACCCTCTACGGTCATAAAGTTGCCGTCCGGCTCCTTAATAAGTGTGATTGCTCCATAGTACATGGAATAATCAGCGTTTGTGCTTAACAGTGCCAAGCTGTCAGCAGGTACAAGCGGCTTGTCTTCCGGTTTGTTCGGGTTTGTCCAGTCGTCAAGATACCACTCATTGTACTTGTAAATATCAAGTCCCAGTTCGTGAATGGTTCCAAGGTATGTGACGCCGTTCGGTAACTGTTTAGGCTGTATAACCGCAAGATTGAAGTTTTTCACATCAAGCATTTTCTGCACCTTTGCATGATTTACAAACGCATTTGCAACGTCGCCACCCATAACACAAATATCACAGTTTACAAATCCTGTCTTCTGTACGGTTTCGTGCCAGCGCTTCAAATCTGCGATAGGGTCGGAAGTGTCAGCAGTCCACTTCTTCGCTGCTGTTGTGATTTTCTCTTTGTTTGTAAAAGAGAAGTCAATCACTTCATTTACTCCGTCGCCAATGATAGGGATTGTGCCAGTAAAAATGGTCTGTACGCACATTAACTCTTCACGGCGTAAAATCATTTCTCGCAGTTCCTTGAAATCATCAGCCATTTTAAGCACTGCACGTTCCGCAGGTGTTCTGCCAGAATAAAGGCTTTCACCCGGTCTGCGCTGTAAAATGTCGTCAACCGTTGTGACCTTTTCCGGTGCAACTAAAGGCGGTGTGTAGGTCTTTGTTTCATAGCCAGTGTTTGGCACTACCTTTCCACCAATTACACGGCTGACAAACGGTGCAACCTTTCTGCTTCCTTTCTTGAAATCAACATCAACATTCTTTGTCACGAATGTTTCTTCATGTTTGAAAAATGTACTTCTGAAAAAAGTACGCACGGGCGGTAACTTCTGAACCACTCTGCCCATTGTTCGTGGTTCGTAAATAGATACTTCATTTGCCATGATTGTTTTATCCTCCTTACTTCAAAAAGATTGATACTTTTCGCAGTGCTTCTTTGATTTTTGCTAAATCTGCGCTTGCTTCAAGGTTTAATGCGTCAGCGAAAAACTCACCTGTCAAATAATATGTGACTGGCTCGCCCTTTCCTGCTGCTGCCGCAGAAATTCCGATTGCGTTCGCTTCTTTTGTTGTAGCAACCGGAATGATTTTGTTTTCGTTCTCTGTGTCAACCATTACTGGTGCATACTCTTTGATTTCTGCGCCTGCAACTCCCGTTTCCGGTACTGTTGGGAAGTCGCCAGCAAAGAAATTCTTTGGCGCTGTTTCTCTCTTCTCTACTGCGTATTCACTCATTTTGCGCTACCTCCTTATTTTGTATCTGGAAACAACTTGTCAATAGCGGCATTGAACGGGTCTTTTCCGTCACCGCCTGCGTTGTCCTCCGGTGTTACGCCAGATACGCTGTTTGCCCCGCTGTTCTGTGCGTCCTGCTGGCGGTTCTGAATGTAAGTTCCACCCGCTTTGTTCTGCTCTGCAATGATTTTCACTGCAAGTTCCTGCGCAGAAATAGGGTTTTCAAACTTTGCGTCTGTCGCAAGTGCTGCATAGTTGCCGTTTGCCAAGTCTTCAATGCCTTTAATTCTTGCACGTTCTGTGGCTGCGGCTTCGTTCTGGATTGTCGCTACTAAATCCGGGTATGCGGCTTTTAGTGCGTCAACCGTTGTGATTTTGTTTTCTGGTGCTGCCATTTCTGGTTCCTCCTTTTCTTTTGGCTTGTTGATAGGTTCTGTTGCACTATTTACTAAACTACCCGGATTTTGATTGTGCGGGCTGTTTAATAACTGGGTTGGAATACTCTTGAACATGGAAACGTCAATAGGCACTGAATTGACAACGATTTTTGAAGAGTTTTCAACAACTGTTGTGCTGTCTTCAAACATCAATTCATCACAAAAGCCGTTTTCAACGGCAATGTCGCCCGTCCACCATGTTTCGTTTGACATAAGCTGTTCTATGTCTTCTGTTTTTTTGCCAGTCTTGCTGGCGTATGTATTGACAATGCTTTGTTTAATCACTTTCAGTTCATCAGCCATCTTCAAAAAGTCTTCTGCTCTGAAAGTGTCCCAGACTGTCATTGCTGGGTCATGTATCATAAATACACCGTTTCTGGCAATCTTGATTGTGTCGCCAGCCATAGCAATGATTGTGGCAGCGCTTGCCGCCCAGCCATCAATTTTGACTGTCACTTTAGCTGAACAATCTTTCAATCTCGTAAAAATTGCATTTGCTGCGAACACATCACCACCGCCGCTGTTAATGCGCACGATAATTTCCGGCACATCACCAAGCGCCGCAAGTTCTTGATTGAATTGCTGTGGTGTTACCCTATCTTCCCACCATGACTGCTGGCTGCTTATTGCTCCGTATAAAAGCAGTTCCGGTGGTTTGTCCCCTGCTGCCGGGATAAAGTTCCAGAATTTATTTGTTGTCACCCCGTAAGGATTGCCCGGCGTTCTGCTGTCCTGCTGCTGGTTCATTCCCGGCATTGCCTGCGGGTTCTGCTGGGGCGTTCTGTTTGTTTGTGGTTCCATTGGCAATTTTCTTCACCTCTTTCAGTTCTTTTTCTTCATGTTTCAACTGTTCGACATTGTTATAAAAGTTGCTTCCTGTCATTTGCATTGCTTCATCACTTCTGGTGCTAAAGCCGTTTGACACTCTCTTTTCTGCTGCCGTCACTTCTTTTATCGGGTCGAGCATACCTTTTGCGGGTCCGTTCCACTTTGCCCCGCAATATGCTTTCCTAATTGCCGGGTCAGTAAAGAAGCCCGGTGCTTTGATACGTCCTTTTGCTACCGCTTCCGTCAGCCATTCTTCATATACTGGCTGGCAGAAGTCCGTTGATAGCCAGTCACGGTACATATTAAACATTTTCCATGCTTCTTCCAGTGCGCCTTTGCTGGCTGTATAACTGGAATTAAAGCGCTTTACAAGCAATTCATACGGAATTTCAAGTGCTGCGCCTATCTGCTGGCATATTGCTTCTACAAAGCCGCCAAAATTGGCGTTTGGTCTTCCGGGGTTCGTGTCGTGTGCTTTCTCGCCCTCGTTTAAGTCGATAACGGCGCCCGGCGCAAGTTCAATGGTGCTTTCGTCTTCTGCGTCCACCTGCACTTCTTCCGGCAGCATACTTCCTATGGCGTCTTCTGCGCTGGCGTCTGCCTTTTCAATAAAAATGGTAAACATACCAGATACAACCGCAGCCACAAGCTCTGCGTCCGTGTATCTTCCAAGCTGTTTCAAACTTTCAATGACTGGTGCAAGGAACGGAACGCCCCTGCGCTGTCCTATTCTTTCCCGGTTCATCATGTGAAGCACGTTTCTTCTTCCGGTCTTTTGTCCGTATGCTTCAACCCTCTGCCAGCTTATGTCATTGTATGCGTATGACAACGGGTGGTGGTTCGCTATGTGATACGCTATTACTTCCCCGGACTTGTCAACCTCTACACCTCCAACAATCTTGTTGTCTATGGTGTCGCAGTCGTCCGGGCTGCAAAGTCTGTCTGCTTCTATCAGCTGCACACGCAGGTCATACGGCTGGTTTATTCGTGGTTTGACTGGCAATACCGCCAGACAATCCCCAGAAATAAGCCAGTTCATAAAAGCCAACTGCTGCAACTCGTAAAAGTTGTCTATCCTTGACATATCGCAATCATTGCTTTCAGCCCAGATAGACCACTCTTTTTCAATCTTTTTTTCAAGGTTCCGGCGTTCTTCTGGTGAAATTCCCAGCGTTTCTGCGTCAATGGTCGATTTCAACCGCAGCCCACGTCCAACAACGTTGGTGCGCATGGTTTTGACTGCCCCGTTTGCCAGCGGCACGCCCATGTATAAATCACGGGTACGCTGGCGCAATATAGATACATTGTCTTCTATGTCCTCACGACTGCTGCCGCCTGCATGAAGCCAGCCTGCAAGTGATTTCTTTGTGACGCTGGCGCCATAATTGCCATACCCACTGTCTAAAATCTGCATTTTCTGCCTTGCAACCGTTCTTTTCAGTGCTGCTTGCGGTGCTATGACTGCTATTGCCTTATCAATTCCCGCTGCAATTCCCACGCTTTCACCTCCTTTATTGCATGAAAAAAGCACCTTTTCACGGGTGCTTTTTGTCTTTTCTCACTTATTCACGCTACAATATTACCCCATTTTTGCGGGCAATGGGGGGAAATAAAGCCCCAAAACGGGCAATCACGGGCAATGTTTTATAAATCCCGTGGTACAAATCGTTTTGCACGGTTCCTGCCGCCATATTTTGCCGCATTTTCAAGCGCAGTGACTTTCCCTTGCCAATATTCAATAGACTTTCTAATTTCGGTCAGATTGGCTTTTGTCATAGTCCTGCTTCCTATCGTGTATGACTGGGCGTTTGTCACTGCCAGTTCTGCTTCCAGCCATGCGTCAAGGTGTCTTTTTGCTGTTTCCAGTGTAATTCCTGCCATTTATAAAATTCCTCCACTTCTTCTGCCACGTTTTACAATTTTCTTTGCTTGTGTGGCGTCTTTCTTTTTGTCTGGTTTTTTTAATGGTACGTTGATAATTTCAATGGCTGCCGTTGCGTAGTTTCGGCAGTCCAGCGCTTCATTTCGCTTGTGTTCGCCTTTGTCTTTCAGTTCCCATGCAAAATATGGTCTGCCCATCTTGTAACGCATTACCTTTTTTTCTGACGTTAAGCCCTTGAAATACTTTTCGTCATATCCCTTGCCCTCTTCTTTTGGAAAATGGCAAAAGCCGGGTCCCTCTTCCTCCAGCTTTAGTCTGTCCATAAGCAGGCTTTTTCCGGTATCAACTCCCAGTGTGAAAAGGTATGCGCCCTCACGGTTGCTCTTTGACGGCTTCTGTATATACGCTGCGGCGCTATCGTTTGAACCTTTGATTGCAAATACCCTGCGATTGAACCGGGCTTTGCAGAATTTATATACTTGATTGGTTCTGTGTCCTCCACTGTCAATGCAGACGCATGACAGCTTCATTTTCGTTCCGTCCGGTTTTTCAAAGGTCTGCAATAAGAATGTGTCAAGGTCTTGCCAGACTTGATTGTTGATGTCTGAATTGTCGCCGTATATTGCCGCATACCTAATGCCCCAGCTTTCATATTCTGGACCCCAGCCCACAACTTCAATTTCAAATCTGTCGTCCTGCGTATCTACGCCAGCTGTCAAGTACAGCACTTCTTCTGGCACTTCGCACTTGTATTTCTCCCGGCGTTTCATCAGTTCGTCGTCTTCTATGGTTTCCCCGTCTTCTTCCCACGTTTGCCCCATTTCGGTATTAGTCCATACTTTCATAAGTTCCACGTTGCCTTTTTTCATCTGGTCATTTGCCGTCAGAAACTTTTCAACAACTTCTTGCCATGTGGTCAATGTGGAAGCAAGCGTGTTCAAGTGGAACCCACGCACGGGGTTGTCTGGGTCTTCATGTACAAAGGTTCCGTCAATAAAGTGTTCTTTCCATTCTGCTTCACTGGATATGACGCCGCACTTGCTGCAAGCGTATCTGATTTCTGATAGGTCGTTTTTGTCGAACACAACATTTGACCAGACCAGCGGTTGCAGTTCTCCGCAGCACGGGCACGGTGCGTTCCATTCTCCCCGGCTGCTGTTTTCGTACTCCACTTCTATTCTGGAAGCCCCTTTGACTGTCGGTGTTGAAATGTCCACCTGCTTTTTATTCCAGAATGTAGTCTGACGCTTTGAAGCCAGCAAAAGTGGGTCGCCCTCTTTTCCTGCACTGGCTGGGTATGCGTCTATCTCGTCTGCAAGCAATATTCTGATTGTGTGGCTTCGCAGTCCCGTTGGGCTGTTTGCGCCTGCAATCGTTATGAAGCCGCCCGGAAATATCTTTTGCATGATTGTGTTACCGCTGTTTCTCGATTTCTCGTTTATCCTGTCCGCAAGTACGGGTGTATCACGCAGCATGGGGGATAGTTTTTCTTTTGAAAACTTTTCTGCCATGTCAATAGTTGGCTGTATAACCATGATTGGTGACGGGTCGTAGTGGACGTAATAGCCGATAGGGTTCAGCACCATTGCGTCAGTCTTTCCAACCTGTGCAGCTGACATTATCACCACTTTTTTGATTGTAATATCTGTAATGGCGTCCATAATCTCTTTTTGATACGGCGCCTTTGCTGTCTTCCAGCGTCCCGGCTCTGCGGAAGACCCGGCAGACAGTCTGCGGAACTTATCTGCCCACTGTGAAAGTGTCATTTCCGGCGGCGGCTGCAATACTTTGAAAATGCGGGTGAACATTTCAAATGTGTTTTTCTTCATTGTCCACACCATACCCAAACACTGTCTGGAAGTCTGAAAGTTCTTCCAGCACTTCATCAATAGCCGTCTTTAATAGCTTAAAAATTTCTGTCTGGTCCTTTTTCTTTGATAAAATAGGGCTTAATTTTGCAGGTATAGCCATCAATCTTGTTTTGAACCTAACAAGTGTGTCTGTCATTACCTGTTCCACATCTTCTGTGGTGTGTACTTCATTTCTGCGCAACTGCAATTCCAGTTCTTGTGCTTCTCGCTTTGCCCTAACCAGCTTCGCACGTTCTGTGTTGTAGTCCACAGCGCTTTCACTTTCCGGGTTGTTCTTGCGCAGATAATTTATGTATTGGTGGTTTACGGTCTTCAAGTCGTACAGTCCCGGTCTGATTTCCGTTATAACCTTTTCGTCACGCAGCTGGCGCACTCTGCGTTCTGAAATATCCAACCAAGCGGCAACCGCCTTTGAAGTGTACGCTTTCAAAAACCGCACCCCCTTTCTTTTGTGTCCGAATTGGTCACATTTTTTTCTTTTTTAGCCCCTGCCCCTTTATTTTTTACCGGGTCGGAAGCGGAAATGGAATTTTCAAAATTATATCTGGGCAGGTTTTGGGCGTCGCCGTACCCGCAGTGCTTCCAGACCGCCGGAAGAACCTATTAAACGTCGTCCACAACGTCTGTGATTTCGTCGTTTTCTGTGCTTCCGTCCGGGTCAATCTCAAATTCTCCCGTTAGCTTCTGTTTGTTCAATTCAAGTTGCTTTTCCGCAAGCTGTAAGCGCCTGTCCTCTAACTCATACGCCTTGATACTGTCCAGCTGCTTGATGATACGCCCATGTAGCTTGTTTAGTTCAGCTTCCACTTTCATTGCTCTATCAAACGGGCTTGACTTGATAATAGATTTCATTGCTGTTTTGTATATCTCTTTGCCGCCCTCTGGGTCTGTCGCTTGCCCCTGCTCCATGCCGCAGTCCTCTTCTTCCCTGCGTTCTTCCATGCTCTTTGGCACAATCATGTGTACGATTTTATCAGTATAAAAACCGCCTGCTTCTTTACTCTCGTACTCTTTCAGCAGGCTTTCCAGATAGGCTTTGCGGACGTATAATGCCTGCAATTCCTCCATCATTTGAGATAGTGCGGACGGTGTGCCCATGTTCTGTATTGCTGCCGCCTGCTCCGGGTCTATGTCTTCATACCCTGCCTGTGCAAACGCCCCATGTGTGACAGCGTTTTTGTTACCTTTTTTTGCCGGGGTTTTTCCGGCAGCATTTTTGTTGCCTTTTTGACCCCCTCTTTTTTTCGGCTTATTTTTCAGCGCTTCGTCCCAGCTGTCTTCTGACTTCCATTTTCTTATCCGCACTTCTGGCACCCCTGCCAGTTTTGCCAGTTCCGCTGTTTCAATCTTGCCGTCTGCGTCCAGATAACGTTGCATTGACTTGTCCCGTTCCGGGTTTCGTGGTCTTCCCATCTTCTCACCTCTTTTCGTTCGTTTTCATTCTTTTCAAGTCTTCCGGTTTACGGAAGTATAAAAAAATATGGGCTTTGTAAATTCAAAAAATCCCAAAGCCCACTATTGCCAACGTGCAATTTATAACGGCTTAAAGCCTGCTTCACTGGCTTAAATTATACCAGTAAAACGCAGGCAATGGCGGGCAATGATCGCTTATGCAATCCTCTGAAATTGTGAAATAATCTGGTTCTTTTCAAACCTCTGTGAAAGTGTTTCAACTGCTGTATCTCTGATATTTTTGCACTGTCTTTCACTGTATGAATTTCGTACCGCTACTTGTTCCCATTTGAGGTTGTGCATGTAAAAATCAAAAATAATGCGCTTTTCTTTCAGTTTCAGTCTTGAAACTTCTTGCAAAATCTGTGCTTTTAGCGCTTGTAACTGCTGCGCCTTTGCTTCATACTCTCTGATTTCGCCGCTGACATAATCTGGAATATTAAGCGCCATATTTTCTGTTTGTCGTGATATATTATTTTTTCCTTTTGGTAGACCGTCGCACTGTATAGCGCCAATGGGGTTGTAGTATTGGTCCGTTAAGTCACTTATAATCTTTCTGTATATATTCACCTCCCCGTCTATGTCTTTATAGTATTCCAGCAATTCAATAACCCTGTCTTTTTCCATTGCCTGCGCCATTTGCTTTTCCTCCATTCTTTGTTTTGCCAGTTTTGCCCGGCTGCTATCCGTCTTGCACGTCAACTGCGTGTTCTCCTGCTGCCTGCTGCCGCTCTTTCTCTTTGTACCCCATGCACTTTATGTATCTTTCCGGCTTTCCGCAGCTTTCATAATATTTGCAGTCTACGCAAACATTTTCTTTCATTTGCGCTTCCTCCGTGATATGTAGCCTGCGCACTCCGGTTCCCCTCTCAATAGCCGCATTGAACATGAACCGCCGCACTCATAGGCTTTTGAAATGTGCTTTGCGCATTTTGTATTTGCGCACTGGTTTCGGCAAAACACGGGCATATTGTCTGTATTAAGCATTATTATTGGTCTTTCCATCTGCTGCACCTCCGTTTCTTCTCACAAACTGAAAGCACCACGCTTCATCACGTATGGTTTTTATTGTTCCGTCTTCGTCAATGTATACTGCGTCAATAAACTTCGGCTTTGGTGGTTTCCCCTCTTCTGACGGTCCTGCAAAATCAATCATAATTTGCAATACGTTGTATACTCTTTCGTTGATAATCATTCTGTAATCTGTCATGTTTATTGGCATTTTCGCACCTCCTAATTTCTAACACGGTCCACCCTCTGCGCCGTGGAACGCTCCTGCTGGGTATTTCCATTGACCGTCAATAAATATTTGACTTTCTGTGAATATCCCCGTTATCAGACTATGTATTGCTTCTTTGTCGCCCTTGTATAAACACGGCTTTGCTCCCTCAATGTACGTTTCAAGGTCGCATTTGTTGTCCAGTGTGAAGCCCAGCGCCTTTTCATCATGTTTCATTTCTTCAAATTCCTGTGGGTACAACTCTTTGAACCCTGCAAACAGTTCCGGTGTTGAAAATATGCACCCGGCGCAGCTACAACGGTTCCAGCCTGCCCGGTAACACGGGTGCGGGTTCACTTTGTTTCTTTTCATCACTTCCCACACGTCTTTTTCTGAATAATCAATGACCGGGCGCCACTGGTGAACTGTTCTTTTCAGTTTCTTTTCTGCATTGGCTCTGAAATATATTTCCATTTCGTTGTATTTTGAACGCCCGGTGCTTTCCCCTCTACGTTCCCCGCTGCATATTAAAACTTTTGAATTTTCTTTCACCTCTTCCAGATTTCGCAGGACCGTTGCTGCAACGTCTATCTTCAAATAAGGGCTGCACCATCTTGTCATTAAATTTCCAGACTTTGCAGGAAACTTCATGCGGCAGCCGTATTCTTTCAGCAGTTCTTCTTTGTTCTCTGCGTTGCTTTCTTCAATCTTCCTGCACGCTGCCTGCTGTGGTGTTTCCTTTGCGCTCATTATTTCCCCGGTTTCCGGGTCTACCCATTCAATAGGCTTGCTGGCTCCTATTCTGTACAATTCACCAAAGAAGCCGCCTTTTCTCCATGATAGCCGCAGCGGTATTCCCTCTGCGTCCGCAAGCGCTTTCATGTAGTTTTGTGTGCAGCGCCAGTCCATGTGGCGTTCCGGGTTTCCTCCGTCTATGTCATGGTGCCAGAACTCAATCTTGCTTTTAGGCACTCCCAGTTCACGCAATTTGAAGTATGTTGCTATGCTGTCTTTGCCGCCAGATATTAAAACAACAATCAAGTCGTATTCTTCCAGCGGCAGCAATTCTTCAAGATATATTTCTTCCATGTGCTTTGTTTCTCTTCTGCCCGGCACTCTGGGTTTTATGCGTTTTCCTGTTCCATATATGGGTTTGTCTTTGTTCCCTCTGGTCACTGGTGTGTCAACGGTGCAATCTATGTCTTTTATGAACTCCGATTCAAATAAGTTTAATTGCCCTTTCACTTTTCACACCTCCAAATCACTTCTGCTGCAATGCTATTACACAATAGCCCTCTTCAAGTGCGCTGCTGGTCGTGTCGTCGTCCATGCAGATAATTTTCATGTCAGCCGTGTTTCCGGTTGCTCTTCCCTCTGCAAACTCAATCAGCTTCACTGTGTCGCCCTCTCTGTAATCGTCATTTTTCAAAATCATATATGGTCTTGTATGGTCGATTGCAACGGCTTTCATTTTGTCCGGTGATACTCTGATTGTTTTTTCTTTTCTTTCATCAGACGGCAAGTGCTGCATTTTCTCTTCCTGCTGCATTTCACGCAGTTTCTTTTGCGTTTCCCGGTCAATAGCTGCCTGCTCTTCGTTGTATCTCTCTTCATCCGTCTTCTGTGCTTCTCTGCGGTTCTCATAGGCGTTGCAGCTGGTCACGGTTGCTGTCTTGTCGTGGCAATCCTCATAATGTGTGCAGCTGTAACAAAGTGATGTTATCTGCTCCGGCTGCGGGTCAATATATTCTGACTGCTGCCCGGCTGTGTCCCCTGTGCCCTCTGTGGCTTCTCCTGCTTCCTCTGTGGCTTTTTCTTCCTGCTGCTGGTCTGTTTCATTGCCTGCGGTGCTTTCTGCCGTTTCCGTGGTTCCCTGCTTCTCTTCCATCTGGCTAATGTCCATCTGTCCCGGTATCTGCTGCGACGCTTCCCAGTTCTTCTTTAACTGCTTAATGTCTGATAATGTCAGCACTTCATTTTCCCGGAATACTTCTGCCGCCTGTTTCTGGTAATCTTCCGGCAACCCGGACGCTTCATAAATGACAGATACAACAATTCTGTTTGCCTTAAATTCTGCCATCAGTTCTGGAATGATATTGTTATAGATTGCCTTGTATCTTCCTACCTGTGCCGGGGACGTTTCTATAATTTCTGCCAACAAATCACGGGTTCTTCCCGGAATGTTCATGCTTTCTTTTAATTCCAGCACCAGTTTTTCTGTTTCCAGTGCTTCTGTCATACGCTCCCAGTCTGTCTTTTCACGGAAACGGTTTGCCATAATCAGTGCCAGTCTGTCCAGTATGGCGTTTTTCTTTGGCTTGATTAAGATTGGAACCCGTCTGAAACGTTCTTTCCCCTCGTCCACAAGCTGCATGACCGCCAGCCGTCTTCTGTGTCCTGCAATGATACGGCGCTTGCCGTCTTCCTCTTCATCAGTCACCAGAAGCGGTTGCAGCACTCCCAGAAGTTCAATAGACTGTTTTAAGTCCTGCACGTCTTCTACGCTGTAAAAATTACCTTTTGACGGTATAAGGTCGTAAATGTCAGCGGTGCTGCTCACGCCCTCTTCGGACGTGACAACCTCTACACCTGCTGCCGCCTGCTGCTGTTCTGTTTTCTGCTGCTCCCCAGCTTCCTTTGACCGCTGGTTTAATAACTCTGTCAAGTTGAATTTCTTTGCTGCTCCTGCCATTGTCTTTTCCCTCCTAACGTGTCCGAATTGGTCACATTCTCAACCATTCTTCCACTAACGCTTTATAGTCGGCACTTGCTCCGCAGCGTGGGGAATATAAAATGATTGGTAATCTTTCAAATGTGCTGGGTTTCATTTTCGGTGTCTTTCTGATATGTGTATCAAACACCGGATATTCAAGCGTCTTCAAGAACTCTTCGCCCTGTGTGTCTGCTTCATTGGTTCTGTCGTACTGTGTGACAAAGCAGCCGCAGAAGCGCAACTGCGGGTTTAGGTCCTCACGGGTGTTGTCAATCTGTTCTTTTAGTTCTGCCAGCCCGTCTATTGCAAAATCATCAATGGTGATAGGCACCATCACATCATCAGAAGCCACCAGCGCATTTATGGTTGAAATGTTAATGTCCGGGGCGTTGTCAATAATGCAGTAGTCGTATTCATTCTGTAAGCCGTCAAGAAACTTCTTAAAGCGGGTCTGCTGTGGTCTGGACTGGTCCAGCATGACTTCAAGGTTGGCTGTAAGCAAATTCATGTTTGCTGTGATAATGTCCAGCCCGTCAAAGTCTGTGTGCTGGATAACCTCTGCCGGGTCAATGCCCCGCTGTGTCATTACCTCTGCCGTGCCCTTATGGTCATAGCTGTGGCGGTTCATAATCTTGCTTGCGTTGCCCTGCTTGTCATTGTCAATCAGCAGGACTTTGAAGCCTTTTACTGCTGCCAGAATATGTGCCATGTTTACGCTGGAAATGGTCTTTGCCACTCCCCCTTTAAGATTGATAATTGATAATACTTTCATGTGGTATTCCTCCTTGTATCTGGTATGAATTTATAGTTGCTTTCCCAGTAATGCACGGGGCGGGACTTGAACCCGCACCCGGCAGCTTCGGTGACTGCTGCGCTATCCATTGCGCCACCCGTGCTTGTATGCTTATTGGTACTGCATACATAGAAGCCCTTTTATTGCTGTTGGCATATCGTATGGCACCATGTTTTCTTTGTTGCACTGGTCGAACATTGCGTTAATTCCTGCAAGCTGCCATTCTTCAACGTCGTTCTTTTCATCTCTCAAAAATTCTGCTGCTTCTCTTGCTTCTTTCATGCAGCTTTTCATAACTCTTGCATTGTTCTCTGCTGTGCTTATCATCACCACCAGTTCCCCGGCTTCTTTTGCTTTTTCAAATGCTTCTTTTTCTTTCTCTCCTCTTTCTTCCTCTTTCAGCATTTCGCCCATGAACCAATATGCGAGGTTCTTTGTTCTTTTGATTGCTTTTTCTCTGTTCTCTGTCATGTTCGTTACCTCCGTTTGCTTTACTTCTTTAACTGTCTTTATTATATACTTACGGAAGTATAAAATCTATTGACATTCTGCACAATCTTACGGAAGTATATTTGTATATTTTGTATACTTCCGTAAGTATTTGTTATTATCTGCCACGGCGTTTCAGTTCGTCTGCAAATTCTCTGACCGGAACTTTCACGGTCAACGGTTCATACTTCCCGCAGCCGTCCAGTTCATACAAGAACTGTGTTTCACCTTTTTTCAGATAGTGAAGCGTCGCAATGTCTGTAACCTTATGCAGTGCAACTGCTGCCGTTGTAATCACCGTGCAACCCTGCGGCAGATAAAGTGCTTCTTTTGTTTCTCCGTCCTTTGATACCTTGATTGCTACCGTGTCCCCAATCTCTAACGGACACACCGCCTTGAAAAATTCTGCTTTCATTCCTCTTTGTCCTCCTGTTCGTGCTTCTCTCTGTTCTGTCTTCTTACTTCCCAGCCAACTTCTCTGACTACTACAAAGACCAGATATAAAATACCCAGTCCCACGCAGACCGCAAAGAATGTTACCAGTGCTTTTACAACCTCAATCAGAAATGCAATCATTGTTCTTTCCCTCCCTCATTTTCTGTTTTGCCCAGCCAATAGCCCGGCTGCTTGCGTTTATCTGGTGCAGCTGGCGTATTCTGATATTATTTGTCTTTTCTTCTTCCTCTGCCTGCTGCCGTTCCATCTGTCGGCGGTATAGTAATTCTTTTCCGCTGTAATACTTCCGCTTCTTTTTCGCCATCTTTATTCCTCCTAAAAGTATTTACGCTGGTATCTGCTGCCCTTGCTTGCCTGTTTTCGTCGCTGGCGCTGTTTTCTTCTCTTCTGGTACTGGGCGTCTTCTGCTGCCGCCACCTGCCTTTTGACCGCTTCGTGGTCTATGTTGTCTACCTCTTCTTGCAAGACTTCCAGCACTTCAACTTCACTGTCCTTGAAAGTAAATGTCATACCGGGGTCATACTCTCCACTTGTCCAGTCTTTCTGGAACTTCTCAAAATTATCTCTGTATCTATACGGCGCCTGCGGGTGGTACTGTTCGGCTTCATATATTCCCAGCATAACTTCTTTGTCGTCCTTGTCGTCCCAGTTGTAAAGGTGCCAGCTTTCGTGGTTGTCCCAGTTCCACTTTGACAAATACAACACTATTCCGTCAAAGTAGTTACCCTCACGCACCATGCCTTTCATTTGCTTGCAGGTGAAGCCCTGCCCCTTTAATTCCTCTTTGATTTTCTCATAGTCCCTGCCGCCCGTCTGTAATCTTGCTTTTACCACTAACGGCAAATACTGTGGCTGTTTATCCTCTTTTCTTGCCATTGTTTTTCCTTTCCAGTCTGTCTGCTATCCGCAGTATGCTTTCCATTGACTTTCTAATGTTTGTGTCTGTGCCCTCTGTGATTTTCAGCACGTCTGCTATGTCCCGCAGTTCTTGTGCCATTTCTTCTGTTTCCCCGGTCACAATGTCGTATTTATTGCGGCAGGCGGTGCAGACCTGCGAACCCTCCGGGATAACTTCACCGCATATCAAGCAGCGGTCAACGTCGTTCATTCTTCCCAGCTTTCGTATTTCTTCACACGCCTTGTCAAGTTCTGCACCTGCTCAACAAGGTTTGCAACCTCATGTGGTGACAATCCGGTTTGTTCATAGTCATACAGCTTCTTTGCGGCTTGATTGACTGTGACGTGCGGTTTCAATACTGCTTTCTGTCCGTTCTGGCTGTATTCTGTCAGCGTCGTTCTTTTCTGCCGTTTCTGTGGCTCCTGCTGCTTAAATGCCCCAGCACGCTTCATGGCGCTGTAATATGGCACCGTCTTTTTCAATGTGTGGTCCATGTAGCCCATTACAATTCCACCTTTCTTCCCGTCTGTTCCATAACTCCCAGATAACCTGCTATTGTGTCCATTGCTTCTTCCGCTGACCAGCAAACCGCCGTTTCATATCCCTGCTGCCGTAGCTGTTCCAGCCACCAGTCCTGCTTCTCTGTGGTCTTGTTGTTCTGCCACTTCATTTCCACATACAGCCCGTGTTTGCCGTTTCTGGCTACTGGCAAGCATAAGTCCGGCACGCCAGCTTTCACGCCCTGTCTTTTAAGGTTCGCCGCTTCCAGTTGGTTTCTGCTGCCGCCGTTCGGTATGTGGTGCAGCAATTCCAATTCTGGGAAGTCCTTTGCGTAGAACCTTGCCCAGTTTATAACTCTTTCCTGCTCTGTGGCTTCACTGCGCTTTCTGTAATATCCTCTACTCATTGGCGTTTGTCCTTTCGTCAAGGTGTGTTGCCATCATGTCTGCAATGTGAAGCATGGCTGCAAGCCTGCTGCCTGCAAAAGCATTGTCCATATCATAGCTGCCGCCCTTTACTGAATAATCAAAAGCGCCCATGTGCCATCTAATAGCCAGCATTTCTTCTTCCGTAAGCTGCATATATCGCATAATCTGAATAATTGACTTTTCACCGTGTCCCAGTGGCAGGCTGTTTGTATATCCGTATACCTCAACTTCTTTCCAGCTTCCGTCTTTCTGCTTCCGGTTCTTCTTCTCTACCTTGTAGGCGTCCACCTTGCAAACATCATGCAGAAGTGCTACAACTGCGATTGTGCCGACTGCATATTCTGAAAAACGCCGTCTGCCTCGCCGTTCGTCCTCCGCTGCTGCCAGCTGAACCAATCTGCTGTATACATTGTTTGAATGTTCCACCAGACCACCTGTGTATGCTCCGTGGTGCTTTGTGCTTGCTGGCGCTGTGAAAAATCCTGCTTCTTCCAGCCATGCAAGCAGCTTGTCTGCTCCCGGTCTGTATATGTGCAAAAAGTGGTTCTTGAACTTCTTAACCTCTTCCATTCTCTGTTCTTCATTCATTGTCTTGTCCTCCTGTGGTTTCTTCCCGGCTGTCCACCAGATATATTTTGCCGTCCTGCTCATACAGCATGACTTTTCCTTTCAGTGCCGCCAGTGTCATTTCTGCTTTCATTCCGTCTGATACGCCGTATTTGTTGCCAATCAGAATGTATTTGCAGTTTTCAAGTATCTTCATTCCCGCCGCCATGCCCCGGCTTCTTTCTTCCGGGTTCTGGTCGTCTGTAACTTCCGTCAAGTATAAATGCACCGTGACCGGGACAAAGCCATTGTTTATGGCTGCCCTTGTCAACTTCCGTGCATATTCCTTGTTGCGCTTTGTGTCGCCCCGGTACGGGCTGCACACATACAACAAATCATTCACCCGCCGTCACCTCCTAATCTTCCAGCGTCAGTTCTTCACCTGCTGCCGCTGGTTCTTCTTCTCGCTTCCATTCGTCCAAATCCAGAAGCGTTCCGCATTTACTGCAATAATTGAAATCACGGGACACATGGAAGTAATAGCCGTCTTCCCGGTCTTTCCGCAAATCCTTGTCATACGCTGAAAACAAATGCTTTCCGCATACCGGGCAATAGTAGCTGTTCAAATATCCCAGCTGCCCCGGCAATGTGGGGTATTCGCTCTTTTGTGCTTTCGGCTTTCTGGGTTTCCTTTCTGCCATGTCCTATTCCTCCGTTGCTGCCTTTATCAATCTTTGCTGTATTGCTTCAAAATCAAGCCGCAAGTCCCGCATATTCCAGTATGTACCACAGCCCGTGCATTGTTCGTCCGTGTATGTGTACGGGCAGGCGGTGCAAATGTCCGTTTCTTCCTGCAATGTCTGTGCGACTGCTGCCAGTTGAAAAGCTATGCCCCAGAATTTCTTCAAGTCAATTTCTGAAATGTCCACCGGAACTGCTGCTGCCTTTTCAATCTCTGCGTCTGTGACTTTGTATTTCTCTTTCAACGTGGTATACATCACCTGCGCTGTCTGCTGTTCACCGCCTATGCCACGTTCTGCCAGTGCTTTTATTTTCACCAGCTTTGCAATTATCTTCTGTCTGTCCTGTTGCATCTGGTCCATGCCTTTTACCTCATATACTGCCACGACTGCGGCGCACGCTTCATTCCCAGTTCTTCCAGCGTCACTGTTCGTGGATATTCTTTCACGGCTGTTATTTCCCAGCCATACACCTTGTTTCTGCTTCCTGCTGCATAATTGTGAATGTCATGTGCAGGAACCTTGCTTTTTCTCTCTGCTTCTTCAAAGTTCTTGATTTCCAGAACTTCCGGGCAAATAAATTCACCAACTATTCCCACACCGCCTGTGACATACACCAGCACCCGGAACGGTGCTTTGCATTGTGGCTTTGTCTTCCGCAGTTCCAGAACCTTTTCACCCGCTGCCATTTTCTGCCACCATTTCTGGTGCAGTGATAATATGACCACTGGCATTTCTTCCAGTTCTGGTGGTTTCCATTGCTGCTTCATGCTCTTTTCCTCCTAAATCTTCAATACTTGCCCCGGATATATCAAATCCGGGGTCTTAATGCCGTTTCTACGTGCCAGCGCATAGCAGGCAGCGCCTTTTCCGTAAAATCTCCATGCTATTTCCCAAAGATTGTCACCCTTTTGCACTGTGTATTCCGTTTCTTTCTGTGGCTCCTGCTCCTTTTTCTCTGGATTTACGCCGTAGTAGAACGGTTCTGCTATTGACCCGCAGTATTCACACCGCTTGCCCAGTTCAACTTCTGCGCCACACCATTTGCACTTCATGCCCGTTACCTCTCAAACTCGCTCTTTAGTTCAATTCTGATATACAGAATGTGTTGCAGGTCTTCTACCCGGTATTGTGTGAATTGCTCAACTGGTACCTGCTCCGGCAGGCTGTCTGTTTTCGCCCAGTCCCACATTTGTTCCGTGGCTCTGTATGTTTCCATACCCAGTCCCATTTTCTTAATGCGTCGCTGCGGGTTCAATGCTCCATGTACTGCGTTTGCAGCATATCCACGGTATACAACCTGTCCTGCTGCGTTATATATCACCACTCTGTCACTGGGCGTCAGCTTGTCCAGAATGTCGCCCAGTCTGATTTCATTTTCCATCACCATTCACCCCTCATTCTTCTTTCAATTCTTTCTTTCGCCTGCTGCACTTCTCTTGAATACTCTGTTTCTGTCAATCCTTTGTTCCATACGTGTTCATAAGCACCAGCAACACCGTAGTTGTAGGCTGTCAGCACTTCTGCTTCTGTGTCGAACCTCTCTTGCAGCTCTGCCAAATAATCTACACCGACAAGCACGTTGAAATATGGGTTTTTCACATTATCAACATTCAGTCTGTGCATACGTTCTTTGTGCCACTTTGGTAATACCTGCATATATCCGGTTGACCCCTCTTTGCAGCTGGCGTCCCATCTGTACCCGCTTTCTATCTCGATAATTGCCAACACCAGCGTATATTCAACGCCATACTGCTTGCAGATTATGTATGTGTACTGCTGCATACATTCCGGTAAATACCCGCCGTTGTCTGCGTAGTCCTCCGGTACTTCATAGCGTGTCCAGCCGTCCAGTGCTTCCCCGTCCCAGTCAAATGACATAAGGTTGAACGGATACGCTTCCGCTTCTTCTGTGGTGCTTCCTGTCGGCTGTGTGGTCTGTACTGGTTCCGGTGTGTTCTTCGGCAGTGTGCTTGCTGTTGGCTTTACTGCTGCGCCTACCACAGCCACGCACACAACGAATGCCAGCACGCCTGCTGCAATGTAATTTCCGTATGCCTTAATTGCTCTTTTTATCCTCTTACGCCTTAATATCCGGCGCAGCCTTGTTTTTCTTCCTGTTTCCACTTCGTTTTCCTCCTTGTCCTGCCTTTTTTGGCTCTTTTTTCCACATTTTCAAGTAAATATGCCACCCGGTCTGTTCATAAAAGACCGCTTCGCATGACACAATGTTGTAATTGCTATATATCTTTCTGAACTCTTCCAGCCCTGCGTCCGGTGATTTTGCCAGCTGTTCCACTTTTCTTTTGCTGTACTTGAAATCATTGCACTTTTCTTCCGGTGCGTTCAGATTTCGGCTGTACTTCCAGTGGTTCTGGTCACGCTGCTGCTTCTCCCCGCCGTCCTCTCTGGTTGTTTCCGGGCGGTCAAGGTTTCTGCTGCTGGAATAGCGTTTCTTTCCCTGCGGGTCCTTGACAATATACTTGCAAAGTCCCTCTATTCCGTTTTCATTCATTTGCAGTCTGTCTGCATTTACCCAGCCCAGCTGTTTTATACTGGCTCTGTATTCCGGGTCACTGGTCTTCTTCCAGTTGATACGGTCTTTTGTCCACATTAGTTCCACGTCGTCACGGTCAAGCCCACCATTCATAATGATGTGGTGATGTATACGCTTTAGGCACTGCCCGTCCTTGCTGTATTTGTATTCCGTGACAAGTATGTATTTCAAAGGGTCAAGCCCCAGTTTCTTTCTGCGGTATGCTATGCGCCGCAGGTAGTTTGTCACAATGTTTTCTGCTTCTTCTACTGTGCCCGGCAGGTTCTCTTCACTGTATGTGCAGGACGTGTGCAGGTCCCCTATTCTGAAATTGCCATTGCCCAACTGTACCAGATAGCGTTTGGCGTTCTTGTCGTTAAGGTCTTTTTGCTTTGGGGCATTGACTTTTCTTTTCTTACCCCTCTTCCCTCTGGCTGCCTGCTCTGCTGCTTCTGTTCGTGGTATTATGTCCACTTCTCTATAATTGGCACAGTCTGTCTTCTTCTCTCTGATAAACACCACTGCACTTCCTTTTCTGTCTGATACCTTTTTCAGCGTATAAGGGTACACCAGAAGTGGGGTGGTTCTATCCTCCATCAATCCTGTTTATTATCCATACAGCGTATATATAAATTTATATATTTCGTAGGAATGTTAATACCCCATACAAGCCCGTTTAGCAGGGATAAAACCCGCTATTTTCAAGGACTTTTCAGCCCTAAAATGTTTGACTTGTAACCGCCAATATGGTATAATAAACGTGTATTGAATTATTAACATATTGACTTTTGAAAAGCCTTTGATTTTGTGTTTCCGGCACAGCTTCAAAGGCTTTTTGCTTGCCATTTTTACAATGCTCTGTATAACTCTTTGCGGCTCTCACCGCACCAGATTTTCTGCCCATCTTCCGTCTGTACGGTCACTATTCCGTCCCTAAATCTGTACCCGGCAATTATCTTGCCCCGGTGCCATTTGCCGTCAAAATAGATTTCCGCTGGCTGTCCCTCGACGTATGGGAAATTATCTGCGCTCATTCGTCCTGCGCTCCTGCGTGTGCTTCCGCACCCGCTTTCAGTAAATCAGTTACCAGTTCCCAGCTTTCCAAGAATAAAGCGGAACGGAGCGAAACGTGGTTGCGGACGAGCGAACGGGCGAGGTTCAAGTACAGCGCACCAGCGCCACCGCGGGAAGTGCAGAAGAAACACGAACCCCGGAAAGGCACGGCTTCTTCAAGTTCACTGTCTGCCCATATTCCGGCTGTTTCGTTCTTCCAATCGTGCGGTACAATTCCCAGCTTGTACGCAATTTCCGGCACGTCTTCCAACTCTTCCAGCTGCAATTCTGCAATGTGGCAGCCGTCCCAGTCCTTTTCTATCTTTTCTGCGGTTGACATAACCACGCCGCCGTCACTGCTGCCGTACAGCTTCAATGGCTTTCCGTTTACCTCTGCAACGGTCCAGTCCGGGGCTTCGTCCTTGTAGCCCTCAACTGCTGCGTCATTGTCCTTTGTGTACTCCACAACGCCTTTGTGCAGGCGTAAGCCCGTTACAAATTCCCAGAAGTTGCCGCAGATACCGAACACGCCGCCTGCGGTTCCGTCATGTGACCATGTAAGCGGGTCACACCCGGTCAGTGTTCTTCCGGCGCTGTCATACGCAATGCCCTTTTCCTGCGGGTTGTCCGCATTGCAGCCGTGGTTCGTGTTACCGCCTATTGTGTGCCCCAGTTCTTCCGCTTCATGCAGCAAGTAGACAAATTCTGTGTTTGTCATAAGGTGCCAGCCCTCACCCTTTCTGGCGCAGGCTGCCGCCGCTTCATCAAGTGTGATTGTGTGGCGTGGCTGCTGATACGGCAGGGACACTGCCACGTCACCGCCTATGCTCTTCATTGTTGTATTGTGGTACTGTGAAATCAGAATTGCCGGGACAATCTTGTTTCTGATTTTGAACATTTCCGGCACGTCCTCCGGGCTGTACGTTCCCGGCTCCATGTAAAACATGGTCATGTAGTTTGGCAGTCCCAGTCTGTCTTTGACAATGACCGCTTTTTTCTTCACAAATTCTTTCATTTGCGCTTTTCCTCCTTGTATCTGGTATGATTTATCTTGAATAGCTTTTCGCTACTATTCACATTTTGACTATTGAAAAACCTTTGCTTTTCGCCCAGCGCCTATGCTGACCGCTGCTTTTTCTCTTCCGGCTCCGGCTGCTTCACAGTCACGGTGACTTTCACGCCCTCCCGCTGTGAAATAATCATTGCCAAAGTGTCAAAGAAGCGCTGGGCATTGAATGTTCCTTGCACTTCCATTCCTGCCACCTCCTATGCCGTCTGTGGCTGCGGTGTGGTTCTCTGGCGTTCCTGCTGAATACCCAGCATATAGCCCAGAATAAACATTTGATTGTCGCCATTTAACTTCTGGAACTCCTGTGCGGTCTTCTCAATCATTTCTTTTTTCTTGTCTTTCATTTCAACTGCTGCCATGTCTGCTTCCTCCTTTTCTGTGTTGTGGTCCTCTGCTATAATTGGATTGTCAGCCAGTGCAGGGCTGGCAATCCATAGCAAAGTGGGTGTGAGTATGTCTTTACATCAATATGAAATTGATTTTTCGCTGCTTTCACTTGATGAAAAAACCGCTTTGATTGACCGTATAAAAAACAACGCTTTTACCGGTCCAGACTTCAAACAAGGTTTTCAGTCCGCTACATTCTGTATTGAAGAAAGTAATATTAAACTTCTGAATGTTCCTGCTGACTGTCCGATTGTTCTTTTGCAGTAGGTGTATATATTGCAAATGTGGTTTTTTTGGCTTCCGCATTGTAGTTAATTTCAATGCGGAAGTTTTTTTCTTTGAGCATTTCACGCATTGTCATTTCTGCCTAGCATTTCAGAAGCACCACTGCTTTTTCAAAACCCTCTGTATTTACCAAGTTGAAGTTTTCCGCTTTCAGTTCTTCGTTTGAAAAAACTGCTGCCTGCGCTCTTCCCAGTATGTCAAAGTACGGCATATCCGGTTCGTGCTTGTCCATCACTGCTGCCACCTCCGTTCTTTGTGGTTTTCTTCTCCCCGTTCCTTTGTTATAATGTCGTTGTAGCCGTGCCGGGCTGCTAACATATAGCAAAGGGGGTGTTATTGTGAATTTTGGTAACTGGGACGAAAACGTGCATAATGATTATGAGCAAATCAAGCGTATTGCTTTTATGCAGCGTATCAAACCCGAAAACGTCACCGTTTTTCCAGAAAAGCAAGCTGCTGAAATTGTCGGACGTGACGGCATTTATGATGTAACTTTGAATAGCTGTACTTGCCACGACTTTGAAGCACGCCAGCTTCCTTGTAAGCATATTTACAAGCTGGCTTCTGAACTCGGCTATCTTGAAGACCTGCCAAAGCCAAGCCGTAAGGCTGCAAAGGCTTTCAAAGAAAGTCTGCCAGCTGAAATAGACCGTTTCAAAGAACTGTATTTCAGCGGTGCAATTTCTATTGAAAAATTCAACAAGATTGTCAATGCTCTTTTAAGTAAATAAGCTGTTGCTTTTTCTGGGCTGGCGTGGTTTTCTGCGCCAGCTTCTTTTTGTCTTATAAGGACATTTTTTCTTTTTCTCTTGTCCTTGTAAAGCCATTATATGTTTTTATTTTGTCCTTGTCAATCCTTTTTTATAAATTATTTTGTCTTTTTGTCTTGACTAAACCATTTTATAGATTTATACTGAAATCACAAAAATTGCAGAAAGGGGGTATTTTCTCAATGGAAGTCTACGAACGCATTAGGATTTTAAGAAAAGAAGTTTTGAAAATGTCGCAAGAAGTGTTTGCAGAACGTCTGGGCGTCAGTCGTTCCGTTATCAAGAATATTGAATTGAACGCACTTGCCAGACCAGACCAGAAATTGTCATTATATAAATTGATATGTAGTGAATTTAATATCAGTGAAGAATGGCTGCTGAATGGCACTGGTGATATGTACGCTAGCAATGAAGCTGAATACAGCGCACTTATTGACCGGGTAATGACCGGGCAGAATGAGTTTGCAAAAAACATTTTCAAGACGTTTGCGCTTTTTGATGAAGCAGACTGGGAAGCGCTGCGGCGTATGATTGAAAAATACATAGACGTTGCAGACGCAGAAGACGTGCCGGAAGAAAAGCCGTTGTATGACGGCGTACCGGACACACCGGAAGAGTTAGAAAAGCAATTCCCGCCAGTTGATAACGGCGGCAATAGTGACGTTGGGTAGTCCCCCTAAAGGGACGCCCAGCGGTCCCGCTTTACTTTTTAATGATTAGTTGTGTCGTTCCTGTGAAGTTAAGATTGATATACATTGTGTTGTTGCTGCTGTAATAAATAGCAAATATATTATGGTTGCTATGATATATGTATTTCTTTTTCATTATCTCCCACGACCTTTCTTTTATCGGAAAAGCTGGGCGCTTTTCAATTATAAAGGTCTGGCAGGCTTGCAACTACTGTTAAAAATTGGCAATAAAAACACCCGCAGTGCTGGGAACACTCCGGGTGCGGTGCAAAGATATATCATACCAGATACAACATACCGTCTGCACTTATTATATTATCACGGCATGACAGGAAATTAAAGGAAATTGACAAGAATTGTGGTGATATTATGAGAAACAAGGAAATTGCCCCGGCGCTTGTCCGGGTTGCTCTATATATAAGGGTTTCCGGTGAAGAACAAAAGATAAAAGGCTTGTCGCTGGAAGCCCAGCAAGAACGGCTGGAAGCATACGCAAGGGAACGTGGCTGGGTCATTGTTGGAATTTATATTGACGCCGCAAAGACCGCCAGAAAGAACATTCACAAAAGAACTGAATTTCAACGCATGATGGACAGCGTGAAGCGTGATGAAGTGGACATTTTGCTTTTTGCCCGCCTTGACCGCTGGTTTCGTTCCGTTGCTGATTATTACAAAGTTATGGAAATATTACAGGCGCACAACTGTGACTGGAAGACCACTGATGAAGAGTACGACACGACAACTGCAAACGGGCGTCTGTATATCAATGTGAAGCTGTCCATTGCGCAGAATGAAGCCGACATAGACGGTGAAAGAATAGACGTTGTATTTGACAGCAAGATTGCGCATGGCACCGTTGTTTCCGGTTCTGCTCCGTTCGGCTTCCGTGTGAATGAAGAAAAGCGGCTGGAAGTCGTGCCGGAAGACGCAGTCATTGTGCAAGACGCTTTTAATTATTTTGAAAACACAGTTTCCCAGCGGGCTACTGTCCGTTATGTCCGGGAAACATACGGCGTGAACTGGTGTGACGCCACATTTCGGCGTATGCTGAAAGAAAAGCTGTACACTGGCGTGTATGACCGGGGCGGCAGATATAATGACCAATTCTGCCCGGCAATCATAAACAGACAGCAATTTGACCGGGTGCAAGCGCTTCTGACACGCAATGTGCGTTCTGCTCCATCTGGCAAGGTTTATATTTTCACTTCCATTCTGACTTGTGCTGAATGTGGGCACAAACTTGTTGGGTATAAATCCAGTGATTATTATTATTACCGCTGCAACCAGCATTTCCAGCGTGGGCGCTGCTCTCATAATCATTCAGCCCGTGAAGACGTCGTGGAACAATGGTTGTTTGAACACTTAGGGGAAGAACTGGAACGCTGCCAGCTTGAATGGGACGTGGAAGCAGCCAAAAAGAAAGCGTCCGTTGCCCGGACTGACAAAGCCGCATTGAAACGGAAGCTGACTAAATTAAAAGAACTATATGTGAATGACCTTATCGACATTGAAGACTATAAAAAGGACTATCAAATATATGTTTCTGCACTGAACCAGATACCGGAACCAGCGCAGGAAGCGCCGCCAGACTTTGCAGCTGTGCGCAGGCTTCTTGATAATAGCTTTAGAACCATTTATGATACTTTGACCCGTGAAGAAAAACGCACCCTTTGGCGTTCGGTCATTAAAGAAATAAGAATTGACAATGACCAGAATATCACGGGTGTTGTTTTTGGGTAGTGTTGTACTAATTGAACACTACCCGTCGGTTCATCCGCGAGAATCAGTTCCGGCTGTGTGATCAGAGCGCGTGCTACCGCTGTTCTCTGCTTTTGTCCGCCGGACACTTCATACGGATATTTATTCAACAGACTTGTGATCCCCAGTTTCTTTGCAATCGGTGCAAGGCGCTGTTCCATCTGCGGATAGTCCACGCCGGAGAGAACAAGCGGGAGAAAAATATTATCTTTTAGTGAAAAATTGTCCAGCAGATTGAAGTCCTGAAATACAAATCCAAGATGTTCTCTTCGAAACGCAGACATTTCTTTTTCCCGAACTGCCGCTAAATTTTTTCCGTTTAATACAACGGTTCCCGCCGTTGGTTTATCCAGCGCTGCAAGAATATTTAACAGTGTGGTTTTACCGGAACCGGATTCACCCATGATAGCAACATACTCGCCCTCTTCCACAGAAAAACTGATTCTTGACAAAGCCTGTACCTGATTTCCACCAAATCGTGTGGTATATATTTTTTTTAGATTACTTACTTCTAAAATTGCCATTTTGATATACTCCTTTATTTTTTGTGGCGCCAGTTCTTTATGCTGTAAGTATAACAAATGAGTTTCCTTCCAACCATCGATTTGTCTTACATTTTAAAAGCGTACCTTACATTTCTGTAAGATACGCCTGTTAATCCTGCACATTAATTTGTTTCATGGAAAATCCAATCCACACTGCAGTGCCTTTTCCCACTTCCGATTCAATTCGAATCGTATGTCCCAGTTTTTCTAAAATCTGTCTGCTCAAATACAATCCGATGCCGGTGGACCGTTTATCTTCATGCCCATTGTATCCGCTGTATCCCTTTTCAAATACACGCGGAATGTCTTCCTTTCGGATTCCGATTCCCTGATCTTCAATCACAATATACAGCCAATTTGGTTCCTGTTCTATTCGAATCCGGATTGTTCCATGCTTCGTATATTTAATTGCATTGGAAAGAACCTGCTCCAATACAAATGCACACCATTTTTCATCCGTAATGACCTGCTGTCTGCAGCCCTCATACTGCATGGGAATTTTCTTTCGAATCATCAGCTTTGCAAATTTACGGATGACCGTGCGCACCATTTTGTCCACCGAAACCTGTGTGAATACATAATCCTTGCTTTCACTTTTTACCCTCTGATACTGCAATGCCATCCCCACATACTGCTCAATGCAAAACAGTTCTTCTTCCATATCGGAAAACTGTTCCATATTCTGTGTATACTGCTGCTCCAGAAGATTTTCAAGCACCGCATTTTCTTTTCCCGCTTTTTCCAGAATCATTTCTGCATCCTTTGCGACGTCTTTTTTCTGCGTTTCCAGAAGCAGCTGTAAGGCTGCAATCGGTGTCTTGATCTGATGCACCCAGCGGGCATAATAATCATACATCTCTGTCTGCTGTAACTGTGTCTGATCCTCCAGCAGTCGCTGCTGTATCGCAACATTTTCCAGTATCTGCCCATATAACTGTTCAATATCATCCACCGGTTCCGGAACTTTAATCTGATCCGGTATCGGCAATGCAAGAAGCTTCTGAAACTTCTTTACTCTTCGGATATATTCCATCCATGCAAGAAAGAAAAGCAATCCCAAAAGACACGCATCCAGCAGTGCCGCATAACCAATATCCTCCACAGATGCTGGTAAAAGATACAGATATAACAGATGGCTTCCTGCCAAAAGCAACGCAAGCAGAATCCACAGAAAATTTCTTTTTACAAATTTATTGAGACAACTCATCCGATACGATACCCGATACCTTTCTTTGTAATAATAAAGTTTTCCAGTCCGATTTCTGCAAGCTTTTTGCGCAGACGGTTCACATTGACTGATAACGTATTTTCATCCACATAGGAATCACTCTCCCAGAGTTTCGTCATAAGGGTATCTCTTGTCACAATTTCCTCTTTATTTACAAGCAGCGTCTGCATAATTTTGCTCTCATTTTTCGTAAGTTCCAGTTTCACCCCATTGTAAGTGATCGTTCCATCATTTACCTGAAACATGACTCCTTTGTGTTCGATCACACTGCTGCTTCCTGCAAAATCATAGCTTCTGCGAAGCAGCGCCTGAATCTTTACCGTCAAAACTTCCAGATCAAACGGTTTGGCTATAAAATCATCCGCCCCCATACTCACAGCCATAACGATATTCATGTTGTCTGCCACTGATGACAAAAAGATGATCGGCACCTTGGAAACATTGCGAATTTCCGTGCACCAGTGATATCCATTAAAAAACGGCAAACGGATATCCATCAGAATCAGTTGCGGATCAAAGTCCACAAACTCCGTCATCACATTCGAAAAATCTTTTGCTGTCGAGACTTCATAATCCCATTTTTCCAAATGCTTTGCCACCATTTTTGCAATTGTCTCATCATCTTCCACTATAAAAATGCGATACATACTATCTCCTGTACTTTCCAATCGCTTCGATTACCTTGCCGATATCCAACGGTTTTGAAAGGTGCTCATTCATTCCCGCCTGCCGGCTCCTCTTGGCATCATCGGCAAATGCATTCGCTGTCATGGCAAGAATCGGCACCGTCGCCGCATCCTTCCTTTCAAGTTTTCGAATGGTCTGTGTTGCAGTCAGTCCATCCATTACCGGCATCATAATATCCATAAGAATCACATCGATGGACTCCGGTTCGGATGCTTCAAAAATATCCACCGCTTCTTTTCCGTTCCATGCCTTTATGATTGAGGCTCCTTTATCCTCCAAAATAAACTCTGCGATTTCCATATTTAATTCATTGTCTTCCACAAGAAGTATACACATATCCTGCAATGGCCGCAAATCTTTTTGCACATTTTCCTTTGTCTCTTTTTCTTTTGCAAGCCGGTCAATCTGAAATGGAATTGTCACCATAAACTTACTTCCCTTGCCCCGCTCACTGGCAACTTCAATGGTTCCATCCATCTTTTCAAGCAGCTTTTTTACAATGGAAAGCCCCAGTCCCGTTCCTCCCAGTTTGGTTCGCGGACTGTCCTCTTCCTGCGTAAAAGGTTCAAACATATGCTCCTGAAATTCTTTGCTCATGCCCACGCCATTGTCTTCACAGACAAACCGGAAAATTGCCGTATCCTCATCCGCTGAAATCTGATAGCAACTCAGATGCAGATAACCATTCTTTCGGCTATACTTTACTGCGTTGCCCGCTATGTTAACCAGTATCTGATGTAAATGCACCGGACTTCCGATCAGATTCCACTCTGCATCTGCCGAACGTTTTGCATCAAATTGAAGTCCCTGTTCGATGGCCTGTACTTCGATCAGTTCCACGATTTCATCCAGTATATTTTTAAGACTGAACGGAACTTCCTCGATAATAATTTCTCCGGATTCCATCTTGCTCATATCTAACACATCATTGACCAGATTAAATAAAAAGCCGGACGCTCCCCGGATTTTCTTCCGGCATTCGCTTTGTTTTTCCATATCATCTGGAAAATGATCTCCGATTTCAAGCAGTCCTAGAATTCCATTGATCGGGGTCCGGATGTCATGGCTCATCCGACGCAGGAATTCTGTTTTCGCCACATTTGCCCGCTTTGCCTCCTCCATGGAAGCAAACAGTTTTTCCTGATATTCCATTTCTTTTTTCTGCTGTTCTTCCATTTTACGGCGCTGTGACTGCTGCAGGATCACCACAAGAATAATCCAGAAAAACAGATAGATGCTCATGACATATGCCATTATATTCCTTCTTCCGGAAAAAACTTCTTTGGCTTCAAAGAAAACATAGACATAATACTGATTGCATTTAATATGCCGGCCATAATATGTTTTCTTGTCCTTTTTTATGCTGATAAGCTTTCCCGGTTTCCATTTTTTATTGAACATCACAATTTGTGGACAATCCTGAATCTTTTTTTCCTGCATGTTCGCATCATTGGAACTGATCACCCGGTCCCCCTCTGTCATTGCCACAGTTCCATTCATATCAATTTTATATCCTGTCAGCAAATTGTCCATGCGGATTTCATCCACTCCAGCCGAACGCGAAGATCCTCTCACATAACAAAACACGATTCCTCCGGTGTCCCGACGTGCCATAGCCACATAATGATAAGGAATTCCATCCACATCCCTTCCATCCACCAACACCTTTTTCGATGCCTGACAAATATTTTTTACACTCTCGCTTTCGATTTCTTCTTTCCAAAACTTATAACCAGTACGATCCATCTGTGCCTGATATACAGGTTTCAGATTCTCATCCAGAATCATCGCTCCCGCCAGATGCTGTTCCTCCACATATTCCTTCAGGCATCCACTCGTAACCCCATCCGTATGGTGCTGCAGATTTCTGCTTAATTCATTTGTTTTTTCTACCAGATCAATCTGTGTCTGTACCTCATCTGTCTCTATCAGATTGTCATATCTTGCACATTGTTCTGCTACAAAGTGCATAATATCCGAAATCTCGTTATTTGCATTGTGCAAGTTAGACATTGTCTGTATATAATACATTCCATGGAAAAGCAAAAATCCCGGAATAAGAAACAGTAAAATCAGTTTTATCGTAATTTTCATCGCTTATCTCCAATTTTCCACATCATATTTCTCTTCTATGGAAGCAATCGTTCCATCCTCTTTCATGTCTCTGAGAACCCAATCCAGCTTCTGTACCAGATCCGCATCCGCTTTCTTTGAAAAAGCAACCCCAATATCTGTCTCCAGCAAGCTTTCCTCCAGCAAACGATATTCTCCTTTGATATTCTTTATCCGCCGGAGCAAAGTGTTCTCATGAGCTGCCACAGCATCCACATACCCCTGCTGTAATACCATCAGTGTATCTTCCATGTCCGGAAACGAATACACAAATTTCACATCCGGTACTTCTTCATCTTCTTCCAGAAAAATTTTTTCCGGCTGTGTGCTTGTCTGCACACCGACAATTTTTCCTTCCAGATCTTTGATGCTTTTGATGGAACTGTCCTTTGCAACAACCACCATTTCCCGGCTCGTCAGGTATGGTCCTGCCCATTGATACGCATCTTTGCGGTCATTCATGGAAAAGCAGTTCCATGCACAATCAATTTGCTTTTCTTCAAGTAATTCATCCTTTTCATCCCATTTGATTGAGACAAACACCGGTTTCATTCCCATCCGTCTGCATGCCTCAGTCGCGATCTCTGCGTCAATTCCGATTCTTTTTCCATATTCATCACTGTAATTGTATGGTTCATATTCATCACATCCGATGCGCAGCTCCGGCAAATCCACAGTTTTCTGTGGCTGGCTTTTCACACTGTTTCTGCATCCATATAAAAGAATCAGTGCAAATACGATGACGCATAATGCACTCCACTTTCGCATTTGTAGTTCCTCCTGTCGGTTCGATTTCTGTATTAGAATGGCAGAATTTGTATGTGAGTTTTGTCTGATTTTGTAGATAATGTGGATTTTTTGTAATCAAAGAATCTCTTATAGAACTTTTGACATGAAAAAAGCCGCTGCATGAAATCATGCAACAGCTTCTTTTCGTCTGTAACTATCTCTTTATTTTATTTGTATTTTGCTTCATTATGTCTCCGGAAGAAATCCTTTGTCTCCTTTACAACAACACCACTCAACACAAACAACGCGATCATGTTTGGAATTGCCATCAGACCATTGAAGATATCGGCAATCGTCCATACAGCACTTACAGTCATATATGGTCCGATAAATACAGCCAGGATGTAAATCCAGCGATATACTTTTACGTGCTTCATATTTCCACCACTTAAGTACTCCAGACAACGCTCACTGTAATAATCCCATCCGAGAATCGTTGTGAATGCGAAGAATACCAGACACAGCATCAGAATAAAAGAAGATACCTCTGCCGGGAATGGAAGTCCATTCTGGAATGCATAAGTTGTAACCTGCACACCTTCTAAGCCTTCTACCTGCCATGCACCGGTCAGTACAATGGAAAGTCCGGTAAGTGTACAGATGACAATCGTATCAATAAATGTTCCTGTCATGCTGACAAGGCCCTGACGAACCGGCTCCTTTGTCTGTGCAGCTGCAGCTGCGATTGGTGCACTACCAAGACCTGCCTCGTTTGAGAAGATACCTCTGGCAACACCTTTTTGCATTGCAACGATCATGCTTCCGACCACACCACCGGTAACTGCTCTTGGATTAAATGCAGCCTTTACAATCGTAACGATTGCTGCCGGAACTTCTGTAATATTACAGATAACAAGAATAATAACAAATACCACATAAATAATCGCCATAAACGGTACAATGATCTGGCTGACACTTGCGATTCTCTTTACACCACCGATCAGTACGGCAGCTACACAGAATGCAAGGATCAAGGATGCGATCACAACCGACCATGAATATTCTCCAAGGAATGGAAGGATTTTTACACTGTGCTGATTGTTCGGATCAAAAAATCCATTGACAGCACTGGCAATGCCGTTTACCTGGCTGAATGTTCCAATTCCGAATAAACCTACACACACACCGAAAAATGCGAACAGCTTTGCAAGCCATTTCCATTTTGCACCCATACCACGCTCAATATAATAGAAAGGACCACCAAGACTGTGTCCGTCCTCTGCTACCACACGATACTTCACAGCAAGCAGACCTTCGGAATACTTGGTTGCCATACCAAAGAAAGCCGCTACGATCATCCAGAACAGCGCTCCCGGACCACCTGCACCTACGGCAGTTGCCACTCCGACAATGTTACCGGTACCGATCGTTGCGCTTAACGCGGTACATAGCGCAGCGAAGCTGGTAATCTCTCCCCTGGCTCCTTCTGCCTCTTCCTCATTCTTAATCATCCACTTCAGTGCCAGCGGAAGCTTTCTTACCTGTAAAAGCCCCAGACGCACCGTCAGCAGTAAACCGCCTGCAAGGATCAGCACCATAAGCGGTACACCCCAGACCAGATTGTCCACTGTGGATAGGAAATCATTAATTGCACTCATACTTTTATACCTCTCGTTTCTTTTGTATTGTGTGCATTTTTCAAAACTTCTGGAAAATCGGGAGATTCCCTTGATTGGTTCACAGACAGGAAACTTTGTATTTCTGAATCATTGTTCTGTCTGTATAAATTATCCCATGTATGCAATGCACACATGGGATAGAAGATACGATTTATACTTTGATAAAGATATCTTCTCTGTCCTGTTGCCTGAGAGATTCATACGCATCGCGTATGTTGCACCTTCGGCCCCTGGTTATATCCAGGTGTCTCCAGAGAGTCGATCCATTTACAGTTGCACCGGTCAGCCGGCACCTGAGAGTGTTACTCCTTCGGTAGACTTGCGTCGTTTTCCTGCAAACTTCATGTCGAAAATTGCCCTAAAAAACAATATATCGTGTATCAATGTATTTTTCAAGATTTTTTTAGATATTTTTCATAATTTTGTTTACGCAATCATGACTAAGCCACTACATCTTCAAACTGCGAATTGTAAAGGTTTGCATAGAAACCGTTCGCTGCAAGAAGTTCCTCGTGGTTACCCTGTTCAATAATATCGCCGTCTTTCATAACAAGAATGAGATCTGCATCACGGATCGTGGAAAGTCTGTGGGCGATAACAAAACTTGTTCTGCCCTTCATCAGATTATCCATCGCTTTCTGAATCTCGATTTCGGTTCTTGTATCGACGGAAGAAGTTGCCTCATCGAGAATGAGAATCTTGTTATCTGCAAGAATCGCTCTTGTAATGGTCAAAAGCTGTTTCTGTCCCTGTGATACGTTGCTGGCATCTTCATTTAACTCCATCTGATACCCACCCGGAAGTGTCTGAATGAAATGATGCGCTCTGGCAGCTTTTGCCGCTGCAATCACTTCCTCATCGGTTGCATCGAGTCTTCCGTAGCGGATATTCTCCATGATGGTTCCTTTAAACAGCCAGGTATCCTGCAATACCATACCAAATGCATCGCGCAGTTCTCTTCGGTTGAAGTCTTTGATATTGTGATCATTCAACAGAATCGCACCACTGTTTACATCATAGAAACGCATGAGCAGTTTTACCATTGTTGTCTTTCCGGCTCCGGTCGGTCCTACGATTGCGATCTTCTGCCCCGGCTTTACCTTAGCACTAAAATCATTGATAATAATCTGCTCCGGATTATAACCAAAATGCACATGATCAAAGGTAACTTCGCCTGTGACGGTTGTAATATCTGCCGGATTTTCTACAATCTGTACTTCCTCTTCTTCATTCAGAAATTCAAATACACGCTCCGATGCAGCAGACATCGACTGTACCATATTGATGACCTGTGCAATCTGCTGGATTGGCTGGGTAAAGTTCTTTACATACTGAATGAACGCCTGAATATCACCGATCGTAATTACATTTTTGATTGCAAGTAAACCACCGGTCAAAGCCACGCAGGCATATCCAAGGTTTCCGACAAACATCATGATTGGCTGCATCATACCGGATAAGAACTGGGATTTCCATGCAGAATCATAAAGAATTTTGTTTGTTTTCTCAAACTCATCAATCGTATCTTTCTCGCGGTTAAAAGCCTTGATCACAAGATGTCCTCCATAGACTTCCTCGACCTGACCGTTGATATGTCCCAGATATTCCTGCTGTGCACAGAAGAATTTCTGCGATTTCTTCGTCACGAATCCGATCAGTCCCATAGAAATAGGAAGAATAACCAAAGCGATCAGTGTCATGAGCGGAGAAATGCTCAGCATCATGATCAATACACCGATCAGCGTTGCAACGGAAGTAATAATGGTCGTAATACTCTGGTTCAGTCCCTGTCCTAACGTATCGACATCATTGGTGATACGGGAGAGAACCTCACCGTACGTACGGCTCTCAAAATACTTCATCGGCATGCGATTGATTTTCTCTGAAATTTCTTTTCGCAGCTGATAACATACTTTCTGGGTCACACCTGTCATGATCCAGCCCTGAATAAAGCTGAACAATGCACTGCACAGATACAACCCCAATACAAACAACAGGATGATTCCAATCTTTGTAAAATCGATACTTCCGGTGCCTTTGATTTTATCCATCAGCCCCTCGGATAAAGCGGTTGTCGCTTTACCTAAAATCTTTGGTCCGATTACGGTAAATACGGTAGAGCAGGCTGCACAGATCATAACAATAAAAATGCCGATTTTGTATTTTCCGATATATTGCATCAGCTGCTTAATGGACTTCTTTAAATCTTTCGGTTTTTCGCCCGGCTGCATGCCACGTCCCATCGGACCTCTTCTTCTTGGCTGCTGATGTCTGACTTCCTGATTACTGCTCATTTTCAGCCACCTCACTTTCATTCAGTCCAAGCTCACTTGCAGATAACTGGGATTTTGCAATTTCCTGATATACGCTGCAATTCTTTAACAGTTCCTCGTGTGTTCCTTTTCCTACAATGCGACCGTCATCCAGTACCAGGATCTGTTCTGCATGAAGAATCGTACTGATTCGCTGCGCTACGATAATCACCGTGCTGTCCTTTACATTTTCTGCAAGTGCTTTACGAAGTGCCGCATCTGTTTTCAAATCCAGTGCGGAAAAACTGTCGTCGAAAATAAATATCTTCGGATCTTTTGCAATGGCTCTGGCAATTGCAAGTCGCTGCTTCTGTCCACCGGAAACATTGCTTCCGCCCTGCGCAATCGATGAATCATATTTATCATCTTTTGCCTCGATAAACTCAGTTGCCTGTGCGATTTCTGCTGCTTTTTTGATCTGCTCATCACTTGCATCGTCTTTACCAAAGCGTAAGTTCGATGCGATCGTTCCGGAAAACAATACACCCTTCTGTGGTACAAAACCAATCTCCTCACGCAGATCTGCCATCGTAATATTGCGGATGTCTTTGCCATCCAGTGTGATCTGTCCGCCTGTCACATCATAGAGACGCGGAATCAGGTTGACCAGCGTGGATTTACCGCAACCGGTACTTCCAATGATTGCCGTCGTCTTTCCCGGTTCTGCCACGAAATCAATATCATGTAATACATCTTCCTCTGCCCCCGGATATCTGAAGTTTACATGTTCGAAACGAACAACTCCATCATGTACCGTCAGTTCTTCCGGAGCTTTTGGATCCTGAATGGAAGACTCTGTATGGATAACTTCATCGATACGCTCTGCTGCAACAGCTGCACGCGGAAGCATGATCGACATCATTGTCAGCATCAAAAATGACATAACAATCATCATTGCATAAGTGATAAATGCAGTCATTGCACCGACCTGCATCGTTCCTGCATCAATCTTGTGCGCACCTACCCATACAATTCCTACGGTAAGTACATTCATGATCATCATCATACCAGGCATCATAAATGTCATGACACGGTTTGTAAAAAGCATAGTCTTTGTCAACTCTTTATTCGCACCGTCAAAACGTTCTTCTTCTTTTTTCTCACGGCCAAATGCGCGAATAACGGAAAGTCCTGTAAGAATCTCACGCGAAACCAGGTTGATATTGTCGACCAGCTTCTGCATCAGTTTGAATTTTGGCATAGTCACAGACATCAATACCATGACATAACCAAGAATCACAAGAATTGCCAGAACAATGATCCAGCCCATTCCGGCTCCGGTCTGCATAACTTTGAGCACACCACCGATACCAAGGATCGGTGCATAGGCAACCATACGAAGAAGCAGCACAGATACCATCTGGATCTGCTGAATATCGTTCGTGCTTCGCGTGATTAAGGATGCTGTAGAAAAGCGGTCCATCTCTGCATTGGAAAATCCAACGACCCGTTTGAACACACCATCGCGCAGATTCATACCGATTCCTGCACCAATACGTGATGCAAAGAATCCAACGAGAACCGTAACCAGTCCCATCAGAAGTGCCATGCCGACCATTTTCAGTCCTGCACTGAGCAGATAGGATTTCTGAATCTTATCCGCATTCACACCTGCGTCTTTGTCCGCTGCTACCGCATAGGCAATGCCCATAGATTTCACAAGAGAACTTCCCATCGTATCAATGGTATCCTCCATCGTGTCACGCATGGAAAGAATCTGGTCTTTGTCCATCGCACCGCTTGCCAGCATATTGGCAAATATCGGTCTTACGTCCACACAGTCGACTTTGACTTTGTTTCCGTCATCATCCTCTTTCTCCTGCTTGAAACTTTTCAGGTCCACATGCATCATTGCACCGATATCTTCCACACTCATGTCAGCAAAAGCCGATACATCTTTTCCCATCTGCTTTGCGATTGTCTCCTTAAAAGTATCCACTTCCATCGCACGCATCTGGTAATTCATAATGAGCGGAATCGTAAGTTCCTCATCAATATCATTCAGTTCCTTATTGGATAAATCTTTTAACTCATACAGATCATCTTTCTTTTCATAGATGTCTTTCCATGTATTCGTTTCCTTATCCGTCATAATAAACTGTGCCGTATCAAATTCATCTGCAGTCATCTTTTCCGGCACAACATGCTCCACACCATTGTTCTGGATTCCCACATCGATGATATCCGACGTATATGCCGGAAGTGACAGGTCACACCATGCCTGGACGAACAGCAGCGCAATAATAATTATGACTGCTTTCCAGTAGGGAAGCATATTTTTAAATATCCTACTCATGCTTTCTTTCCTTTCTGTCCTTGATTTTTCTAGCCTCAAGTTCCTTTTCTGCAATACTGTAAATGTTATTCAGGTACAAGATCAGTTGATTCATTTCCTGCTCATCCAACTTTGCCATCACCGTTTTTCCAAAGTCACGCATTTCCCGTTGTACTGCGCTGGTCTGCTTTTTGCCCTCCGCCGTCAGTTCCACGTATGTATTGCGTCGGTCATTTTTGTTGATGGTACGTTCCACGTATCCTTTTTCTTCCAATCCCCTCAGCGTTCTTGAGATTGCTGACGGGAGCATTCTTGCCGTAGAAGCCAGCTCCGAGATCGTCATCTTGTCATCCTGTCCCTTTTTCATTATCACATTCATTACGATGAAGTCCGCTTTGTTCATGTTTTGCATTATGTCACCGAATTTCAGCTTATGAAACTGATTCATGGCGCGAAACATATCTTCATAAAGTTCGTCTCTGGTTTTCATAGTTATACTCCTTGTTTTTCAATCACATAACATTGTTAAGTATTTGCGCGTGTTAAATAATAACACCGGCAAATTACTTCGTCAAGCAATCTGCCGGTGTTTATATTTTTTTCATATTTGAATTAAGCTTTCCAGTATTTTCGTTTCTGTTGTTCGTCCAGCCCACGAATAAACCGGGCCTTATATACCAGAAACTCTTCAAGATCCATCAGGATATGATAGAGCATGGCACGACTTTCCAACGCTTCCATCGTCTGTGGAAGTTCCTCTTTTTTCATTTCATTACAAATACGTGCAAGTTCTTCTGACTGCGATTCCGGATGATTATATTCCACAACATAAGGAATCAGATAACGGATATATTCCGAAATCACCGCCGCCTCTTTTGGCATTGTACGTATTTTTTTCATCTCATAATGCAGATTATGCAATACCTGGCACTGATCATAACGCATTTCAAAATAAGAAATGTAATATAACGGATGCGAAGGAAAGGTATTGTTCTGATATTCATACGCCTCATGCACATACTCCTGTAATTCCTGTTCCAGTGCACAAATCTCATCCCACACACTTCTTTCCTGTGGACAGTTTGCAAGATAATCCGCCAGAATTTCGAGAATTTCCTGCAAACGTTTCTCTGCCCGCCGCATATGGGTAATCAGGGATTTGCGGTTAATGGCGTTTGCATGATAGAGATTCATCAGAATGGCTATAACAATCCCGATCATGACCAGACCAAATTCATTCCATACTGCATGATCCAAATTTTTATCGGATAATAAGTGTGCAGCAATCACGGCATTGACTGAAGTCGTTGCCCGCCAGCCGGATATCTCCGCGATAAATACCACTGTGGCCAGTAGAATTCCGTACGCAACCCATGGATTGGGAATAAATGTAAATACCGCCCATGCCAATACGACGGTCTGGAGGAAGGTAACGATACGGAGTCCTGCCAGCCGCAGGGATTCCCACTTGGATGTCATCACGGTAAGCAGTGTAATGGTTCCCGCCGATGCTGCATAATCCAGCTGCAGATGCTGCGCCAGATACACCGCAGCACTGCAGCCGATTCCTATTTTGATGGACAAAAGCAGACTTTTTCTGAATTTATCCATACACGCTATTTAATAAATCCAACCTGTTTGCTGATTTTTTCGTATACCGCATCCTTGCGCTCATTAAAGGTTACTTTGTTCTTTTCAAACATATTGTTTCCTTCGGTATCAATGGATACGATGAGTGGTCCGAACTCTTTTACACGGCAGTTCCAAAGTGTCTCCGGCATACCAAGATCACGCCACTCGGCACGAACGATTTCTTCTACTTCAGTGGCTGCAACAACTGCATTTCCAGCCGGAAATACGCAGTGGATTGCTCCGAACTCTTTGCATGCACGTTCTGTGTTTTCTTTCATTCCGCCTTTTCCAATGATGACTTTTACTCCTGTCTCTTTTACAAATTCATACTCGAATTTTTCCATACGCATACTGGTGGTTGGTCCGACAGATACCATCTCAAACTTATCATTTTCCAAAGGACGGATAATTGGTCCTGCATGGAAAATCGCATTGTTTCTTACATCGACCGGAAGTTCTCTTCCTTCTTCAACCAGTCGTCTGTGTGCCACATCACGGCAGGTTGTCATGCTTCCATCAAGATATACGATATCTCCAACTTTAATGTCTTTTAAATCTTCTGTGGATACCGGTGTAATCAGTACCTTTTTTCCATTTCTCATCTCTACCATTATAAAGTCACCTCCGAATGTGTTGTAATTGTATAGTTCAAATCTTTGTCAAAGACAATGTGTCCTCTTCTATGGCTCCAGCATCCGACATTTACAGCAACACCGATTGCAGATGGATGTCTTGCCGTGTTTTCAATATTTACACCCATAACGGAATACTTACCACCCATACCCTGTGGTCCAAGGCCGATCTCGTTGATTCCATCCTCAAGCAGCTTCTCCATTTTTGCAGCACGCTCGTTCTCATTGTGGGAACCGATTGGACGCATCAGTGCTTTCTTGGAAAGTAATGCGGCAGTCTCTACAGAAGTTGCAACACCGACACCGACAAGAAGTGGTGGGCATGCATTCAATCCGTAGCTTGTCATAACATCCAGCACGAATTTGGTTACACCTTCATAACCTTCACCTGGCATGAGAACCATTGCTTTTCCCGGCAATGTACATCCGCCACCTGCCATGTATGTGTAAATTTCACATTCATCACTGTCCGGAACGATATCCCAGAATACGGTAGGTGTGCCTTTTCCGACATTTTTTCCTGTATTATATTCATCAAAAGTCTCTACGCTGTTGTGTCGAAGCGGTGCCTCAAAGGTTGCCTGTACAACGGCTTCCTTTAACAGTGCTTCCAGTTCTCCGATAAGTGGGAATTTTGTTCCACATTTTACCCAGAACTGCAATACTCCGGTATCCTGACAGCTTGGACGGTTCAATTCCACTGCCAGCTTCTGATTCTCAAACATTGTGTTATAAATGGTTTTTGAAAGCGGGCTGTCTTCCTGATCCCGCAGTTCCTGTAATTTTGCGATTACATCATCCGGCAGCTTTTTTGCTGTATAAGCAATGAATTTTGCCATGTAATCTGTGAGTTTTTTTACCTGTTCTTCCTTTGTCATAACGACGCCTCCTTAGTGTAATGTTTTCCAATTTGCTGCCAACCACGTATTACGGATAAAACGGATACATGATCGGTAAAAGTATCATACTTACGACTGTGGATACGAGAATGAGGGGAATGCCCGCTTTCGCGTAATCCTTAAATGTATATCCGCCGGCTGTAATTACCATTGTGTTTGCCGGCATTCCAATCGGTGTTGCATATGCGCAGGAACCACCGATCACACATGCCATCAATACGGCACTTGGATCTGCTCCCATTCCTTTTGCAATCGATACACAGATTGGAACCATCAATGCTGTTGTTGCGGTATTGCTCATGAAATTTGTGAGCACACAACAAAGCATAAATACAACAAATGTAAATAAATATGGTGATGGATGATCTCCTAAAAGACCAACAACTTTCGTTGCGATCATCTCTCCTGCTCCGGATTCTTCCAAAGCCGAAGCCAGTGAAAGAGTTCCTCCGAAAAGGAAAATTGTTTTCAAATCAATGGACTGTAAAGCCTGCTTTTCCGTGATTACTCCTGTAAGAATCAGTGCAACAGCGCCCATCGCACCTGCCACACAAAGCTTGATTCCAATAGCATCCTCGAAAATCATACCAATCAGTGTAATAATCAGAATGATCAGTGAAAGCCACTGTTTCCATTTTGGAACATTACTGAAATCTTTTGTCTCATCAAAAACCACATCATCATTCGGCTTTGCATCCGGCAATAATTTGTAACCGATTAATGCGAAGAAGAAAATGCCAACAATGAGAATCGGAATACCAACTTTTGCATATTCAAAAAATCCAAATGATTTTCCCATGCCTTCCATCGCTGACTGGGCGATCATGTTTCCCGGTGCTCCGATCAGTGAAAGGTTTCCTCCCATTGCTGCTGCAAATACCAGCGGCATCAACAGGCGTGATCTCGAATATCCGGATTTTGCTGCAATACCGATTACAACCGGAATAAGAATGGCTGCTGTACCTGTATTGGAAAGGAAGCCACTCATAACTCCCACAATAACCATGATTGCTACGATCAACTGCCGCTCAGATTTTGCAAAATGCGTTACCAGACCACCGATCCGGTTCGCCATACCTGTTTCGAACAATGCACCACCCACAATAAACATCGAAACAAATAAAATCACATTGCTGTCAATGAAACCGGAAAAAGCAACCTTCCAGTCCAGCACTCTGGTAACAACCAGCCCCACACATACAATCATCGATGTCAGTCCTAATGGAATCTTCTCCCACACAAACATAATGACTGCAAACAACAGAAATAATAATGTAATCGTTGCCTGACTCATAAAACACCTCCGTACTCTCTTCCCTTACTCCTAAGTTTATCTTCTTTGATATTTGATAATGTATCCAATTTCTAATTGTAGTATAGTAAAAGCTGTTGACATTGTCAACAGCTTTTGTTCTTTTTGTAAAATATGGATATTTACTTTTCGTTTTTTTATGCAATATGCCGAACAACGATTAATTGTAATACGTCAGCATATCATCCCTGCTCCGCATAATATGTGCATACATCGCATCATACGAAGCCTGCCGGTCTCTTTTCTGTAATGCCTGGTAAATCTGCTCATGCTCCTTATAGGAAATCTTTGCATACTCTTCCTCTGTGACCATATTTCCCATGGACAGCCCATTCCACAATTCACTGACCATATTCTCCATCTTCTGATTTCCACTCATGTGCCAGATTTCACTGTGAAACGCCCGGTTGTTGTCCGCATATCCCGCATATTCTTTCGTCTCAATCATACGCTGCGCATCTTTCATGATATCCTCCAGGGTGCTCAGATCTGCCTCATTCTCGCAGGCAAGCTGTGCACAGGAAGATTCTAAAATAGCCCGTAACTGATAATGATCACGTATGTATGTATCCGTTATTCCAAGTACGATGGCACCTTTGTTCTGTCTTAATTTTATAAGTCCATCCCGGTCAAGAATCTGAAATGCCTCACGCACCGGCGTGATGGAAACATTTAACTGTGTGGCGATACTCTCTAAAGAAAGTACTTCTCCCTCTTTCAGTTTGCGTGACAAAATCGCTTTCCGCAGTTCCGAAGCAACTTTCTGTTTTGCCGACGGCATAACAATTGGTTTAAGCAGACTCATAATTTTTCTTCCTTTCCGCGATTACAGTTTCTGCAAGTATAAGGTAATGTTCATTCAACAGACTCTCTCCTTCCGTAGCCCACTTCTGCAATACGTTGTGCATTGTATAGATACTTTGTGGTTTCTTTTTTTCTGCAAACTGTACATAATAATTTACAGCATTGGTCAAAAGCGTCTGTACATACAGATTGGCAGTCCTTTGAATGATCATCCGGTGAATTTCCATATCCGGTCGAATACCCTCATACTCCTGCAACACCGCAAGTCCTCTTTCGCTCACCATCGCATCTATCGCATTCTTTTCCATCGCCGCTATCATCGCATAAGTTTCCCTTACATGCACATCATCCAGATCTGCTGTCACAATATGCCTTGTCACCAGTCTTTTTGCAAGTCCCTGTGTTTCCAAAAGCTGCAAAGCCTCACGCACCGGTATCCTTGAAACTTCCAGCATCTTTGCCAGTTCTTCCTGTCGCAGCTTTGTCCCGCTTTCTATCTGACCGGAAAGAATCAGTTCTGCAATCTGAAATGCAATTGCCTCACTCAGCCTTCCTGAACTCATTTGTTCCATGAAAATAACCCCTCTTACAACATTGTCCTCTCCTGATTCTCTGTCAGCGAACCCGTCGATCAATTCCTGTTCGTTTATAATAAGCTTCCTTATCTTTGTACATCCACATCTCAGCTTCCGTCATCACCTCATCAAGACTGGCTGACGCATCCGGCTTCCAGACATAACCGATAGCCATTGTCACATTTGCCTCTGCCATATAAGACCGCAAGTCACTTATCTTTTCTTTGAGCATTTTTTTTGTCATTTCCGGACACAGAACAAGAAGCTCATCACCACCAATTCTGAAAAGCCCGTTGTTCTGATCCCCAAATGCATTTTTCAGGCATTCACTGGCATCCATAATAAATTTATCACCAGCAATATGTCCCTGACTGTCATTCACACGTTTCAGTCCTGTAATATCACAAAATACAACACCTATGCTCCTACGACTGTCCACTTGTGTCGCGTAGTCTTCCAATGCGAAACGATTTCCAAGTTTCGTCAACTGGTCATGGAAACTGATTTCCTGTAATTTGCGCACAAGATTTCTTTGTTTCATTGATGATACGAAAAAATATCCTGTCATCTGTAACATACTCTGCGTGTATTCAAAGGAAATATTTTCTGCAATATTATCCAGACCAAAAAAAGCAATCACTTTGCCATTGTCATATAACGGAACCACCACCAGCGAATGAATGCTTTGTTTCTCCAATACTTCATAAAGGATCGGATCTTTTTCCCTGATATCCTCCAGTTGATGAATGACCACACACCGGTTATCCTGAAACTTTTTGTACCAATGCGCGCACACTTCCGGTGGAAGATTCTGAAGTTCTTCTTTCTCCGGGACAACTCCATCCGCCACCCACTCATAGGTATTATTATCATATCCTCTTTCATCCTTTTCAAAGATGTAGGTACGATCGCCATGTAAAGTTTTTCCCAGATATTCCAACATAACTTCAATGGACTGGTCCGGTGTCGGCGCAAGCAATGCGATACGAAGTCCCTCATTAATGAGTGTTTCCAGATTCTGAAAATTCTCGATCACATTTCCCTGCCGGACTTCCTCTCCCACATCCATAGCCATTTCTATACGATAATCTTTACCTGTTTTCTCATCATGTAGCAGCGTATCTTTAAGTAACAGATATTTTTTCAGAATAGGATTATAATAACGCCATTCCTGAAAATGCTCCGGTTGCAGTATTTTGTTATTGCACATTTTACATGGCATGGATGAATTCTGTAGTACCTGATAACATTTCTTTCCTTTGATCTGTTCTAATGAATGATATCCATAAGTTTCCATTGTCTTACGATTCATATAAATCAGCTCATTGGTTTTTACATCAGTAACATACACATATTCATCGAGATTTTCAAAAAATTCCCATACCTTTTTCATCACATCCGGTTCCTTTTAATACTTACGTTTTAAGAAACTGCACCAATCAGTTCTTTGATATCATTGACATGATATTTCTTCATATATTCCCCGATACCGGCTACAATCTTCTCCGTCACAGTCGGATCTGTGAAATTTGCAGTACCAACCGATACTGCTGTGGCTCCTGCAAGAATCATTTCAATTGCATCATCCGCATTCATGATACCACCCATTCCAATAATCGGGACATTGACTGCCTTTGCAGTCTGGTACACCATACGTACGGCAACCGGATGAATGGCCGGGCCTGACATGCCACCTGTCTGGTTTGCCAAAACAAATTTACGGCGATTGACATCAATCTTCATTCCGGTAATGGTATTAATCAGTGATAATGCATCTGCACCGCCTGCTTCTGCTGCACGCGCCATCTCTGTAATGTCCGTAACATTCGGACTCAGTTTCATGATCACCGGCTGCTTTGCATGACGCTTCATTTCTTTTGTAATCGCCTCTACGGCTTTTGGATCCTGTCCGAATGCGATACCGCCTTCTTTTACGTTCGGGCAGGAAATATTGATTTCAAGTAAATCGACCGGCTCATCAGCAAGTCTTTCCACAACTGCTACATATTCCTCGGTAGAATGTCCACATACATTGACAATAATCTTTGTATCATATTGTTTTAAAAACGGAATATCACGTTTGCAGAACAATTCAATTCCCGGATTCTGCAGTCCGACCGCGTTGAGCATTCCGCCGTACACCTCTGCAACACGTGGTGTTGGATTACCTGCCCATGGCACATTTGCCACTCCTTTTGTCGTGACTGCTCCAAGCTTATTTAAATCTGCAAATTCACTGTACTCCGCACCTGAACCAAATGTTCCGGAAGCAACCGTCACCGGATTCTTCCATTCAACTCCGGCTATATTCACTGACATATTCATTACAGTTCTACCTCCTTTGCATTAAATACAGGTCCCTCTTTGCAGATACGTTTGTTCTTCACATTTGAATGTGCATCTTTTTCCGTAGAATTACATACACAGGCAAGACAAGCTCCGATTCCGCATGCCATACGCTCCTCCATGGAAACATAACATGTCATGTTCTGTTCTTCGGCATATGCTTTCAGGGCACGCAGCATCGGTGTCGGGCCACATGCATAGATAACATCCGCATCCAGATGGTTTTCGCGAATTGCATCCAGTACATTTCCTTTGGTTCCAACACTGCCATCCTCAGTTGCCACAAAGCTTTCACCCTGTTCTTTAAATTCATCCAGAAGAAAAGTTCCGGCATCACGATATCCCATCACAATCTGGAAATTTTCTCCGGCATCTTTCATTTCCTTTGCCAGCTGTAACATTGGCGGTACGCCGATACCTCCACCAATCAGAAATGTTTTCCTGCCTTTTTCCACCGTAAATCCATTGCCCAGCGGTCCCATAATTTTCATGGTATCTCCCGCCTGAAGTCTGGAAAACTCTTCGGTTCCGGTATGTTCCCCGGTCACGCGGTAAACCAGGCGCAATGTACCTGCTTTGCGGTCAATTCCGCACAGACTGATTGGACGAGGTAAAAGCTTGCTTGCATCGTTACTGTATACCGAAACAAACTGTCCGGCTTTCGCTGCCGCTGCAATCTCCTTTGTCTGAATGGTTAAATCATATATTCCCGTACCGATCTGTTTTTGTGAGACAACGGTCACGGTCTCCTGAAACTTTTCGCTCATTTTTCTCTCCTGCATTCTGCTTCCAATATAAATGTTCCCACGGTTAGATTACTTAGATGCCAAAGCTCCTGCAATATCTGCGATCATATCTTCAACCGCCATACGGGATGCATCTGCAAAGTTCTCCGGTGTGATTCCCTGCTCTTTGTATTTATCCTGCTTATAAGCTGCAATAATACCACGGGAAGAATTGATAATTGCTCCTAATCCATCTTCGTTAAAGAAATGAACCAGATCCTTACCCTTTCCGCCCTGTGCGCCGTAACCCGGAACAAGGATAAATGACTTTGGCATGATCTTACGAAGGATCTTACCCTGCTCCGGATAAGTTGCTCCGACAACTGCTCCGACATAACTATAAGACTCTCCCATACACTCACTTCCCCACTCAGCAACTTTCTCACCTACGATTTCATACAGCGGGTGGCCGTCGATCAGACGATCCTGGAACTCGCCACTGGACGGATTAGATGTCTTGACAAGAATGAAGATACCTTTATTTTCTTCCTTACATACATCAACGAACGGCTTGATACCATCGGTTCCAAGATATGGATTTACGGTTGCAAAATCCTCATTAAACGTAGAGTAGCTCTTGCTTCCAATCTGTACTTTTCCAAGGTGGCCGGTTGCATAAGCGGCAGATGTTGATCCGATGTCTCCACGCTTTACATCACCGATGACAACCAAATCCTTTTCGTGACAGTAATCTACCGTCTTCTGAAATGCCTTTACACCTTCGATACCAAACTGCTCATACATAGCGATCTGTGGCTTTACGGCCGGAATCAGATCATAAGTTGCATCTACGATTGCCTTGTTATACTGCCAGATAGCTTCTGCTGCACCTGCCGGTGTCTCACCGAACTCTGCAAATGCAGCTTTTTGAATATGCTCCGGTACATAGGAAAGCATCGGGTCTAATCCTACAACGATCGGTGCATTGGTTTCCTTGATTTTGTCTACTAATTTGTTAATCATGTCTTTTTCCTCTTATCTTTTATTTTGTTTTATTCTTAATTTCATTAAATACTACATTTCCATCACAGATCGTGCATTTGACACGTCCGGTCACTTTTCTTCCGTGGAACGGTGTGTTTCTTCCCTTCGATGCAAATTTATTCTTGTCAATCGTATAAGTTTCCTTCGGGTCAAAAATTACGATATCCGCCTTCTTTCCCGGCTGAATATCACCTTTGTCGATTCCTACGATCTTTGCAGGATTGTAACTCATCTTCTCAGCCATCTGCATCGGTGTCAGATATCCGCCCAATACAAGTTCCGAATAAGTCAGACATGCAGCCGTCTCCAATCCAACAATGCCAAAAGGCGCTTTCTTCATGGATGTATTCTTGTCATCAAATGTATGTGGTGCATGGTCTGTAGAAATCACATCCATAATGTTGTCACGCAGACCTTCCTTTAATGCTTCCACATCTTCTTTGGTACGAAGCGGTGGATTCATCTTGTAGTTCGTATCTGCATCGGTTTCTTTTGGAATCAGAATACCCGCTTCAATCTGTGGCACATATTCCGTAATATCATCGGATGTAAGTGTAAAATGATGCGGACAAACCTCTGCAGAAACATGAAGTCCCTCTTCTTTTGCAATCCGTACCATCTCTACAGAATCTTTTGTGGAACAATGGCACAAATGCAGCTGTGCACCGGTATCTTTACTGAGCACAATATCTCTCGCAATAATGACATCCTCCACGGAATTCGTGATACCCGGCATACCAAGTTCTTTTGCCTTGGCATCCGCATTCATTACCCCTCCGTGTACCATATTAATGTCCTCACAGTGTGCCAGTACAGGAATATGATATTTTGCTGCCTCAAGCATTCCCTCGCGGTACACTTCTGCATTCATAACCGATTTACCATCTTCACTGATTGCAGGGATTCCGGCTTCTACCATTCCCTTGATATCAGCAAGCTCCTTGCCCATCTGTCCCTTGGTGACAGCTCCAACCTGTAATACATGGATGCAGTTACCTGCTTTTGCTTTGTTGTGTACATAATTTACAACATCCGGATTATCTACAACCGGTTTTGTATTTGGCATCGTCAGGACCGTCGTATATCCACCGTGAGCCGCTGCTTCCATTCCGGTATAAATATCTTCTTTCTGCTCAAAGCCTGGATCACGGAAATGTACATGCATATCAATGAATCCCGGCATAACATAACAGCCGCTTGCGTCTAATACACGATCTGCTTTTTCTTCTATGTTCTTTTTCATTTCTACAACCTTGTCTTCTTCGATCAACACATCGGCTTCTTCTTCCATCTGTGTTGCCGGATTGATGACGCGGCCGCCTTTTATCAATATTGACATCTGATAAATCCTTTCTATTTATATTTTATCGTTTTGTTGTTGCTTTCTTTACATCAGAAAGTGCTCCTGCCACGGATTTCTTTCCATTCGTCTTGCAGGCGCGTACTTTATAATAATAAGTCTTTCCTTTGGAAAGTTTTTTATCGGTATAATGTTTTCCTTTTACGATTGCAACTTTTTTGTAGGTTCCCTTCTCTGAAGTTGCACGATATACTTCGTAAGTCTTTGCGGAAGCTACTTTACTCCAGGAAATGCGCATACTGGTTTTTCCAGCTTTCGCACGCACCGACTTTACTTTTCCGATGCTTGTTCCTGTCTTATCCGTGTATGCTTTAATGCAGAGATTTCCAATGCCTGTGTATTCTGACAAATCTGCCAGATCTCTCCATGATCCGTTGCTATAAACAAAACTCTGCCCATAATCGGAAAAAGCAGTAATTGACAGATGCTGATTTTTTCCGGAGCACTCCATATCCACACCTTTATTCTTTTTATTGAATTCTACTACAACTGCATATTTCGTACCCTTGGGAATAGATACTGCTTTCTTCAACGGAATCGTATAGACTCCGGCATAGCTTGTCTTACCGGTAACTTTGGCTGCAAGAATACCACTTGTCGGTTTCTTTGCACTAGCAATATTGGTGTAAATCTTAATTGTATATGGAACATTTGCATCCTGCATCATGGAGATGGACACAGCTCTCAGTTGCTGATTTGCAGATCCTTTTACCCAAAATACATTGGCCTCTTTCGGATAGGACTTTACCTTATATGCATAGACGGCTCCATCATACTGATAATTGTAATCGTAATTATCCCCCGGTTCAAAATCAAAAACCCAAGCTGCATCCTCCAGACCGGCATCCTCATACGACATCCAGAAATAGCTGTAATAACTGTTGTCTGACAAATCCGACCACGAATTACGAACCAGCCATGCTCCATTTTTCTTTGCCGGGTATTTGAAAGCAGATGCCGGAAAATTGTCATCCCATCCCACAACAATTGCCTGGTGATCTACTGTCGCCTTTTTGTCACAGCGGTATGTTGCAACCATCCCCCCTTCCGGACCATAATAGGCCATCTGGTCATAAACGTTTTTATCTACTGCCTTAAACCCAATGCTCGCCGCTCCATGTGCAATAATTGCTTTCTTCACCGAAGAAGGATTTTTATGAATATTCATCAGATATACATTCTGTAAATGCGCTACATCTTTTTGATATGCAAGACTGTCAGATATAGTTCTCGTGACATTTGTATAGGGAGCATCCGATTCCCTGACCAGTCCCTTCCACTGCATCAAAGCGCGTGATAAATAGTACATATTGCCACCACTCGACATATAATTTCCGGATAACAGCGACACATCATCTGCAAGCATTCCCCCGAACGCATCATCCACCGAATGATAGGTGAAATAAGCAGCCTGCAGCTCACTCAAATCAATGCTTTTGTCCGCAACCTTGTCATCCGTAATCAGATCAAACTCTGCCAGTCCGACACCACTGAAAGCCCAACAGGTATTGTAATTTCCCTGCGAACGTGTTGCAGGATACAATGCATGAAGCTCCGCCGTTGTGTTATGATATGCAGATGGAACCTGAGCTGCTCCTCTCATGCCATCCGAAGAAATATTCTCCTCGACCGCAGGCACCTCTGCATCATAAATATCAAGGGTTCGGCTTTCGATTTCACTTGCCTGCACCTGTGTTGTTCCTGCAAGATTTCCAGCAAACACAATGGCTGCAAGCATAACAGGTATTAATTTTTTCATTCTATTTTTCATAGCATACCTCATTCGTACCTTATAGCAATGTACAATTAAGAATATTATATGATTTTTTTATAAAGCATGTCAACAAAATTGCCATAAAAAAAGCCGAGCACACAAAGTGTTCGACTTTCCTTATGATTTTATTTTGCAGCAATGACATCTGCCATATCATAATGTCCTGCACCTTTTCCGTTTAAGAACTTCGCTGCCTCTACTGCGCCCTTGGCAAATACGGCCTTAGAGTATGCTGTATGCTTGAATTCGATCACTTCATCCTGACCGGCGAAAATCACTTCATGCTCACCGACGATGTTGCCGCCACGGACTGCAGAGATACCGATTTCATACTTGTCTCTCTTCTTGCGCTCCTGGCTTCTGTCATACTTGTAAGTATAAGCATCCTCCAGTGCATCGTTCATGGAATCCGCAAGTGCAAGTGCCGTACCGCTTGGTGCATCTAATTTCTGATTATGATGCTTCTCTACGATCTCCATATCAAATCCTGCCGGTGCAAATACCGTTGCCGCCTTCTTGAGAAGTTCCATCAAAGTGTTGATTCCCAATGACATATTTGCAGACTTAAGAATTGCAACTTTCTCATATGCCTGCTCGACTTTCTGTAACTGTTCCTCAGAAAGTCCTGTCGTACACAATACAACCGGAATCTGCTTCTCCACACAGTAATCTACCAGTGTATCCACTGCCTTTGCATTGGAAAAATCAATAATTACATCTGCATCTACTGTACATTCTGCAAGGCTTGCAAATACCGGATACGTATTTTTAATACCATCATACATATCGATTCCTGCAACAATTTCAATATCCGGATCCTGGGCACAGATCTGTGTAATGCACTGTCCCATCTTTCCGTTACAGCCATTCATAATCGCTCTTGTCATTTTCGTCTCTTATCCTTTCGTTCACCGGACATCATCCGATACTTTTCTTATTTCAATAAACCGTAGTTCTTCATTACTTCTGCAAGTTTTGCGGCATTAGTCTCGCCCATCTCACAAAGTGGGGAACGAAGTGGACCAACTGCCATGCCCATCAGATTCAATGCCTTCTTAACCGGGATTGGATTTACTTCTGAGAATAATGCATCTACCAGTGGAAGTCCCTCTAACTGAATCTTTCTTGCTGTCTCAATGTCGCCCTTGAAAAAGCTGTCACACATCTGATGAACTTTTGCAGGTGCTACGTTACTCCATACAGAGATCACACCGACTGCACCGATAGATAACAACGGAACAACCAGTCCGTCCTCTCCGGAATACATATCGATCTTGCCATCGGTAAGTGCCATTGTTTTGCTTGCCTGTGCCATATTACCGGTAGCTTCTTTTAATCCCACGATGTTCTCTTTTGCAGCAAACAGTGTTGCAACGGTCTCCGGAAGAAGATTACATCCGGTTCTTCCCGGTACATTGTACATGATGATCGGGCATTTTGTGCTGTCTGCGATCTGTGAATAGTGGCTAATCAGTCCGGCCTGTGTTGCCTTGTTGTAATATGGCGTTACGATCAGTAATCCGTCTACACCGTCCTCTTCTGCTTCCTGTGACAGCTGGATTGCTGTGCGTGTGCAGTTCGAACCGGTTCCAGCAACAACCGGAACACGGTGTTTTGTAAACTCAACAGCAGCCTTGATAACGTCGCGATGCTCCTCCATGGTAAGTGTAGAACTCTCACCTGTTGTGCCTGCGATAACAATTGCATCCGTACCTGCATCAATCTGCTGATTGATCAGCTCCTCTAACTTATCATAATTTACATCCTGATTGTCTTTCATTGGTGTAACGATTGCAACACCAGCGCCTTTAAATATTGCCATTTGTTCTCCCTTCCATAAAAAAACCAGCTCGCACCTGAGCTGGTCTAATCTACATTGTTGTATATTATAGATTCGATAGCTCTCCAACTTTGTATGTTGACAGTCATATGGTTCTTTACCATATGCCCAGAAATAAAAGTACAGCCCTTTTATCTCTTCGGCGCTCGCCCCTTTCCTCTGTGTTCGCCTGTGTCTGTCACATCCCACAGAATACTCATAGCTTGCGCGACCTCTATCTGAGTTATTTGCTTCTTTTCTGATAATAGCACCATGTGTACTATTCGTCAATCCTTATTTTTTCCGGTGCGATATTATAGATCTCATCCGCATAAGGACGGATACTGTCCTCAAGGACACGTCCGGTGCAGATAAGCGTCATATCATCCGGTTTATTTTCAAACAGTTCCTGCATTTCCTGTGGCGCAACTACCTTCTCATCAATCACACCCAGCACCTCATCAAGAATCAGCATATCACAGGCGGCCGTCGTTACAACCTTCTTTCCATAGTTGAATCCGTTTCGCAGATTCATTGCCTCCTCCTGCTGCTCCTGCTCCGACAGCTCTTCAAAACTTTCATCGGATTTTGCGAATCGAAAAATCTTGATTTCCGGCTCAAGACGATTCAAAAAAGCCAGTTCATTCTCATTTTTCCCTTTTAAAAATTGGATGATAATCACACTTTTGCCTTCGCTTGCACAACGGATTGCATTACCGATTGCAGCGGTTGACTTGCCGTGGCCCTCACCATAATAAATCTGTATAATACCTTCGTTCATAATTGCCTCCAAAATAAAACCGAAGCCCTTTTCGTATCTCCGATTTACTTTCACGCCTTATACAAAGAATCTTAAGTAAGATACCACAAACAGGTCAAATAATCAAGTGTGCCTCTTTTTTTGCAGTTTTTACGACTCCAGAAATTCAATTTTGCTCACAGAGACTTCATAAGCAACCCTCTGTTCTACTTCTGTCTCACTAAGCTTTTTTACGTACTCACGACTTTGGATTCTTCCCCAGATCTGCACGTGGCTGCCCACTTCAAATCCTGCTGCAAAACGCGCATTTCTTCCCCAACAGATACACGGAATATAATCTGATTTGCCATAAGACCGGTTGACTGCTACAAGCAGATCCGCAATCTCTCTTCCAAGTGGAGTCTTCCTGTAAACGCTGTCTTTGCAAATAAAGCCATCAAGAAAAATCTGGTTCGTCTCATGATCCTCTTCCGGTGCCTCCACAAGTTCAAACTCTCTCGCAAATACAGAAAGTACAAGACGGTTTTTGTGCTCCTCATGTCGATTAAAGGATCGGAACTGTCCGGTCACATACACATACTGACCATTGCAGTCGGATTTTACATCAATCAGACGCTCCGATACCATGACCGGTATGTAATCTACAAAGTTGGACAAGCGGTTTACTGATACTTCTACCATATAAAAGCCTTCCCCATACACTTCGTGACTAAACACAAAATCCGATACAATTTCTCCGATAATCGTTACCTGGTTGTTTTCAAACATTTTATCTGCCATGAATTTTCTCCCTTCCTTTTGTGGAAATATTTGTTAGGGTTATGTTTTACCATTTATTCATTGCAAGAAATCATCAAAGTATGTCGATAAAAAAACAGATGTGAACAGCAACATTTTTCGCCATATTTTTCACTAAACATAGAAGAAACTCTTGCGAAAATGCATTTTTATGATAAAATGGTACAGGTTATAATACACAAAGAGATATGTATAATAGAAAAGAAGGTAAATTATGGTAACAACAAGAGATGATATTCGTAATATAGCAATTATCGCCCATGTCGATCATGGTAAAACGACTCTGGTTGATGAATTGTTAAAACAAAGCGGTGTGTTCCGTGCCAATCAGGAAGTGCAGGAGCGCGTCATGGACTCTAACGATATCGAGCGTGAGCGTGGTATCACTATCTTGTCCAAAAATACTGCCGTATTTTATAAGGATACAAAAATCAACATCATAGATACTCCAGGACATGCCGATTTCGGTGGTGAGGTTGAGCGAGTTCTCAAGATGGTAAATGGTGTTGTTCTCGTGGTAGATGCGTTCGAAGGAACCATGCCACAGACAAAATTCGTACTGATGAAGGCACTGGCTTTGAATCTGCCGGTTATTGTCTGCATCAACAAAATTGACCGTCCGGAAGCCAGACCTGCCGAAGTTATCGATGAAGTATTAGAGCTTTTCATGGATCTGGATGCTTCCGACGAGCAGCTTGACTGCCCATTTATTTATGCATCCGCAAGAGACGGATACGCAATGTACAACCTCGATGATGAGAAGAAAGATATGACACCTCTCTTCGAGACGATTGTAAACTACATTCCTGCACCAACCGGTGATCCGGATGCCAGCACACAGGTACTGATCAGTACGATCGATTACAATGAGTATGTCGGACGTATCGGTATCGGTAAAGTAGACAACGGTTCCCTGAAAGTCAATCAGGAAGCAGTCGTTGTCAACCATCACGATCCTGACAAGCTTGAAAAAGTCCGCATCAGCAAACTCTATGAGTTCGACGGATTAAATAAAGTAGATGTCACAGAAGCAAAGATCGGTTCGATCGTAGCAATCTCCGGTATTGCAGACATCCACATCGGAGACACCATCTGTTCACCGGAAAATCCACAGGCGATTCCGTTCCAGAAGATTTCCGAACCAACCATTTCCATGAACTTTATCGTAAATGACAGTCCTCTCGCCGGACAGGAAGGAAAATATGTCACTTCCCGTCATATCCGTGACAGACTGTTCCGCGAATTGAATACCGACGTGTCACTTCGTGTCGAAGAGACGGACAGCCCGGACAGCCTGAAAGTTTCCGGCCGTGGTGAGCTTCACTTATCCGTTCTGATCGAGAACATGCGCCGTGAAGGTTATGAGTTTGCAGTCAGCAAAGCTGAGGTTCTCTATCATTATGATGAGAATGGTAAGAAACTTGAGCCAATGGAGCTTGCCTATGTTGATGTTCCGGACGAATTTACCGGAGCTGTCATCTCCAAGCTGCAGCAGCGTAAAGGTGAACTTCAGAATATGGGTTCTATCGCCGGCGGCTATACACGATTAGAGTTTAAGATTCCATCCCGTGGTCTCATCGGTTATCGTGGTGAGTTCATGACCGATACAAAGGGAAATGGTATCATCAATACAATGTTCGATGGCTATGAGCCATTCCGTGGAGAGATTGCTTACCGTTCCACCGGTTCTCTCATTGCTTTCGAAACTGGAGAATCTGTAACTTATGGTCTGTTCTCCGCTCAGGAGCGTGGTACTCTCTTCATCGGACCTGGTGAAAAGGTTTACTCCGGTATGATCATCGGACAGAGTTCAAAAGCTGAGGATATCGAGCTGAATGTATGTAAAAAGAAGCATCTGACCAACACACGTTCCTCTTCCGCTGACGAGGCACTGACACTGGTTCCACCACGTAAGTTAAGTCTTGAGCAGGCACTGGATTTCATTGATACCGACGAACTTCTCGAGGTTACTCCGGAAAGTCTTCGTATCCGTAAGAGAATCCTTGATCCTACCCTGCGTAAGAGAGCATCGATTGCAAAAAAGAATGCAATGAAATAATATAGATGATTACAAAAACCCCGGCAGGCAAAAGCCTCCCGGGGTTTTGTGTATCCGATTGATTATGCTTTTATCTTATCTTGGTTCCGGACGATGTTTCATATCACGAATAGGGATATTTGCAACAAGTGCAGGAACCGTTCCGTTATTGGAATCGGATTCCGTCTCTGTAATTTTCACATCAAGTGCTTCCGCATCAATATCCATATAACGGGATATGACCTCAATGATATCATTTTTCATCATTTCCATCATCTCAGAGGAACAGTTAGCGCGGTCTGAAACGAGCACCAGCTTCAAGCGGTCCTTTGCGACATTGCCTGAAGTTTTCTTTTTAAATAAATCCATTATTCCCACAATAAATATCCCCCTTTAATTTTTCTTAAACATATCTTTCAACTTTTCGAAAACTCCATGTTTTTGGTTCAGATCCAGTAATGGAACCTCTTCACCCAATATGCGGTGACATATATTCATATATGCCTTTCCTGCCAGACTGTTTGTACCAACAAGTGGCTCTCCACGGTTTGTAGAAACAACAATCTGTTCATCATCCGGTACGGCACCAATCAGATTGACGGCAAGAATTTCCGTAACATCATCTACATTCATCATATCTCCACGTTTTACCATATCGACACGCAGACGGTTGACAATCAAATCAATGCGTTTCATCTCATTTGCTTCAAGCAAACCAACAATACGGTCTGCATCACGGATTGCAGACACCTCAGGTGTTGTAACAACAAGTGCACGATCTGCTCCTGCAACTGCATTTTTGAATCCCTGCTCAATACCTGCCGGACAATCAAGCAAGATATAATCAAACTCTTCACGAAGCTCATTGATAAGTTCTACCATCTGCTCCGGTGTAACCGCATCCTTGTCTCTGGTCTGTGCAGATGGAAGAAGACAAAGCTCCGGGTATTTCTTGTCCTTGATCAGCGCCTGACGAATACGGCATTTTCCTTCAACAACATCCACCAGATTATATACAATACGATTCTCCAGACCCATAACAACATCCAGATTACGCAATCCGATATCCGTATCAATCATAACAACTTTTTTATTTAACTGTGCAAGACCTGTACCTATATTTGCTGTGGTTGTGGTCTTTCCTACACCACCCTTTCCCGATGTGATAACGATTACTTCGCTCATTAAATTCTTTCCTCCTACGTTTCTAAATAGTATTTAAAATATTTTTTGTAATTGGTTCAATATAAATATTTCCATCTTTTGCAATGGCAATCTGTGCTTCATTTTCCGTCTGTTTTTTCTTACGGCGCGTACGTTGCTTCTGTTCTGCCTGATCCGGGCTCTTTGCGATCAGATCACCGATCTGAATCTGAATTGGCTTCATATCCAATGCAAAAACAAAACAGCTTCTGTCTCCCATACATCCTGCGTGAGCGTTACCTTTGAGTGCACCAAGAATTATGATATTTCCCTGTGCAATAATTTTTGCACCTGGATTCACATCTCCTATGATCGTAACACTTGATTCACTGGAAATCACCTGTCCAGATCTGAGCGTGCCGCGGTAAAACTGCTCCGGAACACTAATCGGTGCTGTATTCTCACATTCCTGCTGCACTGCGTCATAAAAAGCCTCGACCTGCTCTTTCATGATTGCTTCCTGCTTTGTTCCTTTTTCCACAATGCATAAAATCTCTATTGTAGTATTTTTTTCTATGGCTGCTATAATCTGTTGTTCTTCATCATCCGAAAGTGCTCTTCCCTCAAATGCAAGTGCAAGTTTCGCATTTTTAAAAAAACTGCTGGATGCTTTAAATTTTTCAACAACATCCTTTAACAAATCGTCAAATGCAACATCCGGATTTAAAACCAGATTGATTCCATATTTATTACTCTTTATTGTAACCGACTGTGACATGAATACCTCCAATTTCATTTAAAATGAAATTCATTACTCCTCATTATACATTTTTATGAATATTCGTGCAACCTTTCAAAGCTGTTATTCCATTCACAGTTATAGTTTTCCATATACCTCCATCGGAACATATGCCTTGATTTCGATTCCTTCCGGTACATATTCCTCAGAGACAAGCTCTCCCTTTTCCCGGACAAGCTGTATGATACCTGCCTGTGCATAGGGGATAACACGTTCAATATAAACTTTGTCTTCGCGCAGCATTTCCTGCAAGAGAGCCTTGATTTCATCCAATCCCTGATTATTCGCTGCCGATATCTGTAGAATATGGTCTGCACGGAAATCCTGCAAAGGTTCTTCCTCAGTGCGCTGATCCATTTTGTTGAACAGCGTGACCATCTTCTTATTCTTTACTCCGAGATGATCCAATGTCTCATAAACGATATGCATCTGTTTATCCATCTGCGGATTCGAAGCATCTACAACATGGAAAATATAGTCTGCATATTTTGCTTCTTCAAGTGTGCTTTTAAACGCCTCGATCAAATGGTGCGGAAGCTTGCGGATAAATCCTACCGTGTCTGTCAAAAGCACCTGCTGATGTCCATCCAGTTCCAACATACGGGTGGTCGGGTCGAGTGTTGCAAAAAGCTTATCTTCTTCGAGTACCTCTGCATCAGTCAGATGATTTAACAGTGTCGATTTGCCGGCATTCGTATAACCGACGATCGCCACGACCGGTACTTCGCTTTTGGCACGCTTTGCACGGGTAATTTCACGATGTTTGACTACTTCTTTCAGTTCACGGTTTAACTGAGCAATACGGTCATTGATCAGACGACGGTCGATCTCTAACTTCTTTTCTCCCGGTCCTCTTGTTCCGATACCACCACCGAGACGGGACATGGTTTTTCCAAGTCCGCTGAGCCGGCTGAGCCGATACTTTAACTGCGCCAGCTCGACCTGTATTTTTCCTTCACTAGTCGTCGCACGCGCTGCAAAAATATCCAGAATGATCAATGTACGGTCCATGACTTTGGTATCTAACATATTCTCAAGATTGCGAAGCTGCGCCGGAGACAATTCGTCATCGCACACAATACCGGTAGCTCCGGTCTGTGCAATAAGCTGCGCGATTTCTTCTACTTTTCCGGTTCCCACATAAGTGCCCGGATGTATGGTCTCACGCTTTTGAATCAGTGTTCCAACAACGGTCGCACCTGCGGTCTTAACCAGTTCTGCCAGCTCCGTCACGGAATCTTCCGCATCATCGCCCTCCTGCTCACTGACACCTACTAAAATTACCTTTTCTTCAATTTCTTCGATTTCCTGTGGTTTTGCCATTATCTAGTCTCCAAAAATGTACTTTCTTTCTGTGCATCCTCATCGGACGGATACTCTTCCAAATAATCTTTAAGCATCGTTTTGGCAGAATCAAAATCTCCGCTGTACTCGTACGCAGCGATCGCGCTTTTCATAAGATTCTGCTTATTCGGAACTTTCTCAAGTGCAAGTCCTGCATTAAAGAAGGTCAGTGCTTCCTCGTAATCCCCATCATCCAGCTCGGAGCTTCCAAGATCATATAATTCATACGAAGTAGCCACTCCGCTATCTAAATATTCTTTTATATAAGACTGTGCCTTATCGGTATCTCCCTGCGCTTCATAAGTCAGGCCAAGATAATAAGATGCTTTCTGCTGTCCATCTTCCTTTGCCTTGGTGAGGTCGGTAACAGCCGTCTTATAATCTCCCAGAAGATAGCTGATCTGTCCCTTATACAACAGGTCCTCTGCCTTCTCTCCTTTGATTTCCAAAGCCTGATTCAGATATTTCTGCGCATTCTCTTTTGCTCCATGATTTTTCATGGACTGATAAATTCCAATGTACAATTCGTAATCTTTTTTGTTCTGTTTTACAGCTTCTTCATAATCTGCCAGTGCCTTCTTTTCCTCCCCCATATCATAATAGAGGTTTCCACGCAGATAGTATGCCCGTCCATCTTTATTATATTTGATGATTGCATTATAAGTCTCTAAGGCATCGTCCTTTGCACCACTTAAATACTGTGCCTGCGCCTTGTAAAAACAGATATCGATTTCCTTCTCGCCCACTTTGCCGAGCGACTGGTTCAATGCATTCTGAAATGCCTTGATCGCATCCTCATAATTTCCACTCTCCAGACAATTGATGCCGTACTGTCGATACGCATCCTGCTCGGTTGTGTCTTTTGATCCGCATGCTGCAAGAGACAGCGCAAGAACTGCTGCAAGCATGATTGAAACTATACGCTTTTTCATTCTATGTTCTCTCTTTCTTTTGATAGAGTTCCTTATCAACTGCACTTCTACTATCTTATCATATCCAGAATAAAAAAACACCCCCTGAAAATTCAGGGGAATATTATAATTAAAGGATCAAAAGGTATCATCGATGCATGCTTGCATGCAATTCGATGTATACCTTAGTGACCCGCACTACACCAAGAAAGCAGTAATTTGATTATTATTTTAAACGCGTTCTGCCTTACGCGCTTTTTTATTCGCATACATTTTTTCATCCGCATCATTGATGTAATCATTAATCGATCTATCATAATCATCGACGACTACATATCCAAGACTTGCCTCTATCGGAAATTCAACATTGCATTTTTCTGCAATGTGTGTCAGCGTTTCTGGAAATTTATCATATAACTGTCTTGCCCTCTTTTCATCGAAATCCGGAAGAACCAGTACAAATTCATCGCCTCCATAACGCATATTCACCGCCTGTACCGGACTGCATTTACGGATTGCATCTGCAATACTTTTAATTGCAATATTGCCCATATCATGGCCAAATGTATCATTGATATATTTCAAATGATCGGCATCAATAAACATGATCGTTACCGGCCGTTTTTCCTTCTTGCAGTTTTCAAACAAAGGCTCTGCCAGTTCTGTGTATGCCATCCGGTTATACAATCCCGTCAGCGAGTCTAAAATATACAGTTTTTCCAGCTTATTGTTGGCACGGCGGAGTACGATTTTTCCATATAAATATTCCAAAGATTCTGTAAATGTATTCAATGTTTCAAACAGAAACTGATTTTCCAGCATATAGTCACAATCACTGAGAACGAGATACCCGATTTCTCTCTCTCTAAAATGTATGGGAGAAAACAAATACATGCCACTTTTCGTTTTTTCTTCCATAATAGAGAACAATTCCTTTTTGATCAGGTTTGTTTTTTCAGACACAATACCATTTTTACTGCCAAAAATCAAAGTCATCTTCTCTGGGTAACCATCCGTAACATATGCTTCTGCCTGATTCTGCACTCCCTCAATTTTCTGTGCTTCTACAAGGTCTGTATTCATAAACATGTACATTTCTTTACATTGAAGACCTTGAAAACATCTAAAAAGTCTTTCTGCCATTTGCTCATAACTTGTGCATTCGAGCAAATTCCTTTTCAAATCCATCAGTTCGTTATGCAGATCAATTTCCCTTACCTCACGGAAAATACTGTCTGCCACATACTGGCTGCGCTTTCTCGAATTCTTTGCTTTACATCCGCAACTTTCCTGAAATACTGGATGTGTAGGTGCAAAATTTTCTTTTATCTGTGCCTGTCCGTTCCATATCTGATTCAATAATTCTACCGCTGCGTATGCAATGCTTTCTTGTGTATACGCAACGGTTGTAATCTTTGGTTTGTAATAAGATGCTTTACTAAAATCGTCAAATCCCGTAACAAAAAAGTCTTCCGGAATTTTGTAGCCAAGCTCCTGTGCCCTATGACACAATCCGACTGCTATATTCTCATTCGCACATACATATGCCTCTGTCTTCTGTTCTAATTCCTGAAACTGTTCAAATGCCCATACGCCTGACTCAACTTCATAGTCCCTGTGCAAAATACGTGCATCCTCCACAAGAATTCCATGCTGCTGCAACACATCAATATATGCCTGCAGACGATCGTGATTTTCACTCACATACTGTGGACCACCCACAAAATTAATTTTTCTGCATCCATGCACTGTGACAAGATGCTCCACAATTTCTTTCATGGCCGAATAATTATCAATACCAGCAAAATATAATCCCGGAATCCGCTCAAGCAGAGAAACCGCAGGAACCTTCGATGTTCTGATTGTGTCAATAATTTTTCTGGCATATTTCCGTTTCAGAACATTCGTAAGCTCTACGATAATACCATCGAATTGCCGAAAATCCGGAAGCGTTATGATATTATACTCACCCTGATTGTATTTTTCATCTTTGCTAAAATTTCCAAACGCATAAAATACATACAGTTGTGCATCAAGCTTCTTCTCTTTTATATATTGCCGACATCCACTGATCCAGGCATAATTAATATATCTGCGCCATCCATCGGCAACGATCGCTATTTTCTTCATTTATGTATTTTCTCCTTTGAGTTCTCTTAGAAGTCTTAAAGCATATGCATGCAACACATTTTAGCTGTTGCTTTATCTTTTTATTATAACTGCAAAAGTAACTATTCAGCACCCCGTTTAGGGTACATAAATTTTTAGTCAAAACAGAGAAAATATAATTTCTGTTTTATCATTGCTTTATTGCGAAAAGTGGATAACTTTTCAATGTGACTGCCAAATACTTTTTGTCTGTGAATTACTAAACAATAAGGCCTTGATTACAGCCAAATAACGTTTTATTTGTGGATTTTATCTGAGTGTTATCGGCAGTTATTTTCTGATTTTTACTGTTTATCCACCGTCATTTTGACAGTACATCCAAACTTTACAATTCGCTTTTTAGCACATTTTCCGTTAAAATAGATGTATCAAATCTTAACGGAAGAAGGTGGTCTGATTGACAAAAGATGAAATGATCAAGCAGTTATTACAGCAGGTTAATTCCTTAACATCAACTGTAGATTCCTTGAATGCTACAATCAATGCGCAAACACAGTTGATCGCTCAACTCAATCAGACGATACAGGGACTAAAGGAACAGCTTAATAAAAACTCCAAAAACAGTTCCAAACCACCTTCAAGTGATGGCTATAAAAAACCTGCTCCTAAGAGTCTCCGCAAACTATCCGGAAAAAAGGTTGGTGGACAGGACGGACATCAGGGGACACATTTAGCGGTAATAACAGCTCCGGATGAAATCGTCATACATATGCCATCCGCATGTAAAGGATGCCGACATTACCAGATGTGCAAAGGCACCGCCTGCATTGCTGAGAAACGACATGTCATCGATGCGGTTGTCACAGTAAATGTAACAGAACATCAAGTTCTGGAACTTCCAATCTGTATGCTGCACGGGGATACCCGCAGAGGTGAGTTCCCTGCTGATGTAAAAGCAGCCGTACAGTATGGCGAAAACCTTCAGTCATTAGCTGTTGCGTTGAATACCGTAGGTGCAGTCAGCATCAAACGCACCCATGAGATCCTTTCCGGAGTATTTAACATTCCGATTGCAACAGGAACAATCAGCAGCATGGTAAAAAGATGCGCTGACAGTCTGAGTGAAACAGTAGGTAAGATCAAGAATAAAATGATCGATTCCGCACTTGGACATTTCGATGAAACAGGAACCAGAGTGGATAAAAAACTCTGGTGGGTTCATGATGCCTCAAACTGTGAATACACCTATCTTGATATCAGTCCCAAACGTGGAAATGCGGGCATGGAACAATGCGGTGTTCTCCCGGAATTCAAAGGGATTGCCATGCATGACTGCTGGGCTTCCTACTGGAATTATCCGGATATTCAGCATGCAGTCTGCTGTGCTCATCTTCTCCGTGAATTAACGGGGATTGATGAAAATCATCCTGAACAGAAGTGGGCATCTGCATTTATAGACCTTTTACTGGAAATGAAAAAGGTCAAAGACAAAGCTGTAGAGAAAGGTAAGGACTTTCTGAGCTATTATCACTATCATAAGTTCGATAAAAAGTATGATGAACTTATCGGACAGGCTCGGAAGGAAAATCCACTTCCCGAAACCACAGAGAAAAAACGTGGTCGGAAGAAAAAAGGAAAAATCCTTGCCCTGGTAGAACGCCATGCAAATTACAAGGCCTCAGTCTGTCTTTTTATCCATAACTTCAATGTCCCGTTTGATAACAATCAGGCGGAACGAGACCTGCGGATGATAAAGGTGAAAACAAAAGTATCCGGATGCTTCCGAACTGAGGAAGGTGCCAGAGATTATCTAAAAATCATGTCCTACGTTGGTACGGCACATAAGCAGGGGTACAATGCTTACGAAGCAATCAAAAATGCGATCTCAGGTCACCCTAATTTCATCTTTGAATAAGGGTGGTTCTGAATAGTTACTATATTTCAATAATGAAAGCTTTTGCATAGCGTTCCACACACGGATAATGCTGAATCTGCGGTTGCTGTAAAAACAACATTTTCCAGCCATGCATCTCCACCACTCTCTTTGCAATAGAAAGACCAAGCCCGCTTCCTCCCCCGCTTTTCCGCGAGGCATCGCCTTTTGCAAAAGGTTCAAACAAATGTGTCTCCAGTTCTTCTGGTATAAATGGCCCACTATCTGCCACCATAACATAAATACGTTCATCTCTCCGGCACAAATACAAACCGATATGGGTTCCTGCCGGATTGTGTCGCATCGCATTCGTCAGCAGATTTGTGATCACGCGTGACATCTGCGTCGCATCTGCGAATACAGGAATCGCTTCTTCCGGAATTTCAATATCAAATTCCATTCCGGCTTCCTCTGCATCTGCATAGACCAATGCCGCATTTTCCCGCAAAAGCTCACACAGATCCACCTCTTTGCGCTTCAGTGAAAAACCTTCACTGTCAAGTTTCACATACGCAAACAGAAGATTGATCAGATCATTCATACGTGCTGATTTTTTCTGTATCGTCTCAAGATATTCCTGTTGCTTCTGTGGATCTGTTACCATACCATCTGCCAATGCTTTCGCATAACCATTCACGGTTGTCATCGGTGTACGCAGATCATGTGCGATATCGGAAAGCATAAGGTTTCGCTTTCGGTTAAACTCATTCTGTTCTGCATCACGTTCCTTTTGAATCTCCCGGAATTCCCGAATAGTAATACTTGCAAAACATAAAGCGCCTAAAATGTAAGGCAGGAGTACCACCAACGCCATAGTAAAAAGCACACAAAAGAGAAGCATGGATTTTCTTTCACTAAGCCCAAGAATTGGTACTTCTTTTTCTACTGACTGTGACAAATAAGAAAGTCCATGCTGTGTCCGCTGCAAAAGTTCAGTAATTGCCTCTCTCACCGGCGTTGGAAACAACGAACCAAATGAACTTAACAATAGAATCAATAATCCGGCAAAGATAAATACAATAATCTCTGAACCTGTAACTGTAAGATTCTTCTCATATTCCGGGAAAAAATATGTAAACATGAGTGGCAACACAAAACGGTTCATGAAAAATGTGATCACATACTCCACGATGCCCACAACAAGCAGAATCTCTATAAACTTTTTAATAAGGAACCACTGCAAACTGCCCTGTCTTTTCATTTACTTCTCCAAACGGTATCCAAGTCCACGAATCGTACGAATATATGCGGACGGGTCTTCATCTAGCTTTCCACGAAGCTTGCTGATACATACCATAATATTGTTATCAGCAACAATATAGGTCTCACCCCATCCGTGTTCATAAATCTGCTGCTTGGTAAAAACTTTTCCCGGCTGCTGCATAAACAGTTCCATGATGCGGTATTCCACAGATGTAAGTTCAATGACCTTTCCGTCCTTTTTCAGCACACAAGCCTCCGGATCCAGTGTAAGATTCCTTACCGACAGAGTTCCTCGTTTTGTCTCCTGCGTTCCCAGCGAATAAAAGCGCCGGATTGCCGAATTGACACGAGCCACTGCCTCCAACGGATTGAACGGCTTGGCAAGGTAATCATCCGCACCCAGATTCAGTCCTAATATCTTCTCCGAATCTGCATCCTTTGCTGATAAAATCAATACCGGAATATTGCTTTCTTTGCGAAGTTCCTGTAAAACATGGTATCCGTCCAACTTTGGCATCATAATATCAAGAATGCACAAAGCAGGCTGCTGGCTCCGGAGTAACTCCAGCGCCTGCTGCCCATCTTCTGCTTCTATGATCTCATATTTTTCATTTTCAAGATAAAGCCGGAGAAGACTTCGAATCTCCGGCTCATCATCTGCAATCAATATTTTGTAACTCATTTTTTCCTCTACTGATACTGATTATTTGGATTCTCTTCCACTATACTATTTGGCACATTATTTGTAAATCCGTTCGGTGCCTGCTGCTGCGGCATTCCATTATAAAATCCGTATTGTGCATTATTGTAAGGCATTCCATAACGAAGTGCTTCATACAGTGCTGCATGTGTTGCATCCATATACGGCTGTACATAGAAGATTCCAAGAATTCCCAGTGTCAGTGCAGAAAGGATATTCCATCCAATAAATGATAAATCCAAAACAAAAGCTTTCCACTTCTGTCCCTGCATCATGCGCTTACTTTCTTCAAATGCCTGCTCCTTTGTCATCTGCGGATTATCTGCCAGCAGATAAGGAATCATCTGGTACTCATAGGATTTTACAATACCAGGGATGATAAAAAGCAGTGTCCATAAAACGGTAAACAAATCACGGAAGAACATTGTCTTTGTAATGTTCTTATAGTTATTGTCAAATGCATAACCAATGTTTCCTACCTGTGCCGGCTCGTTGAGATTGCGCAGATAGTACTTTTTGCATCCAACTTCCAATGGATTGAAAATAAACACATCCAGTAGAATGACCACAGCCATAAGAACAACAAACATCATGATGAATACAATTAAGAAAATGCCGATTGCCATCATTCCCGCGGTGTTATCAGCCATGCTGTTCAAATCGTCAATGTCATCTTCGACATTTCCATCATAGGTATCATCATAAAAATCATTGCCATCGTACAGGCTGCTGTCATCATTGAAATAATCATCTGTTACACTGCTATCGCTGCTTCCAATCAGATTGTTGCTCACTGCGGAACTGATGCTGCTTCCGCTGCTCCCGCCTCCAACAAGTAATGCCAGGATCAGACTTATCAGTACACTCTTCCAATAGTTACGTTTAAATGAGAACTTTGCTTTGCTTTTTAATTCGGCTCTCGTCCACATAGAAATTCCTCCTTCATAATGGTATTTCTCAACTTGTGGACTTATCATATCATGGATTTCTTAGATTCAGACTCGAAAAACCTTAACGGTTCCTTAAAATGATGTGAAAAAGATATTATCGCCCTCTTTATGAAATCGGAACCGGGCGTTGTTCCACGGAAGTCGAAAACACAATCTGCGTCTTTGTTCTTCCAAACTGCTGCAATTCATTAATAAAATGATCCAACTCTGCAGTTGTCTCAAATAAAGTCTCGATCAGCATGGAATAATCTCCTGTCACGCAATTGCATTCCACTACATTCGGAATTTTTTTGATAAAAGGATAAAAAACGGGTTTCTGCAATGGCTCTACCTCCAGATTAATAAAAGCCTTAATATGATAATTCAGATAAATGGGATTTACTTTTGCAGAATAACCAGTAATGACTCCCTCTTCTTCCAGTTTTTCTATACGGGCAGACACCGATGGCGAAGATAAAAATACCTGCGCTGCAATCTCCTTTAATGGTGTACGCGCATTTTTTTGAAGTATTTGTATAATTTTTCGATCTATGTTATCCAGTTTTTTCATATTCGTTGCCTCATCCTTAAATATATGCAAAAAAGGACACGGCTTAGACGCCTGTGTCCTTTTTTGCATAATAACATGTTCTTATGAAATTGTAAACCTTATGCTTTTCTATGCCATAGTGAAATTACAATAATTTTAATGAAAATTTCCAGAACAGAAATATAATGTCTGCAAAAATAAAGCGAATAGACATATGTAAAAAACATATATGTCCAAAAAGCGAAAATAATGAGGACATAATAATAAATCTTTTTATATATATCCAAATGTGGAATTAATTATGCTATTCAATCGCAAGCCGCCACTTTACTGTTAACTTATGTTCTATAACATAAATCTTATAAAATTACACTTCTAGCATGAACAGCCACTGTCACTCCAGAATTCTTTCCACTCACTGCCACCCATAGTAACAAAATATTTCATCCAGACACGCCACAATTCCATCTCTTCCTCTGTTTCATGTGCACGAATAACAGTAATCAGACGGTCCATGCGTATTTCATAATCTGAATCTCTTGGGAAATTCTTTTCATTATAATAGTGTTTTAATTTTTTTATAGACGCCAGTGCCGCGTCTTCCGTAAATACATTCTTATGTAATAATGCATGATATTCCGGTACAGAAGCATTATACTCAACACAAGCCCGATACCATTTATTCATAATATGATTTCACCTCTATTTTCTATGATACCTTTTGCCCTTTAATCATAACATGATTGACTTTATAAGAATAGGGAATATAATGAGCTTAAACAATTATTTATACAACTTTTAGCCTGTTTTTCACAGACAAGGGGGATTTTTATGTGGATTATATTGGGAATTATTGTAATTGGATGTATTAACGAAAAGCTCCCATTTCCGGGAGCTTTTCATACATCTTATAAAAATCCGTGAAGATCCTGGCACAAATCTTCTTCTAATCGAATTAAATTCTTTGCCAGTGCTTTTGCTTTGTGGTCTGCTGCTTCATATTGATTTAAATATCTGCTCAGAGATTTGACACCCATGTCACATCCATCGGTCATCAGTTCTGCGATCGTCGCATCGGAATCATCCATCGCCAGCTTCACATTCGTTTTAATCCAGGACATTCCCTGCGCCATCGGATTTGGATTTTTTCCCTCATCATGAAACTCTTCCAATAAACTTTCAAGTTCCTCTTCCAGCTCCTGATGCCACTATTGTTTCCGGATTTGCCAGCGCTATACATAGGACTTTATTTTACCGTAAAAGCATCACTCGTTTCTGCGCTTCCAAATCCATTGGAACCGGTCTGCTGCCCACTCTCCTGTACAGGTATATCTGTCGAAACTGATGCACCTTCCTGTGGTTTTTCCTGCTGCGGCTGTGCTGTTTCTTCAGTTGCCGGTGCTGCCTCCGGTGGAATCACTTCCACCTCCTCATCTTTTACTGGCTGAGGAGTCACGTCCTGAGCTGGCTGTTGCGGTACAATCTTCTGTCCACAATTCGGGCAGAACTGCGCATCTGCTGCAATACTCGCTCCACACTGCGGGCAAGAGGTCTCACCTTTGATCTGACCGAGGTTATCGCGACATGCTTTGATTTTTGCTTCTGATGCAAAAATCGCATCCATCCAGTTCTGAATCTCCGGATCAGCCTGCATACGATACTTGGCCGCGTACCATTTTCCAATCTGTTCATGCGCATTGGAAATCTTGCGCTCCTCCTCGGAAATCTCAAGGTTCATTTTGGCAGTGTCTGCCAGATCCTTTGTTTTCTTAATGGTAGTCTGTCCCACATCATTTAATTTCTGTCCTAAATTATCAAAAAAAGACATAATATAATTCCCCCTTTTGTGTAAAAAATTACTAATTTATTTTATGAGCATCATAACATATGATTACAGAATTACAAGGGATTTCATACTTATTTAATAAAATAAATTTTTAAGCAAATTTTCATTGTCCATATAAGTAGTAATTTTTAATTTTTTTGGTACAATAGTCCTAGTTACTGACCTCAACGCTTATACAGGTATATTATATGATATGAGGGTCATGCCGTGCTAAAACTGTTCGGGCAGCTTCTGCGCACGAATTTCCGCAAAGAAGATGTCATTGGCCGTATTGGTGGTGACGAATTTGTCGTTCTGCTAAAAAATTTAACCACTAAAGAAGAGACCAATGCTCATATTGAACATCTGATTTCAGAAATCCGTGACCAGTACATTGATGAAATTGAAGGAAAAATTACAATCAGCATAGGCATCTGCTTTGCTCCGGAGAACGGCTCCACCTTTATGGATTTGTACCGCTGCGCAGACTGCGCCCTATACCAGACCAAACAGAACGGCCGCGACGGATACACATTCTATACCAAATAATAAAAATATACATTTTTATCAAAAACAGTCGCTTTATTTTCTTAGGTAAGGTGGCTGTTTTCTTAATTTATTTAAATTTACATTGCCATTTTTTGCCTGTTTTTCTGAATATCACCTAACGTATTTACCTTTTCCAAAAAGAGTGCTATTCTCACCCCATTGAAAAAAGCGCGCAACAATATGAAATGACAGCAAAAGGAGAATTGACAATTATGGAAAAATATATGCGTTTAGAATCTGACTCAATTGGAACTATGGAAGTACCGGAAGATGCTTATTATGGTGTACAGGCATTACGTGCCAAAGAAAACTTTCCGATTACCGGAACCCCGGTACATCCCGTCTTTATAAAAAACCTCGCCAAAATCAAACGGGCAGCCGCAATCACCAACCGCAAAGCTGGAAAATTAAAACCGGAAATCTCTTATGCAATTGAATCCGCCTGCAACGAAGTCATCTGTGGCATGTTTGAAAAAGAATTTATTGTGGATGGTATCCAGGGAGGTGCCGGAACCAGCGCAAACATGAACATAAATGAAGTCATCGCCAACCGCGCCATCGAAATGCTGTGTGGTAAAAAGGGTGACTACTCGATCGTACATCCAAATGACCATGTCAACATGGCTCAGTCCACGAACGATGTCATTCCTACCGCCGGAAAACTAACCGTTCTCGATTTACTCAAATCTTTGGACAAAAGCCTTTCCCTTTTAGATGATGCTTTATATGAAAAAGCCAAAGAATTCGATCACATTGTCAAAATCGGCCGTACCCAGTTAGAAGATGCCGTCCCGATGCGTCTCGGCCAGACGTTCCATTCTTATGCAACCATGATTTCCCGCGACCGGGATCGTCTCACAAAAGTCCGCGCAGAAATGTATACCGTAAATATGGGTGCCACCGCAATCGGAACCGCAATCAACACCACACCATATTATCTGGACAATATTGTTCCAACACTGGCAAAGATTACCGGATATCCTCTGACGCAGGCAGATGATCTTTTTGATGCAACTGAGAATCTGGACAGTTTTGTCCGCGTTTCTTCCTGCCTGAAAGCATGTGCCGTCAACTTATCCAAAATGTGCAACGATCTGCGTATTCTTGCAAGCGGTCCAAAGGCCGGCTTTGGCGAAATCACCCTCCCTGCTATGCAAAATGGCTCTTCCATCATGCCGGGCAAAGTAAATCCGGTCATTCCGGAGGTTGTTTCACAGGTTGCTTTCCACATTATCGGACATGATACTACAATCACAATGGCTGCTGAAGCCGGACAGATGGAATTGAACGCTTTCGAGCCGGTCATCTTCTACAACCTGTTTGACTCCATCGCAACGCTTACCCATGCGGTATCTACACTGACCGAAAACTGCATCCTCGGCATTACCGCAAACGAAGAGCGCTGCCATGAATTGCTAGACGCAAGTGTCGGCATCACAACCGCCCTCTGCCCATATATCGGTTACAAGAAAGCTGCAAGTCTCGCAAAAGAATCCCTTGCAACCGATGTTCCGGTAAAGAAGCTGGTATTAAAATATCACTTGTTAAAAGAGCAGGAACTGGATGCGATTCTCGATCCTTACCGTATGACCGAAGCACGAGGTGAGGGCGTACATTCGAAGGCCGTCTAAATTTTGTGTCTGTTGACATAATCATTAAGGTGCAATATCATAATTACTATATTTTAAATCATAGGAGTTTACTTAATATGACATTTGCGCAAAAATTATTAATGATTATTGGAATTATATTTACTTCTGTGGGAGCTTTTATCCTTGCTCTCACACTTGGTCTGAATCTGCTTTTGCATGATGGTGCCCTTTTTATGATTCTTCCAATTGCCTTTTTGGCAATCGGCCTTGGATTTATCATCGGAGTACTCATCAGCGTCCGGAAAAAGTCCAACATACGGAAACGTGGAACCCGCTATCCTGCTAAAATTTACGGTTATGTTAAAAACACTTCCTACATGATAAACGGCAGCTACCCAATGAATACCGTCGTCCATTATTTTGACAACTATCATATAGAAAGAGAAGCGATTCTTCCGACCAGTTTCTGTCAGGGAACTTCACCATACCCATTGGGCATGACCATAGATATTTTTGAATATCAGGGAAAATATGAATATGATCCAAGCTCGGTACGTTATGAAATTCTCCCGGGCGAACAGGAATTGATGGATAATAAGCCAGTAGATCCTTCCCAGTTGCACATGATCGCAGTTACCTGCCCGAATTGTGGTGCAAGCTACAAAAAAGCGGCCGGTTATGCGGAGAAATGTCCTTATTGTGGAAGTTATCAGAATACATAAACTGCAGGGCAATATTGCCCTGCAGTTTTTGCATATTCCTCAAAAATTTTCTAATATACATTTCTTGGATGTAAACAATTATTTAATAAATACGCCACCTCATCAGCTGTAACTGCTAACAATTTATCTGGTGCATCACTCAGCTCCAGTACCATAACAAATCTCTGACCGCAATCATTGAATGTTACTCTCTTTAAAACATTTTCTTCTTCATAACCAACATATTTGCTTTTGTTGATTTCTATCAGCTTATCATTCAAAATTCCAAAACCATAAATAACAAGCATAGAAGAAAAATCAAATGTTAAACGCTTTGCAAAATCCGAATAAAAATTGAATATTGCCGGCATTTCACTGATTCCTCCACGTTCCGTGATTGCGGAGCCCGGAATAATACGGAATTTCTCCGGCCGGAAATAATCAGATAACTTTACCAGCTCCAGATCATTTACTTTTTCTGTTGTCATTTTGTATCCTCCTTGATATGTGCATTATACCAGAATGTATATGCCAATCCATCATTGTAATATCCAGTTAATGACGGATCGATCAAATCCTGATTCGAAGCACTGAATAATGGACAAATTACAGTATCATCTGAAACCAGAATCTTCTCCGCTGCAAGCAACTGTTCCTGACGACTTGCCTCATCGAGGTTCTTATCAGACTCCTCGATTAACTTATCATAATCTGCATTACTCCAATTTACATCGTTCTGAGCATTGCCCGTCTGATACATCTTAAGCCAGCTTGTAGGATCATTATAATCTGCATACCACTGCATTCTGGCCATCTGTAATTTACCGCTTCGTCTCTCATCAACATAAACTTCATATTCCATAGCTTCCAGTTTTACATCAACACCAAGTTCTTTCCATTCTGCCTGTAAAACCTGTGCTACATTTGCTTCGTAACTCATTGCCGGGTATGTATAGGTAATTGTTGGAAGTCCCTTACCATCCGGATATCCTGCATCTGCAAGTAACTGTTTTGCTTTCTCTAAATTCTCCTCCAGTAATTCATCCTGAAGGTCGCTCCATTTTGTTCCATCTGTTTTACTCTTATAATTTTTTCCAACAAATGTTGTTGCCGGTTCACACGCCGTACCTACTACTGCAGCAATATCTTTACGATTCAATGCCAATGAAAATGCCTGACGTACACGGACATCATCAAACGGCTTCTCGTTAATGTTAAATAAAATATAATTTGTCTGAGGTACCTCACGAATTCTCAAATCGTCCTTACCTTCATAAGACTCAGCAATATCGCTTGGAGCTCCCTGTAAAATATTTATCTCACCTGTCTGATAAGCAGATGCTTTCGCCTGATCGTCATCCATAAATTTATCTGTGATTTTTAATACAGTTACTTTATCGGCATCTCTATAATACTCATTTTTTTCGAATGATACATGGTCACCATCCACATGCTCAGATAAGTGATATGGTCCATTACCTAAGTTCTGCTCCGGATTCATATCCCAGTCCTTATTATCATCTGTTGCATATTTGCAGTTTGATGGCATGTAAGTTGGCAGCTTACATAAATCAAGGAAATATGAGCACGGCTCCTCCAATGTAAATTTAATGGTCTTATCGTCGATACATTCAATACCTACATCTGAGAAATCGCATTCTCCATTAAAACATTTCTGTGCATTTTTAATGACAAATAAGAAATCAACATACCATGAACCATTGTCCGGATTTAAAGCTCTCTTCATCGTATTTTCGAAATCTGCACTTGTTACATCGGATCCATCTGACCACTTTTCATCATCGCGGATATAAAAAGTATACTCCGTTGCTTCATCGTTAACATCCCAATGATCTGCAGCTGCTGGCTGAATCTGACCTTCCTCATCGTATGATACAAAACCTTCATAACAATTTGTTTGTACACTGAAATACTCATATGCTGCGGCTCCTGCCGGATCATACTCTCCACTTTCCGGCTGTACAGCATCAACCAATTCTGTAATTTCTCCTTTATCATTTGTCTGTACGGTGCTACTGCTTCCGCCTCCACCACATCCTGTAAGGCCACCGATTGCAACTACCGTTGATAATAATACTGCCACCATTTTTCTTGTCTTTTTCATAAGCATTTCCTCCTTGTTTGAACATCAGCCCATTTATTCTGCTAAAATCTGCCCTGGCGTTTTACCTACCGCCTTATACTTTGCAAGATTTTCTGGAGAATACAAATTACATGCCACCTTACGATTGTCATACTCGTAATTTTCCGGCTTCTTTTGTCTGCATGATTCCGACGCATATCTGCATCGGCCTGCAAACGGGCATCCTGCTGGCGGATTCAGTGGACTTGGCACCTCACCTTCCAAAATAATACGTTTTTTTTCTTTCGCAAGATGCGGATCTGCAATCGGTGCTGCAGAAATCAATGCTCTTGTATATGGATGTAATGGCTTCTTATATACATCATCCGATGATCCAAGCTCTACCATGTTTCCTAAATACATAACACCGATTTTATGGCTGATATGATATACCATCTCCAAGTCATGAGCGATAAACAGATAGCTGAATCCTCTTTCTCTTTGTAGCTTTTCCAACAGATTGATGACCTGTGCCTGAATGGACACATCCAATGCTGATATTGGCTCATCACATACGATAAATTCCGGACGTAACGCCAATGTTCTGGCAATTCCGATTCTCTGTCTCTGACCACCTGAAAATTCATGAGGATAACGTCGGATATGGTCAGGTTTAAGACCTACGGTTTCAATCAATTCCTGCACAATCGCTTTTCTCTCATGTGCCGTACCCATTTTATGAATAATCATTGGTTCCTCAATAATCTCTCCAACTGTAAATCTTGGATTTAAAGATGCATACGGATCCTGAAAAATCATCTGCATTTTTTTCCTGTAAGGAAACATTTTTTTATTACTAAGATTTGTAATATCATTTCCTTCAAAAATAATCTGTCCGCTCGTTGGTTCATGAACTTTTAAAATAGTTCTTCCCATAGAACTTTTTCCACAACCGGATTCTCCTACAATTCCTAAGGTTTCTCCTTTTTCCAAAGTAAAAGAAACTCCATTTACCGCATGTACTTCTTTTCCATGCCCTACGGGAAAATGCTTTGCCAGATTTCTTACCTCTAATAAAGGTGCTTCGTTACTCATATGCATCCTCTCCCTTCAATACTTCATGCCAGCGTTCCTTACAATGCAGCCAGCATTTACATTTATGTGTCTCTCCAAATTCTGTTACAAGAGGAGAAGCTTTTGTACAAATCTCCATTGCCTCACTGCATCGGGATGCAAATGGACACTGATCACCAAGTTTTAACAAATCTGGTGGTGTTCCCGGAATTGGTTTTAATGGTTCTCTATGATCTACATTTGAATTAGCAATACTATTTAACAAACCCTTTGTATACGGATGCTTTGGATCGTAGAATATTTCATCGGTGGTGCCTTCTTCCATAATATTGCCACCATACATAATACTGATTCTGTCACATAAGGAAGCGACAACTCCAAGATCATGGGTAATAATAATGACTCCGGCATTGCTTTCCTTTGTAATATCTTTTAATAAGTCCAGAATCTGTGCCTGTACAGTAACATCCAAAGCAGTTGTTGGCTCATCGGCAACAATCAATTTGGGATTACAAGCTAAAGCAATTGCAATAATGATTCTTTGTCTCATTCCACCGGAAAACTCAAATGGATACTGCTTTAACCGGGATTCCGGTGCCGGAATTCCAACCATTTTCATTAATTCAATTGCACGCTGTACCGCCTCTTTTTTCGAACACTTTGTATGAAAACGAATACCTTCTGTCATCTGTTTTTCAATCGTAACAATCGGATTTAAATAGGACATTGGATCCTGAAAAATCATACTAATATCATTTCCACGAATCTGATTCATTTTCTTTTCGTATTCCTTCTTTTCCTTCTTGGTTTTATACTTAATCGGTGAAATATCTTCTCCATCAAATATCATTTCACCTGCAGTAACAGTACCATTCGGAGCAAGCAATCCCATAAGTGAAAGCATACCAACGCTTTTTCCAGATCCAGATTCACCTACAATGCCAAGGACCTCCCCCCGGTCTACCGTATAATTAATTCCGCGCAACGCTTTCACAACACCCTGTTCTGTTTGAAATTCTGTTTCTAATCCTTTAATCTCCAGCAAACTCATACAAATCACCCCTTATCTTTTTCTCTTTGGATCAAGTGCTTTTTCTAATCCTTCACCTACAAAGTTGAAAGAGAAAATTGTAATACAGATTGCTATCATTGGATAAACGGTCTGCATTGGATATGTCATAATCAATTCTCTTGCATCCTGTGCTAATGTTCCCCAGCTGGCCATCGGTGCGGAAATACCTACACCTAAGAAACTCAGCCAGGCCTCTGTAAAGATTGCCTGCGGAACCATCAGTGTAACGGTTACAATAATCTGTCCCATTGTATTAATCAGCAAATGCTTAAGTAATATTCTGCTTGAACCGGCACCCAAAACAAATGCTGCCATTGTAAATTCCTGCTCTTTTAAACTCTTTACCTGCTGCCTTACAATTCGTGCCATGTCAATCCAACAGGTAATAGAAATACCTAACATGATACTCACAACACTTGCGCCAAAGATTAACATGATTAAAACGATATATAACATAGAAGGAACCGAATAGATAATATCAACAACTCTCATCATGATCATATCTACTTTGCCACCTACATAACCGGCAATTCCTCCATAAATTGTTCCAACAATCAGGTTAATAACAGCGGCCAGACATCCAACTGCCAATGAAATTCTGGCTCCAAACAGGATTCTTACAAAAATATCACGACCCATTTTATCGGTTCCAAGCCAATGATCAAAGCTAGGGGATGCATTTCGAAGAGCCATATTCTGTTCGTCATAGGAATACTTACAAAATGGCGGTCCGAAAATAGCCAGTAAAACAACAACAATTAAAATAATTGCACCTACAACTGCTCTTTTGTTTCCGATAAAGTCATGCCAGACAGATTGGAGAAATGTTCTACTCTCAACTGCAATAAACTCATCATTTTTTTCTTCGTCTTTTAACTTCCGAAATAATTTTTCTTCCATTGCTTTCATGAGCGTTTCCTCCTTTTATAATGATTTTCTAACACGTGGATCTACGATTGCGCAAATAAGATCCGACAATAAATTACAGACAATAATGATTGCACCTATGAAAATTGTGATTCCCATAACCACGGTATAATCATGATTTGTAATGGCTGATACAAATTCTTTTCCAATTCCAGGTATTGTATAAATCTGTTCAATTACTACACTTCCTGTTAAAAGAAACGCTACCATTGGTCCCATATATGTAATTACAGGAAGCATCGCATTCTTTAAAATATGTCGAAACAGTAATGTCGTTTTGCTAATACCTTTTGCCTTTGCCATTGTGATATAATCCTGTCGCATTACTTCTTCGTAACTATTCTGCGTCTGTCTTGCTACTGCTGATATTGGATATAGTCCCTGTGCAATTGCCGGTAAAACATAATGCATTGGAGTCGTAAGTCCTAATACCGGGAATATTCGAAGTTCCACACCAAATATAATAAGAAGTAATAATGCTACAATGAAGTTTGGAACACTTACACCAAGTGTTAATGCTGATAACCAGATTCCTTTGGTTACATTGCTTTTTGATCTTGCCATCAGTATTCCTGATCCAATACCAACTACCAGCACCAATACAAATGTAACTGCTCCAAGTTTCAATGTTGGAACCATTGTCTGAGCAATAATCCCATTAACGGATTTACCAATCTTCTTATAAGATGTTCCCATATCTCCATGTAACAGGTTCTTACAATAAATAAAGAACTGCTCTACCGGTGGTTTGTCCAATCCATATGTTGCCTCCATTTTCTGAAGAACTTCTCCGGATACATTTTTTGACTGTAATGGACTTCCTGGCATTACTTTTGTCATTGCAAATGTGATGGCTACTAATACAATCAGAGTAAGTATTCCAATGAGTACACGTTTAATGATGTACTTTACCATATAGATCCATCTCCTTTCCTCGGTTCGAAAAAATAAAAAACAGCAAAGATGCTTTTTATAGCACCTTTGCTGCATTTATCTCTCATATAAAATTGTTAACTTACAGTAAGTGTTTCCTACACCTCTCTCACACAAGCATATTTTTATCATTTATCCAACGTTAAGTCAACCAAATCACTTTCTTTTTGTAAAAATTACAAAACTTCTTGTCTATTTTCCAAATTTTCAGTCAATATCTCATGAATCGTTGACTTTTTTCCCAACATCACATATTCTTTCACTTATTAGATCAATAAAGGAGGTACTACTTATGAAAGTTGTTGTAATTCCAGAACCGGTACTACAACCGGACATTACAAAAGAAGATATGGATATACGTTGGAAAGTCCTGCAGGATCTTCCAGAGGTAGATGAGCTTGTGATTCATCACTTCGATGGCTACCCTTCCAATGAAATGTTACATCCTGTAATTGGTGATGCAGACGCAGCCATCGGAATCTGGGTAAATGGCAATAATATAAATGAGGACTTTTTGAGTCAGCATCCGAATTTAAAATATGTTGCTACGCTCGGACATGGTTTCGGTGAGTTTGATGTTGATATGACAAGAAAAAAGAATATGGTAATCACAAATACCATATATGGAGCTCAAACAATTGCTGAATATGCCTGGGCACTCCTCATGGAAATCTGCCATCATGTAGAACGCCATTCGGAAAATGTAAAGAAAATCGATTGGGATCATGCTACTCTCAAGGATTATGAAACCTTTGGTGAAGTACTTACTCCTCAAATTGAGCTTTATGGTAAAACATGTGGAATCTTCGGACTTGGTGCTATTGGATTTGCATTTGCCAAAATGGCCCAGGGATTTGGAATGCGTGTCATAAGTTATTCTCGTCACAAAAAAACAGATCCTAAATACGATTTTATTGAACAGGTTGACTTTGATACATTCTTGAAAGAAAGTGATGTTATCTCCATTCACGCACCATTAACCCCTTCAACGGAAAATACCTTTGATGCGGAAGCATTTGCCAAAATGAAAGATGGTGTCATCTTAATCAACACTGCTCGGGGTGGATTAATCGTAGAGGAAGCTTTAGCCGATGCATTACATTCCGGTAAAGTATATGGCGCAGGTCTTGATGTACTGCGTGATGAACCCCCAAAGAAAGACAATCCTCTGTTTCATCTGAATAATACTTCTATTACCGCACATATCGCATGGTTAACAAGAGCATCCCGTCTGAGAGCGATTGACATCGCAATTGAAAACTTCAAAGCATACTTGAACGGAACTCCAACCTCTGTAATCAATTAACAACAATTCTGTAAAAGCATAAAAATACCGCCTTTCAATGATTCAATTAGAAACCATTGAAAGGCGGTATTTGATTTATGCTTATTTAGACATTCTATCATGCATTTATATTACGGCGCCTCTCTTCCATTTTCCACTCTTTAGGCGCCATACATTTGCTACACAGCGTGCAAGCCAATCGATCGTCATTGCTATCCACACGCCCCATACACCTAAGCCCATCGGCTCCATCATTCCACCAATTACATAAGCCAAACCTATACGGAATACCCACATAATAACGATTGATGATACCATCACAAACTTGACATCACCCGCTGCTCGAAGTATTGCAGGAAGTGTCCATGCCGCCGGCCACATTACCATACAGCAGGCACTATGATACCAAATCAGAATTCGTGCCAGATGATCTGCTTCCGGTGATAAATTGTACCAGCTTGCAATTGTCGGAGTCATAAAAATAATAACAATATTTAACCCCCACAACATAACATATGCCCATTTCATCAATTTCTTTGAATAAGATTTTACTGCTTCATAATCCCCTGCACCCACACATTGCCCTACCACAGTAGTAAGTGCAAGTCCCATTGCCGAAGCCGGTATGGTTGCCAATAACTCAATCGTACTTCCAGTTGCATTTGCTGCTATTGCAGCCGTTCCATAACTTGTAATCAAACTCTGTGTAAACAGTTTACCAATCTGGAACATACCATTATCAATGCCGCTTGGAATACCTATTCGAAGGATTTTACCAATGATTTTTCCATCCCATCCAAAACGAAAATACTTATCTATATGTAAGTCATACTTCTCATTCCGTAATAGGACAATTACAATCAGACCAGCAACAACTCGTGAAATCAAAGTTCCGTATCCAACACCTGCAATTCCCATTCCATAACCAAATACAAAAATTGCATTGCAGAGAATATTAATACCATTCATGATTGCTGACACAATCAAAGATGTCGATGCCTTTCCCATAGAACGCAACAACGAAGATGCTCCATCATATACCGAAATAAAAGGAAAGGAAAATCCTGTAATAAACAGATAAGTAACTGCCTGTTCCATAACCTCCGGTTCTACCTTTCCATAGATCAGCGTTAAAATCTGCCTGTCAAACAGTATACATATTCCAGCTATGATTACTGAAAAAATAATGCAAATTAGAATCAGCTGATTTGCAACAATCTTTCCTGTCTCTTTCTTTTTCGCCCCTAAAGCCTGGGATGCCACTACTGCTCCTCCGGTAGCCAGTGCATTGAATACATAAATAAGTAAATTACTGATGGTATTTACTAACGACAC